>JACCDX010276105.1_pt1 | contig 53841 bp, 69 predicted proteins | sample 7449681 | NCBI WGS metagenome assembly JACCDX01 (sample SAMN15323450, study PRJNA562643) | freshwater metagenome | isolation source: river surface water | place: USA:Blue River Watershed | collected 2017-08-18
AAGAGGGTCAAAGACAAGGTGGTCGCCCAGCTGAAAGCGCTGGGTGCCTACTACTTCTACCCGGTGACGGGTGGGTTCGGTGCGTCGGGCGTGCCCGATATCATCGTGTGCTACAAAGGTCGGTTCTTTGGGCTCGAGTGCAAAGCCAACGGCAACAAGCCAACGAAGCTGCAGCAGCTCAACATCGACAAGATCAACGGCGCGGGCGGCATCGCCCTCGTCATCAACGAAGACAACATGAATGAAGTCAAAACAATCTTGGAGAATACACATGGCGTTCTGGAACAACGATCAACCCGTTAGGCCGCTCCCTACCCCGGCATCTCGCTCGGCTGCCTCGGCCTCTGTCATGCTCATAGATGCGGTGCGCTCGATGCCGTCGCGCCCTGCCTGCAACGCTGTCTACACGGCGCTGGCCGACAAGAAAGACCTCAGCACTGAGGACCTCGAGGAACTGGCCAACCGCATCGGGCGGCTGGCATGGGAGAGGGCACGGACATGACTTGGCGCGTCCCCAACTTCGTGCAGGAAGTGCTCGACGAGGTCACCGAGGCCGGGCTGCAATACACCATCGAGGATGGCACTAAGCACTTCAAAATCAGGGTTGCCGGGAAGCTGGCAGCCATACTCCCCAAGGGCAAGTCGATCAAAGCAGAGAGTGATCGCCGCGTCCTACTCAACATGCGGGCACAGGTGCGCCGCGTCATCAACGAGGTGAGAACATGAGCTACAAAGGCTACATATCAGAGCGCAACCAGATGGTCTACGACATGCGCGTCGTGGAGAAGCGGACGTTTGCCTCCATCGCGAAGGAGCTTGGCGTTGGCATAGAGCGCATCAGGCAGATTGTCGCTAAGGTTGAACGCTGCAAACTGCATAAAGAGCGTCGTGATGCTGCGCCCCGTGGGTCGCTAGGGTCCATGCGGCTTACGGTGAGGCTGGAGAACGCCCTGCTCAACGAGAACGAGACACGCACTGTTGACCTGCTGGACTTCCTTAGCCGCATCCCGTGCCGAGAGATGCGCCGCTGGCCGAACGTCGGAAAAAGGAGCATTAACGAGTTTGCGGAGGAAGCAATCAATATCGTTGGTAAGGACGTCGTGATGCGTTGGCTGAACGCGGGAGAGAACCAAGATGGACAATGAGAAGATCGTCGAGGCCGTGTCCGACAAGATGGACACGGCGATGGTAGAGATCGCCGAGGCCCTCAAGGGCGCGGTGGATCGGTATGGGGCCGACGCCGTCGATCTGGCCCTTATGGCCTTTAGGATTGAGGCGGCGCACCACCTGCTGCTGGGTGTCCTGCAGCTTGTCGTGGTCTTCATCGTGTGGAGGCTGGGACGCTGTATGTGGGCTGCCACGCAAGAAGGATGGGATGCAGGCGAAGACGGTTCGACAATGGCCCGCGCCGTCATCGTCACCGTCGGCGGCATCGTCGGCGGTCTCATGTTCGCGGCTGGAGCCCTGCGCCTGCTGTCCATCTCGGCATGGGTCGCGGTCTTCGGATACCCTGAGCTGCGGATCGCCATCAAGGCTCTGGAAGCTGCGGGGTTGATGTGATGACTGACAGCAGCTTCACGCCGCCGTCGCACTTGCCCGGCATGCCCACTTGGCTGTTTGAGTATGACGGGCCGGATGGAGTCTACGGGATTGTTCTGAGCGGATCGGACCCGCAGCAAATCATCAACGACTGGTGCCTTGATCTGCCCGGAATCCGGCTCTGTGGAGAGCATGGCGGCACCGTAAGAACAGGAGAGAGCCATGACTGACGCAGAACTGATCGCAAGGGCGCGGGCGCGGGTCCGTGCGTATATCGACCGCAGGGCTATCGCAAACGGATACGACCCCGAACACATCCACGGCTACGATGTGAGTAAGAGTAGCCCCAACGGCATCGCGCTCACGGTTCCCGACCTGACCACCCTTCTGGACGCGCTGCAAGCCGCACAGGCCAAGCTGGCGAAGGCGGTGGAGGCGTTGGAAGACCTCGTGCGTGACTGTGAGGCAGATTACCCGCCATCGCATGGGGCCATCAAATACTTCGCCCGCGCCACCCTCGCAGAGATCAAAGGAGAGAGCCATGACTGACATCCGCGTTTTGAAAGGCGACGGCAAGCGGGCCGAGGACGTGACCGGGGAGATGGCTGACCGGATCAAAGACTTGATCTATGAATACAAAGGGAGGATGCCCCTCGCCGCAGCTATTGGTGTGCTGCACATTGTGGCCCATGAGATCATGAGGGACCACGACTGATGAAACCCTGCCCGACCTGCAATAAGCAGCCGACTGTGTCAGTCTACGCCCCAAGGTGGTTCGAATTTGTGGGGCACGTCAACATCGGCTGCTGCTACCACCACGTCTGCGCCGACGACATGGCCGGTGCTATCGAGGCTTGGGAGCAAGAACCGAGGCCCGTGCACATAGGGGAGATAACATCGCTATGAGCCGCACCCGGCACGACACAAGCCCTCAAGCGCAGGCCATCCGCGCCGCCGGTTTCGTTCGCGTGCCGGGTGGCCTATGGGCTACACAAGAACAACTGGACCTCATCATGTATATGCTGAGGCCCAACCTAGACCACATCTACAAGATCAAGGAGCACTATCGGAATGAGTGGCCGGAAGAAGATTACGAGGGACATGATTGAGGCTTGCCTCGAGAAGAAGTGGTGTGTGGCCCAAGCAGCGAGGCACTACGGGTTCCACCCGAAGTCCATTGATGCGGCCTGTGAGCGGTTTGGGATTGCCCTGCCGATGCACCCGTTCTCGCCGCAGATGCCGTCCATGAGACGGAAGCCCATGGTCGTGTTTGAGGACAACATCCCCGACACGCCGCCGAAAAAGAAGAAGACCGGCGCTGTCTGGTCGGCAAGCCCTGCTGCAATCGAGCGGGCGCTCGAGAAAATGCAGCGTGATAAATACTTGAAAACCACGTCAAACGGCGATAAATAACGCTAATGCGTGTATGAAATGGAGATGCGAATGGCAGAGATTTCCGAAGAAGAGCGGCGTATCTGGGCCTACCTTCTGAACAACCGCACGGCGGATGCCATCGAGGTCGGGCTCAACTGTGATGTTCCTATCGAGATGGCCCAGCGCTGCATCGACCGCATCGGCACCCCGCGTGAGGTGTTTGAGCGGGAAGAGCGGCAGCGTGAGGTGAAGCCCACACGGGTGCAGACCCTAGAGACTGCGATCAAGCTGACAGGGGGAGACCGCAACAAGTCCTATGGTCCGCCCTTTGACAACCTGTCGGACTGTGCAGCGCTGTGGAACGCCTACATCAACACTAAGTGGGGCTGCATCGAGGTGACCGCCGACGGGAGCTACCGGGTAAACCTCAAGGCCGAGGACGTCGCGTGGATGATGACGCTAGTCAAGACGGCACGCTCTTTCCAAGACGGCTACCACCCAGACAACTACACTGACGCCGCTGCCTACTCCGCCATCGCCGGAGAGTGCCGTGAAATTCAAATGGAAGAGGACAAGAAATAACCATGAACTACTTCACTCCTGCCGACCTGAAACAGCTCGAAGCCACCTACAACTACACCGCCCGTGCGGGCTTGGGCTTCGCCATCACCCCAGACAATGAGCAGGTCTTTGTCCCTGCGCGTGAGGTAGAGCGCCTTAACCTTATCGTCGGCGACATGATCCGTGTCTGGGCCACAGACAACTTTGCTTCGCCGCACACGGCGCACTACGCCTCCCGCTGGCGGGCTGTGCGCGTCGAGGTCGCTACCCGGGTGGACGACATTGTTAGGGACACGACTAACACCGCACCGGCCTCGGCACCGGCTGCCCCGCCCAAGCCTCACGTCACCGATTTCGTTGGGGTGATGGATACCCTGATGAAGGAGCCGCGCCCGTGGTCGGTCAATGAGCTGACCCATGCCATCGCTAAGGCCAGCCTGCCGCTGTCGGGTATGCCCGATCTGATCCAGAAGGTTGGTGGTCGTCTGCACACCCTGCACAAGAGCGGCGACGTCGCCTGCGTCAAGGTCTATGCCCGGGGTGACCAGCAGAACGCCAGCGCGGTCTACTACGCCAAGAACGTGGATGTGCTCTACGACCACCTCGACACACCGCTGGCTGACGGAGAGTAAGGCGTGGATATCATCACACTGGACTACGAGACCTACTACGACAAGGACTACTCGCTGTCTAAGATCACCACGGAAGAATACATCCGTGACCCCCGCTTCCAAGTTATTGGGGTGGGGGTGAAGGTCAACGACGGCGAGACGGCGTGGATCACCGGGACGCACGGTGCGATCAAGCAAGCACTGGCATCATACGACTGGGCCAACTCTGCGGTGCTGGCGCACAACATGATGTTCGATGGTGCGATCATGTCTTGGCGGTTCGGCATCCGTCCGAAGGTGCTGTTCGATACGCTCTGCATGGCGCGTGCGATCCATGGCGTAGAGAAAAGCGCCAGCCTCAAGGCCCTCGCCGAAAACTACGGGGTAGGGGAGAAAGGCACCGAGGTGCTGGACGCCAAGGGGAAACGCCGCAACGACTTCACGCCGGAAGAGCTGTCGGCCTACGGGCGCTACTGTGTCAATGACGTAGACCTGACCTACGACATCTTCAACATCATGCTGTCTCGGGGGTTCCCGAAGTCGGAGCTCAAGCTGATCGACCTGACCCTGCGTATGTTCACTGAGCCTACGTTGGAACTGGACCGGGAGCGGCTCGAGGAGCACCTCAGCAAGACGCAGATGATGAAGGAAGACCTGCTCAAGTCTGCTGGCGTCGAGGACAAGGCCGACCTCATGTCGAACCCGAAGTTTGCCGCACTGCTCGGTAAGTTCGGGGTGCCCTGCCCCATGAAGATCAGCCCCACCACGGGCAACATGACCTACGCACTGGCTAAGAGCGATCAGGGCATGAAGGACCTGCTGGAAGATGACGACCCGCAGGTGCAGGCGCTGGCTGCCGCACGGCTCGGGGTGAAGTCTACACTCGAGGAGACCCGCACACAGCGGTTCATCGACATCGCCGGGCGGGGCAACCTGCCTGTCCCGGTGCGGTATTATGCTGCGCATACGGGGCGCTGGGGCGGTGACGACAAGATCAACCTGCAGAACCTCCCTAGTCGGGGGCCTAACGCCAAGGCGCTCAAGAAGTGCATCATCGCACCCGAGGGCTACAGTATCGTCGAGTCCGACTCGTCACAGATCGAAGCGCGCATGCTTGCGTGGCTGGCTGGGCAGGATGACGTGGTGCAGACCTTTGCGTCCAAGGGCGACGTCTACAAGAAGATGGCCTCAGCGATCTACGGTGTAGCCGAGAGCGACGTGACCAAGGACCAGCGGTTCGTGGGTAAGACCACGGTGCTGGGTGCGGGCTACGGCATGGGTGGTGAGAAGTTCCAGCTGGCTCTCAAGAACTCCGGCGTGGACATCTCCAAGAACGAGGCAGCCAAGATCATCGGCATCTACCGTGAGACCAACGACATGATCTCGGGCATGTGGAAGCAGGCCGGTATCATGCTGCGATACATGGTGCGGGGTGACGCTATGCCCTTCGGCAAGGACGGTGTTCTCGGCGTGGATACCCACGCTCCCGGCATCATTCTACCGAACGGGCTGCTGATCCGCTACGACGAGCTGGAAGAGGCCGATAACGAGAAGGGCGGCACCGAGTATTCCTACAAAACCCGTATGGGACGCACCCGTATCTACGGCGGGAAGGTGGTCGAGAACGTAACGCAAGCGCTTGCAAGGCTTATCATAGGCGAGCAAATGCTGCGAATTAGTAAAAAATACAGAGTTGTGTTGACTGTGCATGACAGCATCGTATGCTGTGTTCCTGACAACGAAGCCGAAGCGTGCAAGTCCTACGTCGAAGAGTGTATGCGCTGGGTCCCCGCGTGGGCCGAGGGCCTTCCCGTCGACTGCGAAGCCGGAATCGGCAAGAACTATGGAGAGACAGAATGATGGAAGAGCTCAGTAGCGCAGACCGGCACGCCTTTATCGAAGCCGAGATACAGCGGGCCTACACAAACGCTGACGACGAGTGGAAGAAACAGTACTACCACAACGCGGCTAGGTATCTGGCAAAGAATAGATATCTAGAAGGGGGCCATCTCTGCGCGTTCTGCAGGTCCCAAGGGATGGCCGACCCGCATCACCATAACGTGTGGGGGTCTATGCTTGCGGCCCTCCGCAAACTGGGCTGGATCGAGAAGGTCGGCATGGTCGAACCTACCACTAAACACACGCACATCAACTCGGTGTGCCAGTGGGAAAGCAAGTTGTACAAATGAGCAAGGCAGGTGCGTGGTCGTTCAGCAAGATCAGTAACTTCGAAAAGTGTCCGAAGCAGTTCTACCACGTCACCGTGCTGAATGAGTTCCCCTTTAAGGACACCGAGGCAACCCTATACGGGAAGTCCTTTCATACGGCGTGCGAAGAGTTCATCCGCGACGGTAAGCCACTGCCACCGCAGTTCTCCTTCATGCAGGAAACCATGGAGCGGCTTGCGGCTATGCCGGGGGAGAAGCACTGCGAACTCAAGATGGGCCTCACCGCTGATCTGGAGCCGTGTGGCTTCTTCGATAAGGACGTGTGGTTCCGCGGCATCGGCGACCTTATCATCGTGAACGGAGACACCGCCCGCTACGTGGACTACAAGACTGGCAAGAGCGCGAAGTATGCCGACGTTGGGCAGCTGCAGGTTATGGCGCTGGCCATCTTCAAGCACTTCCCGCAGGTCAAGAGGGTGAAGGGCGCGTTGCTCTTCACCATCGCCAACGACATCGTGAAACAGGACTACTCTGTGACTGACGAGGGTGTGCTGTGGAAGCCGTGGGTGATGAAATACGCCGCCTTGGAGAAGGCGCATGAGACAAACGTATGGAACCCGCGACCGTCAGGGCTGTGCCGAAAGCACTGTCCGGTTACGCAATGCGCACACCATGGAGGTGGGAAATGAGCGACGAGGTATCCATGGACGAGGCGGCTAACACCGCCCTCCTGCTGGAGCAGCACATCCAGAAAAAGATGGCACATGCTGTCAAGGACTTCCTATTCGCAGGCACCATAGCCTCGTACCAGACGATGGACACAGCTATCGAGTGCGACAACCTAGTTATGGCAGCGCACACGGCCCGGGAAGAGCTGGCTCTGCAGATCGTGCACTCCTCAGCGTTTCAGAATAACCTGAACTACCTCGTCAAGAATGTGATACGGGAAGAGATGACAGAGCTACGACGGATGGTGCGCGAGGAGTTTGCTCGTGGTATTATACACAATACCTACAACTCCAACCGCACGGGTTAGCCATGCCGTACACCAAGTCGCCGCGCCCCTATAAGCACGAATACCAGATGCAGAAGAAACGTGGTGAGCACGAGGACCGCATGGAGCGGCAGCGTGCACGGCGCGCACTGGACAAGAAAGGTGTGGACCGCACCGGCAAGGATGTGAGCCACAAGAAGATGCTCTCCAAGGGCGGCAGCAACGCCGACGGCTACAAGCTGGAGAGCCCCTCGAAGAACCGCAGCCGGAACGGTCACAAGCCCGGCAAGAACAAAGGTTAGGGTAAACCCTAACACCTACGGAGAACGACATGCAGATCATCGACGGTAAAGCGTTGCTTCTCAAGCTACGCAATCCAAAACAAGTCACTACGGTCATCCCGAAGAGCAAGGCGATCAGCGAGCACGAGGTCATCGTGAACTGGGGCGTGCCAGAGACGCACACCCTGCGGGGGCTGAATATCAAGGTGCCGTCGCCCATCGAGGGCCGCTACAACTGGACGGGTAAGTTCGCTCCGATGACGCACCAGCGCACGACGGCGTCCTTCCTGACCATGAACCAGAAGGCGTTCTGCTTCAACGAAGCCGGGACCGGCAAGACGGCCAGCGCGATCTGGGCTGCGGACTTCCTCATGAAGCAGGGCATCATCAAGCGTGCCATGGTCATCTGCCCGCTCTCGATCATGGACAGTGCGTGGCATGCAGACCTGTTCACCTTCGCCATGCACCGCACGGTGGGTATCGCTCACGGCACCGCCGATAAGCGCCGGAAGATCATCGCCGGGAAGCCCGAGTTCCTCATTATCAACTACGACGGTGTAGAGATCGTGCGGGACGACATCGCCGCTGCGGGCTACGACCTAATCATCGTGGACGAGGCCAGCCACTACAAGAACGCCCAGAGCAAGCGCTGGAAGGTGCTGAACTCGCTTGTGAAGCCCAACACGTGGCTCTGGATGATGACCGGCACCCCTGCGGCTCAAGGGCCCGAGGACGCCTACGGTTTGGCAAAGCTGGTCAACCCGGCGGGCGTGCCCAAGTTCTTCAACGCTTGGAAAGACATGGTGATGTATAAGGTCTCCCAGTATCGCTGGAAGCCCAAGGAGAACTCCGAGCGCACCGTGCATCGAGCCCTGCAGCCTGCCATCCGCTACACCAAGGACGAGTGCCTCGACCTGCCGGACATGGTCTACGTCAAGCGGGACGTCGCGCTGACGAAGCAGCAAGAGCTCTACTACAAGCGCCTCAAGAACCAGATGGTCATGGAAGTGGCCGGTGAGCAGATCACCGCGGTCAACGCGGCTGTGATGATGGGCAAGCTCCTGCAAATCTCAGCGGGCGCAAGCTATACCGAATCCGGCGACACGGTGCAGTTCGACATCGGCAACCGCTACAGCGTTCTCAAAGAGGTCATCGCCGAAAGCACTCACAAGGTGCTGGTGTTCGTGCCGTTCAAGCACGTCATCAATATGCTGTCGGAACAGCTGGCCAAGGACGGTATCACTAACGCCGTCATCAGCGGCGAGGTGAGCGCCGGGGAGCGGACCTCGATCTTCAAGCAGTTCCAAGAGCAACCCGATCCTCGGGTGCTGGTCATCCAGCCGCAGGCTGCGGCGCACGGCGTGACCCTAACGGCAGCTAACACGGTGGTCTGGTGGGCACCGACATCCTCGCTCGAGACCTACGCACAGGCTAACGCCCGGGTGCACCGCAAGGGGCAGGTCAACAAGTGCACCGTGGTCCAGCTGCAGGGTTCGGGTGTGGAGCGCCGGGTCTACAAGCTGCTCGACGAGAAGATCGACGTGCATACCAAGGTCGTCGACCTGTATAAGGAATTGCTTGACTAGTGTAACGGATATCACTAAATATCAAATTCTGATAGTGAAGGAGAACCACTATGACTACCGACACCGAGAGCGGCACCGCTCTCACCCCTGAGCAGTTGACCAAGACCTACATCAAAATCCGCGACAAGCGGGCCGAGCTCAAAGCAGAGTTCGAGCAGCAGGATGAAGTCTTGGAGATGCAGCTCAACGCCATCAAGTCGGAGCTGCTCGACTACTGCAAGACGCAGGGCATCGACAGCGTCCGCACCCCCGCCGGGACGTTCTACCGCACCATGAAGACGCGCTACTGGACCAACGACTGGGACTCGATGAACAAGTTCATCTTGGAAAACGGGGTCCCGCAGTTCTACGAGAAGCGCCTCAATCAGACTGTGGTGAAGCAGTTCCTTGAAGAGAACCCTGACGTGCTGCCCCCGGGGCTCAACTCGGACAGCGAATACGTCATTACTGTGAGGAAGAAGTAATGTCCGATACACCCTTCGCCAACATCGAGGAAGCGTCCAAGCACTTCGCCGTGTCGGTTGCTACGCTCCGCAAGTGGTTGCGTAACGGCACGATCCCGAAGCACACCTACATCAAGGTTGGCAACACCTACCGGTTCAGCCTGCGCGAACTGGAAACCGCCCTGCTGAACGCGCCGAAAGCGCCCGTGCAGCTGGAAATGAACTTCGACAACGATAACTAAGGAGAACCCACATGGCTGGTGAAATGACCCTCTTCGGAGGCAGCAACGCTCTCGTCAACAGCGATCTGTTTAAGTCGCTGCGTGATATGAACAAGACCCTCGCCGGTGGCGGCGGTGGCGGCGGCAAGCGCCTCTCGATCAAGGGCGGCAAGTTCCGTCTCTTCGTCGATGGTGAGCAGGTCTCCGTGTCCAAGTCCGACACCATGAACATTGTTGTGGTGAACGCTGCATCTATCTCGCGGACCTACTACGAGGGCGACTACGACCCGAACAACACGGCTGCACCGACCTGCTGGTCTGCGGACTCCAAAGTTCCTTCGCCTGACGTCCCTGCAGAGCAGAAGAAAGCCTCGCGCTGCGCGGACTGCCCGATGAACGTCAAGGGCTCCGGTGCCAACAATGGGCGTGCTTGCCGCTTCAACCAGCGTCTGGCCATCACGCTCGAGGGTAAGCCTGACGAGGTCTATCAGCTGCAGCTCCCGGCTACGTCCATTTTCGGCGAGTCGAAGAACGGCAACATGGGGATGCAGGCATACGCCAAGTTCCTCGATGCTCACAACACACCGATCATCGCGGTGATGACTGAGATGCGGTTCGACGAAAACTCGGAGACCCCGAAGCTGTTCTTCAAGCCGGTGCGTCCTCTGACCGAGGAAGAACTGCACGAGGCTGTTGCCGCCAAGGATAGCGAGGAAGCCATCAAGGCCATCACGCTGACCGTCGCACAGACCGATGGGGTCAAGAAGAAGGACTCCGCAGCCGGGACCAAGAACTACAACCCGGCCAAGGAGAAGATCGTCGTCGATGACGAGGACGATGACGTGGTCGAAGAGCCCAAAAAGGTCGAGACCAAGAAGGCCGCACCTGCACCTGACTACAAGGGCAACATCTCTGCTCTTGTCGCAGAGTGGGACGACGAGTAATCCTAGATAGGCTCGCCGCGACGGGGGATAAAAACAATCTCACCTCGTCGCGGCATCCCAACAGGTAGAGTGGCGGCAATGGATACAACGACGTTTTTGCAGTCCGTTCTTGGAACTGCAGGCTCATACTGCGTTCTCGCACTCGGTGAGAACAGACGGATTCAGAAGTTCTACGACACTATCGAGCAGCTTGAGCACGCTGCGTTGAACTTCGACGAGAACGGCTACGATGCCTACTACGCCCTCGGCACGTTCGAGGAGTCGGGCTCTCGCGAAGCCGAAAACGTCAAGCAGCTGCGGGCGTTCTTTATGGACCTCGACTGCGGCGTTAATCTCAAGACGGGCAAGCCCAAAGACTTCCCTGACCAGCACACCGCCATCTTGGCGCTCAAGGACTTCGTCAAGTCGACCGGACTGCCTAAGCCGTTCTTGGTCAACTCTGGCTACGGGGTGCACGTCTACTGGCCCCTGACCGCACCCGTGGACTTTATGACTTGGCTCCCGGTGGCTGAGAAGCTTAAGGCGCTGGCCAAGGCCAAGGGGTTCAAGGCCGACGAGAACGTCACCGCCGACGCCGCCCGCGTGCTGCGAGTGCCGGGCACCCATAACCACAAGGGCGATGATCCCAAGCCCGTCAGCTTTTTCGGCCTAGCGCCGCCCGAGCCGGTGGAGTTCTTTGACTTCGCTGCACGGGTCGAAAGCGTGGCCGGTAGTCTGCCGACTAGCATGCCCTCCCGGCGCTACTCCCCTGCCGTGACAAACAGCGCGATGATGGACGCCCTGATCGGCAAGCGCGAAGCCTCGTTCAAGACCATCATGCAGAAGACTATGGCTGGCAAGGGCTGCGCCCAGCTGGCCTACTGCATCGAGCACCGGGCAGAGCTGCCTGAACCCATGTGGCGCGCGGCGCTCTCTATCGCCAAACACTGCACCGATATGGTCAAGGCCGTGAAGGCTGTGTCCATGGGCCACGCCGAATACGACGAAGACGAAGCCATGTGGAAGGCAGAGCGGATCAAGGGCCCGTACCTCTGCACGCGTTTCGAAGAGTATAACCCGGGTGGGTGCCAAGGCTGCCCCAACTGGAACAAGATCAAGTCCCCCATCGTGCTCGGCCAGCAGTTCACTGAGGCTGCGCCCGAGGACAACACCGTTGTTGTGGCGGACCCGGCCACGCCCGAGGCACCGCCGAGGGTCTATGAAATCCCGACCTATCCGAACCCGTATTTCCGCGGCAAGGACGGCGGCGTGTTCATGCGTGTAGTTGACGACGAAGGAGAGGTCAGCGAGCGGATCATCTGGCACCACGATCTCTACGTCGTGCGGCGACTGACAGACCCAGAGCAGGGTGAAATCATCGAGATGCGGCACCATCTCCCACGTGACGGGGTGCGGTCGTTTGTGGTGCCTCTCTACGTCGTCACGTCGAAAGAAGAGTTTCGGAAAGTCCTCGCCACCAACGGCGTCATAGCGATCAACAAGGAAGTGGATGCGATCATGAGCTTTACGCAGAGCATGGTTAAAGACCTGCAGATCACCACGCAGGCAGACAACGCACACCGCCAGTTCGGCTGGCTCCCCGACTTCAAGGGTTTTGTCATCGGTGACAAGGTTGTGTATGGCGACCGTATCGAGTTCAACGCACCCTCTTCGGCGACCCGGGGGATGATCGAGTTCTTTGAGCCTGCGGGCACGCTCGACGGGTGGCGCGAGGCGGTCAACTTCTACAATCGGCCCGGCTTCGAGCTGCACCAGTTCATCACCTGCGTCGGTTTCGGCTCGGTGCTGATGAAGTTCCTGCCCATCAACGCGGCGCTCCTGCACATCTGGTCCAAGGACTCCGGCTTCGGTAAGACGCACGCCCAGTTCGCAGCGCTCTCGCCGTGGGGCAATCCGGGTAAACTGATCCTGCAGGAACGCGACACCCACAACTCCCGTATGAACCGCGCCGACGTCATGCACAGCCTGCCGGTCTGTATGGACGAGATCACCAACGTCAAGCCACACGACGCCTCAGACATGATCTATCAGATCACCGGGGGCCAGCAGCGCAACCGGCTGTCCTCGACAGGCAACACAGAGCGTTATCGTGGCGACCCGTGGAACCTGCTGTTTATCTCCTCGGCAAACTGCAGCCTGATCGACAAGGTGGCCATGGCCAAGGCTATGCCGAAAGCAGAAGCACAGCGGGTGCTGGAGATCGAGACGAGCAAGCTCTTCACCGAGAAGGCCGACAAGCGCCACACCGACGAGTTCAGCGCCAAAATCCAGAACAACTACGGCCACGCAGGCATCCTGTTCGTCCAGTACGTGATGTCCAACCTTGCAGAGACGAAGCTCCTCGTTGAGACCCTGCAGCGCAAGATCGACGAGGCCGCTGACCTTGGCCCTGAGAACCGCTTCTGGTCGGCAGCCGTGGCAACCTCCCTCGCCGCTGCGGTGATCTGCAAACACCTCGAGCTCTTGGACTACGACATCCCCACGCTGCGGGACTACATCATCAAGAACATCCTCAAGGCCAACAAGTCGGTCAGTGCCGATATGTCTCTCGACCCGATGGACCTCGTGACGGCTTACACCTACCAGAACTTGGGTCGCATCCTGCAGATCAAGTCCACCATCGACCGGCGTAGCAAGGAGAACGGCAACGGCATCGACGACCTCGTGGTGCCCGATCAGCAGCCCCGCACCGCCGATATCGTTGGCCGCTATGAGACCGACCTGCACATCCTCTACCTCCTGCCGACACCGTTCAAAGTCTGGCTGGCTGAGCAGCAGGTCAACTACAACTCGGTTCTCGCTGAGCTCAAAGCCAAGTATAATGCCAAGCGGTCGAAGGTTCGGCTGACCAAAGGCACCAAGCTGCAAATGCCCGTCGCCGACACCATCGAGCTCCCGATTGTGCTGAGCGAAGCTAATGGCGAAGAAGGTAAATGACCTAGACCCCGACGGCGTGCGCATCATCGTGCCGTGGCGTGAACTGCATGTGGGGGGCTCGATCTTCGTCCCCTGCATCAACACCGAGGCTTGCGAGAGGCAGGTTCAAGGTGTGGCACAAAGGTTAGGAATCGGCCTAACATGCAGGCAGCGAATCGAGGCCCAGCGGTTGGGGTTGCGTATTTGGAGAACCACATGATATTGTGTGCCTGACAGAAGAGCCTGCCGCCAGCTCGCCTCCTGTTGTTCTCCAGACTTGCCCCGGCTTCGCGCCGGGGCTTTTTTATTCCGACCCCCAGAACGAGATGTCTTGGTCGTACTCGCTGATCGACTTCTGTGCACGGGGTAGGTAGGACGGCGTGAAGGTCACACCCCCAATCATCTCCGACGTCCGCTGCGAGAAGCTCCGCCCAGACCGCTCCAGAGTGTCCGCGGTGATAGCCGCCTCCGGGTGCTTCTTGCTGAACTCGAACATATCCTTGAGCACTTCACGCACTGTCTCGAAGTCGCCTTCGGCGAAAGCCATGTTGTACTTGAGAAGCAGCGACCGACGCTCCGACACGATAGCCTTGTCGATACGCTTCTCCCCAGAGACGCGCTCTTGCTGCCGTGCATAGGCACCGGGCGTGTAGCCAACCAGCTGCAGGGCGAGGTCCCAGTTAGACACCGGCACGATCTCATTGCCCCGCAGGGTGGTGGCACCCTCGGTGCCGAACCGGACGGACTTCATCACGCTCTTGACCGCCGAGGGCATCATGGCTTCGACGCCGCGATACAGCTCGCCCTGCGAGAGCAGCTCTATACCGCGCTCCACGTTCATGAACACACCAACAGCCGGACCTCCAAGCGACTCGAAGAGGTCGTATGCGATGCTCTGGTCCTTCTCGATGCGGTTCTCACGGAAGATCAGACCGCTCATCGAGATACGCGAGGCAACTTCGGCACCGGTCAGGTAGTTGATCGCGCCGTTGTAGTAGGGTTCGCCAAGGAACTTCTGGATGACGACTTCCGCCGGTTCCTCGTCGTCCTCGGTGAAGAGCAGGTTGAAGACCGACATGAGTTCCCCGAAGAACGGGAGACCTTGCACGCCCGCAAAGAGCGCCGTGGTGCCCAGCATGCCGATGATCTGATAGCGTGCGACCGCCCGATCTTCTTTCGACATACCGCGGATGGCTTGGTTGGCCGTACCGATGATGTAGCGGGCCATATGCAGACCGAACCGCTTGAACATGAACACGATAGAGCCGATGGGGCCTTGCGCCCAGCGCGGGGCAGTGGAGGCACCGATGCTGCCGTTCACACGTTCAGTGATCTCGACGGCCTTCTTTGCGGCGGCGAGTTTCGTCTCGTAGTCGAGCGAACCCCCACCGGCCTTGGCCTTGCCGAGTTCGAGGTTGTAGGCAGCGATGGCCATAACCTGCCGGTTAAAGCGTTCGGCGTGGTGCATCAGGAAACCGGACCAGCGGTTAATCTTCTGCAGCCACCCTGCGTCTGCCTCGAGCATCTCCTGCGCCATAGAGTTGGCGAGCATGCCATTAGCGGACATCACTTCAACGAGCGCATCCAGATCGCCGATTTTGCTCCGCAGCTTAGCCGGAATCTTTTTGTCCGTGCGCAGCGTGTATCTACCGGCGTCGTCTACCTCAAAGTAGTTGGCCATCGAGCCGAAGTTGTCGACCCCGGACAGCTCGCGGGTCTCCATGCCGTCGGCACCGTAAGAACGGACCTTGTGGGTCTTGCCCGCGTTCATCAGGAGCCGTGCAGCTGACCCGAGTTCCCGAATGGCCCCAGCCATACCATAGCGCCCGCCGAGTTCGGTCGTACCGATCATGGGGATTTGCATGAGGTTGTTAGCCGCACCGGCGATGCTAAACCCGAGCGTCATACCGAACGTAACCCCGCGCGTCAGCTGCGCGGCTTGGCTAACATGCGGGCTCTGAGCAAACTTGGCGCGGTCGTCGAACTCTTCGAGGTAGGCCAGCACCGCTACTTTTTCCCCGGCGGTGAGTGCGGGAGAAGCATTGAGCGTCTTGTACTGGGTCTGTGCATCGTTACGGAGCTTCTGAATTTTAGCCCCGTACTTCATGTTCGAGAGCTGGTAGGCAAGCCCAGACGACTTCTCCGCCAGCAACTGCACCATGTCTACCGGACGGTCTACGACACCGAGCGGCGTGATATCGCCGACAAAACCCCGGGTGCCCTTACGTTTAGTGAAGGACTTCATCAGCGAGTGCTCGGGGGTGAACCGCACGAACATATCTTGGATGGCGCTGATAGCCGCATCCGCGCGCTCTTTCGCTGCGGCGTCCTTGGTCTCCGGCACCGTGGTGTTGATGATGTTGATCGCGCCCTGCACGAAGGAACTAGGCACCGTTTGCCCCGCGTTGAACGCGAGGGGGCGCATGTATTCCTCGTAGTCCCACGCCACGTCGTTACCCTGCGCGTCCTTAGTCGCGCGCAGCTTGTCAAGGAACTGCTGCCGCTCCCACGCGGACTCGAAGGTCTGCACGAATTTGGTGACGGGGCGCTGGGAAAGCCCGGTTTCGGGGTCGAGCGACACAGGGTCTGCAGTGGTATCCTCGGCGGTGTAGGACAGCCAGAAGTCCCCTTTCCGCATCAGTGCGAAGTAGGGGTCAATGACACCCTCTTCATCCATCTTTGCCATCAGGCGTGCAAACAGTTGGTTCTGCGTTGCAACGTCTTCTGAAATCTCCTTGACCCGCTCACGCAGGACGTTCGCGATCTCGTCGCGGTAGCCCTGATACATGTTGCGGACCTTCTTAAACAGGGTGCGCAGTTCCCCCGTCGAGTCCGCCGAGGTCATTTCACGGTTAAGGTCGTGCCAAATCTTCACCTTGTCTTGGTCTGCACCATACGCGGACACAGGTTTGGTCGGGTCGACTTCTTCGATGGTCGCACGGCCCATGATGGCCATCAGCTGCGAGAACAGCGCGGGCTGCTTTTCCGAATACGCCTGCAGGTCTTCGAGAACTGGCTTCGCTTTGTCCGCCATGCGAATGATTTCGCCACGGCGCTCGTCGTCGAGGCGCTTGAGTTCCGCAATCTGCGGGAAATATTTCCCAGCGAGGTCGTTGAACCAGTCGAGGTGCAGCAAGCCCAACAACGTGCGGCGCAGCGGATTAGGAATGGACGCCTGCATCTGATTAGAGAGGCGGTTCATACCCGCTTTGTCCCACGTAGGGGCGTTCTGGATGGCGTTGTTAAGCACCGTCCTAGCCGTCATGGGGCTAATCAGCGTTTTGTCAAACACGTAGTCGGGAAGCACCTGCGGTGCCTCGGACAGCAGGCCGTCGATCAGCCGGTGGAACCGGTCCAGCCCGCTCTCTTGCGACTCGATAGTCGACTTCACTGTGCGGCGCGGATACGGCTTCGCCGGGAGACCGATCAGCCCACGCATGAAATTGCCGACAACTTCCTTGAACCGCTCCCAGTTGGTCAGAGGCAGCTCTTTCGTGACAGGGGTGTACTTGGTATAAGCCGTGCGCTTCATCAGGTCGCGCAGGCCGTTGTCGTTTTCGCCAAGAGTGAGACGCCCGAAAGCTTCCGCCACCATCTCACTGACGCTGGAGAGCCCGTAGAAGTCGCCTTCCTTGTAGGTGATATTCGGCGGTGCAGCGTCCCGCAGGCTCGAGAGGAGCTGTGCCAGCTGCTTAGTCACCGGGTGGTTAGGCTGCGTGTTGAGGAGTCGGCTCGTCACCACATGCGCCATCTCGTGCATAAACACGTGGGTGGTCATCCCGGTATAGCCGTTGATGAGAATGATGTTCTCATACTCAGGATCAACGCCTTCCGCCTGCTGCACGAACACGGCACGGTCTCGGCCAATGTATTTAGCGGAGTCGCCCTCGTAGAGCGTCCGCACCCGGGTGGTTCCGGCGAGGTCGGCGAACTTGTTTGCAAGCGCCGCAAGTTCCGCGTTGTTCGTCGTCGTAGCCACGGCACGGAGTGCCCCGCGCAGATCGCCCGCGTCGAGTGCAGCCTTCACCGCGTAGTGCATGGGCTTGTCGAGCGCCGCCAGCGGGTTCTTCGCAGTCATGGAGTTGATCTGCGTCTCGTCGACATAGCCAGATTCTTTTGCGGCCTCGAAGCGTGCTTCCCTCTCGCGGAGCCGTTCGGCCCGCTTGAGTTCAACCCGGTCGAGGTCGCTGACCCATGTCTCGATATTCGCATTTTGCTGCGCGCTCAGGTCCTGCCGGAACGTAACCTCGCTGTTCAATTCCTTGGACATACGGGTCTTGATGAACTCGAGCGCCTGCTTGGCTGCTACGGTACCGGTCTGGGACAGGAACGCACGGGTGTAGGGATCGGTGCCGGGTTCGGCGCGGTACTTGCCATAAGGTGCGGTCAGGTCATCAACGACCATCAGCACGGCCTCCATGGGGCGAGCCACCTTGGAGAAGTAAAGTTTCGCGGACTTGGCCTGCGGCGACAGGAGATCATCTCGCGTAGCCAGCAGATTGATGACGACCTGCTTATCGGCAATGGTCAGCTTATCGGGGACAGTGCCCTGCACGCCCCGCTCGTTCAGGAACTTCGCACCGCGCTTGACGTCCGGCGGAGTCAAGGTTTCGTACCGGGTGGCAAGAGCCTGATCGAGCTGTTGCGCTGTGACACGCTGCACGGGCGACATGGTTTGCGCCTGCGGCACCCGCACGGGGGCAGGAATGACTTGCCCAGCCGCCTCAGTAGTAGCGCCCGGTGCGGCCCCACTCATCGGCGCGTAGGCGGTCGGGGCCTCAATCAGTGCAGCTGGCTGTTCTCCCTCTGTAGCTGCAGGACCCACAGACATCGGCACACTTCTTCCCAGTCCTCCGCTTGCAGGTGCTTCAATCCCGGTGGTGCCTCCAGTGTCGTCAGCGGGCCGTCCGCTTCCTTCCACGCCTTGTCCACCACTCGGAGCGCCAGCTCCCACTTCTTCTGGCTGAGCTGCTGCAACCTCGGGGACATCTGCGACCTCCTGTGCAGGGGTGACAGCGCTCTTGCGCGCCTTATAGCTTTGCAGCCAGTTCTGAAACTCTACCTTACCCTCTTCTGCCATTTGCGACGGGATGCCGAGGGACGCACGAGTTGATACGACAAATCCGGCCTGCTCTGTGGGGTCAATGCCTTGCAAATCGCCATCTTTTTCGAGGCGTGCGCGGACTTGCCCAGCCGTAAGGCCCTCTGCAAATAGGTCCTCAATCTTTCCGGTTATGCCGCGTCGATCCGCAAGCTCTCTGGCGAAAGCCACGTTTTCTTTGAGCCAGTCCGCACCCTGCACTTCGACGCGCGGCGGTTCAGGCGTAGCGACAGGTTCGGGCGCAGCAGCCTGTTCAGACTGCCCAGTGATAAGACTGCGCGCCAGAGCCTTGTTTTCAGGAGTCGCACGATCATTCTGGGCCCAACTGTCCAGTGCACGGATCACCTTAGTGTCCGTTAGGGGTTTCCCTACCAGTTTACGCAACGACGCCGATTTCGCCGGGCGAACGCCAAGCTGAGTCACAAGGTCGTCGGTCAAGACCTGTTCAGGCTGCCCCTGCTTGACCTCTGGCACAGCAGTGCGCGTCTCGGGAGTGAGCTCCAGCGCCAGCTGCTCTTGCTTTGCTGCGACAGCCTCGGCCTCTTTACGATACTCAGGTTTCGGCGCATAGATTTGCGCCGCCCGTTCGAACGCCTCCTCCTCGGTCTCCATAGGAGTATAGTAATCATCAGCCGCGACTGTCGGAGCCGCAGGGGCGGCAGGGGCAACAGGTTCCGCCGTCACTTCTTGTGCAGCTGCAGCAACTTCTTCGGGGGTGGCCACCGGTGCGGTGATAGCGGGTTCCGCTACCGGGGCGGGGGCGGGGGCGGGGGCTTCGGCACCCTCGGGTGCCTCTGCAGGGCGCGGTCCACCGATAGCGCCGCCAAGACCGCCAGCACCGAACCCGAGAACGCCGCCAGCCACACCAGCGTCGATGTATTCTTGGATGGCCTCGGGGCTATCAATCGGCAGACCTGCCTGATAGCGCTCCAGCATCTGCTGGCCGACTTCGTTCAAAGATTCCGTTGTGCCGCCGACAGCTGCGCCTGACAGGGCGCGGGTAAAGAGCTTGGCACCGGGGCGGACGAACACGCCTGCACCGGCAAGCGCATTGGTAACAGCAGTGAGCCCCGCCTGTCCGACGGTAGCACCGAGGGCATCAGTGAGATCGACAGAGGCTTTGCGCCCGGCTGCGACTTCTTCCTCTTGGCGCTGGACGTTGGAACCGAACAGCAGAGGTGCCTCGGTAAGACCGGAGCCGATACCGAAACCAGCCAGAGCCCCTGCAGGGCCAGCAGCAACACCACCAGCAACGGCACCGGCGGCACCGCCCGCCAGACCAACACCCAACTGCGGAAGCTGTTCACCCGCAAGTTCACCAGCATAGGTAAGCCCCGCACCGATAGTCGGGAAGAAGCCCTCGGCTGCAGCAACATCTTGGCGCGTCGTCGGTGCAGGCTGCAGGAGGCTCAGCTCGAACTGCCGCTGCGCGGCGGCTTCCTCCATACCCCGGCCATATTCGGCGATGCTGGGCAAGCCGACCTGCTGGCCGATAGTCTCCACAGTAGTGCCGAGAAGGGACTTTGCACCGGCCTTGCCGCGCTCAAAGCCGCGACCGAGAGCCGTGCCGTCGTCGGGACCGACCAAAGGTTTACCGAGCGTTGCCTCATACTCGGCAGCGAACGCGGTCTCTTGCTCGTCCAAATACGCACGGATGCGCGCCTGTTCGGACTCAGACGGGGTATCACCCTTGATCTTGACGCTGTAGGTCTTCCCGCTCAGACGGCCCGGAACCTGAATGACACCCATGCGAAGACTCCTCTGCTTGGCCGGAGTATACGTAAAGGTGCCGCTCTAGGCTAGTCCGGTTATTAGTCTTGGTCTGAGAGGTCAGGAATCCCGGAGTCGGCACCGCTAGTTGCGCCGCCACCATAAACGAGGGTATTCCACAGCGCCACCTTCCTATCGCGCTCTTTCTGCGCGTTAGCGAGCGCCATCTCCGCCTCTGGGGTAGCAGGGGGCATAATCGCTGCGTTGGCGATAAGTGCATCCAGCCGCTCGATGTCGTTACCGATTTGGGTTAGAAGCCGCCCCTGCCCCGCCGAAAGGCTGAAAAGCCCACCGTCGCTTGCACCACCGGCACCCCGTGCGGTCCTCGCCGTGGCTGCGGCCCGGGCCATGCGCGATTTCTCCAAGGCACCGAGGAGCTCGAGGCGATCTTTGTCGTACTGGTCACGTGCACCGCGTACAGCTTCGACGCCCTTGAGCCCGGCTTCACCGACAGCGCCGAGGAGCGTGGGTTGCCGCGAGGCCATCATATTCAGACCGACTTGGGCCAGCGCCAGCCACTTGTCCTGCTCAGCCGCCTTCTCACGCCGTGCGAGGGTGTCCATGAGCTCTTGCTCGTAGGACGACATGCCGCCTACACCGGCGATACCGCCTCCGCCCCCACCAGCTCCGCCGGTGCCACCCTGCGCTGCAGCTGCAGCATCCTTGGCGGCTTCCGCTACGCGGGCGGTTTCGGCTTCCTTGACCTCAGCGGGAGTAGGCACAGCTGCGGCACCTTGCTGGTCGCGGTCAGCCCTGCCCGGTGCGGCTTCCGCAGCGGCTTCCGCCGCTCTCCGGGCGTCACGCTCTTCCACAGTTTCGCCGCCTAGCGCGCGGCCAAATTCTCCAAGCCCAGACAAAGCCGGGTCAACGATAGCCGACAGGATGCCGCCATCAACCGAACCGGGCACTACGGCTGCACTACCGATACCGGCTGCGCGCGGGGCTGTGCGAGTTACACGGGCCGGGGCGGTGGGAGCCTCCGGTGCACGCTCGGCCTGAATATCCTCCATGATATTCGAGACTCGGTTTTTGGTTGCCGCCGCTTCGATAGCCGCATTGATGTCTTCGGTAGTAAACTCGCTCTGCGGCGGGGCCGGGCGCGGTTCGAACAGGGTCTGTAGGTCTTGGCCAACTGGCTGCAGGGTCTCGCGCATTGTCTCGCCGACCGGCTGCAGGGTCTCGCGAGCCGCTTCGCCAACGGGCTGGAATACGCCACGCAGAGTGTCACCGACCGGCTGAAATACGCTGCGGAGCCCACCACCAACGTCGATGTTAGTGAGTGCCTCCACGTCGCGGCGCATAGCTTGACCGGGCGTCAGGATACGAGCCCCGCCGTCCTCGCTGAGGTACGTGCCATCTTCCTGCTCGATGTAACGCTTGCCGCCACGAACAACGATGTCGCCCTCAGCCATTTTCTTCACCGGGCCGCCAGCATACATAGCCTGCACGCCCGTGTTCTGCGCTATGTCAGTGCTCGGGGCCAAAGCCCGGGCCATATCGGCGATACCGCCCTGCGGGACGCCTGCAGCTGCGACAGCCTCTTGAGCCACCGTGCCCTGATCGCCCTTGGCTTGCTGCGCCGTGAAGTCGTCCTGCATGCGCTTGCGGCGCATGATCTCTCCAAGAACGAGAAACTGCGGGGTGTTACCCGAGGGCATCTGCATCTCCCGCACGAGCTGGTCCTGTGAGAAGTTTTTCAGCTGGTCTTGGAGTTGGACAATGTTCATCACTGGAAGGCCCTATAGAGAGACAGACCGGAGAGCCCGGCACCGAGCGCTTGCTGGAGCGGGTTAGTGTAGACCGAACCCGTAGTAGTGGTCGTGCCCGCGTTTGCCACCGGCAGACCCCGAAGAATGTCTGAGTAGAAGCCGAGCTGCTCTTCCGGGTACCCTTGCTGGCGCAGATAGTCTTGGTAGCCGATATCGAGTCCGGCTTGTGCCTCACCCTGCTGCGCACGACCAATGGCCTCGAGCATCTGAGCGTTTTGAATCTGCGCTGCGCGCTCTTGCTCGCTAAGCCCAGCCAACTGCCCAGCCTGCTGCCCCTGCAGTCGCAGAGCGTCAAGACCAAACTGGCTAGAGGCAAGGTTTTCGGCGGCCTGTGCGCCCTGCACCCGTGCGAGCTCTGCGGCCTGCCCGGCTTGGACGCGTGCGGCCTCGTCGATGCCAATACCTTGAGTTCTGGCAAGCTCTGCGGCCTGCGCCGCTTGAACACGTGCAGCTTCTTGCTGCGTCATACCCTGCACTCGGGCACGTTCCGCGGCTTCGGCTGCCTGAACACGTGCAGCCTCGTCGATATTGATACCCTGCGTGCGAGCGAGTTCCGCAGCCCGTGCGGCCTGCACGCGAGCCATTTCCCCGGCCACACCGGTCTGTACGCGGGCACCTTCCCCGGCCTGCGCCTGCTCCGTAGCCATACGCGCAGCACGATCAGCTTCGAACATACGCTGGGCATCGCTATAGGCGGAAGACAGCCCCTGAGCTTGGATATCGGCCTGCCGACGCAGCAAGTCGCGTTCAGCAAGTCCTTCCTGCACTGCGGCGCGAGACCCGCCAAACGCTCCAGCAGCCACAGCGCGAGCACTGCGCCCCGCCCGGGCGATATCGTAATCTTCTTGTGCCTGCTGTTTTTGGATATCCAGTACATTTTGCATGTACGGGTCCATGTATTGGCCTACGGCTTCCCCAGTGAACTGACCAGCGGGGCCGAACTGGAACTCGCGGAAGCCCGCTTCACCGAAGTCAGCAAAGGGTGTGGCCGTACCAGCCCGAAAATCAGTGTACTCCGTCGGAGACACTGCGGAAAAGCCTGCGTAAGGCGTAGCCTGCCCGGCTTGGAAGCCGCCATACTGCGAGAACTGATAGGGTCGCTGCAGTCCGGCGAGTCCAGCTGCGCCCTGCGCGACGTTCCGCGCCATGCCCTGCGCTTCGGTAAGCAGCGGGGTACCGGCAGCTGCCAGCGCCCGAGTCGCCTCCTGCGAAGCCGCAATGTCGCCAAACTGATCGGCGGTAGCCAGACGTTGCCCGCCGTAGGGTTGATACCCCTGCAAGGACTGCTCTTCGACGCGCCCCATGAGGCGCTCGAAATAGGGCATGAACTCCTTGGGGATGTTCGTCTGCGTTACGGTCTGCTCTGTCGGAGCCTTGCTGCCCTTACCCATCGCTCAACTCCATCCTGTAGGCTATGTATTCAGGTTCCCACCCGTACTTAGCCAACCATCGTCCCCAAGCCTTGCGGCCAAAACCCTCGAGGTGCGTGCACCCGTTGTCCCGTGCATACTTACTCATAGCACGTTGCACCATGGGAAGCCACTCTGCCATGCGGGTTCCGCCGATCCAATCGAGCGCCATACCGCGGTGCGGGCCCGGGTAGTCCACGATCCGGCTGGTCACTGCCGCAATCACCGTGTCATCGTCCAGTACGATCCAGAGGACGTAGGTGTCCTCTTTTATACCGTTGTAGATGTCCTGCATGTCGAATTTGCCACGGGCAGTATCGACAGATCGTTTAAGCACGCGCACCACGTCAGCCCAGACGGCGTCGACAAACGCCTTTGGTACCGGAGTGTAGACCAGACGGGTGGCTACGTCCTTCATGCAGCGGCTTTCTTCTTGAGCACCTCGGGTGCCTTGTCGCCTGCGGAGTTAACCGCGGAGAGGAAGCCCCCACCAAACTTCTTCTCGAGTGCATCGGTGGCGTCCTTGCGGAGCACGAACTCGCCGTCGGCGAGGAGCACATCTTGCTCGCCATCAATCGTGGCAGGCACCTTGTCATCTACGCCGGAGCCATCGCCGGGGCCACGGACCATGCCGTTCTCACCGTTGGCGAAGCGCTTGCGGGTGTCGTCAAACTCACCAGACTGCACGGAGTCTACCAGATCACGCAGGGCTTCCTCGCCATACTTGGCCAAGAACTTGCCGAGTGCGACCTCGGGCTGCGGATGCTGGCCCTTGATGGCTGCAATGGCATCGGTGATTTCGGTTTTCTCGTTCCCGGCAACCGGACGCTCAGTCTCAACCTTAAACTCGCCGGTCTCTTCGTCCATCTCGATCTCGCCACCTTCGGCGTAGGGCAGCACACCCTGATCTCGGTAGGCGAGAATGTCATTGTAAGAATAGGGCGTGCTCAGGCCGTAATTAAACTCTGGATCGACGCCGGGGCGGTAGCCCGGCGGAGGAGCAATCTGCCGACGCGGGATAGGCCGCATCTCTTTGTCTGCCGCAGTAGGTGCCGTTGCGTCTGTGCCTGCACGTACTTGGGGCGGAGGTGTAGCCAAGGCTGCACCGATTTGAGAGCCAATACCCTGAGCGGAGCCCATAAAGTTCATGCCGCTACGCAGCCCGGTGCCAATGGCACCTGCGCCGAACAATCCGGGTTTAGCTGCGGCGGTCGCAGGTGGCATCAATGCGCTAATCCCACCCTGCGGAACTGACAGCGGAGTGCCTGTCGTCATGGCGTTAGCCCCAGCACCGATGGTGCTCTGCCCGGGTAGAGGTTGCTGCAGTGCGCCACCAGCCGTGCTGCCCATAAGTCCGCCGAGAACCTTGCCGCCGACGAAAGAGCCGAGCCCGGCACGAAGCCCTGCACCAAGGTCACGCTGCTCGATTGCGGTGCCTACACCCTGCCCGATTGCACCTGCGAGGAGCGGACTAGCGAGGGCGGCGATGCCGGTGGCACCGGCGAGGGCCGGGGCGAAGGCGGACCCGAGAAAGCCCAAGATCATCGGAAGCATGGCAGTTCCTCTAGCGAGTTTGACACAACTTAGCAGATGCCGCGCTATACGACAATCCGAAGCTCACAACTGTATCTGGGTAACAGAAACGATGGTGGACGGGGAGGCCGGGGAATACCCGGTTGCCGCGATGTAGTTGATGGACACTGCGGTGTCGTTGCTGGCCCACATGACCTGCACGTAATCCCCGGCGTTGAGAGACAGGCTGTAGGTCGTGGAGAAGATGACGTTCACGCCGTTCCCGTTGAGGCTGACGTAGCTGTTGCTGTCAGTAACGTCGGTGCCGTTGACGCGAAGCCAAGTCTGCACGTCTTTAAGGGATGAGTTCGACGAGGTGTACTGGTTCGAGACCGCAAGCTGGTAGAAGCCTGCCTGAGCCACCGTGATCCGGGTCGGGTTGCCACTACCATCGTTGACGATGGTGACACCGTTGGAAATCTCAGTGGTGTTGAGCTTGAGCGGCGTCGGCGTGTTGGTTGCCGCCAGCGTCTGGTCGGTCAGGTCGGTGAACGCCCCATAATCCAGACCAATCGGAATTGTGGGCCGCACCATGATGACGCCGTTCGTCGAGTCCGACACCAAGACCGCGGCCACTGAGATAACGAGGTTCGGCGCAGTCGGACGGGTAGATGTGAAGGCACCTGCCGTTGCCGCGGAGGCATACAGGATAGTGCCGACAGTATAGGCGCTCGTATCAAGGCCGCCAACCTTGCCGTAGAGCGTAACGGGACCGATGTCGTCGTCCTCCATGTCGTGGTTCGTGACGCCGACAAAATACAGCTCGTTCGATGAACTAGAGGCGATAAACTTAGAGATAAGTATCTCTCCGCTCACTCCAGCAAAACCGACAACTGTCCCGTTCGGGATCGTGGACCCGGTGTCATTCTTGACCCGCATATAGGTCTCGAACCCAATTTGCTGCACCACGCCATCACCCATGGTGAGGTCGACGGTTTCCTCGGCGGTGTTCCACGACAGCTCCCCAGCGTCGATCTTCGCGCCGGTCGGGTTAAGCGTCAGGGTCGTTGCCCGCAGGGGGCCCGGGTTGTTTACCTGCTGAGCAAACACTGAGAAGGCACGGATGACCTGTGCCATGTACTGTCGGTCATACTCCGCAGGCGGAGCCGGAAAATATGGGATAGGAACATTACCGACGCTCATTTACGACCGTCCGTTCTTATATCGAGCCGAGGGTCACCCAAACGCCAAGCGGTGTTGATCTGGTTCGACTCGATCCGCATCGAGATCGACCGCCCACGCAGTCGGGTAAAAATCTGGTTCGTGAACTGCTCGACCGGCAAGGACGCCGTTTTGGTGACCGGGTCAGAGTCGGTTGCGAAATACGCACCGCCGGGGAAGTTCCGCGCCTTGAGGGTGATCGTGGCCGTAGGCGCGTCGTTGGTCGAGTTCCTGAATGTAAGGTCAGGAATCAGGCGGGTCGCAAACATGAACTGATCGCCGTCGCCGATATCTACAACGCTCGACTCAATGTAGGGGGCGATAGGCACCGGCGGGTTCACGCTGCCGTCGTTCAAGCCGTTCTCTTGATAGTAGACGTAACCGTCCGGCGAGACGGCAAGCGGATACTGCAAGACGTTGCGATCAAGCCAAGCCGTCCGGGCAAGGCTTCCGTAATACCAGACGCGCTGCTCGTAGTTGTAGACCACATAGCGGTCGTTTTCACTGCTGCTGGCAGACGGGTAGAACCACCACACCTCAGAGAACGAGCTGCAGTGACCGGCGTAAATCTTTAGACGCTGCGAGACGTTGATGTTGGAAAACACGTATTCCTTAACGTCGCAAGGAATCTGGGTCACAGCACCGTCGTAGACGTAAAACTCGTTGCTGCCCATCCAGTAGACAGCGTCACCGACAGCCACAGCTGCGTTCGGCGCAGCAATAGAGACCGAGGACGACACCTCTTGAAGACCGAAAGTGAACGGGTCTCCGATGTACTGCATGGCGTGGATCGACACGTCGGTAAAGACGATGATCTGCTGTTTGGTCTGGACAGCAGCGACGATTTCGGAGCCGGTACCAATACGCAGTTCGCCAGCCGTCGTTGTGGGCAGTGCGCGCCACTCGGCGAGGTTTTCTTGGTCCGAGAAGCGAATTGTCAACGGGTCTTGAACGCCGGGCGTAGACTCTGGATCACAGCCAAACGCAATGACGTGCCGGTCTCGCTCGGAGATCATAACAAGGCGCGACACCGTGGGGACCGCCTGTGCGCCGGGTAGGTTTTGCAGCTCGACGCCCCGGGTCGAGAGCCCCGAGCTCTTGTCCCAGTAATAGATGCGCCCGTTCTGCAGGCAGAAGACCAAGTCTTCGCCGAAGCTATCCTGCGACCAGATCGGGAGCTGGGCGATAGGGATCGTGGTCCGAGTGCCTGAACCCCAAGTTCCGCGGGACCAAGTGCCGGAGCCCCAGCCAGTACCAGCTACAGCAGTATCGAGCGCCACGTTGATCTGGTAGCGCCCGATGGTCGATGCCCCGCCGTTTCCGACGTCAGAGGAGTTTGCCGTAGCGGTAGCCGTGATCTGGTAGGAGCCGCCGCTAATGACGTTGGTGACCTGATATTCCCGGTTCAGCACAGAGGCAGTGATGTTTCCACCAAGACTAACGGCACCGGAGAACGTCACGAAGTCACCGACGATAGCACCGTGCAGGGTATCGTTCACGGTAATGAGGTTAGAACCAGCCGTGGCAGAGAAGGTGACGTCGCCCGGCGCTGTCGTAAAACGAAGCGGGGTGATGTCGTTCACTGACCCACCACTCAGGACGTAGTATTTCAGGTTGGTGCCGCACCCCGTATACACAGAGCCGTCGATGGCCGTCCAAGTCAAAAGAGACCGCCCGGTACCGAGGAGTGGGTCACGCGTATACCGGGTCCAGCCACCGATGGACTCAGGCTTTCCGGCCCGAAAACGCACAAGATTTCCATCCCACCAGCCGCCCTCGTTGGCGTAGGCGGTGGTCTCGCGGTTGATACCGGGCCGGAATACGAGCTTGGTGAGTGCCATGGCGGTCTCCTGTTGTGGGAGATACTACATCACCCGAGAAGCTTAGCCAATGTCTTAGGGCCAGCTACGCCGTCGGCGGTCAGACCGTTTGCAGCCTGCCACTTCTTGAGCGCCGCCTCGGTGCCGGGACCGAAGTCACCGTCAGCTGCAAGGCCGAGCTTGGCCTGCATTTTCTTGACGTCCTCGCCCTTAGAGCCACGACGCAGCGTACCGCCCGAGGGGGCAGCGGCAGCCGGTGCAGGAGCAGTGATCTTACCACCGAGTGCAGCCATGGCACGGGTGTAGCGGGCCTGACGATCTGCGAGACCGATGTCGCCGCCGTTGATGATCTTGGTCAGGCGCACCACGTCGCCGGTGTCGGCAACTGTGTTCAGGTTCTTAGTGTTCCAGAACCAAAGAGCCGAGGCCAGCGCACCTTCCTTGGTCTCCAGCCACTCGGCGGCCTGCTCAGCCGTCATGTCGTAGTCTTTGGCGAAGCGGGTGTAGTTATCACGGCCAGTGAGCTGCTTGAGGCCACGGCCACGGAAGCGCCAGCCATCGCCGGGTTGGGTATTGCCCAACTTCGAGGTGCGGAACTCGTCCATGTAAACATAGTTGGCGATCTTCTCCGGGTTGCGGGCGTATTCGGCAGCGTTGCGCTTGCCGGGGCCAAAGTAACGCGAGAAGATTTTGTTAAGCGTTTCTTCGCGGTAGTTCAGGTTCTCGGACAGGGCGTTGAAGTCCATCGACTCGTGAGCGCACTGCGAGATAAACCCGGCAATGCGCTGCGGCGAGGTGATGTCATACTTCGGAAGTGCCTTGTTCAGCTCCTCGCACCAAGCCTCGACCTCTTTGTTGGTCGGGATCATCACGCGCAGTTGGTCTACAGTCAGCAGGGTCATCTATGTTCTCCTATTCGCACCAAGACTGCTTGGCGTCACCTTTGTAGTGCCGGGCCAGCCCGGCGGAGACGAGGCTTTCGGCAAGGCTCTGGTGGTCCAGATAGACTTCACCCAGCACCCGACCACCGTATTTGTCCCACTTGAGGATTACGACATCGACCTCGAGGGCGTTGGCGACAGCGTTCTTCGTGAAGGCGCTGGCCTTCTTTGCAAGGGCCGCCTCGGCGTCACACTGAGCGCGCGGTGCTTTCTCGGGCGTGTCGATACCCATCACCCGGATCGAGAGCTTGGGCGGGAGGGGCGACGGGAGAAAATCCACCGCAATCTCCACCGTATCGCCGTCGATGACGCGAGTGATTTCGTAGGGCGCAGAAAACGCAGGGGTTGCTGACAAGAGCAGGGCAACGAGCCACCTCATTTCTTGGGTCTCTTGATGGGAACCTTCTTGGTGACGGCACCGAGGACGGCTTCCTTAGCCATGTCTTTACCCATGCCGCCGAGCAGGTCACCGACGTTGCCGGTGGCCGCGACCTTGATTGCGTTCTCTACCGGGTCCGGCAGGTTCACCTTGTCCAGCACGGCGTCAACAGCCTTTTCTTTTACCTTGCGGCCAACAAGCATACCGACGATGCGTCCGATCATTCCTTATACTCCTCGATGGGGGCGTCATACTGATCGTCATCAGTGCCACCCTTGTTGCGGTTGTTGCCCGCCGCCATCACGCCACCGAGAGCGCCGACGATGAACGAGGCGATGGGGGTCAGCAGCTCGAAGAACTTGCGGTCATTCTCGCTCGACTCGCCCAAGGGCTGGGTCACGAACACAAGGCTGTAGAGGATCACGAAGATCGTGCCGCCGAGGATCACGGTCAGTGCCACGCCGATGAAGTAGCGCAGCTTGGCTTCCATGACATCTGGATCGTCTTTACGGGACATTATTACCTCCTGTCAGGGCGTCCGCACACATCCCTGTGCGGAGGCAAATGGGTGGAGTGCACTCCAAGGCGGACCAGTTGGCCGGGTCTTGGCAAGGGTAGCGGTAGAACCCGTCACCGGACAGGTAGAAGATCACGCCGACGGCGGCGACAAAGCCTAGCCAGATCAGTTTCTCAATCATCGGATCGGGTTCCTCACTAGGTCGTCCATGGCCTTCCACAGGTCTTCGATTTCGGCGTCGTATTTTTCCAGCTTGCCTTGCAGCCCGCTGGTCACGCTGTCCGACTTTTCGACCATGGAACGAAGGTCCATCAACTCTTTCTGTTGCTCAAGGATCGTCCCCATCTGGGTCGAGATTGCGCTAAGCTTCGGTGCAAGCCCGCGCACGTCGTTATCTTGGATCGCCTGTTCCAGAGTTTGCACCCGGCTCTCAACGCCCAAGACGCCATCCACGCTCTCCTCGACAGCCCAGAAACGGTTTACCACGTCGTATGCGTAATAGATCGTGCCGCTGATACCAGACAGGACGGGCAGGGCGGCAGCAAGCCACCAGCCCTTTACGTCAAAGCCCGCGATCCGCAGGCCATTGGTTTCAGCTTCTTCGCTCACGAGCCATACCCTGCGGCGTAGACCTCTGACAGCGTCACAACATTGCTGGACAAGAAGCCTTGGAAGCCGATGCCGAAGGCCCCAGCAGCGGTGACGTTCAGGATGTCAAAGGACGGCGAGTAGGTCACCGTAGCCCCGTAGAGGCTGGCCCCAGTGTTGGCAGCGTAGGCGTCCACCGTGCTGGTCATGTTGGCGTTACGGGACGCAGCCAAGAAGGCACCGGAATCACGAGCATAGGTCTGCACCGCTCCGAGAGCCGTGTTGTAGTTGCTCACATCCGCTGCGCTGATCGTCATGTCGTTGTTGCTCAGGATGGTCTGGAAGGCCATCTGCTCTTGGACAGTATCGGCCTGCGCTGCCATGTTGGCGACGGCCTGAACCTCCATCAAAACTGCAGTAGCGGCAACAAGCTGATTGACAGCCGTATCGAGATTTGCACGCGTCTCGACGTATTTATCCTGAAACAGCAGCTCGGCACTGTAGTAGGTCGCGTCGATGACGGTCTGGATGTCGCCGTTGTAGTCCTGCCGCATCTGCTCGGTGATGGCGGCACTCTGCATAACGCCGGGGGCGAGGATGTCACCCTGATCGGCACTGTAGAGCGCACCAGCAGTCAGGCTCTGAGCCGCGCTCAGCTGGTTAAGGATTGTCTGTGCTGACTGGTTCAGACCCGTCATCGTCGGATCGGCGTGAGCGACGGAAGCGCTCAGACAGAAGAGGGCCAGTGTTTTCTTGAGGTAGGACATCAGGTAGCTCCTCGTTCATGAGCAGGAAGGCGTCCCAGAAAACCCGGTCGCTGGCATATCCTACCACATAAATATGGGGTTCGTCACGCATTGCGAGATACCCATCACGTCCTACCAGCAACTTGCCCGTGGCAATGGAGTAGATAGGGCAGGGCGTAGACGCCAAAGCCATCGCCTTGAAAACCTCTGGGCTGTCGCACATGACAGAGATGCCGCTGACCTGCAGGCCGAGACCCCCAGCTTCCTGCGGTGTGCCGAGAAGCCTTGCGTCCTTGCGGCGGTTGCACTCCGGGTCCTGCTCCATGGTGCCCTTGGCCCTGCCAAAGATGCTGATCTGGAAGGCGTGCTGATAGGGGATGAGACAGCTGTCGTTGCCGCCACCACCCATGACTGTCGGTGCAGCCGCCGTAGGCACAGGTGTGGAAAAAGGTGCGGACCCGGCACCGTTGTAATTGGTGGTGTTGTCCGTGCTGGTGTTATTGCTGTCTATGGTCGAGTTGGTGTTACCGGAGTTGGTGTTCAGGTCACCCGTAACCTGCGCGCTGGCCGTCGCTGTCAGTAGACAGAGCAGAGCGCCCCCATAACATCCCGCGTATCGCCGGAGCAGAGCAGGGCGTTGGCGGCTTCTCCGTGGCTCATGTAGTAGAGCGTCTCGGCGTTTTGTCTGATCTCGCACTGTCGGTCACCTTTCGGGCAGGCAGTGGTGTAGGCCACCGAAGATACTGTAACAGGGCCGCAGCCTGCGACCAAGAGAAGGATTGCCAGTCTCATTTGCTCATCCCCTGCAAGATGCGGTCGATCTTTTGGTCAAGGTTGTCGATCCGTTGGATGACCCGGTTGATGTCAGTATGCACGTCAGCCCGCGTGACGTAGTCACGGGCCATCTCCTCGCGAGTGCGGTTCAGCAGGATTTGCAGGCGCTTTACCTCGTCGGTATGGTTTTTCAGCACCCAGCCGATCAGGGCCATGACGGCGGACAGAGCTGCGCTCCAGAGCATCTCGGGGGTCATGCCTTACTCCACGGGGTAGGGGTAACGCGCCTTGATCTCGGCGATTTTAGCCAGCCATTCAGCCTCAGTGGCCTCACCGCGCTGCGACATGAAGAAGAGCGGGTCGGCCTCGTAAACATACGCGGCTTTACGAGCGAGCTCTTGGGTCTCCCGGGTCGGTGGGGTCGGCGGCGGGGGCGGCACCGGCGGGGCTTCGACAAGTGCGTACTCACCGCTGACCCAACCAGCGTAGGCCGGAGAGACTACGTCCCCGTTGGGTAGCGAAAATTGGGAGCCCTCGTAGACAGCCCTGATGATGTCGCCGTTCTTTGTCAGGTTCAGCATGGTTTCCTCAAGATGATCTCAGGACGGTTCCACCGGAACCGACGACAAGTATAACGCCGTTGTAGCCCGCAACACCGTAAAGGGCTGCGGATGTGCCGCTGGTCCTAGAGGTCCACGTAGTGCCATTCGGGGACGTGTAGATTTGGCCGGAAGACCCTACGGCGACGAATTGAGTTTCGCACCACGAGACGCCATACATGTTTGTAGCGGATCGCCGCAGGGTCCACGTAATGAGGTCTGTGGAGGAGTAAATCCCGCTGGGGCCGGTGACCACACCGATAGAGTTCCCCCAAGCGACGTCGGTGACACGGCCAGAAAGGCCAGTCGGGGTGCCGGTCCATGCTGTAGCTGACGTCGGCACAGCGTTGACGTACTTATACTGCGACCCCCCAGCGAAAGTGCGGTTCAGCGAACTAACGTAGATGCCGCATGTACCGGAGTTTGCGCCGAGTGCGCCCTGCGCGTTATAGGTCCAAGACGTGCCATTGGCAGAGGCATAGATGGCACCGTTTCCGCCGTTGGTTCCAGAACCGACAACGAAGTAGCCATCATTGTAGCTCGCACGGTGGTTGTCTCGGCTATTCGTCTCTCTCAGCGTCCACGAGGACCCGTCCGAAGATGAGTAGATGCCGTTCCCGCCGAAATCCGTAATGACGAACAAACCGCCACCGTAGGCCGACCCCTCAGCGTAATCAGCCGACCCAGTTGAAACTGCCGACCACGAGGTTCCGTAGTTAGTGGACCGCCGGATGGTGCCAATAGTGGTGGAGTCAGCAGCCACCCAGACTCCGGTTGGGCTAACCGAAAGCTGCTGCAGATCAGAAGACAACGACCCAACAGCCTGCCACGTAACCCCGGGGTCAGTGGTCGGAACAGGTTGTGGCATCAGAGGGAAACTCATTGCAGAGCCACCGTGTTAGCCAGCGTAAAGCCGTTGCACTTCGTAATGTAGACGAAGAAGTCGTCCCCGTTGGTCGTAGTAAAGGGGTTACCGGTTGTCCGGTTAAACCCAGAAAGGGTGATCGCTCCGGCACCGGCGGTGTTGGTAATCTGCACCACAAGGGTATAATCCCCAGAGGCAGAGGGGGCCGCCAGCGTGAACGCGCCGCCATTAACGATTCGCTTCATGTTCCCGCCCACTGGGGTTGGGGTGTAGGTGCCGCTCGAAATGGTGCCGTCGTTGTCGGCGGTCGTCGTGACGCTGTCTGCCACGGTAGCAGCTGGGAGACCGACAGTCCCGGTAAAGGTCGGGGACGCTGTATTCGCCTTAGCGGTGAGCTGCGTCTGGATTGCCGAAGTGACCCCAGAGAGATACCCCAGTTCAGTGGAGGTGACCGTCGATACGGCGACCTTACCGGAGGCGTCGGAGGCAAGAGCACGTGAGGCCGTCAGGTTGGCCGATGTAATCGTCGTCGCAGCACCAGTAATGGTGTCCTGCTTCGCGTTGATTTGGGGCTGGATGGACGAGGTCACCCCATCGACGTAGTTGAGCTCAGTAACCGTCGCGGTTAGGCCCGTGATGGTGGTGGCAGATGTCGCGGTAGTGGCCGTGGTTGCGTTGCCGGACAAATTGCCAGAGAACGTACCCGCAGTCACCGTGTTCGTGGACGGGTTGTAAGTGAACGTCGCCGCATCGTCCTGCAGAAGCCCGTAGTAGCCGGTGCTCGAGGTCGTGGTGTTGGCAAACGGAATCTTGAACGCACTGGACGTAGCCGAGGTTGTAACCAAGACGGTGTCCGCCTGCGCCGTCGTGGAGCTGGCAGTGGTGAAGGATAGGGTACCTGCACCGTTGGTGGTTATGAACTGGCCGGACGTACCATCTGCCGTGGGGAGGTTCAGGACGTTGAGAAACGCCTGCAGGTTTGCGTCATACGCCAAGACGTCCGTACCGATAGCAAGGCCAAGGTTGGTCCGCGCTGTGGCTGCGTTTGAAGCACCCGTGCCGCCATCTGCGACAGCCAGATCAGAGATACCCGAAATGCTGCCCCCGGTGATCTTCACCGAGTTCATGGCGAAGTTGTTGGTCAGGTTCACAACACCCGCACCGGCCCCGGCACCGTCGGTGTAGATAATGCCCGTGTCGCCGTCAGCGATGGTCACTGTCGTGCCTGAGCCTTGGTAGAAGACAACGGACTGGCCAGACAGATTGTACACGAAGTAAATCTTCTGGGCGTCGTTGGGGGCGATGGTAATCGTGTGGGTGCCGCTCGGAGTGCCTCCTAGAAGCAGCAGCTTGTACTGGCCGTTGGACAGGGCACCATCAGAGGTCGTGAGCGTCGATGTGGTGCCGCTCAAAGTGAGGACGACCGAGCCGTTGATGGCGCGGTCAAGGATGCTCATATTTTCGTTTACAACATCGCCCCAGACGCCATCGAGTTCGCCGTCGGCTGGGAGCTCGATCCCGAGGTTAGTGGTATATGTACTGGGCATAGGTCATCCTCACGCCGCGATGGTTGTCCAGATGGTCGCCGGGGTCGGCTCCACCTCTGTCCACGAATTTATAGCATCTGGATCGACCTCCGTCCACGCCGAACCGGGCGACGGCGAAAGAGCACTCCAAGAGGTGGGAGGCACCGGGTTCAGCGGGTCCCAGTCGGTGCCGGGGTTGGGGACAATGTTGCCCCAGACGGTAGCCTGACCGACGCGCCCGACCGCGCTGACGCCAAGCGGGATGACCACCGCAGAGCCAGCGATGGTAACAGAACCAACTGCACCAGTGGCGACGACAGCCACGAGCGGGACAACAGTGTCGATCCTAACGGCAACGCTTCCAGCGGCTGCCGTGACCGATACCCCGGTTACGAGGACATCAGCGCCGCCTCGCGCAATAACGGTGCCAACATCGGCAGTGGCGGACACGCCGGTCAGCAGAACCTCGACGCCTACCTCGACGGAAACGTCCCCAACAGCACCGGCTGCGGAAACACCCGTCAATGAGACAACAGCGGCACCTGTAACCGCGGGATCGCCTACAAATCCGGTAGCTACTACCCCAGTGGGGTACACATTTGCCGATGCGGAAACGGTGGCGTCTCCGACTTGCCCAGAGCCAAACACGCCGGTGGGAGCTACCGTAGCGCCCCCGATAGCATCCACGGTGCCTACTTGCCCGTCCGCCGATACGCCGACAGCCAAAGCAACAGCAGACCCAACAGCGTCGAGCGTACCTACCTGCCCGGCACCGGAAACACCAGAAACTGCGACGTCGGCCCCGGCCTCAATGACAACATCGCCAGCAAAGCCGGTAGCCGATACTCCAGACACAAGCGTGGTAGCCCCGGCGGAGATATCGACAGTGCCTACAGAACCAGAGGCGGTGACCCCCGTAGCGGCGACAACCGCGGCCCCTGTGACTATAGGGTCTCCAACAAAGCCAGTAGTTTCGACGCCAAATACCGCGACGTCGGCCCCGGCTTCAACGGCAACGTCGCCGACAAACCCCGAAGCGGTCGCTCCAGCCGGGAATACATTGGCCGCACCCGAAACGGTGACGTCGCCGACCTGTCCGGTAGCGTGTATACCGACAGTAAGTACGTTCGCGGAGCCTGTGACGTTCGGCGTACCGACTTGTCCATCTCCAGCAACGCCAGTCGGGTAGACATTGGCATCGGCAAAGATGTCCACAGAGCCGGTTGCGCCGCTTGCCTCCACCCCGACAATAGGGACAACTGCCTCGCCGGTGACAACTACATCGCCAACCTGCCCGGTAGAAGTCACGCCGCTTAGCGGTACATCCGCGCCTGCTGCTGCGGATACCGTACCAACCTGAGAGGTGCCTTCGACCCCGAACGGTGTAGCGGTCGCCCCGGCTTCGACGCTAACAAACCCTACGGTGGCGGTAGCCAGAACCCCAGTAGCAGGAGCTGTAGCACCAGCGGCTACGCTCACGACCCCGAGCTGACCTGCGGCTTCTACACCAAGGACCCCAGCAATGACGTCATCGGTTTTACCGAGGGCAGAAAATGGGGCCGCGGAGAAGGGACTAAAGCCAAACATGATGTCCCTCCTCTCTTGGGTTTAGGTCACGATATCACATGCCCGCGGTGTAGTCACTGCGGGGCGACGGGCCACACAATGTTATGCGGGAACCCCGGCTGCTGAGGGATGTCTCGCAGGGCTTGGCGATAAGCGGCCCACACTGCGCGATCAACTGGCGCGTCGAGGACCTGCGTCCAGTCAGATGTGGCGATCTCGGCATCGCGCACGGCCCGAGCGTTTCTGGCAGCGTCTTCGTCCGGGATTGCCACTACCTCCCACCCACGAATCCACGCCCCATTTTCCTGCCGAAAGGCACCCAGCTCAACGGTCTGGTTGATTTCGCTATAGGCGGGGAATGGGTCCATCTGGTACGGGTAAACCCCATAAGCCACAAGGTCAGCGTCCGGCGGCATCGTGGCAAGGTTCCCAAGTTCCGGGTAGTCAGCCAAAAGCTGCACGAAGGAGTAGTGCTGCGGGTTCTGGCCGTCTGTGAGCTTGAGGTGCATGTCCGTCTCCTTACACCGATCTAATTACGACGCCCGCGCCAGCGGCAATAGCTACGCCACCTGCACTATCAACGTCCCATAGGACAGCAGAAGTACCGCTGCTGCGCGCCGTCCAGTTGATGCCGTCAGTCGAGGTCATGATAGCACCACCGTTCCCGACAGCAATAAATCGCTGACCTGTCCAGCAAATGCCGTTGATGGCTTGCCCTGTGGGATTTGTTGATGCTGTCCAGTTGATTAGGTTCGTGCTGTAGTGAACAGCCGTGGAGTTATACGCTGCCGTGACAGCAATGCTCAGCGTAGGTGACCAAGCCACCTGATAATACTGGGCGGAGAGTCCAGTGCAGCTACCAGTCCACGCCGCCGTAGACGGGGGACCGTTACGATACTTTGCCTGCGACCCCACACCGACAGCCATAGTGCGGTTAAGGGCTGCAACGTAAATCCCACCGAACGCTGAGTTTGCCCCGATGGCGGGCTGGACAATGAAGGTAGACCCGTTGTTGGAGGCATAGGTCACGCCGTTGTTCGCACCCTGAATAAACCACCCGTCGTTCGAGCTGGAGGTCCGCAAAATCTGAGCCGCGGTGTAGACCGTAGGGAACGTACCGCTAACGGTTGCTGACCCGAGAATACGGGTGTTGGCGCTTTGGTTCGTCAGGAAAGTAGAGCTGACCCTCGCGGCACCCCAGAGGGCTACCGTCGTCGGGCGGTTCGTCGTGACCCAGCTTACGCCGCCATTGGTCGAGTAGAGGACATATCCGGTGCTGGTGGCGACGGCCCAGTTTGTGCCGTTGTCCGTCATGACACCGTAGCCATTGAAACCGGCCACCAAGTTGGCAGACCAATTTTCTCCGACGTTGCTCTTACCGTACAGGTTGCTCAGGCTGATTTGGCCTGACGGAACGCCAGCCAGCGCGCGAACATTGGCGTCATTCAGGGCGATTTGCGTGGTGCCGGAGCGATCAAGCTCGACGTTCACGTCGTTCATGGAAATCTGGCCGCTTGCTGGGAGCGTCATCTCACACCCTCAGCTTGGCTTTCAGCTCGTCGATCTGGACCTGCTGGGCCTTGATGGCCTCAATCAGGAGAGGCACAAGGCGCTCGTATCGCACGGTGAGATACTGCTCGTTGATTGGCGCAGGGGCAACCACCTCAGGCATGACAGCCTGTACTTCCTGAGCGGAGACACCGACCTCTTTCTTGACCTCGTAACCCAAGGCTTGCGCGACCTCATTTGCTTCGTAATAGAAGCCGGACAGCGACATAAGCTTCCCGAGGGCATCGTCAATGGTGCCGAGCCGCGTCTTCAAGCGGTCGTCGGAGTAATAGGCAGTGATGTTGTTGGTGGCGCGGATTTCGCCAGCCGTCCCAGACGCCGTGGTCCCTACGCCAAGGCTACCCATCTGATAGCTGTTGCCCGTCGTAAGAGCGCTGGCCGTCGTAGCTGATGTTGCGCTGGTAGCGCTTGTGGCCGTAGCCGCGTTGCCACTAATCGAGATAGCCCAAGTGCCGGATGCGCCGCCGCCCGTCTTGGTGGGGGCGTCATTCGCAATCTCAGCGTTCACAAAAGCAGTGGTGGCCAACTGGGTGGTGTTCGTCCCCACCGCCGCTGTGGGCGCTGCTGGCGTGCCCGTAAAGGTAGGAGACGCGAGCGCCGCTTTGTCGTTTAGTTGCGTCTGAATGGCCGAGGTTACACCATCGACATAATTGAGCTCGGTAACGGTTGCGGTCAATCCAGTAAGGGTAGTGGCACTTGAAGCAGTGGTCGCAGACCCCGCGGTGGTGGCCGAAGTGGCAGACGTAGCACTCGTGGCCGTCGCTGCGTTCCCGCTAATGTTGATAGCCCACGTCCCGGTAGCACCGGTGCCGTTAGTCTGCGGAGCCCCAATCAGCGACGGGGTAACAGTAACTGAGGCAAGGCCCGTGACGTGCCCGAACCCATCGAGGGTGACATCCTGAACGAACGTGGCACCGGTGTTGTCCACGCTGGCCTGAGACGACGTGTCGGCGTGAGAAAGACCGCTCGCATCCTGCGTCAGCCCGCTGCCTGCGGCGACCGAGAAGGTCGTGCCAGTGAGGCCAATGCCGTTACCTGCCGAGTAGGTCGTATCGGTCGAGGTAATCGTGAAGTTCGGGTACGTCCCCGTGATCGTCGTGGCACCGCCCTGAGTGAGCGTGACGGTCTGGTCGGGAGCGGTGTTAGTGATGACGTTGTTGGTCAGGGAGATTCCCGTACCAGCCGTATACACCGCTGTGGCTGCGATCTGGATAAAGGTGATGTTCGTCGTGCCGAAGGTGATCGTCCCTACGTTGTTGCAGACGTAGAGCTCACCGGCACCCGTATTGCCCTGCTGGACAAAGAAGGCATCGCCGCCGCCAAGACCGTCAGGGTCGCTGGGGCCATAGCTGTCTGTATCAGAAGAGCGCGTCAGGACCCAGTTGGTGCTACCAGAGCCGGTATCCGTGACGACATAGACGCCGTTCTGGGTCTGGTCAGTCTGGGTGTAGATCAGCACGCGGTCGTTAACCGAGACAGTCACGCCGTCGATGACAAGGGCGACCTGCGTCCCAGCGTTAGTCAGCGTGGCTCCAACACCCGAGGTGCCGTTGTTGTAGGTGGCGTTCAGGTTGGTCGGAGACTCAACTCGCACCGGAGCGTGGTAGTGGATGCCCGCGGAGGCGATGGTGTCCACATACTCCTTGGTCGCCGCCTGCAAAGCCAGCGTCGGGTCGGCAGGGAGCAGGATCGGCACCGTCGTCGTGATGGTGCTGTTTTCCACCTTGAAGCGCTCGGTCCCACCCGTCTCAATGGACATCGTATTGGCCGACGGGAACCGGATCGCCGTGTCGGTATCACCCGCATGGACGATTTTGTCTGCGACGGGCAGGTCTCCGTTGGCGTCGAAGAACGACGCCTTGCTGGCCGCGTAGGAGACAAAGATGTTCTTTACACCGGCACCCCAGTTTACCGCAGAACCGCTGTTGCTCGAGGCAAGGATGGTCGTGCGGGCTAGGGTTGGACCGGTGGTCGAGTAGGTACCAATACCGACCTCCCAGTCGGTATCGTTGGTGATGGCGTAGTAGGTCGTGTCGGCGTTAGCGAGCACAGCCCCAAAGGACTGATAGCCAACAGCAGCACCAAGCAGGACGTAATCGGACGTGCCCGTGGTGCTCGTGGTCTCTTGGACACGATCAGCTACTACGAGAGCCATGGCAGCCCCTTATGCGATACGGATGATGGCGTTAGAAGCGTCAGCCGTAGGGAACTGGATGGTGAAGGTGCCCGCCGTCGAAATCTTGTCGCTACCGAAATCGAGCACCGCGACCGAGGGGTTGGTGTAGGTGTGCGTCGGGGTCGTGTTGTAAATCAGAGCGCCGCGGGCGTTGATGGTGGCCGACGTGAACGAAATATCGTCAAAGTCGGTGAACGCCGTGGTGCCCGACGTGGTCGGACTGATGTTGGTCAGGGTACCGCCGCCAGCCGAGTAGGTGCCCGAGTTAGAGACTTCGTCGCTCGAGGTGTAGGCCGTGGTGGTGGCGTCCAGAGTTGCCGCGCTCGAGTAGAGTGCGATCTTAAATACGTCGCCGCCAGAAGCGCGGAAATCATGGACGGCTTCAAGGAGCTGATCCTTGAACGAAGTGCACATTGCTTGTGTAATGGCCAAGGTAGCCTCCTATAGCTTGCGAATGGCGTCAGCCAGTTGCGGGTGGCCCGCATCTACCAGTGCATTATACACGGTAACGCGGTCGTTGGTAACTGCCTCTTTCATGTAGCGTGTGACTACGCTGACAATGGCAGCACGGAAAGCCCTAGCCTGCTCGCGGATGGCTGGATGGGCGTCGTCGGAGACGCTGATAAGCTTGTTGGCGCAGAGCTCCGCCAGCTCCTCGGGCGTATGTCCACGACCGTCGGTAGTGGTTACCGTCACGATGGGCGTCAGCGGCAGATTCATGGAAGCTTGAAACATCGTCAGACCCCCGAACCGCTCTTGGCACCATCGCGGTAGTCGTCGCGCTTGGACCGCAGGTCGATACCAAAGAGCTGTGCCATGGCGTCCATGTAGCGGTTCGTGTAGAGCTGCAGCATATCAGCGTCCCCCTTGAGGTAGGTATACGCCTCGACGAGCGAACCGTACAAGAGGGCGGTCTCGGCGTTGGTGCCAAGCCACGAAGTGCCAGTATCTACGATGGACGGCGGGTCGTAGTAGTAGTGCAACTCGACGGCGTAGTTCGCGTTGGGTGTCGGACCAAGGATAAAGTTACCCTCAGTCACACCTGTCTGGTCGCCGTCAAACTGGGCGTAGTACTTCGGCAGCCCCTGCGTCGACGGGCCCGGGTATGCTTCACGGATGAAGTTCACATCCTTGTCGTACAGGTAGCTGTAGTTCCCAGAACCGTCGATAACGGCCAGCGAAAATACAGAGAGGAAGTCAGACGGGCGGGCAAGATATTGATTGCCCGCCGTCATGGTGGCGGTGGCGTTCTTACGCAGCTCGGGAATCTGCACCGAGCGATAGATGCGCTCCTCAGCCTGTCGAACAAACGTAGGGATATTGGAGACAAAGCTCGTTTCCGAGGTCTCCAAGTAATCCTGCAGGGCTTGAGTGAGCTGCGTGTAGTTCATCGGTTAGCCAGCCTTGCTGTAGTTCCCGCCCTTTTTGGCAGCGCCCATGCCGCGGCACTTGCCGCCCATGGCCATCTTGCTGACTTTACCGCCAGCCTTCTGGTACTTGACGCCCTGCTTGATCGAGTGGTCAGCCATGTCGCTGATCTCTTTGTCAGTGCGGGTCATCGGGCGCTTGCTCGACTTGGGGACCATCTTGCTCATGGGGCGAGCCTTCGGGCGAGGCGACTTTTCCATCTCATTCTCCATGCGTTGTGACCACGGTCACGGTTCCAACAGACCCTACCATATCCTGAATAGGGTTCCAAACGGGATTCCACCCGAAGAGTCCGTTGCCCGGCGCGTAGTCAGGGCGAGGGTTCATGAGTGCCTGCGGGTCGTTGATCTTCAAGCGACCCAAGAAGTTCTGGGGTTGGTCAGGATCAGCGATATCGCGACCAACGCGGAAGCCGGTCTTGACCCCATTCTGGTATTCCCAGACGAGATCGGAGAGCTTGTAGGTGAAGCCACTGCGATCACAGATGCCGAGGGCCTTACTTCCCCGTGCGTATGCGGGCATCAGACACCCCCAATCATCATCGTGTTGAACGGCACGAACATTACCGAGGAGCGGTCGCGGTCTTCACCGGCTGCCAGCTCGAACTGCTCGTCGTAAATCTGTTTGAGCGGTAGGATACGCGCTACGGCTTCCGGCTTCTTCATGGCGATGTAGTAGGCCAGCCCGGCGACGAGCGCGGGTACGAAGCGCGGAGGAATGTTAGTGGTGTCTGCCCCGATGCCCGAGGCCAGCCCGTCAATACCTTTCAGGCGGTAGTAGAACAGGGTGTAGCTCTGCGAGTTGTCCGGCTTGGGCCAGAACGTCACCGTCGTGCTCGTCGGCAGGCGCTGCACGAACACTTGAGTCGGGCGACCGGTGATCTGCTTGTTGGTCTGCTGGGCATAGGTCGAGACAGAGATACGCTCGAGGGCGGTGTCTACCTGTGCGGTGCCCGTGCCAGTGCGCAGCTGGTGCTCGATGATGTCGATAGTTCCTGCCGGGAGCGTGTATGTCGCCGTCCCTGCCGTCAGCGCCAGCGTGCCAGACTCGATGGTGAACAAGTTGAGTCCGCGGTTGGCCCACTCGAGCGTGAGCAGGTTCAGGGACCGGCGGGCCGTCTTTAGGTCGTAGCCCGAGCGCATCTCGAGGCCAGCCCGCTCAAAGGCTTCCTCAAAGAGTTCCGGCAGATCAGGTACGATGACGGCCATGGTTTAGTCCCTGAATTTCGCGGTCTTCTTCGCGATACGTTTCGGCTGAGCCACAAACTGCTTGCCCTTGGCGGTGCCCTCGCGCTTGGCGCGGGTGGTTGCAGCATACTCCGCAGGGGTCAGGGCGTCACGAGCCTTTTTAGGCAGGTAACGCTCCCCGGTCTTACCCGACGGCTTGCCGCTCTTGGTGCCCCAGTCTTCCTTGGTCCACTTGGAGAGGGACTTCTGGGCCGCGGTCTTCTCACCCGTGTAGCCTCCGCCCTTCTCCTTGTAGATTTTACCAGCGAGCTGCATGGCCCGGGCGGAGTGTTTCCCGCCCATCTTAGCCTTGGCTTGCGCCTTGGCCTGTTCCCATAGCTTCTCGTTGGTGCGGCCCATGGTTACTTGAAGCCCTTCCGGCACTTCGAGGCACGGGCACAGTCACCCGGGTTACCGCACTGATTGCACGGGGTGAACTCCGCGGCCTGCTCGACCGCAACGGTGTTCACCTGCGTCTCTACTTTCGGCGTGGTTTTCTTGGCCATCAGTACATCTTCCCTTTTGTGTGGCCTTTCTTGCAGGCCCCGTCACCACGAGTGACTTTACCGCCTTTGGCCATACGCATGGGCTTAGCCATAGCCTGCATCGCCATACGGCGCTCTGCACCGGGCATGCCAGCGGCACGAGAAGCGGGAGCGGTCGCGATCTGGCGACCCATGTTTGCGCGACTCATCATTTCTTCTTCCCCTTCTTTTTGACACCCTTGATGGTGCCCTTGTTCTCAGCAGCGTAGAAGACGCGGTCACCGCGCTCCTTACCATACTGCTTCTCCATAGCGGCCTTGATCTTCTTGCCTTTGGCGTTCAGCGGCATGTCAGCACCTCAGCAGTTCCAAGCCCTCAACGATTTGTTGATGCGGCTGTTCGGGTCGTTCCGGGTCTTCTCGCTTGTCAGTTTCTTCTTCATGCCGCTCATCCGGGCACAGAAGCTCTTACGGCGATTGGCGTCCTTCTCCGTCTTCGGATTCGGTGCCGGGGCCTTCAACCCCGGTTTCCCGGGGTTGGCGCGGTTGTAGCTGGCACGCCCCTTGGCGTTCAAGCCGCCCTTGGGGTCTTTGCCTTCCTTGCGGGTCCACGCGGGCGACTTGGCCATATCACGACCAGAACAAGGTCATCGCGGTGACGTTAGTGGCCGTAGCCACGTAGGGGTCTGCATCGAACAGAACCCCCGTCCCCGGAATGAAGATGTCGTAGGTCCCCGCAGCTGCGAAGTCCAAGTCGATCTTGGTTGCACCGCCGTTACCGGAGGTAAGAGTGACCCGGCCTGCGCCGGACACCGTCGCCACGACCTGACGAATACGGGCGCGACCAATACCAGCCGCACCTGTGCTCGTCAGGCGTTTAGAACTTACGTCATATTCATCGGCCATGCGGGCCTCCTATTAGCTGAGGGCTGCGCCGACAGCGGTGACCCAAGCAGAGCCAGTCGAGATCACGAGGCAGTACTCGTCGTTGCCAGCGCCGTTGTCGTTGATGAGACGAACCTGACCAGCGTTTCCTGCAGCGGCTGCCGGAAGAGCCGAGGTGGCAACAGCGGTGAGCTTAACGAAGCTGGTGACGGTCACATCACCCGAGACATTGCCGGTGACGTCGCCAACAAAGCCATTCTGCGAGGTTACGGGACCAGAGAAGGTGGTCGAAGCCATGGAAGTACCCCTTTGCACAAGGATTCGCCGCGCAGTCTGTGCATCGTCAGGTCGGGCGTCCTGTCTGTGCGGCTGATGTTACCCTGCAGGGAGTGTACACGTGGAAGAACAAAAAAGAAAGGCCCACCGAAGTGGGCCTCCCAATCTGCTCGGGCGTAGATTACGCGCCGGGCGAAGCGTACATCGCCAGCGGGTCCGACACGCCAAACGAGTAGCGCTCGCGGGCCTTGTAGCGGACGTTGCCAGTGTCAAAATCCCCGTCCATAGAAGTCGACATAGCGACACGGACGAAGTGCTTCATACCGTTCGGGATGTCGGTGGTCAGGAACCACGCGTCATTGTCCGTCAGGTAGTGGTTAACGCGATAGCCTTCGGGGATCGACCCGTTGGTGTTGATCGCGTTGATGTCGTTGTCGGCGGTGCCGACGCGCAGCTCGGTCTGCAGCAGACGAGTCGCAACGAACATCAGGCTCGGCGGAACAATCAGCTTGCGCGGACGGGCAGCGATCAGCAGACCGCGTTCGTCTTTGTAAGCAGCGATGTCGATAACCGCTTGTTCCAGCGAGGTCTCGTTGAGGTCGGCGTCAACCGAAGGACGGTTGGAGTTGGTGCCGCCAGCAACGGTCGGGTGCGCGGTGTTGAACAGGGTCACGCCGTCACCCGAGGTGAAGGTGGTGAAGCCCGTATTCAGCAGCGAAGCAGCCTTGACCTGCTTGGTGTACGCCATGGCGCGAGCGAGCGCCTTGGTGTAGCGAGCCGAGAGCGAGTCGTACAGGTTGTCTTCCATAGCTTCTTCGGTGATCGAGAAGCCCATGGCCACCGTCTCGTGGTTGTAACGAGCGGTGAACGATTCCTGTGCGTTGTCGTAGGTGATCGCCGAACCTTCGGGTTTCACCGGAGCTGCGCCAAATCCCGACAGTTTCACTTCCTCTTCGAACGAACGTTCGGAAGTTTCGGTCTCGTAGATTTCAGCGTGCTCGTTCTCGTACTTGGCGTACTCCAGACCGAAGAGGGCGTTCAGCCCCGGCAGGAGTTCTTTAAGGGCCTGTGCGCGTGAAATAGCCATGTGTCAGCCCTCCTTACACGCCAACCGCAGCGGTCAGCTGCGTGTAGTTCAACTTCACGACCAGCAGCGGGAACGAAGTACCAGCTTCGCCACCACGGGGGCCACCGACGTAGTCGATGATTCGCAGCGGGAGGTTGGCATCGGTGCCGATGGTGGACGCATCGAGCGCAACGCGCGAGGCTTTGAACGTGGTGTTCACCGCACCCTGAACAATCGCGGCGTTCTTACCGTAGATGTCCAGCGAGTTGGTGATAGCCTCGTCAGCCTGCACAACGTACAGCGCCTGCGGGTCATCACAGACGAACGCCACAGCGTCCGACGCGCCAGCGCCGCCCCCCCACACGTTGCTGACACTCAGCTGGCCGGTCGACGGGTCGGTGTACGAGCAGCCCATGAACACGCCGAGCATGGCGATGTCAGCCGAGGTATCACCGGTGGCGGTCTGCTTGGTGATCGTGGTCGAGGTGCCGTTGTCGGTCAGTTGAACGACGTCACCAGCCGCGATGTTGGCAGCGTAGCCCGAAGCGATGGGGTACTGGCGGAAAACCTCCAGCGAGCCATTGTCGAGACGGCCAGTCACACGCAGACCGAAGGGAGCATTAAGGGAACCCATGGGTTCTCTCCTTCATCTACAGTTTCGGTTCTCGGTAAGCTTACTTACCGAACGAGGTCTTGGTCGAACGCTCGGGCCGAAGCACGGGCATCCGCGGGTCGGACTCGCGCATGAAGTTGCGGTCAACTGCGTCGATCTGCTGTTGGGCGATCTCGAGTTGGCCCTCAACTCGCGCCTGTACGTCCTCAGCGGGAGCAGCACAGAGCAGGAGTCCGCCGACTTCGACATTGCCTTTGAAGCGGGAGTCGACGTCGGACATGATTTGCAGCTCAGGATAGTCAGCAGCCATCACTGGCGTATAACCTTCCCGGAACCGTGCGGAGACATTCGTCATGTCTGCGTTACCCAGTGTAGAGGTGCGAATCCACCGGAACTTCAAGCCGTCCCGTGGCTCGGGGGTAGGCAGCATGGATTGCCGCTTCCACGTCTTTTTGCGCGGACTCGTGTTTTCACGAGTTTCGAGATCACGTGGGGTCCGGTCAGCCATTTTGCATATCCTTTAGCTTTTGCGCCGCGAATACCTTGAGAGGTACACCAAGGCGCTTGGCGAGAGCGGCCTCAGAGGAGGTTAGCACAATCTTGCGCGGTGCTTTCGTGCTGCGAGCAGCCGGGGCGACCACGGTACCAGCCTGACGTCGGGGTGCTTTTTCCTCAATCTGCCCGTCGTCAAACCTGTCTGGGAACGTGCGGCGAACCGCCTCGTCGATCTTAGAGTAATACAAATCACTCTTCGGATCAATTCCCTGCGCTACGAGGTCCTCGTGGACGCCCATAGCGAAGCCGGTCATGGCTTTGTCCTTCATGAACCAAGTGTTCTTCTCGGCCCACTGCATAGCCCGGTCATCGGGCTTAGGAACTTGCGGAGCGGCTTGCTGCGGTGCAGCAGGAGCCGGTGCAGTGGCCTGCGCGGCGCGCGGCTTGTAGTTCTGCACCCGGTCATGCTCGGTCTGCAGCTTGATGAGCTTCTCCTGTGCGGCAAGCACAGCGTCAGCATCACCGCTCTCGTAAGCCTGCTTGTAGGCGGTCCGTGCCGCAGCAAGCTCGCTCTCGACCCGGGCCTTGGTCTGGCCCACGAGGACAGTCTCACCCTCGGCATAAGCCTTGCGGAGCTCCTCGTTCTCTCTGCGAACCTTCTCGGCGTAGGCGATGGCCTCCTCACGAAGACGGATTGCCTCTTCCTTGGCCCGGCGCTCAGCGTGCTGGTCGAACTTGAGCTTGTTGATGCGCTTCTTGACGCTGTCGGAGTATCCCTCCAAGTCGTCGTCATCCGCACCCTTCGTCTCAGTCTCTACCTCGGCAGCTTTCGGCTTACCTTTGTCGGGTTCAGGGGTATCGTCCTGAACCTCAATCTCGAGCTCGTCGTCGCCTTCGACGTCGACTTCGATGTCATCGTTCTTGTCGGTCATGCGCGGCTATACCCCCGTGGGTCTTCGACAACAGCCTCGACGGTGTCGTCATTGATGAGACGGAACTCCTTCCCCATTACCTTGAAGCGGGTGCCAGAGTAGGAGCGGAAAATGACGAAATCGCCATCCTTGCACCACGCGCCCGTCGGGAATTTGTTGGGGTCGGTGTAGGCATCAGGGCCAGACTTGACCACGAAACCAATGATGGACGCCGTTTCCTCAGCCTTTTTCAGCTGATCCGGCATGTAGACTCCACCTTCGGTTTTCTCGCTGACCTCTGGGACGGCGATCAAGAGCCTGTATCCCGAGGGTTCCGGCAGCTTAGCCTTTAGCTGCTCGTCGTCGACTTTGTTAGCCGTATACATAGTTCCTCCTGCAGTGATTGAGGCTCACAGCGCCTTGCGCGGGACATCCGCGTAGCTCAAAGAAGTATAGCGGATGGTATCAATCCGCAATAAATCTTTTCTCTAGGTCTTTAATGTCATCATACATGCGCTGTAGCGCAGCATACTCACCGGTGCTACGGCAGTAGTCCTCGTAGTCCTTGGCCCCGCCGGTGGCGAGGTGCAGTTCGAGAGCTGTTTTCTGCTCCGCGATGTTGCGAAGCAGAAAGGCGAAGATGGTATCCTCCATCACTTATCCTCGACCTTGGGCGCGGGGGCCGGTGGCTTGTCGCGCTCTTGGAGCACCCGGGCAGCCTCGATGGCGAGGCGAGTGCCTTCCATCTGCGCCTTGACGTTCTCGCGGGCGGCGTCCGTGGCGATCTTTGCCATGGTGTTTGCCGCGGACCGGTCGTTCTCGCTCTCGACACGCTCTTGCTGAATGTAGAGGTTCCCAGCGCTGGTCGCTGCACTGATCTGCAGCTTCTTTGTGTCGATGTCGATCTTGTGGTCCAGCTCTTTCTCTTTGAGCTCGAGCTCTTTCATCTGGATAATTGTGAGCGGGTCCTGCGCCTGTTGTTGAGCCTGTGCGGCCTGAGCCTCGGCCATGTTCTTGTTGAACAGCTTGGCAGCGGCCTGAGCGACCATCTGGGACAGCTGGACCTCCACATCCTCCGGCAGCGGCTCGCCCTCGGGCGGCAGCGGGACACCGAGGTTCATCTCGATCTCCTTGCGGTACTGGTAAGCAAGGTGCTCGGTGATGTGCGACATGGCAGCGGCCTGAATTGCCGACGCGAACGGCGACTGGCCGACCATCTGGGCGATCTTCGGGTCCTGCATCGCAGCCATGTGGGTCGCGATGTGCGCCTCGTGGTCCTGATACAGGAACGCTTTGACCGGAGTCTGCTGCAGCAACGCCATGTTCTCGGCCACCGGGTCCATCGGCTTGATGTCGTCGGGCAGCTTGATGATGTCGGCGGCGTCTTGGATACCCAGCACCTCGAGCATCTGCTGGTGCAGTTTACCCATGTCGTAGAGCTGCGGAGCCTGCTGCGAGAGCTGCAGGGCGGCCTGATACTGCATGATCCGCTGCGCCATGGTGGCGGCGTTAGGATCGGAGACCGGAATCACGTCCACGCGCCCATCGAAGTCCTCGATGCGGTTGAAGTCACCGTCCATCTCGTAGGCATACTGCTCGGGCATGTGGTCGTGGATGATCCGCGCGAGGATGCGCAGCTCCTGCTTCATGGCAGCGTGCAGGCGGGCTTGGACACCCGACATAACCTTCAAGCTGCGCTCGAGCAGGGCGAGCGTGGTGCCCACCGGAGCGTTTGCGCTCATATCGCCCACTTGAATGTCGGCCACGGAGCCGATGCGGCGGCCTTCCTCGACCACGTTACCCAGCAGGGTGTACAGGACGCTCGACGGCTCTTTGTATGGCATCGGGAACAGGCTCTCGCGGAGCGTGCCACCCGTCACATCAGCGTCCCTCCACTCGCCGGGCATCAGCGGGGTGTTGTCGCCCTTGATACGCAGGCTGCGGGCCTTGAGACCCGCCGGGAGGTTAGACAGCGTGCCCGCGTCGATGAGCTGGCGCAGGATAGATGTAGCGGACTTAGCCAGACCGCCGATCAGGTGGATCAGACCCGTGCCGTAGAACCCCATCCCCGGCAGGTAGGGATAGTGCGTGAAGTGCATCAGTTTGCGCTTCTTGGGGTCGTCTTCCTTCCAGTTACGGCGGATGGCGAGGACAATCTTAGAGGTCTTGTCGATGGTGATGACGTAGGGACGTGCTACACCTTTCTCGTCCGCGAACGGCTCCGGCAGGTCGATGTCCACGTGCATCTCGAGAATAGTGCGCCGCGGATCGTCCTCGTAAGTCTGAGAGTCGCCAGCGAGCTCGTTGTACTTTTCCTCGATGTCGGTGAGGTCTTTCTCGGCTGTGGGCAGCTCGACGTCGCGGTAGAACCCAACGACCTGCAGCTCCCGGACCTCGTTGTCCGTCTTCTTCATCACATGCGTGAACCGCGGGCAGACACGCAGGTTAGACGCGCCGTAAGAGACCACGAAGTCCTCAGCTGGCACAAAGACGGAGACGGGAATCTCGTTGATGGGGTCGTAGTATGTCTTCTTGAATGAGGACCCGGCCAGCGGCAGGCGGAACAGCATCTGCTCCATCTCGTCCCGGTAGTCCGGCATCTCCTCGGTGATGAGGTAGTTCATCTCCGTCTGGACGCGCTGGGCCTGTTCAGCCTTCTCAGGGGTCAGTTTACCCATGATTTTAGTACGCACAGGGCCCGACGCGGGCATCAGCTCGCTCATAGCCTGCGCTTGGAACCGCACCACGGCCTCGGTCAGCATCGGGTGGTAGACACCGGAGGCACCAGCCCAAGGCTGCGAGCGATCCTCGATCTTCATGCCCAAGAGGTCCAAACCGCTGATATATGCGGCTGCCCAGTCCCGACGGCTGTCACGGTCGGACAAAAACGACTCGATCAGGTCGCTGGCAATGCTTTCAAGCTCCGCATCGTCGATGCTTTCGGCGAGGTTGGCATCGTGAGCGGTCATATCCTCGCTCTCGTCGTCCTCACCATCCCCGAAGTCAATTGTGACTTCGCCAGTCTCGGTGTCGATCTCGATCTCCGGCTCTTCGTCCGTGGCGATGGCCACCTCGATCTCGGGCTCGTCACCCGGCCCAAACTCGAACGGCGTCATCGGCTTCTCGATTGCCATGGCATATCCCCTGAAAGGTTTGTGCGACTATAGCAGCAAAGTGCGCCGCATAGGAAGAGGGGAGTCATTGGGCGGGTGGGAGTCGTGAGGGGCGCGGTTGATGGTGAGCCGTAGCGCAGTCTGACCGTCGACCAATACCAAACCGACCCGTGACGATCTCTGATTTGGTACGCCCCTCGGAGACATTTTTAGGGGGTAAGATCAGCCCCTGCAACACCTTTTTGAAAAAAGAAATGGCCCGGCGGGGAGAAAACGCCGGGCCATTCAGGTTCCACACCACAAAGAGCACCGCGTCTGGAGAAACGCGATAAGAGTGTTGTAGCATGGTTTTTAGTAATAATCAACTCGACGCCGGTAAGGCAGCTCCTCGTCCGGCTCGTCGGTGTCCAGACGGATGAATCCCCCCTGACGGAACCGCAGGAGCGCCATAATCATAGTGTCCACGTGGTCGTCGTTTTCGGCGAAGGGAAACCCAGCCACTTCTTCCACGAGCTCCTCCGCCCAGCGCTTAGGCGGCACCCAGACCATCCCGGAGGAGATAATGTCGGACACGGAGTTCAGACGGGCCATCTTGCTGTTGGGGTTGTTCACAGACCCCCTGACCGGTGTGTACTCCTGCACCATGAGCCCAGCCCGCCGCATCTCCTGATAGAGTGGCGTCCCCGAGCTCTTTTTCTCGACGATGAAGGCATCAGGCTCCCACTCGCGGTACTCCTCCATGGCCAGAGCCTTGAGCTCCGGGAACTCCATGCGCTTCTTGATGGCGTTGAGCAGGATGATCTGGTGCGCGTTCTCCTCCTCATTGAAGAACACACCCCACGTGGTCAGCGACGTGAAGTCGGCACGGTTGTTTGCCTCTGCAGCGGCGTCGAGGGACATAATTATGTACTCTACGTGCGGCGGGTCCTCGTCCGGCCACAGTCTCCACCAGTCTCGCTTGATGATTGACGCCTCTTCGCCCGTCGGATTCTGCTGATACTGCGCGTTCCACTGGAACACAGGCATGGACGCCTTGGTGCGGATGAGCGCCGGAAGGTCAAAAAACTCCGGCCAGAGGGCTTTTTGGACGATTTCACCCGTATTTTTGTCTTCAACCTCGAGAATCGCCGGGAACTCCACCACCTCGTACTGGTCGGAGTCCTCGTTGTTGGCCATATCTTGGATCAGCCGCCCCGTGAGGTCTTTTTTGTGCCATCTTGTGTGCACGACGGCCACACGGCCCCCCGGCATCAGACGCGTCCGGGCACCGAAGGCGAACCACTCGTAGGCTTTGTCGAAAGCCGTGAAGTTTCCGTTCAAAATGTCCTGTTCTGAGTGCGGATCGTCGATGAGGAGCAGGTCAGCACCGCGGCCCGCGAGGGCCGAACCCACGCCGGTGGCGTAAAACTCGCATCCCGTGGTCGTATTCCACCGTCCAGCCGACTTTGAGTCCGCTGAGAGGGCCGTCGCCGGGAAAATATCCCGGTATGGGTCCGAGTCGATGTGGTTTCGCACCTTACGACCGAAATCCACGGCCAGATCAGTGGTGTGGGACACCAACATGACCTTTTTTCCCGGGTTTCTGCCGATAAACCACGCCGGATAGTATGTGGAGACGAGCTGAGACTTGCCGTGACGGGGTGGAATGTTGACGCAGACCCTGTCTTTGTCCCCCGCCTCGATGGCCATGAGCTGATCCGCAAGGATTCTATGGTGCCGACCCACCTTATAGTGGGGGTCCATGTACTTGCAGAAGGCAATCAGGTCGTCTCTGGCAGCCTGCAGCGTGGCACGCTTGTCCAATTCCTCGAGCATCCGCTCGATCTCGGCCAACTCCTGCTCGTCCAGCATGTCGACGCTCTTAAGCAGCGTCTCGAGCTCCGCTCGGTTGAAGTTAGTGGGGCTTTCGGTCGCCATTTTCATACGCTTCCCTCCCGTCAGCCGAATTATGCACCCAGACACCCTCTACGAGCTCTGGATCGCACCAACATTTGGGCGAAATTTCGTGTTCTTTCAGGTCACCCCGCGGGTAGACGTGGTACGGCTGGTAGTCGTCTTTCATTCGTCCTCGCCCTCCGCACCCTCTCCATCGACGTAATCGGCGTCTTCGACGTCGGGAGTCACGTCGACCATCATTTTCTCGAGCTTTTTCCTGAGCCGGGCCCGCAGGTCGTCGCTTGTCTGGTGGGTGATCGTGATCTCTTGCTTCTCGGTGAACAGCCCGACGTCGGAGACCTTGCCTAGGAGCTCCAACGCCTTCACGCGGATGCGTGCATCGGGGTTTTCCGTCTCCTGAATGAGCTTGTTGACCACCATATGACGCACCTGAGAGGCTTCCTCGACGATCTTGTGACCGTAGTCATTGAGGATTTTCTCCGTCAGCAGGAGGGCTGCAGGGGTTTTCTTGGTTATGGCCTTAATTGCGCTTCTTTGTTGTAGCACGTGCGGGGCACGTGCCGCCTGCCGGGCGGTCGCCGCGGCGTCATCCAGATCAGCGTCGGTGACTGTGATGTCCAAACCAGCCGCTTCCAAGAGGCGCGCGGTACCTGCAGCAGCCTCCACAGTGGGCATGAACCCATCTTTAGAGTCGCTGGTGGCAAGGGGGATGTCAGAGTCGATAGGAAGATTTGTCAGCATGGTGCACCCGATTGGGAGATTTTCTACAATATAGCCCGGGTTGTGACGATTTGGGAGTCCCTTATGTGGAGAGGGGGGCTCGGGTTTGCAGAGTTAGGACTCAGCGCCGAAAATGAAGGGGGAGGGGGTGTGTTAAATGATGTAATGTACTATGTTTTGGTGTGATTTGGTGATAAATGGTGTAATGTACTGAAATAGCGATGGGTTTGTGTGGAATAGTA
>JACCDX010791788.1_pt1 | contig 53750 bp, 44 predicted proteins | sample 7449681 | NCBI WGS metagenome assembly JACCDX01 (sample SAMN15323450, study PRJNA562643) | freshwater metagenome | isolation source: river surface water | place: USA:Blue River Watershed | collected 2017-08-18
ATTGCAATAGGCGGGGATGGCTTGATGCTGCATCTGCTTCACGAATATGAATCAAAACCGGTGGCGATTTATGGAATTAATTGCGGCACGGTTGGATTTTTGATGAATTCTTTCAACGAAGAAAATTTTTTACAAAACCTCGAAAAAGCAAAAGAATCAAAGCTGTATCCATTACGGATGAACGTTATAGACGACCAAAATAAAAGTTTTAGCCACATCGCAATCAACGAAATTGCATTGTTACGCCAAACTAGCCAAGCGGCAAAAATTCGCGTGGAAATTAACGGGCAAGAACGCATTCAAAATTTAGCAGCCGATGGAATTCTAGTTGCCACAGCTGCCGGCAGCACTGCTTATAATTTATCAGCCGGTGGGCCGATTATTCCTTTTGGTTCTGAAATTCTGGCACTTACTCCAATAAGTCCATTTCGACCACGCAATTGGCATGGTGCACTTTTACCAGCTAACAGCAAAATCAATCTGGAAGTTTTACAACACAGCGAGAGATCCGTAAGTGCCACAGCCGACTTTAATGAAGTGCGAAATGTTAAAACTGTCGAGATTTTTGAAGATCGCACAATTTCTTTCACAATCCTGTTCGATCAGAATCACTCGTTGGAAGAAAGAATTATTCGTGAGCAATTTCAGTAATAAACTGCTTTTAAAAACTTATAAACAACGAGATAAAATCGGAAAATTTTTATACTCAAAATTTGATCTGTGAAAAAGATCATAAAAATTAAAACAAATATTTGACTTTTGTTCGATGCTTCCTAAATTGCCGCGCCTCTTCGTTAGTCAAAATTTCTTGTAAAACGATTAAGTAAAAATGGGTTTGTAGCTCAGTTGGTTAGAGTGCGCGCCTGATAAGTGCGAGGTCGGAGGTTCAAGTCCTCCCAGACCCACCATTTTACTATCAAAGTTTTGAGAGATTTTTTGTCTCTTCACTTCATTCATAAATTTCTTCCTCCGCTTAAAAAGCGTGATCTCGAAAGTTTTCTTCTTAAATCTTCTTCATAATTTCAGCAAACATCTGTGCCGGTAAAGATCCGCCAGTTATGTTCTTGGTTGGATTGTTGTCATCGTTTCCTATCCAAATTCCTACAACAAATTCATCGTTAAACCCAACAAACCAAGCATCACGATAATTTTGGCTTGTTCCAGTTTTGCCATAAATATTTGACGCTACATTCGCTGCCTTCCCTGTTCCACTTTCTACAACTTCACGCAAACAAATCTTAATTTGTTCAAGAGCTGATTTTGAAATTACTGATCCAACGCCCGAAGATTGGCGCTGATACAAAATTTCCTCACGATCATTTTTAATTGCCGAAATTGCGTAAGGAATCACAGCTTCACCATCGTTGGCAATTGTCGCGTAAGCTGAAACTAACTCTAACAAGCTGACTTCCGTAGTTCCAAGCGCGATGGTTAAATCATTTTTTTCAACTTTTGAAATTATTCCTAAATTTTTTGCCGTTTGACCAATCGCTTCTTTGGGTTGTTTTTGTGCCAGCTGAATCGCAACAGAATTTAAAGATTCTGCAAAAGCGCTCTTTAAAGTAACATTTCCCAAATAATGGTTGTTGTAATTTTCAGGCAACCACAAGCCCATATTCACTTTTTTATCTTCAATAACGTCATCAACTGTAAAACCATTTTCAAAAGCAGTTAAATACACGAAAGTTTTAAAAGCTGAGCCCGCTTGTCTTTTCGCATAAACTGCACGATTATATTGGCTTTTTTGATAGTCTTTACCACCAGACATCGCCAGCACTGCGCCATCTTTTTTCATAACCACAACTGCAATTTCTGATTCACCAATTTTGTCAGCATTTTTACTGACAAAATTATTTTCAATCTCTTCCAATTTTGCCTGAATTGACGCGTCTAAAGTTGTGGTAACTATAATTCTTTTATCTTCGAGATTTTCTTTTGAAATAAATTCAGGGAATTGTTCACGCACAAAGTCAGCAAAATAAAGTCGCTGCGATTTTTCTACTTTGTAATTCACCTCTTCAACTACTTGTGACAAGTTTTTATCATCCATAAATCCGGCTTCAGCCATATTTTCCAACACTTCTTGAGCTCTTTCTTCTGCCAATTTTAAATTATTTTTCGGCGAAAATTTCGACGGAGCTTTCAAAAGTCCGGCCAACATTGCGGCTTCATTGAGATTAATAGCCGACACTTCTTTACCGAAATAATATTTTGCAGCGTTGCCAACTCCGTAATTTCCGGCGCCAAAATAAGCACGATTCAAGTAACAGGTTATAATTTGTTCTTTGGTAAAATTGCGCTCCAACTGAATCGCCAACAAAACTTCTTGGATTTTACGTTTGAAATTACGATCGGGAGTTAAGAACAATAATTTTGCCAATTGTTGGGTAATAGTGCTGCCGCCCTGCACTATTCTTCCTGCCTCTTGATTAACGTAAAAGGCGCGAATAATTCCGAAAATATCAACACCGTGATGCGAAAAAAAACGACGATCTTCAGTTGCGACAACAGCATTTATCAAGTTCGCCGGCAATTGATAAAAATCAACTTCACTGCCGTAAACTCCGCCAAAATTTGTGATACGCTCATCGTCAGAATAATTAATTTCGATCACTTGGCGATTTTTTTGTGCTTCTAATTCTTGCAGGCTTGGTAAATCATTAATGTAATAAAGCAGTGCCAAACTTGTAAAAATCGCAATCCAGATTGAGAAAATAAAACCCCATTTCAGAATGAATCTCATTCTTTTTTCCTAAAAATTTAGTTAAATTCATGCAAAATTTCGTCGTCATTAATGACAAAATTATCGAAGAAACTCAAGCCTATGTTTCAATTCACGATCGTGCTTTATTGTTTGGCGACGGAATTTTCGAAACTTGTCGAATTGTTGATGGTAAAATCCGCAATTTTCCGGCACATCTAAAACGCATGAAAGCAGGCTTGAAGAATCTGAAATTTGACATCGACACTTCTAAAATTCACCAACAATCACTAGCTTTAATCGAAAAAAATAACGCCAAAAATGCTTTACTCAAAATCATCATTAGCCGCGGAACAAAAAGTTTAGGATATTTTCCAACTCCTAATCAAGAACCAACAAGCGTAATTCAAACTCTCCCTTTGCGTGATTTACCTAAAAAAATCACGCTAGGAATTTCTTCTTATCAAACCAATTCGCAATCTTTTGGCAAAACTTTAAACGCGCTACCTTACGTCTTGGCAAAGATTGAAGCCAGTGAAAAAAATTATTTCGATTGCGTGATGTTATCATCAAAAAAATTCATCGCCGAAACATCTTCCGCTAATATTTTTTGGGTAAAAAATGGTAAGATTTTTACTTCTAAAAAAAGCTGCGGAATTGTTGCCGGTACAGTTCGCGAAAAATTACTAAAAATTTCTCCTGTAAAAATTTTTGAAGTTGAAGCCAAAATTTCAGCACTAAAAAACGCTGATGAAATATTTTTAACGAATGCAGCTTTTTCTTTAGTCTGCGTAGATCAATTTTGTGATAGAAATTTACAGCAAAATTTTGGTCAGCAGCTCTTGAAATTAATTGACTGTTGAATGATTTGGTTTGATTTCTTGATCTTGATAAAAACTTATTGCGCTTCAAAGCATAACTTCGCAGTTATCTATCCAAAATAACAAAAAGACTAATAATTAACTTGAATTAATGACTAAAATTACAAACAAAAAAACTGCATTTAGTTTAGTTGAATTAGCTTTGGTTATAATAATTTCAGGCGTTTTGCTAGCGTTAATTTTGCAATCAAGTGAGATGATTCGTTCTTTTAAAATTATGGGAGCGCGTGCATTAACCAAAAGTTCTGCTGTTAATAGTATTCCGGGAATTGTTGCCTGGTTCGATACAACTTCAGAAACCGGCTTTAACAAAAAACAGGCTTTTGACGGTACAAAAATTTCGTTGTGGAATGATGTTAATAGCCAATCCGGTTATAAAAATAGTGCTACTCAAGAATTAAATTCCGCTCAACCATCTTATACTTTTGAAACTTCAGTTGCCAATGGACTGCCATTTTTGCGTTTCGACGGCAATGATTATCTTAATTTACCAGATGGCACCATTCCAAGCAGTAATTATAGTTACAGTTTCTTTATTATCATAAGAACGCCTTCTATTTCTGAATCGTACGGTATAATTGGCTCAGGAGATTCCGAGCGTTTAAATTCTTCCAATATGATTAATTATCGTGCTGGAGGATTTATCGAAAATAACTGGCAAAAAAATACTTTGATTACTCCTTCGATTTCTGTCACAGCCGGTAAAATACAGCTTTTTACTATCATGTATGACAATGAGGAAGGACGTTCTATCTATGTAAATAGTGATTTAAAAGGCAAAGATACTAACATATTCAGAAGCGGACTGGCAACTAACAATACTATAGGTAAAAGTTCTGTTCACGGCATTCCCGATATGTATCTTAAAGGAGATATTGGTGAAATAATTATATTTGGTCGCGCCGTTAATAAAGATGAACGCAAAACAATCGAAAAATATTTAATGAAAAAATGGGGCATCACTTTGTAAAAATCGCTTGGATTGATCCGCTCATTTGTGCTGAGAAAATTACACAAAATTATGATGAAAATTGGTCTTTTCTTTATTCAGGGCTCAATTCTGCAGTAAAAAATTCACGTTCTTATTTAGCAATTTTTCCGCAAGAACAGCTTATTTGCCGAGATTTTTCAGTGGCAGAAAATTTACTCAAAAACAGCGATAAAAAATGGTTTGGCTATTTTTCCTACGAGGTTGGCAATCAGTTCGAGAACTTGCCAGAAACTCAAGAATCATTCATTCCTTTACCAAAAATTTGGCTAATCAATTTTGCTGTCATCGTCGAGTTTCAACATGATAAAAAATTAGTAAAAATTTTCTATCAGCAAAAAAAACAGCTAGAACAGCTGATCGAAATTTTATCAAAAAATGCTCCTCAAAAACAAAAATCCGACATCAAAATATCACAATTACATTCAAACTTCAGCGATTCTGCATACCTAAATTCCATCAAAGAAATCAAAGCCAGAATTGCTGAAGGAGATATTTATCAAACTAACTTAACCAGAAAATTTTTTGGTAATTTTGCAGAAGAGATAAACGAAATCGGCGCTTTTGATTTATTTAAAAATCTAACCCAAATCAGCCCAGCTAATTATTCTGCGTTTCTAAAATTAGATAAAAATTATGTTATCTCTTCAAGCCCAGAATTATTTTTGCAGGTCAAAAAAAATAAGATTATTTCACGTCCAATCAAAGGAACTACACCGCGCGATCCTGATCCAAAACAAGATCGTAAAAATAAATTATATCTAAAAAATAGCGCGAAAGAATTAGCGGAAAATTTGATGATCGTTGACTTGGTACGCAATGATTTATCTCGTGTTTGCAAAGCTGGAAGCGTTGTTGTTAAGAAGCCTTTTTATATAACTTCCTATCAAAATATTCATCATATGTCGAGTGAAGTTCATGGTCAAATTGATGATAATTACTGTGCTGTTGATGCTTTAAAGAATTCATTTCCAGCTGGTTCAATGACTGGCGCTCCTAAAATTAAAGCCATGGAAATTGCCGCACTTGCTGAACGTTTTGATCGAGGAATTTACAGCGGAACAATCGGAATGTTTTCACGAAATGAAATAAATTCTTCAGTAGTTATTCGCACTTTGCTGACGTCTAGCAATAAATTTGAATTTCAAGTTGGTGGTGGAATTACCTTTGACTCTGTCGAACATTCAGAGCTCGAAGAAACTTTTAACAAAGCAAGAGGAATTTCTCAGCTTTTACAGATCAAATTAAAATAAACTCAGCCCTTTAATTGACTGTTTGTAACTACTTTTTTTCCCAAAAAGCACATCTTAAAAAATATTTTTGAAATCGAACTAGACAAATATTTTGTCAAAAATAACAATTCCCCCGAAAACAATATGTAGTGTGATTTTAAACAATATACCACTAGATGTAGTTTAAATTCAGACAAATGCTGAATCGCGATAAACCCATAACTCTATAAATTCATGTCTAAAAAATCTGTTACCAAAACCAAAGCTGAAAATACAAAGTCAGCAACAAAGAAAAATTTTACTGTTAACGTTGACCACTCAAGAGACAATAAATTGAGCAATTTCGGTAAAGCAGTTTTGAAAGATCGCTATTTGATGCCAAATGAATCTTACCAAGATTTGTTCGGTCGTGTCGCCGCTTACTATGCTGACGATCAAGCTCACGCTACCCGTCTTTACGATTACATTTCCAACTTATGGTTCATGCCCGCAACTCCGGTTTTAAGCAACGGTGGTACTGATCGCGGTTTGCCAATTTCTTGCTTCCTTAACGAATCCGACGATTCACTTGAAGGAATTGTTAATTTGTGGAATGAAAATGTCTGGCTCGCTTCACGCGGCGGCGGTATCGGGAGCTATTGGGGCAATTTGCGTTCAATTGGTGAAACTGTGCGCGGCAACGGTAAAACTTCAGGAATTATTCCATTCATCAAAGTTATGGATTCACAAACTTTGGCAATCTCTCAAGGAAGTTTGCGTCGTGGTTCTGCGGCAGTTTATTTGCCAATCAATCACCCAGAAATTGAAGAATTTATCGATGTACGTCGTCCAGTTGGTGGTGATCCAAATCGTCGTTCATTAAATTTACATCACGGCGTTGCTGTTACTGACGAATTCATGAAAGCAGTTGAAAAAGACGGCGATTTTGAATTGAAAAGTCCGCACAACGGCAAAACTTTAGAAGTTGTCAAAGCTCGCGCTTTGTGGATTAAACTTCTAACTGCCCGCATTGAAACTGGCGAACCTTACATTTTGTTCATCGACGCAGTAAATAAAGCCATTCCTGAACATCACAAAAAACTCAATTTGAAAGTTAAAACATCAAATTTGTGCAGTGAAATCACACTTCCAACCGGTATTGATCATTTAGGAAAAGATCGTACTGCCGTTTGCTGTTTGTCTTCATTGAACTTAGAATTTTACGATGAATGGAAAGATAATGACCAAATCATCGAAGACATCATGCGCTTCTTAGATAACGTCTTGCAGGACTTCATCGAAAAAGCCCCAGATTCAATGTACAAAGCCAAATATTCTGCAATGCGTGAACGCTCAGTCGGTCTTGGCGTTATGGGTTTCCACTCATTCTTGCAAAGCAAGAATGTGCCGATGGAATCTGCAATGAGCAAAGTGTGGAACAAAAAAATCTTCAACCACATCAAAGTTGCTGTCGATAAAGCTTCAAAAATCTTAGCCAAAGAACGTGGCGCCTGCCCAGATGCTGCTGAAGTTGGTATTGAAGAAAGATTTTCCAACAAGTTGGCCATCGCTCCAACTGCTTCAATTTCAATTATTGCTAACAATTCTTCTCCGGGAATTGAGCCATTTGCTGCGAATTCTTTCACACAAAAAACTTTAACTGGTTCGTTCAACGTACGTAACAAAAACTTGGTTAAATTGCTTGAATCTAAAGGTCGTAACACTGACGACATTTGGTCTTCAATCACTATCAACGAAGGTTCAGTTCAACATTTAGATTTCTTGGATGAGCACGAAAAATTAGTTTTCAAAACCGCGCAAGAAATTGATCAACGTTGGATGATCGACTTATCGGCAGAACGCCAAGAATATATCTGCCAAGCTCAAAGCTTGAACTTGTTCTTGCCTGGTAACGTTTCGAAAAAAGAGTTGCACGAAATTCATTTCCGCGCATGGCAAAAAGGCTTGAAGAGCTTGTATTATTGCCGTTCAACTTCAGTTCAACGTGCTGATAAAGTTTCAAACAAAGTTGAAAATGATGAAATGTTTAAAGAGAAAAAAGTTGCTCCACTCAGCGCTCCTGCTGAAGGGGAAAGCAAGTATGAAGAATGCTTAGCTTGCCAATAATTTAATGGAAAAGCCAATGCGAAAGAATGAAAATCAAATAAATTGGTTTCGAAACTTTAGCATTGGCTTTCTAGCTATTCCGCTGTCATTTGTCGCTATTCCACTTTATCTCAATATTAGCGACTTCTACGCCCGCAATTTTGCCCTCGATTTAGTTACAATTGGATCTCTTCTAATCTTAGTTCGTGCCATTGACTTAATCCAAGATCCGCTGATAGGAAAATTTTCTGATCAACTTTCGAATCTTAATTTTTCGCATCAAAAAATTTTACGTTACGCTTGTTTATTTCTCGCCATTTCATTCTTCGCCGTTTTCAACCCACCACAAAATTTGAATAATTTGCAAGCCAGTATTTGGTTTGTCGTGACTTTGTTGATAACTTACACCGGATTTAATTTCGCCGTTATCAACTTCGAATCACTTATCGCTCTAACCGCTAAAAACAATCAACAACGTGTTTCGCTAAACAGCGTTAAAGAATTTATGGGCTTAATTGGCATGATACTGGCCTTTATTTTGCCAACTATTTTTAGTGATGATGAACGTAAATCTTACTTACTTCTTAGCGCGGTTTTTGTCGGATTGATTGTGATCTTTTTATCGATTTTTTTACCAAAAATCCCACGTTGCGATTCCGTACAAAATTCTGTAAAAATTTGTTTATTTACGACTCTTAAAGATCGCAAATTTGTTTTCTTTCTAACAATTCTAACCATCAACGCAATCGCCACTAGTTTGCCCGCAGCCAATTTAAATTTTTTTACTCGCGATGTTTTACAAGCGGAAAATAAACTAGGTTTGTTCTTATCAATTTATTTTCTGTCTGCCTGTTTCTTCATTCCTGTTTGGAAATTTTGTTTTAACCGTTTTGGTCTAGTAAAATCATGGATTAGCGCAATTTTAGGATCAGTTGTCACCTTCATTTTTGCTTATTTTCTTACTCCCGAAACTGCTAATTTATTCTACTGCGTTTGTCTTTTATCAGGGGCATTTTTAGGCGCCGATTTAATCGCTGCTCCAACAATTTTAGGAAACATCAGCAGCCGCAATCCGCAAATTACTTCTTCCTATTTCGCGCTGTGGAACATGGTCAACAAATTCGGTTTGATGATCGCCGCTTCTGGCAGTTTAATTATTTTGGGTTTTTTGGGTTATCACCCTAGAAATATCGACCTTAGCAACTTAGATAATGTCAGGTTTTTTTATGCTTTATTACCTTGTTTTTTGAAAGCCTTGGTAATTGGGCTGCTAACTAAATTTACAAAATATGAAAATTAACAAATTATTACTCATTATGTCTCTTGGATTTTTATTTGGCTGTTCATCAATCAACCCAAAAGTTTACTCAGAAAATCAACCAAAAATGGACATTCGCCAATATTTAAACGGCAAATTGGAAGCACACGGAATTTTGCAAGATCGGAGCGGCAAAATGATCAAAAGTTTCTATGTAACAATGACTGGCACGTGGAACGGCAACAACGGCAAACTCGAAGAACATTTCACTTTTTCTGATGGCAAAAAAGATCAACGCGTTTGGGAAATTAATTTTACCGACGACAACAACTTCACTGCCAAAGCACACGACACCGTTGGCATCGCTCGTGGTCAACAATATGGCAACGCTTTCAAAATGGATTACGTTTTGAAAATCGACGTCGATGGCAAAAAATACGACATCAATTTAGTTGATTGGATTTATCTGGTTGACGAAAAAACTGCGATCAACGTTTCACAAATGACTAAATTCGGCTTTAACGTCGGAACTTTGACCATCTCATTTAAGAAATTGTAATGCAGAAAAGAACCTGTTGGATTATTGGTGCAAGTCACGGAATCGGCGCCGCTTTGGTTGAGAAATATTTCAAATGCGGCTTCGATTTAATGATTTCAGCGCGCAGCCTAGATAAATTGCACACAATTCGCGAACAGATTCTTCATCAAAATAAAACAGCGACTAATCAAATTTTAGTCAGCCAAGTTGATGTTTGTGATGTCGCTTCTTTGCAAAAATCTTGTGACGAAATTGTCGATAAACTGCAAAAAATCGATTTGATAATTTTCGCTTCCGCGCTTTATCAGCCAACTTCGGCGATTGGTTTTGATTTGCAAAAAGCTTGCGAAACTATCGACGTAAATTTGAAAGGTGCCTTGAATTTACTTCACGTTGTTTTGCCAAAAATGACGGCACAAAATTTCGGTCATATCGCCTTTATTGCTTCTGTTGCAGGTTATCGCGGCTTGCCACAATCATTTGCTTACGGCGCGTCAAAAGCTGGTTTGATCAATTTATGCGAAGGAATTTATCCTGAACTGAAACGCCATAATATTGATTTGTCGGTGATAAATCCGGGATTTGTCAAAACTCGCTTAACTGAAAAAAACAGTTTCGAAATGCCCTTCATCATCAGCGTTGAAAAAGCTGCTGACGAAATTTTCTTCGGCTTAAATGCCAAAAAATTCGAGATTCATTTTCCCAAAAAATTTACTTACATTCTTAAATTTTTACGGATTCTGCCCAACTCATTTTTCTTAAAAATTATCAATAAAATTAAATAGAACATGGAAGTACCCAAGAGCACTGCCAAGAACGTGCCCGCAAAAGTTGCAGTTCTTGGCTCCGGAATTTCTGGACTCGCATCAGCTTATTTTTTAAGCGACCAATTCTCCGTCAAAATCTTTGAGAAAAATAACTATTTGGGCGGCCACTCCAACACCGTTGATGTAGATTACGACGGTAAAAAAATCGCCGTTGATACCGGCTTCATAGTTTTCAATCACCAAACTTATCCCAATCTTACTCCGTTTTTTCACCTTCTCGATGTTGCTTACCAAAAAAGTAACATGTCATTCGCCGTCAAAGTTGACAACGGTGCACTCGAATATGCCGGTACAAATTTAGGCACGGTTTTTGCTCAATTTAAAAACGCTTTTAATCCGAAATTTTTGCGCATGTTGCGCGATATTTTGCGCTTCAACAAAGAAGCAGAAAATATTTTAAATCGTGAATTTGATGCCAACTACACGCTGAAAAATTTACTCGATGATCTGGGAGTAAAAAATTATTTCCGCGAATATTATTTACTGCCGATGTCCGGCGCAATTTGGAGTTGTCCGCTTGAAACGATGTTGGCTTATCCGGCACAAAGTTTTGTGCGCTTCTTTAAAAATCACGGACTTTTGACTGTCGCCGATCAGCCACAATGGTTTACAGTTAGCGGCGGTTCCCGCGAATATGTCAAAAAAATCGCCGCTAAAATTGGCGCTGAAAATATTTCGCTCAACAACGCAGCAATCGCAGTTGAAAGAGTTGGCGACAAGGTTTTAGTAAAGTCAGAACAAGGTGAAGAATTTTTTGATTACGTCTTTTTTGCCACGCACGGCGATCAAGTTTTGCAAATTCTTAAAAATCCGACTGCGCAAGAAAAATCAGTTCTTTCCAGCTTCAAATATCAGCCGAATTTAGCCGTTTTGCATCGTGATATTTCTGTCATGCCAAACTGCAAAAAAGCTTGGGCAAGTTGGGTTTATGCCAAAAATAAAAAAGATTCTGGTAACCAAATTGCCGTCACTTATTGGATGAATAATCTGCAAGATATCGATCACCAATATCCACTTTTTGTAACGCTGAATCCTAACCAAAAAATCGCTGAAGACAAAATTTTTGCCAAATTCAATTACGAACATCCAATTTTTGACAGCGCAGCCGTTGCCGCGCAAAGCAAGATTGAACAAATTCAAGGCTTGGATCGCATTTATTTTTGCGGTGCTTATCAAAAATATGGCTTTCACGAAGATGGCATTTCTTCCGCAATAAAAGCTATAAACAAACTAGGAATTGTAACGCCATGGCAATAGAAAAGTCGGTATTTTTTTGCCCGGCAATTGTAATGCACAAACGTTTACGGCCGCGCATTAACCAATTTGTTTACCGCGTTTTTTATCTGTGTTTTGACATTACCAAAATTGATGCGCTCAAAAGCAAATTTTTGTCACTAAATCGCTTCAACTTGTTTTCGTTTTACAATCGTGATCACGGCAAACGTGACGGATCAAGCCTTGAAGCGTGGATTCGTCAAATTCTGGTTGCAAAAAATCTCAACGACAAAGTCGAGAAAATTTATTTGATGAGCTATCCGCGTGTTTTGGGATATGTTTTCAGCCCAGTAAGTTTCTGGTTTTGTTTTGATTCGCAAAAAAGACCAATCGCCGTTTTGTCCGAAGTTAATAACACTTTTGGCGAGCATCACGATTATTTAATTTTCAATCCCGATCACTCTCCACTTCAAGAAAATCAATGGTTTACTGCCAGTAAAGAATTTCACGTTTCACCTTTTTTTAAAGTTGCGGGCAGTTACAAATTTCGCTTCGTTTTCAACGACAAAAAAATCGCTGTGTGGATCGATTATTTAGGCACTGACGGTGCAAAAGATCTGCTCACTTCTGTCATTGGCGATAAAGAAGAATTGACTGATTACAAGCTCTTAAAGGCATTTTTCGCCATTCCGTGGATGACTCTAAAAGTCGTCGCTTTGATTCATTGGCAAGCTGTGAAAATCGTTGCCAAAAAAATAAAATATATTCCTAAACCAGCGCCCAAAGCGCACAAAATCACTTTTAACCATGAGTAAGAATTACCAACTTTTGTGGCAAGCGCTTGAAAATATTGCTTACGGATCACTCAAAATCACCTTGTCTGACGGCGAATCCAAAACATTTCGTGCACCAAATTCTGGCCCAGATGCCCAAATTACTATTAAAAATCCCAACTTAATTGATTTGGTAATTACTGGCGGCGACGTTGCCTTTGGCGAAAGCTACATGGAAGGCTGGTGGGAAAGTAAAGATTTGGCAGCTTTATTGACCTTTTTGACGCTTAATGCTCACACTTTGGAAGACTTTTTTCACGCACGCAAATTCAAAGCTTTGCTCCTTTTTTTGGGCAGTTTTTTCAAAAAAAATACCAAACGTGGCAGCAAAAAAAACATCAAAGCGCATTATGATTTAGGCAACGATTTTTATCAGCTTTGGCTTGATGAAACCATGACTTACTCAAGCGCCTTGTTTGATCAACCAAACCTTGATTTAGCTGCCGCACAACGTCGGAAATATCAAAATATTTTAGACAAATTATCCGGAAATTCAGTATTGGAAATTGGCTGCGGTTGGGGCGGATTTGCAGAAATAGCAGCGCAAAATAATCACCAAGTTACTTGCTTAACCATCTCACCAAAACAACAAGCTTTTGCCCAAAGTCGTATGGCAAAAAATAATCTGCAAAATTTGGTAAACATTAAGTTACAAGATTATCGCGAAGAAAATTCCAGCTACGACAACATCGTTTCTATCGAGATGTTTGAAGCAGTTGGGCAAGAATATTGGGATCAATATTTCCAAATTTTGCAGCGTAATTTGAAAAAAAATGGCCGCGCAGTTTTACAAATTATCACGATCGATGAAGAAGTTTTTAAAGATTACGTTAACCGCGTCGACTTCATTCAAAAACACATTTTCCCGGGCGGAATTTTGCCGTCAAAAACCAGAATTCACCAGCTTGCCGCTCAAAATGGTTTAAAATTGCGCAGCGAAACTGCTTTCGGCAATGATTACGCTAAAACTTTGTTGCTGTGGCTCGAGAATTTTGACAAACAACACGACCAAATTCGCGCTCTTGGTTTTTCAGAAGAATTTATCCGCAAATGGCGTTTTTATTTATGCTACTGCGCTGCTGGTTTTAGTGCTAAAAGAACTGACGTTGTACAATTTGAACTCGAAAAAATTTAGCCATGAAAAAGCAAATTTTTACTTTCTTATTTGTGACTTTTTTAAGCGGCGAACTCTGTGCTGCCAATACACCGCAAGCTATAACGCAAAATCTTAAGCCTAACTTTTTGATTGGCGAATCTGATTTAAAATATTTCGGTTTTAAAGTTTATCGCGCCGAACTTTGGTGCGAAAAAGCGCAATTTTCTTACGATAAAAAATTTGCCATTCACCTCACCTACAATATGAATTTTGCCAAAGAAGATTTGGCCAGAAGATCAATAGAAGAAATTGAAAAACTTCACATTTTGGGCGACTTGGAGAAAAAAAATTACTACCAACAGCTGTTACAAATTTTTGCTAACGTCAAAAAAGGCGACGAAAAAGTTGCTTTATTTTTACCGCAAAAAGGCGTCGAAATGTATTACAATAACAAACTCATCGGCAAAATTAATGATCTAAAATTAGCCCGCCTTTTTGTCGATATTTGGCTCGATAAACGCGGTTCTTTTCCACAAGTAACAAAAAAACTGTTGGGTAAAAATGACTAAAGAAATCGCAATTTTTTGGCTGCGTCGCGACTTACGCCTTGAAGACAACGCCGCACTTTGGATGGCGTTGAAATCTGGTTTTAAAGTTTTACCAATTTTTATTTTTGATCGCGAAATTTTAGATAATTTAAACAACAAAAAAGATGCGCGAGTTTTGTTCATTCACCAAGAGCTGACTCGCTTGAAAACTGAGTTGGAAAAATTGGGTTCGTCACTTTGGGTTTTCTACGGATCGCCACTTCAAGCTTACGAAGAGTTGACCAAAAAATTCAACATTCGCCAAGTTTACGCCAACCGCGATTACGAACCTTACGCCCAAAAACGCGATCGTGAAATTTTCGAATTTCTCAAAAGCCAAAACATTGAATTTAAAGGCGCCAAAGATCAGGTAATTTTTGAAAAAAGCGAAATTGTTAAAGATGATAAAAAACCCTACACAGTTTTTACACCTTACAGCCGTAAGTGGAAAACCACTTTGAATGAATTTTATTTACGCGCTTATCCGACACAAAAATATTTCGCTAATTTTTATCAATGCTCGCCGTTTCCTATGCCAAGTCTTGCCGATATTGGCTTTGAAGATTTTGATTTTGAATTTCCCGATCGCCAAGTTGATATAAAAATTATCGAGCAATATGGCGAAAAGCGTAATTTCCCGGCAATTCGTGGCACCAGTCGTTTAAGTTTGCACTTGCGTTTTGGCACAATCAGCATTCGCGAATTGGCGTCCATGGCTGCAGCGACCAGTGAAAAATGGCTCAACGAATTAATCTGGCGCGATTTTTATCAGATGATTTTGTATCACTTTCCGCATTCTGCCGATTCTGCCTTCAAACCACAATACGAACAAGTGCAATGGCTTAATCATGAAGCCGATTTCCAAAAATGGTGCGAAGGAAAAACCGGCTATCCAATTGTTGATGCCGGCATGCGCGAGCTTAATCAAACTGGTTTTATGCACAATCGCGTGCGCATGATTGTTGCCAGTTTCTTAACCAAACATTTGCTGATTGATTGGCGTTGGGGCGAAAAATATTTCGCCGAAAAATTGCTCGATTATGACATGGCGAGCAACGTCGGAGGCTGGCAATGGGCTGCAGGATCTGGATGCGATGCCGCTCCTTATTTTCGTATTTTCAACCCCGAAAGCCAAACCGAAAAATTTGATGCCGATTTAAAATACATCAAAAAATGGGTTCCTGAAATTGATACCAAGCTTTATCCCAAACCAGTTGTAGATCATAAATTAGCCCGTGAACGTTGTTTAGCTGCCTACAAAGCTGCTCTAAAATAATTTCGGCAACTAACGTGATTTTGAAAAAAGTTAAAAAAACTCAATTTCTTTACTTGCACTTTTAAAAGCCGTAAGTAATTTGCGCCGCTCAATTTGGCCGTCTTATTTTGAATTAATTTTCACTCTTGGCCCCATCGTCTAATGGTTAGGACGCCACCCTTTCACGGTGGCAATACGGGTTCGAATCCCGTTGGGGTCACCATCTTTCGTCAAAATTTCGTACTTTCAGGGTAAAGCCCTCTCGATGAAATCAGCGCTATCAATCATTTCTATTCTAAAGCGTTATCAAGTCACAAAACAAGCTGTGACTTTCCTTCTAATTGGTTCTCTATCCACGCTGATAAGCTACTCTACTTTCTTGATAAGTTTACGTTTTCTCAAATTACATTATCTACTCGCCAACATTGTAGGGTTTTGTTGTAGCATAGGTGTGAATTATCAATGCAACAAACGTTGGACTTTTAGAGCTGAAGGCAATCACTTTAAGCGTTATTTTTCTCTTTATTTACTCTCTCTTTTATTGAGCAGCCTACTACTTAGAGTTTTTGTTGAATTTTTTGGCATAATTCCAGAAATCGCCAATATTTTGACGATAATTTTAATCACCGCTTTCAACTTTATCGGCGCTAAATTTGTAGTTTTTAAAAAATAACCAAATTGCCGTTATATTTAAAATATTGCCCGCCTTTTTGATAAAAATCTGCATTATCAACCTTTATCACACTTTCAGAAACACAGTCCGGAAGATTATACTTTCTGGTTAGGTTCACAATCACATCAAAATTTTTGGTACAAATTTGACTAATTTTTTGGCGCTGCAAAATTACCAGGAACTTTTTTTCTGCATTAATTTCACAAAAAGTCTCATCACAAAAAACCATTTTTTGCGGATGAGTTTTTAGTGTTTTAAAATCTGTTTCATTCATCTTTTTCATCCAATACTGACGCTGTTTGGAAACAGGTAAGTTTTTCGAAAAAATTAAACCTTGATTGCCCTTTATAGCAAAAAACTTTTGGTTTTTTGCAAATAAAATATCCACATGTGCAACTGACTTTATGTTGAAAAAAGATAAAGCAAAAATCACAAAACCAAAATAGCGCAATCGGCTTTGCAGCAAAGAAAATATAAGCAATCCAACAATCGCCAAAACAACTCCCCATGAAGAAATTTGCGGTGCCACAAAATTTGATATCGCAAATTCGCCAACCACTTGCGCAATTTTTTCAATTACCAAAATGCTTTTAGCAAAAAGTATCAGCACCAATTTTTCCCACGAGAAAATCATCAAAAATAACGCTAAAAAACCCAGCGGCATTACCACAAAAGAGGTAAATGGAATTGCTACAAAATTGGCTACAAAACCAAGAATTGAGACATTACGAAAGCTGTGCATCAAAAACGGCATAGTAGCAATTTGAATAGCAAGAGACACCAAAATTATATGCCTGAAATATTGAATGATGCGATAAATCAGATAATCTTGACGGTCATCTTGATAACGTAAAATCGTCAGCATCAAAATTGCCGCGAAAGTTAGTTGAAAACTGATGTTAAAAACAGCCAGTGGATTAACTATTATCAAGCATAAAGCCGCGAACATAACCGCTCTTTTGGCATTTAACTTTTCACCAACAAACAAGGCAGACAAAGTCAATAAAACTATCAAAAACGCCCGCTGAGCTGGCAAAGGCCCTGCCGCAATTTTAAGATAAAAATAAGCGCCCAGAATTGCAGCGATTGCGGCGATTTTTTTTAAATCGAAATGCAAAGTTAGATATTCGCTACGCGACAATAAAAAACGTGACGCAATGAAGCAAATAGCACTCGCTAGAGAAAGATGAAATCCTGAAATCGACAACAAATGCGCCAAACCAGAATTGCGAATATTTTGCATCATCGCTTGTGAAATCGCACTTTGATCACCAATCAAAAAAGCTTGGGCAATTGCTGCTTCATCGTTTTGCAAAACTTGATTTATTCTTGTGCGAATCATTTCACGCAATTTTAAAAACCAATCGTCCGCCTTAGTGATTTCGCCTTGGCGCAGCATTTTCGTCTCGCCGATTACAAAACCATAAGCACCAATTTTTTTAAATTTGGCATCAAGATTATAGTCAAAATCGCTGAGAAATTCCCGTGATTTTGGCGGCTGCAACAAACTGCGAAAAGCGATGACGTCATTCACCTTTATGTTAGCGGCATTTTTGACTAAATTGACTGAAATTTTTGGCGGCGGATTCGCAAAAGTGTCGCGATCTTTGATTTTCAACCACTCAACTTGCTGATAAGCTTTGGAAAAATCTAAAAATTTGCGATCAATTTCCATGTAACCTTGCAAATTCACAAAGCTTTTGAGGATTTTCTTTTCACTAATTAGCTTTTTCTTTTTTGGTTTTTTCTGCTTTTTTTTGCGCAGTTTTTTTTCTTTTTTGATTGGTTCATCAGACAGATTTTTTGAAAGATTTTCTTGCGTAACTATTGCTGAATTATCGCTAATTTTTTTCTCTTCTAAAACGCCTTCCTCTTTGGTATTTGTAGAGATTTCTGCGTTATCAACTTGATCTTCACGACTTATTTCTTCGACTTTTTTCGCACGAGGTTTTCTGACTTTTTTGGTTTTGACTTTGGCCTTCTTTTTCTTGGTTTTTTTAAGCTTTTTCTTTTTGTGAATTTTTGCCTTTTCACTAAACTGTGCTTTGTAAATCTTTGGCTGCGAAATCAATAAATTAGCTCCTGTAACGCCATTTATCGGATTGGTAAATTTTTGTATATTCTCTACTTTACCAACAACATCGACATAAATTTTGCGCTCAATTTTTGTGTAGTTGAGAAAAGTTTTTTGATAAAAATAGCCGTAAAAACTTCCTCCCAAAAAAAGCACGCATCCAAGAAATACCAAGCTGCGCGACGATCTCAAACTTAGGAGATAAAACAAAAAACTCAGTGCAAATAAAGCCACGCAAAAGGACAAATATCGCGTAAAATTTTCAGCAAATAAAAAGTAAAAAGCGGCGCCAAAGCCAATAAAGACAGGAGAAAACAGGATAAAATTATTTCGCTCAGCAGCAAAATATTGCGACAGCAAAGTGGTGATTTTTGTCATGTGGTGTGGTGATTTTTAGAATTTTTTTAGTTTAGGAACTGTACCAAAGATTATTTTTAAAATTTTTTGTAATGAATTGTTTGTGCGCTTCTAAATCAGCGTCCGATACTGGAAAATCACGCTTCGGCAAAATGGGGCGATCTATTTTTCTAACTGCTTCTTGTGCCATTTTCATTGATGACTCTTCTTTTTTAGACGAAGAACCAAAAGACAAACCCGTTTGCGCGCCGCCCATTAACTCAACGTAAACGTCACAAAGCAACTCTGTATCAAGCAAAGCACCGTGTTTAGTACGTTTTGATAAATCGATGCCAAACCTTTTACAAAGGGCGTCGAGCGAGGCCGGTGCACCCGGAAATTTATTACGAGCAATCGTCAAAGAATCGATAACATTGCTCATATTCAAACCCGGCAAACCAATAATTCTCAATTCATGATTGATGAATTTAGTATCGAACGCGGCGTTGTGGATGATGATTTTATCGTCTTTAATAAAATCTAAAAACTTGCGTGCGATGTGATCAAAAATCGGTTTATCTTGTAAAAACTCTGTGGAAATTCCGTGAATACGAAAAGCCTCTTCCGGCATTTCACGACGCGGGTTGACGTAGCTGTGGAAATGATTCCCGGTTTTGACTTTATTGATTAACTCAACCACAGCAATTTCGACAATTTTGTCGCCAGTACGCGGATCAAGACCAGTAGTTTCAATATCCAAACACAATTCGCGCATTTTTACGAAGCTTTGATTTCTTTAGGCTGACAAAAAGAACGGCTAGTTTCGCTATTCACGAAATTGACAACTTCTTTTACAACTTGGCTGTCGAAATTTTTCGCTACTTTTTCAACTCGAGCTGAAAATTCTCCTTGAGTTTCTTCGTCAAAAAGCTGTTTGAAGAAATTGCGTAAGGCATGAATTTCTTCACGAGCAATTCCACGGCGCTTCAAGCCAACCAAGTTCAAACCAGCCAGTGATGCGCGTTCGCCCATTACCAAACCGTTTGGAATAACGTCATTTTCAACGCCAGACATGCCTCCAATCATTGCGCCAGCACCGATTCTAGCAAATTGGTGAATTGCTGACAATCCGCCAATCACCACATGATCGCCGACTTCAACGTGACCAGCAAGAGTCGCATTGTTGGCTAAAATTACGTTGTTCCCCACCACACAATCATGAGCAATATGAACGCCAACCATCAACAAACAATTGCTGCCGATTGTCGTAACCATTGCACCATCTTGAGTGCCAAGGTGGATTGTAACATGTTCGCGAATTTTATTGTTATCACCGATCACAACGCGAGCCTTTTCACCACGGAATTTCAAATCTTGCGGCGCAACGCCGATAACCGCGAAAGGGAAAATTACGTTATTTTGACCAATAGTTGTGTCCCCCTCAACAACAACGTGTGATTTTAAAACTGTGCCTGCGCCAATTTTAACATCATCACCGACCACGCAAAACGGGCCAATTTCTACGTTATCAGCAATTTGAGCTTTTGCGCTAACAATTGCTGAAGGATGAATTTTTGTTGTCATAACTATGCGCTTTTTTCTTTATCAACAATCATCGCAGAAAGTTGAGCTTCTGAAACTTTTTGTCCGTCAACAATTGCAGTTGCAGCTAATTTCCAAACTGCTCCACGATTTTGCGTTGCTTCCACGTGCAATTCCAAAACGTCACCTGGGATTACTGGTTTTCTGAATTTAGCACCATCAATTGACATGAAATAAACCAACTTATCTTCCGCTTTGAAATCTGGAGCAGAAGTTACCATCAAAGCACCGGCTTGGGCCAAAGCTTCAATAATCAAAACTCCTGGCATAATTGGATGCTCAGGAAAATGTCCCATGAAATGCGGTTCGTTAAAAGTAACGTTTTTGATGGCGACAATTTTTTTGCCGACTTCCAATTCAACAACTTTGTCGACTAACAAAATTGGGTAACGATGTGGCAAAGATTTAATAATTTGTTTGATGTCAATAATTGTAGGCAAAGTCATATGTGCGTTGTTTTAGAAATTAATTAGAAAACATAGAGATTGAAAGCCGGCGCAAACTATTTTTCAGCTTTGAAAAAAGCAACTCGCTATTTCCTGAAATTTAACTTGATTAGCAAGTGCGCGATCTTTTAAATTAGGCTTTCACTCAATTATTTATCTGCAATTTTTTCCAAATATGTCGATTGAAAAAACTACCAATAAATTTTCTGGCGCCGAAATTATCGTTAAAGCTTTTTTGAACGAAGGCGTCGACACAATTTTTGGTTATCCCGGTGGCGCAATTTTGCCTTTTTACGACGCACTTTTCGTTCAAAGCAAACTTCATCATATCTTAACTCGTCACGAACAAGCCGCCTCTCACGCTGCTGAAGGTTATGCTCGTTCAACCGGGAAAGTTGGTGTTTTGACAGTAACTTCCGGCCCTGGTGCAACTAACGCCATCACCGGCCTTACTGATGCTTACCTAGATTCAATTCCTTTAGTTTGTATTTCGGGACAAGTCGCTACTTCCTTGATTGGCACTGATGGCTTCCAAGAAGCTGATATTACTGGTTTGACGCGTTCTTGCACCAAATACAATTATTTAGTCAAAGACGTGAACGATTTAGGCTACATCATTCACGAAGCGTTTCACATCGCCCGTTCTGGTCGCCCTGGCCCAGTTTTGATCGATATTCCAAAAGACGTCCAAAATAACCACGGAATTTATAACGGCAAAATCGAGATTAATCGCGCTTCTTACCAAGCCAAAAAACGCCATTTCGAATTGCATCACGATAAAATTAAAGAAGCTGTCGATCTTTTAGAAAAAGCTGAACGCCCAATTTTTTACACTGGTGGCGGAGTTATTAATTCCGGCGAAAAAGCCAGCGAACTTTTGCTGAAATTAGTTCACGCAACTGGTTATCCAATCACTAACACTTTGATGGGTTTGGGCGGTTTTCCGGCATCTGATCCACATTTTGTTGGTATGCTTGGAATGCACGGAACGTATGAAGCCAACATGGCAATGCATGATTGTGATTTGATGATCAACATCGGCGCGCGTTTTGATGATCGCGTTACTGGCCGTGTTTCTAGCTTCTCGCCGAATTCGAAAAAAATTCACATCGATATTGATGACGTTTCGATCGATAAAATCATCAAAGTTGACGTGCCAATTGTTGGCGACGCTACTGCTGTTATGGAAGCAATTTTACAAGAATGGAGTGCGCGCGGCTTGAAAAATCGTCGCTCAGAAATTTCTGCTTGGTGGCATCAAATCAAAAAATGGCAAGATATTGATTCTTTGGCTTATGAAAATAGCGACTCTGTAATCAAACCCGGTTACGCTTTACAACGCTTAAATGCTCTTACCAAATCGCAAAAACCATTCATTTCAACAGACGTTGGTCAGCACCAAATGTGGGCAGCGCAATATTTGCAATTTGATCATCCAAAAAAATGGTTAACTTCTGGTGGCCTTGGAACTATGGGTTATGGCGTTCCAGCTGCAATTGGCGCACAACTTGCTAATCCTCAAGATTTAGTAATGTGCATCAGCGGCGACGCTTCTTTCATGATGAATATGCAAGAATTGGCAACGATCAAACAATATAATTTGCCGGTCAAAATCATAATTTTGAACAATCGTTACATGGGAATGGTTCGTCAATGGCAAGAGTTGATTTACGAAAAACGCGAAAGCCAATCTTACATGGAATCATTGCCTGATTTCATTAAACTGGCTGAAGCTTTCGGCATCAAAGGCATGGAATGTTATGATCCGCAAGATCTAGACGCAAAATTCATGGAAATGCTCAACCACAAAGGCCCAGTTTTATTTAACTGCGTTATCGAAAAATCAGAAAATGTTTTCCCGATGATTCCTGCTGGCGCGGCTCACAACGAAATTCTTCTTGGATCACAAGCTAAGCTTTACGTCCAAAAAGATATCAATGCAGTATAATTTGCTTTAATGAAAAAATCATTTTCTTCGTCCTCCGGAAGTTTCGGAGGACTATCTAGCTTCTCTTTGGATGATATTTCAATTAAGTCCTCTAGTAATTCTCCAACCAATTTTTCGGCAAAAAATAAAAGCAGTACTTCACATTCAACACTACGCCATTCAGCGACTGAACCTAATTTATCTCATATTACAAATACCTCAGGAGCAATTGAAGATTCAATTGGCGATGATGAGCTGAGTCGTTTTACAGTATTTTGCGGTATGAATAGTCGCACTAGAAAATACGGCAAAGGTGAAATTGAAGGTATTATTCTCAACTTACGTGATAATCGATTTTTAAAAACCACCACCTCAGGAACCCACAAACCGCCAAAAACTGTCAGCGAAGCTTTTTCAGCAACTCGCGAAGCTTTTTTTGTCGATATTGATCCGCAAGCCGAAAATAAAAGAGAACGCGATTTACGAATTATCGCTACTTATCCAAACCAAGATAAAACTTTATTCCGCGTTAAAGACATTAAATACGGCAATCACAACGCCATGTGGGAAGTTTTAAGTTCTCATCTTTATGCTTTGACCGGTTTAACCGCACCAAATAACAGAATTTTGGTTCATTCTGATTTAGGAAAAAGAGAAAATGGTATGCCGAAAGTATTCGTCGCATCACCTATCATTTCAGGATATTCTGACTTGGGAGACTTCTTAATTAGCGAAAATGTTAATCGTTTTATTGGCGAAGAAACTCACGAAAGATTGAATTCTCTTAAAGCAGAAATAGTCAAAATTAATCAACAATCTCAAGTAACTGCTGAAGACAAATTGAAAAGAGTAAATCTTTTTAGCCAAATTTATGAAATGCTTCCTACTTATTTCCATACCGAAATAGAAAAATCTTTCGCTGCTTCTAAGTTCATTGCTAATTGGGACTTTGCCAATTTCAATTTAAACAATATTGGCTGCCGCTTTACCCTTGATCGCGATGGCAACATTATTGGTTTTGAATCAGTTTTTGTTGACTTCGGCAACTCTGGAGCAATTGGCTTCAAAGGTTTATACAAAGAAGAAAGCTTGTCTCACGCGAATCAAGCCGCTAAAAAACAAAGCGATAGTCCTAATGATTTTGATCCCGAGATAAAAGATACTCAAAAAATTTTACCACAAGAAGCCTCGTTAAAAATTGATACAGAAACTACCAGCTTTTTGAGTTTTTCTGACTTACCAAGAAAGTTCCCTTTTGCGCCAATAATTGCACTAGCCACTAAAGATAAATCGGAAGTTGCTCAACAAAATCCTTACGAACTAAAACATAACTCAGAATTTTACCGCAATAGCGAAATTGAAGTGGCCTTTCGTCTGTCTTTGATATCTGATGAGGCAATAAGAAAAGTTACACAAAAATGGTTTTTAAGTGATGATTTTCCACAAATATTTCCAATTCCAGAAAAATTTTTGGATGATGCGAAATATAATTCTACGGAAGCAGTAGCACAAATTTTTATCGATCGCAAAAACGCATTGGTTCAATCAATCCCAGCAGAAATCATTAATAATTGGGTTAATTCTCACAGAGTTGAAGCAACCACTGCACAACGTGAAGTTGCTTTGGCGATAATTCGTCAAACCTCAAATATCAATTATGATTTTGATTTCGAAAATGACTGTAAAATTGATTTGGCAAAACACCCAAGAATTGGCATAGTTTTTGAAAATAATTTCGAGAATAGACTACATGCCAGCGACAACAATTCACCGATTCTGCAATCAAGTGTAATATTGCAAGAAATTGAGCAGCGCCAGAAAGAAAATATTGAGACTTTTGAAAAACAACGCTCTCAAGATCTAAGAAATTTTTCCATACTTTTGAAAAACTCACAAAATAACCCAGAATTAGAAGAGTTTTTAAAACGCAATATTGCAAATATAGAGCATGAAATCCAATACAAAGCCTTGGATTTAACCGTACAATTTATTGAGAAAGAGGTAACAAAGTGGAACGCCGCACTGGGCATCGAGACTTTACCAAATTGCAATTTTTTCGACCTACATCTTTTAAGATCAACTTACCGCGCAACTAACTTCCAAGAAGAAGATCGTCAAGAAACACTTTCTACAGAAGAAAATTTGCAAAGAAGCCTTAAATTGTTTGAGGAAAATAATTTTATTTATAAATACATCACCTCAGCATTACAAAAAATCACAATCCAAAAAAATCCCAAAACGGTTACAGTAGTAACAGATTCCGACTCGCTAAAACCTCAATCAATTACTCAAGAAGTATGTCAGAAATAGTAAAAAAACACGTAATCGCAATTTTAGTCGACAACGAATTTGGTGCTTTGGCGCGTATCGTTGAATTATTTTCTGCTCGCGGCTACAATATTGAAACTTTGAACGTTGCGCCAACAACTTTGGATAAAAAATTATCGCGCATTACCATCACAACTTACGGAACTACCAAAACTGTTGATTTGATCTGCAAACTTTTGAAAAGAATCGTGCCAGTTCACACCGCTGCTGAACTTACGCGCGAACATGGTTATATTGAACGCGAACTCGCTTTAATCCAAATAATTGCCAACGAACAAAAACGCGAAGAAGCTTTGAAAATCGTTGATTCTTATCGCTCCAGCGTTGTCGACATTGCAGGTGATTCGATTGTTTTTGAAGTAATTGGCAATTCTGAAACGATTGACGAACTTTTGAATAAACTCGCAAATTTCGGATTGGAATCAGTTTCCAGAACCGGAATCGCCGCTGGTTTCAAAGGTGAGAAAAAATTAGCAAACGTTTAAACTAACACTTGACTTGCAGGTTGGGCAAAAATATTTTGCCCGCCTCTTTTTTAAATCCCTCAAAAATCTCCTGAAAAATCAGGTCTAAATTTAAGTAATTATCATGGCTGGAAAACCAAAGGCTTCAAAGTCTAAAAGAAATTCTATTTTGTTCAAAATGGTTAGCACTGCTGGAACAGGATTCTTCTATCTTGCTCGTCGTAACCCAAAACAAAAACAAGAAAAAATGGTGTTTAGCAAATACGATCCGATCGTTCGCAAGCACGTAGAATTCAAAGAGCAAAAGCTTTCTAGCTAAGCTCTTATCTAAGGCGGACTCGCACCTGAAGTCCGCCTTTTTTTTGTCCAAAATTTGCCCCAATATTTTTCATCAAAATGAGCAGTCTTACTCCCCTTACCTCACAAATTATCGAAGTCACTGAAAAAGCCGCGATTGCTTGCTATGACTGGATTGGCAAAGGTGACAACAAAGCTGCTGACGCCGCTGCTGTGAAATCAATGCGCGAAACTTTGAATCAAATGAATATCAAAGGTACCGTTGTGATTGGTGAAGGTGAACGTGACGAAGCTCCGATGCTTTTCATCGGTGAAGAAGTTGGTAAAGGAGGCGTTGAAGTTGACATCGCTCTTGATCCGCTTGAGGGCACAACAATTTGCGCCAATGCTGGTGAATCTTCTTTAGCCGTAATTGCTTTCGCAAAACGTGGCGGATTTTTACACGCTCCCGACGTTTACATGGAAAAAATCGCTGTTGGCGCTGGTTTACCACAAGGCGTGATTGATTTGGACAACTCTGCAAAAACAAATTTAAGCAATATCGCCAAAGCTAAAAAATGCGATATTTCTGACTTAACCGTGATGATTCTTGAACGTTCACGCCACGAAGAATTAATCGCCAAAGTTCGTGAAGCTGGGGCGCGCATTCGTTTGATTGGCGATGGCGACGTTGCTGGCGTTATCGCTTGCACCAGTCAATCTGTACAAATTGACGCTTACATGGGAACTGGTGGCGCACCGGAAGGTGTTTTAGCTGCAGCCGGACTTCGCGTTATTGGCGGCCAAATGATGGGACGTTTGATTTTTGGCGATAACCAAAAACAAATCGAACGCGCCAAAAAAATGGGAATTGCTGATCTCAATAAAAAATACACTGCCGAAGAAATGGCTCGTGGCGACGTAATTTTCGCCTGCGCTGGCGTAACTGACGGTTACATGTTAAACGGCGTTAAAAAACAAAATGGCAAAATTTTTGTCAGCTCTTTGTTAATGGATTCTGCTGCTAAAAAAGTTATCAGAACCAACTCGGAGTATCTTTGTTAGTCACAAACTAACTTACACTCAAACTCACAAAACTTCCTTTCTCTCCTTCCTCAAAAACAAGCTGTTTTCGTGCTCTTGTTGTAGCTCGATGCTACGTAAAATTTAACTTCTCGCAGCTCACTGGCTGTAATTCTGACAATTTCCGATCCTCAAAAATGCGAAACAACAACCTCTTCTAATTTCGTACATCTGGATAAACAACGATCTACAACAATATTTTATGACCAACTTCACTCTAATTAATCGCAACATCTCAACAATTTTTGACAGCTGGAACGCCTTTTCCACAAGTGAAAAACAGCAAAAAATTAATCTGATTTTACCTTTTGTCCAATTCGCCAGCTTCCTCAACCACATAAATCACAACCAAAATTTGGAAGTAATTTTGCAAAATTTTGCCCTCGATTACCAAAATATTTTCGGACAAAATTTACAGCAAATGGCTCAGTCTGATTTGCCAGACTCTTTGCTTGAAAAAATTGCGGCATCACAAGCGAATCAACAACCAATTGACGCAACAACTCGCCAAGAAATTTTGCCATTTCAAGATAAATACATTCACGCTCACAATCGTGTAATGTTTAATTACGGAGAATTTTTAGCAACTGCAGAGCAAAATTTAAGCAGCGCGCAACAGCAAATTATCGCTACAAAAATTGCCAGTTTTGATCAAGTGGAATCTGCGCTACAATTACTTCAAGAACTCAACGCTGCTTATCTTCTTGAGCAAAATTCTGCGCTAATTGAAAAAGACGATTTGGAAAATCACGCTTTGCTCAATCAACTGACAAATTACAACCAAAATATCGCGCAACTCGGCGCTATTTTACTTGATGAAAAATTAAGCAACCAAGCTGTCGAATTTTTACGTTCGCATCACCACAAAACTGCGATCAAACGCCAAAGCACAACACCAAATTTAGCAGATTTTGCGACAAAATTGGCCGACAAAAATTTAGAAATGACTGTCGGTTTGGAAAGCGAATTTTTGCTTAACTCGTTAAGTCAGAATCAACAAATTCAAGATTCAGCAACTCGTCAAAATATCGCGATTAAAAAGGCAGTTGCGGACATCACGGCGCGGCGCAATATGCAAAAAAAATACGGCTTTGAACCAACTTTGCCAGAAATCACCAATGTCACTTTATTGCTCAATGAAAATGCAGATTTCAGCGAAGTAATTGGTCGTAAAGATTATTTGATAATTCAACGCGCTGTTGACGATTTGGTCAGTTCGCCGAACAAAAGAACAGAAATTATGGCCCACGTCAATAATTTCGCCGAATCGGAAGCTTTCTTTTTTAAATTACTTTTTGTCGAAGATTTCGCCTATCAGCATAAAATCGAGATTGATGGCATTTTTGATTACAAAAAATCAAAGTCAGAAAATTTGCAAAATGTTGTGCCTTTCATTGTCACTGATCGCTTTTACGAAAAATTACTCGATATGATTCAAGCCTACGAAATTGCTATTGGGCCTTTTGCAGTTGATGAAATTATCGAACAAAAAAACCAAGCTTTTAGCAAATTACGTTTGCTTGCCAATCAAAGCCAGTTGTCGCTTGATGACGCCAACGTTCAAGTTAACAGCTCATTTTTTTTAACAGATTCCAAAAACGTCAAACACAATATTTTACTTCCCGAAATTAAAGAAATTGCCGGCGAAACGGTAATTCAATTTAATCAACTTGGCGCACAGATTTTAGAAATTATGCAAGAAGCTGTCTCCGATTTGGGCAACGTTTCCGGCGTGTTGCGCCAAAGTGAAATTGCCAGCGGACTTGATCGTAATAAACACGTAAAATCGCAGTTGGAAAATACGGCTTTTCGTCAGGTTGATGCTGCTTTGCCAGCTTTTTTGAATCATAAATTTTTAGCGGCCAAAAATATTCCGCTGCGACTGTCATTTATCAATGATGAGGTTGCGGTTGTTGAGCTGCGCTTGGTTGGCAACAACACGCATTTTGCACAATTTGATCAATCGCAGAATATTTATCATTCCGGAATTGATTTCATCGCCGAAGAATTTTTGCAGAAATTCAGCACGCGATTTTCGCATTTTTTGGAAAGCAAAAACAGCGAAGAAATCACTGCACTTTACAATCAAAAAATCACGATAGATCATGGAGGGAAAATTGTTGGCCTGTCGGAAATTATTACTCCGCAAGTTAGTGCTGATCACAATTATGATCACCAAAGCCAAACTGTTTACAAACCCGAGAAACCTGCTTTAAGCGTTGCAATTATTCCGTTCACGGCCGCTCAACCTTTGCTTGTTTCGTCTAATCAAAATCAAATTAATTAAATATGTCTGACATCAACGTTATCTCGCAATACATCAAAGATTTGTCTTTTGAAGTTCCTAACGCGCCGCAAATTTTTTTGAAATCTGGCGGCAAACCAGATATTGAACTTTCTATCGATATCGACGCGCAAAAGCTGGGCGATGAACTTTACGAAGTTTCATTGAAAGTTAACGCCGACGCCAAAATTGAAGGACAACGCACTTTCTTGTGTGAAATTGTTTACGGCGCAACTTTTTCAATCAGCGAAAAAGACAGCGAAACTCTCGAACAAATTTTGTTGATTTATTGCCCAAATATCATCTTCCCATTTTTGCGTCGTATTGTTTCTAACCTTACAACCGACAGCAATTTCCCGCCACTAATGCTTGATCCAATTAACTTCGCTGATCTTTATCAAAGAAGACAAATGGCCAATCAATCTCAAGCTGTAAGCGACACTAAAAACTAAAATTCTTGAGTGATATTTCAGAAATCTCTAAAAACTTTTCTGAAATATCATCACCTCTTCTCAAGAAAATTTGCTCAAATTATGAAAAAACTACTGACGCTTTGTATCGCGATATTTCTCAACCTTTACAATGCATCAGCAGCTGAAGTATATGTACTTGATCCACTTCACACCGATATAACTTGGAGTGTTGATAATCTCGGATTTTCTAAACAAACTGGAAAATTTAATAAAAGCTCTGGCTCAATCGTAATTGATCAAAAAAATCCTAAAAATAATTCGGTAATAGCAACCATCAAAATCAGCTCTATTCAGACCGGCATTACAGCTCTAGACAATTTTTTAAAAAGCGAAAATTTCTTCAATATTATCAAATATCCCGAAGCCAAATTTGTGAGTACTGTGGTAAATATTCAAAATAATCTCATCAACGTTTCTGGTAATTTGACTATTGCTGGCGTCACTAAGACTGCCGTTTTTAATGGTAAAATTAATAAAGTTGCAATTAACCATGAAAATAAAAAACAAACAGCTGGTTTCAGTATTAACACGATCATCAGACGCTCTGACTTCGGAATCTCACAATTAATTCCGAATGTCGCTGATCAAGTTTTATTAAACATTGAAGCTCAAGCAATTCTCGATACTTCTATCGCGCCAAACAAAACAGATAATACCAAATCAATTATTGATGACGGTTTATTCAATAACCAAAAGCCTTGGCAGATCGTTTCTGAAACTAGCTTAGTGAAATTTAAAACTAGCCAAAATGGTTATTCCATCAACGGCTCTCTAAAAATTGCAGAAGGCAAAGTTGTTTTTGATCCGCAAAATTTGAATGAATCTACCATCTCACTTGATTTAGATATGTCGTCTTTAACTTGCTCGATATTTGATGCCGTTCCTATCTTAAAAAGCTCTAAATGGCTAAATTCAGATAATTTTCCGCGAGCCAATTTTACTTCCACCAATTTCAGTAAAAATAATGAAGGAAATTACGTCGCCATAGGTTATCTAGCTTTAAAAAATATCCGAATGCCAGTTAGCACTTCTTTCTATATTCAATATTATTCTGATGTTTCAGCAACGGCAACTGGTAAGGCCATAATAAAACTCTCCGACTTTGCAATTGGTGAAAAGAACTTACCTATCGCCGATAATATTGACGATGAAGTAGAAATAGAATTCACCGTTCAAGCTAGCAAAAATGCGAGACAAATTACTTATTCTTATGATAGCAAAGATCTTCCGGAATTAAAAAAAATCCGTGACTGATTTACGGAAACTATCTTCACAAAAAATGACACCAAACTATAAAAGCTCCTTGCAAAAAATTAATCGGACTTTAGTTTGCGCTTCGTGTTTTGGGCATAGTTTGTGCTCTTTTCAGTGATCATTCCTGATCAATCTCAAACTAAAAATTTTTCAAAAAATCTTCAAATCCAGCAAAAATGAACTGCTGATTTTAATTTTTTTCCCGAAAAATTTTTATTCCCAAATATAATTACTTCATAAGGACGGATGGCCGAGAGGCTGAAGGCGTCGGTTTGCTAAACCGATATATGGTTGAAAAGCTATATCGGGGGTTCGAATCCCCCTCCGTCCGCCATTAAAAAAGGGCTGACTTCTTTTGAAGTCGGCCCTTTTTTAATGGCAAAAAGATACTTGAATAAGAAGCCACAGAGTTCGACAGTTTTAGTAATTTTCCGAAAGATCCGATCAAAATTATTGCCTTTATGCTACTCAGAAGAATTGTTTTTCAACCAAGCTCAGTTTTCTAAGAAAAGTAAAAATATTAAACAACTTACCACCATTTATTAGAATAATTCAGCCATACTAGTGAATCGCAAAATCAACTACAAAACACTAAAAATATGGAAAATTTAAACTTCGAACAAATTAAAGAGCTTATTGACATAAGCTCTACTTCAGAAATTGATGATATCATAATTGCTGATGAATGCTCGATCTTGAAACGAATCATCAGAAATATCGAAGACGAAGAAAATATAGAACAAAATATAGAACTTTTTACGAATCTATTTGAGAAGGCTTCCGAGCAACAAAAAAGCCATATGATTTCTCACGAAAACTATCAAATTTTTCATAGCACTATTTCTGCCGGAAACTTCGAATTTACAAAATTTTTACTTACTAAATTTCCACAAAGTTCTTTCGGAAATGATAGAATTCCAGATCCTTTTAGAGCGATTGGATTAGCTGCGGAATACTGTCATGATGAAATTTTAGAACTTTTGCTTCAAAATACTTCACATACGACCTTACAGCAAATTCTTACTAATCATTCTGAACACTTGCTTAGAAACGCCTCAAACAACTACGGAGCGACTAAATTCTTTTTCGACAAAGCAAAAGAGATGGAAATTTTACCCATAGTATTTGCAAACTCACTAGAAGCCATGAGCTACGCTGCTTCTTCGGGATTTAACGATGTTGTGAAACTTTATACAGAAATAGCTAAGGAACTGGATAGAGAAAACCATAACCAATTTGATAATGTTTTTGACACTTTCTTAGGGCGTCTGTTTAAAGCAGAAAATTATAGAGCATTTCGTTATGCGGCAGAGAACAATCACTCAGAAGTTTTAGAAACTATTTTTGATGAATTAAGCCCAACAATAGCAAGAATAATAATTACAGAACCTTTGACTAATACTGGAATAGCTGCAGATGGCGGATATAATGGTGCCGCTTCAAAAGGAAAATCAGAAGCAATTAATGTTATAATTTCTCAGTTCTTGAGAGATCCCGAAGATCACAATGGCATAGTCCAACTAAATTCTGCATATCCATTACCTCAGAAATGTAAAATTTTTTATAATGTTGCTGCGAAAGTACCGACAGAAACTTTAAAAATCGAAGATGATATAATTGTAGATAAGCTAAAAGAATTACGAAACTTAGTTACAAAAATAATTCTCAAAGGAAGCGATATCAGCGAAGAAGAAGCCTTGCAAAAATCTAATCTTTTTATCCGAGATTTACTGGAAAAAGATAATCTAAAACAACTAAAAACTTTTGCGGAAAAAATTAATTTAAGTTTGCCGGTAGAACAAAAACCAATCAGAACCGAAACTTTTGATCTCATTTTGGATAATATCAGTAGAAACTCCATAAATGAAGATCCCGCATCTATTTTCAAACGCTTTAGCAATTCAGAACGTGGAGCGATAGGAAAAGTTATGTTAGATTTTTTTGGAGGAAAAACGTTGGAAGAAATGCAAATCAAAAAATCTCAAATTACTCCTTCTAACTCTCCAAAACCAGAATCTGTCGAACATAATTCTGTTGATCAAACTCATCAAAAATAATAGATCTTTTCCTAACCGAGAGGGCTGAGAAAAAACGTTTCACTCTCTCGAATACAAGAAAATTTTATTAATCAGCTAAACTATACGACAGCAAAAAAGTTGATCGCCAACATCAAAACCACCAAGGCCGTAATTTGAAGACGCATTTTGAAATATTCTTCAGGAAAAATTTCGCGCTCAATTTCTTGATTTTTTTGGCTAAATTTTTGCAATCCAAATTCCAACCAAATCAACCACAAAAAACACAAAATTTCGATTACAAAACCCATCCAATTCAAACAAAATAATGCCGCAAAACAGCCTAAAAGAGCCAATAAGTTACTAAAAATTAAGAGGTTTTTGTCACCTTGCTTCGCTTTATTTGTAATTGCCACTGCCCACAAAATTCCGCTCATAAAAGCAATTATTACGGCACCATAAATTAAAGAAATTTTGATCGCTATTTCTTGATAATCGAAATGTCCCAAAATTGCTGACAAGAAAAAAGGCAAGGCGCCGCAAAAAGTTAGGGTTTTTATTAATCGTAAATTTTTCATAAATTATCCTAAATGCTTGATAATAAAGCGTTCAAACGAGTTGATTGCCGGATTTTGGTCGGTTGATTTCAGCAGCGAAATATGACTATTTTCCAAAGATGGTAAAAAATCTGAACGCACCAACAATAAATCTTTTGGCACCATTTTTTGTGGTAAAATTGTCAAACCAAGTCCTGCCTTCACTGCAGCAATAATTCCCGAATAGCTGTGGCTAGAAAAAGCTATTCGCCACTTAACACCAATATGATTCAAAGCTTCAATTGCGGCTTTACGATAAACACATGGTTTTGGCGATAAAATCAAAGGAATTGGCTGTTTATCTTTGATTAATTTTTGATTTCCTACCCAAACCAATTTTTCCGAAGAAAGTTCGCTGGCATACTGCAAATCTTTGGGACAAGGCATTTTCACAAGCGCCAAATCCAATTTTTTCTTCTTAAAATTTTCGTATAAATTCATCGTCAAATCACATTCGATATGCAACGAAATGTTGGGATGAACCGAAATAAATTCTGACAAAACATCGTACAAAAAAACGCTGGCGAAATCGTCAGGAATACCAAACCGCACCTCGCCTTTCAAATCTGGCTCTTTGAAGCAATCCAGCGTCTCGCAATGCAAACTAAAAATCTGTTTGGCGTAATTGAGGAAAATTTCACCATCACTTGTCAGTTCTAAAGTTTTACTGCGTTTGAACAAAGTTTTGCCCAATAAATTTTCTAATTTAGCAATTTGCTGACTAACCGCCGACTGAGTCCGCCCAACTCTTTCCGCCGTTTTCGTAAAACTTCCAGTTTCGGCGGCAACAATAAAACATTGCAGTGAAATTGTGTCGATTGTCATAAGAGTTTCTTATTATGGTTAAAAGAATTATTAGTTTTACTGCTCAAAAGCTAATCTTATATTGTTTATTAGTTAATCCAGTTTTTCTAATAAAGTAAGTAAATAATATGACAGCAAATTTTTTTAAATTCGATTCACTGGCAACGATTTCGACAATCTTAATCATCTTTATTTCCGCAATTGTAGCCAAATATTCTGCGACTTATTTACGCGGCGATAAAAAACGAAATGCCTTTTTATTGAAAATATTAGGAATCGCCACAACTCTAATAATCACATTTTGTGCTGATAACATTTTGTTGTTTGCCACCAGCTGGATGGTCAGCAACTTAATTCTTGTTAGCTTGATGCTTCACAAAAGCAGCTGGCAACAATCAACTAATTCTGCCTTGATGGCTCTGAAAAATTTCAGTTTCGGAGCGTTTTGTTTAACAATCGCTCTTTATTTACTCAGCAGCAAAACCGACAGCTACTTAATCAGCTCAATCAACCAAAGCGACCAACTTAACTCGACAAATTTGTTGATTCCATGCTTTCTGATTTTGCTCACCGCTTTAAGCCAATCAGCGATTTATCCTTTCCAATCTTGGTTGCTTAACTCTTTAAACTCGCCAACTCCGGCCTCAGCCTTGATGCACGCGGGAATTGTAAATGGTGGCGGCATAATTTTAGCCAAGTTCGCTCCTTTATTCTTCAAAGATCCCGAATTAATGACGCTGGCTTTTGCCGCCGGAATTTTATCAGCAATAATCGGCACTTTCTGGAAATTAATTCAAAGTAACGTCAAAGCCATGTTGGCTTGTTCAACGATGAGCCAAATGGGTTTTATGATTGCGCAATGCGGCATGGGATTATTTCCAGCGGCAATCGCTCACCTATTCTGGCACGGCATGTTCAAGGCTTACTTGTTCTTGTCTTCACCAAGTGCTTGGCAAGAAAAAAGATTAGATTCGAATTATCCACCAAAACTGCCGATCTTCTTCGCTTCCTTAATTTGCGGTGCTGTGGGCGCATGGATTTTTGCAATCATCAATCAAATCAACTTTGTCGAACTAAACACAACTTTGGTTTTAGTCGCGGTGTGTTTTATCGGAGCAAGCCAAGTTGCGCTGACTCTGATTGGTAACTCAATGCGTAATAATTTCTTCTCAGCTTTGACGGTTGCAGCCTTGATTTCAGCTCTCTACGGAATTTCCGTCACCTTAATTGAGAAGCTCATCGCACAAGAATTATTCCAGCCACAGGATTTAAACGCATGGCATGTCAGCGCGATGATTTTACTGATTTTCGTGTGGTTATTTAGGCTATTTTTCTCAAGCAAAAATGTCTTTAACCAAGCAATCACTGCAGAACTTTATGTCACTGCACTTAACGCCAGCCAGCCGAATTCAAAAACCGTTACTGCCAATCGTAATCAATATAATTATCGCTAAACTATGAAAAACTCACTTCTTAACTCTGCGCCAAATTATCAAAATATTACCGATACAGCTTGGACAAAAATTGCACCGACTTGGCCGTTACAAAATATTATTGCCTGCAATCCGCTGCAGGGTTTTGAAAATTTGAAATTCAAACAAGCTCTGCAAAAAGGCTTTGATTTGTTTAAAAATACTGAGTTCAACCAAGAAATGGCACAGATCAACCATTTAACAATAAAGTGGTGCCAAGTTTTTTTTGACCAAGGCCAAGCAACAATTCAAATGCCTTATCGCGATCAAGGATTGTACAAAGCCTGGAAAAAATTGGCGGTTTTTGACCAACAAGTTCATCAAAACAACCAAGAAAACTTAGATTTCATCTACGACTTGCCAGAAACTTCAGAAGCGGCGATTGAGCAAATTTTGTCTGACTTAAATATTTCAACCGCCGATCAAGAAAAACTGCTAACTTTCTTGCTAAGCAGCCTTGCTGGATGGTCATCTTATGTCAAATATTTAGCAGATTGGAGCTATAACAAAAACCCTGAAATTGCCCAAGATTATCTAGCACTACGCTTAATTATAACTAAACTGATTTGGCCACAAGCAGCCAGTGAAATTGCCCATTTAGTTGATGATTATTCAAGCACAGAAAAAGTTGAGAAGAAGATCGTTGAAATCACAAATAATGAAAAAAAATATCGCCAAATTCTGCTGCAAAATCTTTACAAAAATCTCGATTCCATAACCATTCAGCGCAAAGAATATGAGGCACAGCTAGTGTTTTGTATCGATGTCAGATCTGAACAAATGCGCAAAGCAATTGAAAGCTGTGGTAATTATCAAACTTTCGGATTTGCCGGATTTTTCGGAATTCCAACCGCTATAACTAACGACATCACCCAAGAATCTTATGCTTCTTGTCCGGTTTTATTGTCACCTAAACATCAAGTTTGTGAAAAAAACTCTGTCCCTGAAAAGTTACAAGCCAAACACATCAAAGGCTACTCAACTTTAGGCGAAATTAAAAAGTTCTACCAATCACTAAAATACAACTTTACCACGCCTTTACCGCTTGCCGAAGGAATGGGAATTTGGAGCGGCGGCTGGATGTTTATCAAAACTTTCTCTCCAAAAAGTCGCAAATCTTTACAAAACAAATTGCAGCAAACATTTAATCAAAAGCTGCCAACCTCTCCGGACATAGATGCGATTCCATTCAGCGATCAATGTAGCTATGCAATTGGCTTTCTGAAAGCTATTGGTTTGATTGAAAATTTCGCTCCTTTAGTAGTTTTATGCGGACATGGCAGCCACACTGAAAATAATACTTACGCCACTGCTCTTGACTGCGGAGCTTGCGGCGGCAGACATGGCGATAGTAACGCGAAAATTTTAGCGAAAATTTTAAACCAACCACAAATCCGCAAATATCTAAACGAACAAGGAATTGCAATTCCGCAACAAACTCTTTTTGTCGCGGCAAAACACAATACCACAACTGATGAAATCGAGATTTACCAATCATTAACTCCGCAACTCGCGGCATTAATTTCTGACCTCAAAGCGGCGCAAGAAATAAATAATCTAACCCGAGCGCAAAATATGGGATTTCAACAAACTAAAAATAAACTCGACCACTTCTTTTTCTTACGCAGCCACAGCTGGAGCGAAACTCAACCAGAATGGGGATTGGCCAAAAATGCTTCGTTCATTGTTGGCCCAAGAAGTTTGACCAAGAATATTGATTTAAAAGGTCGCGCTTTTCTACACTCTTACGATTGGGAAATTGATCAAGACAACAGCATCTTAAATCTAATCCTCAACGCGCCAATGGTTGTGGCGCAATGGATTAACAGCCAATATTTATTCTCAACACTGGACAACGTCGCCTTTGGATCAGGCAGCAAAATTACCCAAAATATTGTCGGCAAACTCGGCGTCATGCAAGGCAACGCCAGCGACTTAATGCACGGTTTGCCGCTGCAATCGGTTTTCAAAAATGATCAAGAAAATTATCACGAAATCGTACGATTATCCACTCTGATTTACGCGCCTTGCACTAAAATCGACAAAGTAGTCAGCGAAAGCGCCAAGGTTCAGCAACTGATTGTTAATGAATGGATTGCAATATTTTGTATTGAGCCGAGAAGCAACAAAATCTATCAGCTCAAAACCGATCTAACTTGGCAGGAAATTAAAAAATAGCTGGTTTATTCACTGAAAAACCGACGATAAAATTTACATAAAATTATCGTCGGTTACCCCATTTTTATGACGTCAGTCTTTTTAAGAGCTGTCGAACTTTATCTAGCAAAACGTCACTTTTTTTGACGGCAATTATTTCACTTCTTTGCATCAACTTATACTGCGCTTGATCGATCAAATTATTTTGCCAAGCGAATTGTAAATCTTTGGCATAATTACTTTGTTTAATTTGTTTGAAAATTTTCAATCCCACTAATGCCAGCTTCATTCTTGAGTTGAGATGAATCAGTAATTTTTTGCCGCTTTTATTTTGCAAAATGGCGTTATTGATTGTCGAAGATAGATAATTTTTACCAGAAAATTCTAAACCAATTGAATTAGCTACTTTATCGAAACAGTCATTATCTCTTTCTTTTTCAGCCAAAGTTTCGACGCGATAACGTTGATCATATTTCACTTTAGCAAATGCCGCAGCAATTGCTGAGATATTTTCGCCGGATTCACTACAAAAAGTTAACGCCAAAGAATATTTTTTAGAGAAACATTTTTCGACATAACCTCCAGCTTGTAGCGCTGGGGAATCATTTTTGCCCCAACCAATTAAGATTTTATCACCCGCTTGATTTAAATCGATTGTCTGAGAAGACATGCCTATGCGGTAACAAAGATGAATCGCATCTGAAATATTACGCGCCACAAAGTTAAATTTACGACTGGCCATCAAAGCAGTTAAGGCAATTGCCGCGTTAGTAATTTGGAACTCACCAATTAATTTTGGCTTACGCAATTTGAAGTTTTTACCAAAAGCATGATAAGAAAAATATTTCTCATTGAGTTCAGAAATCTTGAAATCACGTCCAAAAAGAAGAAGCGGACAAGCTCTTTCTTGAACGGTTTGGTTAATTTCATGCATTACTGAATCTTCCTGTATCGCAGAAATCAGCGGCACGTTTTTCTTAGCTAACCTAGATTTGGTACGACCAACACTACGAATATTCGAAAAATCGCCGTAAGATTTTCCGCCAGCATGATTATCGCCAAATATTATTGTATTGACCACCGTTGCTAAAGTTTGCTTTTCGTCAAAAATATTAGTCAAACAACGCTCACCACCCGTTATTACTTCAACAATCGTAACGTCTGCAACGTTTTCTGCAAAGGCCAAAAGTGCTACTGGCCATTTAATACTATACCATAACCAACCTTCTTCTTGAGATTCTTCAGCACTTATGTTGTCGAGAAGATTAGCCGCAGCAATTTTCTCTTTAAAATCTTCACGATCTTTAATGCGGTGATATGCGGCTTCCACACGCTGTAAATATTTGAAATATTGCTGATCCTCAATTTCTGTTCCAGCAATAACGATATCTTCATTACCTCGCACTGCTGCCGGTGTAGAAAATAAGTGGGCTTTATAACCATTTTCTTGCAAAATCGATTGCATAAAAGCACAAACCGAACCTTTGCCGTTAGAGCCGGTGACATGAATTACTGGCGGAATTTTTTGCTGTGGATTACCCAATTCTTGCAAAATTTCACTAATAATTACGCGATCACGTTCACGCCACTGGCCATTTCTTTTAATATCAATTTCACTGCTTTTATTTTGCGACCATAGTCTTTCAGCGTACGAATGAGGATGAAACTGCAAAACTTCAGAGTCAGCTCCAGCTTCAATCAATAATTGGCAAAGTTGATAAAGCTGATTTTCAAAAGACAAAATCAAAGCTTCGTTGAGTTGTATTGGCGAAATTTTGTGACGATATTTGTGCAATAATAATAAAATCCTGAGCTGTCTTTTTTCTGGTGCGAGCTTATCGATCACACGCAAAAAAACGTCACCAATATCTGCTTTCCACTCAACTAATTTATCTAATAATTCTTGATTAAAATTAGCTTGATCTTGGGCAACAATTTTCCAAGCCAAATTATCACGTGCTAACTGCGTAATTCTGCAATCAAAAAGGCGGAAGAAATAATCTATTTCGTGAACCGTAATTTTGTTGCCCAACAAATTTTGATCTAAAATGCAATCGACCAAAATTTCTAAAAAATTTTCTAATTCTTGATTAGAGACTTTGGCTTGTATTAAGCCTAAAATAATCAAATCTTCGTGCTGTCTAGATAACTTGAAGTGGTTTTGTAAAATATTGTGCAGATAAATTTCTTTACTGATTTTATCGCCAAAATTTCTGACAAACTCTACTGCCGTTTCATAATTAGTATAAGAAATTAAATAGCGAAAAATGGCGTTAAAATCTGTCGCATCATCGCAATATTTTACAACTTCTTGATGATTTTCTCGAGCTTTCAGAGCATCAATTATTCTCTGATTTTGAGCATAAAGTTTTACAAAATCGAGATCACTACCCAGTAAAATTCCGCAAAAACTTTCTGCAGATATTGCACTATTTTTTTGTGTCGCAAACGGCGCAATAAATTTAATCGGCAATTTATGTTCACTTAAAAAATGATACAGTTGCGCTGCAATAAATTGATCATCAAAAAATTGCTGATCTTGGCTGATAAGATAAACGTCAAACTTTTCTAGATTACGATAAATTAGCGGTAGAATTTGCGCATGGCAAAAAATGTCATCGATCAAAAATTCATCAGCAGTTGGCGCTGTAATTTCAACAACGCTAAATTGACGATAATTATTTTGATAACTCGCCAAAACCGCCTTGTTATTTTGCAACTGCGCTGCTGAATTTTCGCCATTTTTCACCACATAAACCACAATTTGATTAGAGGTTTCGCACAAAATGGTTTTCAGCAACAAGCATTGATTGATCGTACCGCTGAAGTGAATAGCTAATTTTTGTTGATGATCTAAAGAGGCAACGAATTGTCGCAAAATCTCGCTGCGCGATTTGATGTATAACATTATTCTATGAATTTTTTGTGAAATTTTGGGCCACAATAAATTCATGAATCAACCAACTACATGTTTTTTTTGTGGCGCAATCATTTCAAAACATTTTTGCACAAAAAAATGGCGACCTTTTACAAGATCGCCATTAGCTGTATTCGAGTAGACTTTTGACTAAATTTTGCTCATATCAATCACAAAACGGTAACGCACGTCACTTTTCAAAACGCGCTCATAAGCTTCGTTTACATAACTTGGATCAATCACTTCAATTTCTGGAGTAATGTTGTGTTTCGCACAGAAATCGAGCATTTCCTGAGTTTCTTTAATTGAGCCAATTACCGATCCCGAATAGCTTCGGCGTTTGACAATCAAAGGAAATGGATGAATTGAAAGTGGTTTATCTGGCGCGCCGACCACCACCAAAGTGCCATCAAGTTTGAGCAAGTTAAAATAATCACCCATGTTGATTTCAGAAGATGAAACCGTGTTAATAATCAAATCAAATGTACTGTCATATTTGGCAAAAACTGACGCATCAGCAGTTGAGACAAAATGATGAGCACCCATTTTCAAAGCATCTTCACGTTTTTTATCAGAGTGACTTAGAACTGTAACTTCCGCGCCCAGAGCAACAGCAATTTTAACGCCCATATGTCCAAGACCACCAAGTCCCATAATCGCTACTTTTTTATTCGGACCAGCTTTCCAATGAGTCAGTGGTGAATAAAGTGTAATACCAGCACAAAGCAAGGGAGCAGCTTTATCGAGTGGAATTGAATTTGGAATACGCAAAACGTAATTTTCATCAACCACAATTACGTCTGAATATCCGCCTTGAGTAACAGTTTTGCCATCGCGCTCAACAGAGTTGTAAGTTTGCGTCATGCCTTCGAGACAATAGTTATCCATTTCAGCTTTGCAGCTTGAACAAGTGCGACATGAGTCGACAAAACAACCGACTCCAACGTGATCACCAACTTTGTATTTCGTAACATGAGTTCCTACCGCACGAACGACACCTGCAATTTCATGACCGGGAACCATCGGATAGATTGATTCACCCCATTCGCTACGAACTTGGTGAACATCCGAGTGACAAATTCCGCAATATTTGATGTCGATCACAACGTCGTGGGGCTTAGGATCTCGTCTTTCAAAAGAGAAAGGTGCAAGATTAGATTTAGCCGATGTAGCAGCAATTCCTTTAGCTTTGATCATAAAATTTCGTTAATTGATTAAACCAATTCTAGAGCAGAAGGCAAAGTACTCTCTAAATCGCTAACGCGAAAACCTTGCTTCGACTCTAGAACGGCAAAATGATTGAAACATTTGTTACTTTATTAAGAGGAAGAATTATTAATTATAACAGCTTATTTTTTGATGAACTTTTAAGTATAACTTCACAATGAACAATGACCAACTTAACGGTTTAATTGCCTTAAAAGCAGTGGCCGAGAAGAAAAATTTTACGCTAGCCGCCGAAGTACTTAAAATATCACCATCCGCAATCAGTCAAAATATTAAACAATTAGAATCGCGTTTAGGAGTTGCCTTACTGTCACGCACAACTCGTAGCGTAAGTTTGAGCGAGGCTGGCGAAAAATTCCTCAATCGTGCAAATCCAGCAATTGATCAGATTTTATTGGCTTTGAATGAAGTTAGCACTTACGGACAAAGTCCTTCCGGAACTTTACGCCTCAACTTACCACGTATAATTTACCGCAATTGTGTTGAACCTTTGGTCACAAGTTTTTGTCAAAAATATCCCGAGATTACCGTCGAATTGTTTTTTGAAGATCAACAAAGTGAAATTTTTGAAAGAGGATTTGATGCAGGCATCCGACTTTCTGACATTTTAGCAAAAGATGTCATCGCTGTTAAAATTTCTGAGCAGGTAAAATTTGTAACCGTCGCGTCACCTCAATATTTAGAAAAAAATCAAACTCCAAAACATCCCAAAGATTTATTACAGCATAATTGTATAGTTTCACGACTTGGCGAAAAACGATTGTATAACCGCTGGGAATTCCAGCATAAAAACCAAGAGTTCGCTGTACAAGTCAAAGGCTCGTTAATTTTCAACGATTTCAATTATGCAATCGACTCAGCTGTTAAAGGCTATGGCGTTGCCTATACCACTAGAGATGCGGTTAAAGATGAGATAAATTCAAATAAATTAAAAATAATACTGCCCGATTTTGCGCCTAGTAGCGCCGGATTTTATTTATACTATCCCAGCAGCTCACAAGTTCTGCCAAAATTACGCGCTTTTATCGACCACGCTAAAAATTTCGCTAAAAAATAGTTTTAGTAATTTATGGAATCAAATTTCTAGAATCTTCTTTTTTGGAATTTAAAAATGATCTCCTCCGCTTTGAAAAATAGTTTTATATTTATGAAAAAAATATTTCTGACTGCTGCTATAATTATTGCCGCAAATTCTGCTCAGGCCAGTGAAAACCTAGCTTGGAAAATTGTTCCTACGCAAAGCAAAATCGAATTTAAAGTTTTGCAAGATAAGTCGATTGTGAGCGGATCTTTTAAAAAATTTGATGGCAAAATTAACTTCGACAAAAACCAACTCGCGAAAAGCAAAGTGACAATCGACATCGATACTTCTTCGGTGAATGTTTCAATGTCGGAAGCTGCAAGCACAATTCAAAGCCCTGATTGGTTGTCTACCAAGGCATTTCCGAAAGCAACTTTCAGTGCTGACCAATTCAATCTTTCTGGCAAAACTTATCGCGCTAACGGCACTTTAACTATAAAAGGTAAAGCAGTTCCAACAACTTTAGAATTCACGTTTGGTGAATATTCATCAAACAAAGCGCACGCAACTGGCAAAGCTTTAATCAAACGCAGTGCTTTTGATGTTGGCAGCAGTGACGTAAAAAAAGCCAACGGCGTCAAAGATGAAGTCGAAATTAACTTTGTAATAACCGCGGAAAAATAATTAAAATTATGAAAAAACTACTAATCGCTTCTTTATTTATAGCAGCTTCTTGTACTCACGAAAATCAAAATGTTGCCTTTAATCTGCGCTTTAACCACGAGAAATCTAACGTTGGAAATAACGCCGGAATTGATGTTACAGTTATTGATGATCGCTTGAATCAAAATATTATTGGTTCGAAACAATTTAGCGCTGACGAGAAAGTTCAAATCATCAGCGAAGATAATATTGCTGCTTTAATAAAAGCCCAAATCAACGCCTTCTTAGAAGCGAAAGGATTTAAAAGAGGCAATGCTAAGCTTGTAGAAGTCCACATCGAAAAATTGCAATATTCTGCAAAACGCGGCTTTCCAGTTGGAAATTCAGAAGGCGAAGCCAGTTTGAAAGTTGTAGTGACCAACACCAAAACCAAGACTATATTTACCAAAAACTTCAATTTATCTTTGAACAATAAACACTTCATCGCACCTTTAGAATCAACTGATTCAGCAACAATTAACAGCTTGCTTCAAGACATTATTTCCGACGTTGTTAACAACAATGAGTTAATAAAAAACCTTACTTCTTAAGAAAGAAATTCACGTCAAAAAAGTTAGAAAATATCCACCTATTTTCTAACTTTTTTTGGCAGCACAAAAAACGTATTTTCAGTAATTCCTTCCATATCAGAAACAGTCACTTCGTTTTTTGATATTTCTTTGATGCGATTAATCACGCCCTGCACCAAAACTTCTGGAGCAGAAGCACCAGCAGTCAGACCAATATTTTCCACACCTTTCAACCAATTTTCGTCGATATCTTCAGCGCCGTTAATCAGATAAGATTTCAAACCACATTCTTCACCCAAATCACGCAGACGATTTGAATTTGAGCTATTCGCCGCACCAATAACTAGCAAAACATCAACCATTTTTGACAATTGACGCACAGCATCTTGGCGATTTTGCGTCGCATAACAAATGTCTTTGGTCGCCAATCCACGTTGCATTTGCGGAAATCTTTCTTCCAAAATATCGACGATCTTTTTGGTATCATCAACACTCAAAGTGGTTTGCGTAACGTAAGAAATTTTTTCAGGATTTTTAACTTGAACTGTTCTGGCGTCGTTTTCATCAGTCACTAAAATTACATCTTTTTTAACACGGCCGGAAGTGCCTTCAACTTCAGGATGGCCGCGATGGCCAATCAAAATTAGTTCGTAACCTTCTTCTTCATATTTTTTAGCTTCACGATGAACTTTGCTAACCAAAGGACAAGTGGCATCAATTACGTCTAAACCACGGGCGATGGAATCTTCTTCAACACGATCAGAAACTCCGTGAGCTGAAAAAATAGTGATTGCACCAGATGGAATTTGATCGACCTCATCAACAAAAATCGCACCTTTTTGGCGCAAAGATTCAACAACAAATTTATTGTGCACAATTTCGTGACGCACGTAAACAGGAGCGCCGAACTTAGCGATTGCCTTTTCAACAGTTTCAATAGCACGAGTAACTCCGGCGCAAAATCCACGCGGTTTAGCAAGAATAATATTCATTTGATTGGGCAAAAATTTCTTAGAGAATTTTTATTTGTGAAAGTGCCATAACAGCAAGAAATAAGGGCGCGTAAGATAAAATCTCAGATCGAAATAACAAGCCTCAAAAAGATAGTCTATTTGCTGGCAATTTCGGCGTTTATGAACTTAAAAACTTCTGCCAATTCTTCTTTTATGCGCTTCAACAAATTGGTTTTTTGTTCGTAATTTTCTTCAGGATGTTTTTGGGCGTATTCCAAAATTCGCGATAAATTAAACGCACCGATTGATGCCGAAGCACCTTTGAAAGCGTGAGCTGACATATACCAAGCATTGTCATTGGCTGATTTTACAGCATTTTCCATTTTTTCTAAATTTTGCTTGGCGCTTTCCGTAAAAATAGCGAACAGCTCTTTTTCGAATTCCAAATCGTTTTCAATAATGCTTCTTAAAAAATCGACGTCGATTACGTTCTTATCAACTGCAACAGTGTTTTCCATGTTTTGTAAATCTCTAAATAAAGTCTGAAACTAAGTAATAATTTTGGGATTTTTACTGCGTGTGAAAGATTGTTTTTAGACAAATTTATTGTGCCGAGGCCATAATAATCAAGGCCTGAATCCTGTTAATGCAATAAAAATCTTATTTGTCACAAAATAGTTAGTAATTTCTTAACCATTTTTAAAGATGTGATTTTTCGCTATTTAAACTTACTTGAAAAGTCATATCCCAAAATTACATCAAAATTGCCGAATTGGCGTATAAAATGTTTAATAAACTTAAATATTTTGAATATGACAAACACTGAAAATAAAGAACTAAAAAACACCAATGAACCAAAAAATTGCTGCTTTTCAAAAGCACAAAAAGCGTGGAAAGAATTTTCTCCTTCCAAAACTTTTATCGCTCTAAGCTTTTTATCAATCGGGGTTGGCGCAACTTTGATAACTCAAAATTTTTTCAAACCCAAATATCACGATAACTTTTTAAGCCATCATTTCCCGATCTATTTCAGCGATGCCTTTGCCAATGATGATATTTTTACAGAAATGGAAAAAATGCATCAAACAATGGAGCGCAATTTTGCTCAACATCAAGAACGCATGGCGAAAATTTTTTCCGATCTCAAGAAATCTGATTCCAACAACACTAAAATAACCAATAGCCAAGATGACCAGAACTACTATTATCAGCTCGATTTCAAAGGATTCAAAGCTGATGAAATTCAAGTAAGCGTTAAAAATAATGTCATCAGCTTTGTTGGTGAAAAAAAGGAGGATAAAAACGACAAAAATAAATCTGCGAACTCGTCGCAAAACTTCCGCTATTCGTTTTCAACGCCAAATTATGATCTGAGCAAAGAACCGGAAATTATCAAAAAAGATCAACAAATTATCGTAAAACTCGCCAAGAAAAAAAATGACACCGCTTCAAATAAAGTTTAGTGGGTTTTTATTACTTCCAATTTTGGCATAAACTTTGATTCCGATCGAATAGGTCGGAATCAATTCCGGCACATTCAAAAAGCGAATCGAAAAGATTATCATGCGACAAACCTTGACGCCCAACTTTCTTCGCCGCATTTCTAAATTTTTGGCGGAAAAAGTGATCTCGCATTAAATCATCAGTCATATAAAATAACATTGGCACCTTGCGAACTGCATCGCTGTTTTCATCAGCTTTGCCGCCATTGGCGTAAACTCCGTCTTCACCTAAAAAAGAGCCGTGATCCGCAACAAAAATCAGCAAAGTTTTGGTATTACGCAAAGATTCTATGACACTATTGATGAAATAATCTGTGTATAAAACGCTGTTATCGTAGCTATTATCGACCTCTTCTTTTTCGCAAGAGTTAGGCAATGATTTGCACTCTGGCGTAAATGTTGCAAAATTTTGCGGATATCTTTCGTGAACACGAATGTGGCTGCCAAAGCTGTGTAATACCACAAAATTATTGCCACCTTTTTCAACAACCGTTTTCAAATGCGGAATCAAAGCTTCATCATAAATTTTCGCACTATGTAAATTTGATTGCAGACGATCACGAAAGAAATATTCATCAGCTTCCGACGCCATAATGTTGAGCATGCCATTGTGAAATTCTTTCGAGCTTTGCGACGAAAACCAATAAGTTTTAAAACCCAATTCTTTGAACAGCGCGACTGCACTTTTTTCCTGCGGAATATCGATAAATTGATTACGATTTAAGTGTGACAGCATTGAAGTTACTGATCTCGTAGTTGTGGTGAAATCAGTTTTTACAACGTAGTTCAATAAATTAGGATTTTTCGAAATCAGCGGCGTAGTGTCGCGCTTGTAACCATTAATTCCCAAATGATCTGCACGCAGAGATTCACCAATAATTAAAACCACGTTAAAGTCGCGCGGCAAATTTTGACGGTGAAATTTGTAAGTTTCTGTTAATGAATGACGAGTTTTAGCCTGATTAATTTGGCTGTAAAAACGATCAAAATATTCATAAATTGCAATCGCGTAGCTTGATGGCGCATATCGTGCAAAAGATAATTTTACCAATTTTTCTTCACGAAAAGCGACCTGCATTAACAATAAAGCGGCAGTTAATCCTAAAAATAAAAAGGCTTTTGATTTTTTGCTTGAAGAAACCAGCTGTAAGTACCAAATCAAACTTATCGGCACCACAGCGCAGAAAAATAAATAAACAAACAGCCAATAATCGATCACTTCATCAGCATGACCAGCACTTTCTAAAGCGTTGGCAATCATCGCTCCGTCTAAAATCGTTCCGAATTTATTGAGAATATAAAGCGCAATTGCTGAAATTAGAAAAGTTATGGTTAGGATAATTCGCAACAAAATTTGGTTCAAACTCGCCAACAAAAAAATCAGTACTAACCCAATAAAACCAATAATTACCGAACAAATCGCTTGGACAATTTCTATTCCTGATTGATGCGTGAAAGCAGCGACAATTTCAGAATCAAAAGTTTTTAGATTGTAAAAAATTGCAATTACAGCGGAAGCAATGATTATTAAAAAAACGTCAGAAGTTTTGGGATAAGAAAAATATTTTTTAAGCATCTGTTAAATTCAGAAAAATCTTTATACGCGCTAAATGGTTAGCAGGAAAATCAGAAAAACTTTAATTTGTATTATACTTGTAATTATTGCAATCGAGCTTGTCGCTGTTTTGTCTAATAATTTTTTCTTTGAAAAAATTTCCGCCAGAGAAGCTGCTCTGCGCTCTTTGCCGGTAGTCAGTGGCAATGCTATTAAACACGCTTATGCTTCAAGTATTGTTTATAGCAGATTACGCGATCTTTTTATCAGCGAATCTATGTCGGAAGAAATCACTATCGCACTTGGTAAAGCCAATGAAATTGCTGAAATCCTTTTCAAATCGCAACAAGACACCACACTAGAAATGCTCAAAGATTTACAAAATAATTTGTTAGGCATTTGCGCTGCTAAACTAATTGAAGAAAATCCTAACAATCCTGCAATTCAAGATCGCATTTCTTTGATTGGCAATCTCGCCCAAAATGATAAATTAGTCTTAACTCGTGACAACGTTATATTGAGCAAAGAACTTAAAGAAAAAATCAGCGGAACTCGTAGTTACCGAACTGCTGTTGAGTTATTTAATCAGAATCGTGAGAAAATTTCCTGCGATTTTGACGTTGAAATCGAAGAGTGATTATTACAAAAACTCCATTTCAGTCGTAACATCAAAATAAATTGTGTTATCAAATCTAGCATTTCTGTTCATTGATAATGAACGCGACAAAGCGTGAGAAAATGTTAAAGAAGAACAAATTTTATCTTTAACAAAAGACAATTTAAATCCTGTGCTACTCAATCTTCCGCTTCTATTTGTAGCACGATTTTCTACCCGTCCAAAGTCATAAAATGGCATCATCGAAAAATTATTTAGATAATTTAAATTAGACGATTTTTGTGCTTCCAAGAGTTGTGGCAGAACCATTTGCCCTAAGTTGAAAGAAACTTCATTGCGTAAGTTAAAACCAGAATCTCCAGAAATATTACCACCTCGAAAACCACGGACCGAGTAAAAACCGCCCGAGGAAAATTGGTCGATACTATAGAGACGATCTTTGGAATATTGGCTATCAAAAGTTAAATTATAGGTCGCCTGATTTGCGAAATGCGGCAACATAAACTTTTGCGAATAATTAGCGTAAATTTTCACCATTTCAAATTCAGCACGATTAGAAGTTGCTGTCACTTCTTTGTCTTTCTTCGCATCAAATATGCCAAGAGCTTTAATGTAGGAAGGTTTCACAAAAAGAGTGCCAGCATCAAGATAAAAACTATTTGAAAGAGAGGCAGTCAAAATCGAAGCTTTCCGGCTTTGTGTTTCATTTAAAATATTGTCAGTAAAAATTTGATTGTCGCGAGTAGTAAAAGAAAAAGCCGAACTCAATTTATATTTTTTATTTTTAGTAATCAGATTATCCCAATTAACTGTTCGTGACTCTGTAACACCATTTGCTCGCACGTCGCCGTTCGATCCGGTTAAGAAGAAATAAGTATTACGCGCCATAGAAAGAGTAATCAAATGTTGGGCAAAAGGAACCGACCAGCTAGCATTGATCGCTGTGTTGGTGCGTACATCATTTTTTGAATCTAAATCATTAGCAGTTCGAGTAAGTGAAAAAACGTCGTTAATATGCAGCAAATTATCTTTGGCGAAAGAAATAGTATCACGTCTTACACCTGTTGATTTGCTACCGATATTATCGTAAGACAAACCAATACGCGCAGTATTTTGAGGATTATTTTCGATTACAATTATCGATTTATTTGGAGCACTTCCTGGAATTATTTTTACCGAGACTTTGTTTGAGCGCAAACGATTGAAACGCTCAAGGGCATAATTTATGTCGTTTATATTTAAAATTTTTCCGCCTTTTGGCAAATCATCAAAACCAAAAATTGTACGCAGCTGAATCTGATCAGTAAAACTATCTTGATTGATGATAATTTTTTCGAGCATTCCTTCGGTAATTTCAACCTGCATACGACCACTCACAAAGCTCTTTTCAGACGTTGAGGCTGTAGATGTAGCAAAACCTTTTTCGGCCATCAAATCGATTACTTCTTTATCAAATTTCGGCAACCAATCTAGAGTGAAGCAGCGATTTAAGTATTTTTCTGACAATAACTTTTCTTCCTCTTTAGTAAGAATTTGGTTCTGAGAGAAATGAATTTCACGCGGCCGGAAACACTGAATTGCCCGCAAGTTTTGCACAACTTTGCCATCATTTTCTGATAAATCATCTGGCTCTAACTCTTCTTCTTGCTGTTCTTTGGCGATTTGTTCTTTTTTTACTTGCTTCAACTCAACCTGAATTTCTCTTTCTTGATCAATTTGCTTCTGGTTTTGAATAACTTGAGTTTGTTGATTAATAATATTCTCGCTCTCTGACGCTGCAAAAGCACAAAAAGGCAGCAACGTCAAAATAAGAGCGAAGAATATTTTTTTCATCGAACTAAGAAACTTTTGGAATGAAGCTGCTGCTTGTAACTTCTGCAGATACTAATTCGGTAGTGACTGCTCTATTAATTTGTTTTCCGGCAAGTAAATCTTTAATTTCATCGCCAGTCAAAGTTTCAAATTCTAATAAGGCTTGAGCCAATTTCTCTAAATCTGCACGCTTATTTTGTAAAATTTCTTTAGCACGTTCCAAAGCTTCCGAAACTATGCGCTTCACTTCATCATCAATAATTTTACCAGTTTCTTCAGAGAAAGTTTTTTGCGCCGCATAAAATCTTGAACCTTCTTCATCAGCATAATCAATTGTTCCGACTTTATCAGACAAGCCCCAACGCGTAACCATTCCACGTGCCATTTGAGTTGCTTGCGTAATGTCAGAAGATGCGCCTGTTGTGACTTTATCATAACCGAAAATTAACTCTTCGGCAGCACGTCCACCCATCGCTACGACCAAATCATCATGTAATTTGGCGCGTGTAATTGAGAAGCGATCATTTTCCGGCAAACGCATCACCAACCCAAGAGCACGACCTCTCGGAATAATTGTCGCTTTGTGGATTGGATCAGAATTAACACAATTTAATGCCGTAATCGCGTGTCCTGCTTCATGATATGCTGTAAGTTCTTTTTCAGATTTTTGCATAACAATCGATTTACGCTCAGTTCCCATCATAATTTTATCTTTGGCGTCTTCTAAATCACGCATAGTCACCATGCGTTGGTTTTTACGCGCTGCCATCAATGCACCTTCATTAACCAAATTTGCCAAATCAGCACCGGCAAAACCCGGAGTACCACGTGCGATAATTTTAGGGTCAATATCAGCAGCGGCTGCAATTTTTTTAAGGTGAACATTTAGAATTTGTTCACGACCTAAAATATCAGGGTTTGGCACAGTAATTTGACGATCAAAACGACCAGGGCGAAGAAGTGCACGATCCAAAACGTCAGGACGGTTGGTTGCTGCGATAATCACAACTCCTTCATTATCAGAAAAGCCATCCATTTCCACCAACATTTGGTTCAAAGTTTGTTCACGCTCATCATTACCACCACCAATACCAGAACCACGATGACGACCAACCGCATCAATTTCATCAATAAAGACAATACAAGGCGCTGATTTTTTAGCTTGCTCAAACATATCACGAACACGCGAAGCGCCTACACCAACGAACATTTCGACAAAGTCAGAACCAGAAATTGAGAAAAAAGGCACATTTGCTTCACCAGCAATTGCACGGGCAAGCAAAGTTTTACCAGTTCCGGGAGACCCAATCAATAAACAACCACGCGGAATCTTCGCGCCGACATCAGTGTATTTTTTCGGATTTTTCAAGAAATCAACAATTTCCGTCAACTCTTGCTTAGCTTCGTCAATACCAGCTACATCAACGAAGGTAACTTTATTTTTATGTTCTTGCAAAAGTTTTGCTCTTGATTTTCCAAATCCAAAAGCACCCCCACCTTTAGCTCCTGAAGCTCCACGCGCCAAAAATATCCAAAGAGCAATCATCAGAATAAAAGGTAACCAACCCAAAATTCCGGCAATAATTTTTTCCGATTTACTAACCAACGGTACAGCACTAATTTCAACACCTTTTCCTTGTAGCACTTCGATCAAATTTGGGTATTGCGGTAAAAATGTATAAAATTGTTTTCCATCTTTTAACTTACCAACCAAATCATCACCTTTGATTTCAACTTGCGCAACCTCGCCCGCATCAACTTTTTTCATGAATTCAGTAAAAATTAATTTACTGTCCGTCGAATTTTCTTGTGCAACAAATGACTGAAAAATGGTTATTAGGATCACAAAAATGACCAACCAAGATAAGCTACTTTTTCCGATATTTTTCATTTAATAATTTTAAAAGTTTTACAAAAAATTTACTTCAACTTAAGCGCAGCAGAAGAAATTTCAATTATGTTTTTCAAAGTGGCAAAAATTAAATCCACTCTCCATCTTTTGGTTTAAGAAATGAAAATCTTAACCATCTTCGAATTTTATAGTTTGATTTATTTGAGATGTTTTTTTGATTTTTTAGAGTGGTTCAGATTTTTTCTCAAAATCGATGGTAAGTATCAGGCAGTTACATATCTAAAAATTAATAACTTTGAGAAATTGTTTAGTTTATTCGATCCTAATTATTCAATAATTAATTCTTATTAATTGTAAAAATTAACTTTAATTCACAACTGAGTTCTTAAACAAATCTTTATGAACATCATATTTAACTAAATATTATAGTTATTTCTCTGCTCTGAAAATAATTTGTTATGGAATATAAAGATTCTTATACCTTTTAGCTTTAAGTTAAAGACCTAAAAATCGACTATTGGTAAGAACAAATAATCAAAGGGTAAATATTTATTTGGCATTTAAATTATAACACAAAGTATCGGTCTCGATTTTACAAAACATACTGGAGCTATTTTAAACTTTGGAATGCAAATTTAGTTCGTAAGAAATATATGAAATGTAACTCAAATTTGTAAAAAACTGCTGTTTACTTAGGATATTTATAGTCTTTGGTAACCTTACTTCGTGAATTTCGTCCTTAATTAGCAGCTAATATACTTAAAATCTTCCATTTTTTTGGCAGAACTCTAAGCGCGCTTTAGTTGATTCTGAATGGTTTGTTACTTTGCAAACAAAAAAGCCCGCTAGAGTTTTATTTCTAGCGGGCTTTTGTTTCTAATTATTAATGCTACTAATAGACCTGGCGATAACCTACTCTCACTGGTCCTATCGACCAAATACCATCGGCGCGACTTGTGTTTCACTGGCGAGTTCGGAATGTATCGAGTGGTTCCACACCGCTATCATCACCAGATCAATTAGTAGCATTATATAATAATTGATAACTAGAGTAATACCTTAATATTAAAAATCTCAAGAACAAAGATTCTGTTAGTGTAAACTTTACACTGTACATAACTCTGCAAAAGAAAGCCAATCGGGTTATTAGTACTGGTTAGCTTAGAAAGTTACCAATCTTACACACCCAGCCTATCAACGTGGTAGTCTTCCACGACCCTAATAGGGAAAACTTGTTTTGAGGGAGGCTTCCCACTTAGATGCTTTCAGCGGTTATCCCGTCCGTACTTAGCTACCCAGCAAT
>JACCDX011295758.1_pt1 | contig 53725 bp, 51 predicted proteins | sample 7449681 | NCBI WGS metagenome assembly JACCDX01 (sample SAMN15323450, study PRJNA562643) | freshwater metagenome | isolation source: river surface water | place: USA:Blue River Watershed | collected 2017-08-18
GATTAGCAACAATAGTAATGTGATAATTTTTTGTCGAAACTTTAAATTGCATAAGTGATAAAATTGTGACATCTTTTTTCAAGATTAGGGGGATCCTCTCTTCAAGTGAATTATTAAGAAAATGCCAGTAATTTTTTTTAGAAAATCATGATATTAAAAATTGCGCATTATTTTTTTGATTATTATAAAAACTTTTGAACCTCTTTTGACCTAAAAATTCAAATTCCCATGAAAACAACTAGAAGAACAAAAAGCTCAGATATGTCACTTAACATTAACATTCCTCAGCCTGAATTATTAAAACCAAAAATTACAATTTTCGGTGTTGGTGGTGCTGGAGGAAATGCAATCAACAATATGATCCGTTCTAATCTAGAAGGCGTAGAGTTTATCGCCGCTAATACTGATGCCCAAGCTTTGTCAAATTCACTTGCGCCCAATAGAATTCAACTTGGTGTTGTCACAACAAAAGGTTTAGGTGCTGGTTCTTTTCCGGATCGTGGACGCGTTGCTGCTGAAGAAAATATTGAAGAAATCGAAAAATATTTAGAAGGTAGCAACATGGTGTTTATTGCTGCTGGAATGGGAGGCGGTACAGGAACAGGCGCCGCACCGGTGATCGCTAAATTGGCTCGTGAGAGAGAAGTTTTGACAGTTGGTGTCGTTACAAAACCTTTCCATTTCGAAGGTAAATATCGTATGGAAACAGCTGAAGCAGGTATTGAGGAATTGAAAAAATACGTTGATACTTTGATCATTATTCCAAATCAAAATTTGTTCAGAATTGCTAACGAAAATACAACTTTTGAATCAGCTTTCAAAATGGCTGATGATGTTTTGCATGCTGGTGTTCGTGGTGTTACAGATTTAATTACGATGCCTGGTTTGGTGAATCTAGATTTTGCCGATATTAGAACCATTATGACTAAAATGGGTAAAGCAATGATGGGAACTGGTGAAGCTGAAGGCCCAAATCGTGCAATAGCAGCTTGTGAAGCAGCTATTTCTAATCCTTTGCTTGATGATATTTCAATTAAAGGTGCTAAAGGAGTTTTAGTTAATATGACTGGTGGTCCAGACATGACACTTTTCGAAGCGGATTTAGCAGTTAACACAATTCGTAAAGAAGTTGACTCAAATGCCAACATTATTTTCGGTTCTGCTTTTAACGAAAATATGAAAGGTAAAATCAGAATTTCTGTTGTTGCTACAGGAATTGATGAGGATGAATATAGAAAAGATATTGATAAATCAGTTGAACTAAAAGATTCCAGTCGCTTCAAAATTGAGGCTCCAGAACTTTCTTCTAAGAAAGTAGATCCTTCACTAACTGGTAAAAGTTTTTTTAATCCAGGGTCTATAATTTCTCCTGTTGAAGAGAAAATAGAAGAAATCATTGAAACAGATTTGAAGCCAAAACAAAATTTTTTGAAAGAACCAAACTTGAATTATGGACAAGAGATTTCTAAAAAAATTGTTGAAGAAAAAACTTCGAATCAATCTAACTTTTTTCCTCAAGTTGAAATCGAACCAGCACAGCAAGAAATAGAAGAAGTAGAAGAGGTTAATCAAAAAATTAACAAACCTTTGAAAGCTCCGGCAAAAAAAGATAAAAAAGATAATGGATTTAGCTTATTCAGTTTTATGAATAATTCAAAATCTAAAAATTCTGTTTTAGAAGAAGAGGAAGTTCAATTTTCAGATATAATTTCTGAATCAGCTATGTTTAAACAAGAATCTTTGCTTCAAAACAAAAGCCAATCTTCAATTACTCAAGAAAAGTCTCAAGAAGCTGCTAAAAAGCATCAAGAATTTTTCGGTTCTACGGTTTTTGATGAAGAAAAAGAAATTACAGAAGACAAAGTTGATGATGATATTTTGAACGTGCCAGCATTTTTTAGAAGAAGAAACGGCTAATAAAATGACACAAATTTATTTGATCAGCCCGCCGAAAATTGATTTAAAACAATTTTCGGCGGATTTAGAAAAAGCTTTGAAAACTGATTTAGTTCCGGTTTTTCAAATGAGGTTGAAAGGTTATGAAAGAGAGGAAGTTGCAAAAATTTCTCGTGAGTTGCTGAAAATTTGTCAGGCAAATAATACTCAATTCATCGTCAATGATGATTTTGATTTGGCTCTAGAAATAGGAGCTCATGGTGTTCATCTTGGTGCTGAAGATGGTTCAGTAAAATTAGCTCGTCAAAAATCACAAAAAATAAATCCTAATTTTGTTATTGGGGCAAGTTGTTATGACTCGCGTCATTTGGCGATGGAAGCAGGAGAGCAGGGTGCGGATTACGTTTCTTTCGGCGCCTTTTTTGAAAGTAAAACTAAAAAATCACGCGGTAAACCAACTCTAGAAATTCTGCATTGGGCCAATGAAATCACTAATTTGCCGATTGTTGCGATTGGTGGAATTGATGACCAAAATTGTAGTTCGTTAGTAAAAGCTGGTGCCGATTTTTTGGCAGTTATTTCCTACGTTTGGGATAATGAAAAAGGCGTTGCCCAAGCCTTAAAAACAATGGATGAAGTAATTAAAAAAGCTTAGTTACGAAAATCTTCCAAACGTTTTATTTGTTTACCTTCTGCATCAAAATTTTTTGCATCAAGCCACGATTCAAACTCTTCTTTGCGTTCTGGCCATTCTGAATCTAGTATTGAAAAAACTGCGGTATCACGACTTTGTCCTTTAGTGATTTTATGGTTGCGCAAGACTCCTTCAAAAATGAAGCCAAAGCGTCGCGCTGCTTTTTCAGAAGGAATATTTTTGATGTTACAAATCCATTGCAATCTTCTAAAACTCAATTCTTCAAAAGCATAACGACTTAAAAGAAAAACAGCTTCGCTGGCAATCGTGGTTTTCTGTAAGTTTTTTCCGAAAAAAATACCGCCAATTTCTACGGAAGCATTTGATAGGTCGGGATCAGTTAAGTTAAGAGCTCCGAGTGCTTTGTTATTTTTATCTAAAACTGCGTAATAACATTTTGAGGAGTAACTATACCAAGAATTCAACCAACCCAAAAATTGTTCTTTATTTTGCCATGGACCGGACAACATGTAAGTCCAAATTTCATCATCTTTTCCAACTCCCAGCCATAAATCATCGCCGTGTTTTGCAACATCGAGTGGTTCAAGTCGGCAATAATTACCAACAAGTACAACTTTTTGCGGCAATGATTTGGCTGGTTTAACCATTTTTATAAACCGTGTTTTTTTACCAACAATTCAGCGATTTGAACAGCATTTAAAGCCGCACCTTTTCTTAAGTTATCAGAAACAACCCAAAGTGACAAACCGTGGGCAACTGATTTATCTTCACGAATTCTTGAAACGAAAACAGGATCTTGAGTTGAAATTTCAACCGGAGTTACAAATTTCATTTCTTGTGGGCGATCAATTACAACTACGCCATCAGCATCGTCCAAAATTTTACGAGCTTGCGCCGCTGAAATTGGTTTTTCGAATTCAACGTTAACTGCTTCAGAGTGACAGTTGAAAACTGGAACGCGCACGCAAGTTGCTTCAACTTTAATGTTTGGATCAAGAATTTTTTGCGTCTCAACTTTCATTTTCCACTCTTCTTTAGTAACGCCATCATCCATGAAAACGTCGATTTGTGGAATTACGTTGAAGGCGATTCTTTTGCTGAATTTTTTTGGTTCCAAAAATTGGTTAGCGTAGATTTTTTTAGTTGAATCGTAAAGTTCATCCATCGCTTCTTTACCAGCGCCAGAAACGGCTTGGTAAGTTGAAACCACAATACGTTTAATTTTTGCAACATCGTGGAGAGGTTTCAACGCAACAAGCATTTGAATAGTTGAGCAGTTTGGATTGGCGATGATGCCACGTTTTTTATAATCAGCGATTGCTTCAGGATTCACTTCTGGAACAACCAAAGGAATATCTTTTTCCATTCTGAAATGCGAAGTGTTGTCAACCACAACACAACCTTGTGCAGCAGCACGCGGTGCGTGAATTGCAGAAACTTTTCCACCCGGAGAAAACAAACCAATAGAAGTGCCGGTAAAATCGTAATCATCTAAAACTTGAACCGTCAATTCTTTGTCGCCGTAAGAAACTTTTTTGCCTAAAGAATTAGCTGAAGCCAAAGCAACAACTTCATCAGCAGGAAATTTTCTTTCTGCTAAAATATTCAAAATTTCGCGACCAACGTTTCCGGTCGCGCCTGCAACAGCAATTTTACGACGAGCCATAAATATTTAATTTTTGTTTAAGATTTTGATTTTAGATTTGTGATGAAATTTGGAGTGGCAAAATAGCATTTCCATCGGCCAATCTAAAACGAAAATCTAAAATTAAAAATGAAAAAATTTTTTATAATTGCCGGAGAAGCTTCAGGTGATTTGCTCGGTGCTAAATTGATAAAAGAATTAAAAATACAATATCCGCAATCAATCTTTGTCGGCGTTGGCGGAGCCCTGATGAAAGCCGAAGGTCTGCAATCAATTTTTGCGATGGAAGAATTATCGGTAATGGGATTTTTAGAAGTTTTGCCACACATCCCGCAATTGTTGAAACGCATTAATCAAACAGCAGAAGCGATTAAATCAGAAAAAAGTGATGTAGTTATAACTATCGATTCACCAGATTTTTGTTTCCGCGTAATGAAAAAATTGCGTGATTTTAAATCGGTAAAAAAAGTGCATTTGATCGCACCTTCAGTTTGGGCTTATCGTGAAGGACGTGCTCGAAAAATTGCTAAGCTTTACGATTTATTGTTAGCAATTTTACCTTTTGAGCCGCCATACTTTGAAAAATATGGTTTGAAGACAGTTTTTATCGGTAGTCCAATAATTGAAAATGTACCAGATTTTACACAAAAAAACCTGATTAGAGATCAGTTCCGTACGCGACTAAATATTGATGAAGTTGCGCCAGTTATTGTTGTTACTCCAGGAAGCAGAAGTGGTGAGGTAAAACGAATTTTTCCTGAATTTATTGAAGCCTTAAATTTATTGGCTGCTGATAAACCAAATCTCAAAGTTTTTATTCCACTGATTGATAAAACTCGCGATTTGGTTGTGGAAATGTCAGAGAGTTTGAAAGCGCAATATTTTTTAATCGAATCCAAAGATAAAAATGCGGCATTATTTGCAGCGGATTTTGCTTTGGCGAAATCTGGCACTAATACAGTAGAAATGTCACTTTATCGATTGCCAATGATTGTCGCTTACAAGATAAATTGTGTAACACATTTCATTGTTAAAAGAATGGTGAAAATTAAGTTTGCTAATCTGATTAACTTGATTTCAAATCGCGAAATTATTGTTGAAATGTTGCAAAATAAATGTCGTGCCGATTTGCTTTTTGTTGAGCTAAAAAAATTAATTGATGATAAATTTTTAGCGCAAAAACAAATCACGGACAGTGAGAAGGCTCTTAAGATGATGGGTCTCGGAAGTAATGAAAATGCAAGCTGCAAGGCAGCAAAAGAAATTTTAAAAATCTTATAAAATGTTTAGAAATTCCTTAATTTTCCTCAGTATTTTTACTTTTTCATTTTCAGCTATAGCGCAAGAAAGTAGCTGTGGTAAAAACTTTTCCTCACTCGTGGTATCGGAAAAGACTGGCCAAATTTTGTATGAAAAAAGATCAGATAAAGTTTCTTATCCAGCTTCTTTGGTGAAGATGATGACGCTTTATTTAACTTTTGAATCATTGGAGAAAAAACGTCTTAAACTTGATCAAGTTTTAACTGTGACTGAACGTGGTGAAGAAATCGCCCGTGTCAATAATGGTAACACTTTGCGTTTAAAACGTGGAGATAAAATTACAGTTCGCGAAGCAATTTCTGGTGTTGTTGTAAAATCATTTAACGAAGCAGCGGTTACATTGGCTGAAGCAGTTGCAGGAAGTGAATGGGCTTTTGTGCGTGAGATGAATAAAAAAGCTTTAGAGCTTGGAATGGTTAATTCTAGTTTTAGCAACGCCAGCGGTCTACACGATCAAGGACAATATACAAATAGTTATGATCTTGCTCGATTAGCAATCGCTTTGAAGAGAAATTTTCCGCAATATTATAACTTTTTTGCTATGAAAAGTTTTTCTTATCGCGGTCAAAAATACGTAAGCCACAATCACGTTTTGCTAGAATATAAAGGTGCAGAAGGCATGAAAACCGGATTTACTAACGCTTCGGGATTCAATTTGGTTAGCGCTGCTAAAAGAAATAATGAGCGCATTATTTCAATTGTCTTGGGCTGTTCAACTGCGAAAAGCCGCGATAAATTAACCAAACAACTTTTGGATATGTGCTTCCAAAAGCTCGATACAGAAAGTAGTTCAAATAATTTGCCGAAGCTTGATTTAAATGGTTACGCCTATTGTGAAGTTTTGAAGAAAAAAGATGAGCCAGAACCAGAGAAAGTGGAAGTTAAAAAACAAATCCAAGAAGCAAAAGAAGATCCTCAAGAAACAGAAGTTGCTGAAAGTGAAGAGGAAGTTGTTCAAGAAGAAATAGTTCAAGAACCAATCACGATTGAAAGTGAAGAAGAAACTAAATCACAAGCAATTGCGACTTTGAAGCCAAAATTCAAAATCAAAAAACCAAGTAAAAAAACATCGAGTAAAAAATTGGTTTTGAAGAAAGGTAAATCTGCGGCGAAATCTGGAAAAGACTCTAAGAAAGAAGCGAAAAAAACTTCTAAAAAATCTACCAAAGCTTCTAAAAACACCAAAGAAAGTAAATCTAAAAAGAGCGATAAAAAATCTAAAACCAAAAAGTCTAACAACTAAAGAATAACTCTAACAACAGCGATTAACTTTACTCCACTTCTCTCGTTGTTGTTTCAGTATAAATTCTTTTTTGTTCAAAGTTGGCTGATTTGGATGGTTCTTGTGATGATGAGTAAGATAGTTTTGATAAGCAAAATCGCCATTTAAATAGCTTTTTACAAGTCGTAAAAAATTCAAAATTTTCATCTTCTTTGTAAAATTTTTCGTGCTGAATCGATAACTACAATCCATAAAATTGCCAAGAAGCACAACGCGATAACTGATAAAAGTTTTTGGTTAAAGATCATATTTTGGGTTAAAAGAATATTTTCCGTACCGCTAATTAAAGATTGATCAAGCTTCTCTTGCAGTAAGTTTGCAGTTGATAGAAAACCAATTTTAGGATTGGACGAAAATACTTTTTCATAAACAGCGCTAGAAGTGATTGTAACTAAAGCTGCAAGTGGAATTGCGGTAATGAATAAAAACTTACGTTTGTTACTCTTGGCAATAATCACGCTGGCCAGTGACAAAGCGATTCCGGCGAGCATTTGATTCGACATACCAAAAAGTGGCCACAAAATATTGACTCCGCCGTGCGGATCAATAACTCCGAGATAAAGAAAATATCCCCAAGCAGCAACGATCAAAGCACTCGAAAATATAGCTGAAAAATTTGACGAATTATTGCCCAAAGGTTTGTAAATATTACCAAGCATGTCTTGCAACATGAAGCGAGCGACCCGAGTTCCGGCATCAAGAGTTGTCAAAATAAAAATCGCTTCAAACATGATGGCAAAATGATACCACATCGACAACATATTGTTGCCGAAAGCCGAAGAAAAAATACTGGCCATGCCAAGCGCCAAAGAAGGCGCGCCGCCAGTTCTGGAAAATAAAGAATTTTCACCCATTTTATTTGCTAAATCTTGCATCAATTCAACGCTGACTGGAAAGCCCCAAGATGATATTGTTGCAACTGCGATTTGCGGATCAGATCCACCAAGAGCAGCAGCGGAAGAATTAACCGCGAAGTAAACTCCCGGTTGTAAAACACAGGCGGCGATCATCGCCATAATTGCAACGCAACCTTCAAGCAACATGCTGCCGTAACCAACTAAACGAATGTCGCGCTCATCAGAAATTATTTTCGGAGTTGTGCCAGATGCGACGAGAGAATGAAAACCAGAAATGGCACCGCAAGCGATCGTAATAAATAAGAATGGAAAAACTTTACCGCTAAAAACCGGTCCAGAACCGTCAATAAATTTTGTTAAAGCTGGCATTTGTAACTCGGGACGGAAAATCAAAATAGCGATGGTTAGTAAAAATATTGTTCCAAGTTTTAAAAATGATGAAAGATAGTCGCGTGGAGCCAATAAAAGCCAGACGGGAAGGGTGGCGGCAAGAAATCCGTAAATGATAATACTGAATGCCAAAAATTTGGCATCACGATCAAAAAATTGTGCTAATGTCGGATTATAATGAACAATTTTGCCGCCATAGACTGCTAATAAAAATAACAAGATACCGATTATGCTGCCTTCTACAACGCCACCAACTCGAATTTTAGCGAGATAAATTCCAATAAACATGGCAATTGGAATCGTCATAAAAACTGTAAAAGAACCCCACGGGCTGTGCATCAAAGCTTTGACAACGATTAAAGCTAAAACAGCAATTAAAACGATTATGATTGCTAAAGTGCCGATTAAAGCGGCGTATCCTGCGACTGGGCCGATTTCATCTTTAATCATTTGACCCAAACTTTTACCATCGCGACGAACTGAAGAATACAAAATAATCATGTCTTGCACAGCGCCACCTAAAACTGATCCGATTAAAATCCATAAAGTTCCCGGTAAATAACCAAATTGTGCAGCAAGAGTAGGGCCGATCAACGGGCCAGGGCCGGCAATTGCAGCGAAGTGATGACCAAAAACGATCCATTTATTAGTTGGAATAAAATCTTTACCATCATTGATTTTTCTGGCTGGAGTCGTGTGACGCCCGTCGATGTGTAAAATTTTAATTGCGATCCATAAGCTGTAAAAACGATAAGCAATTACTTGAATACAAACGCATGCAACAATTAGCCATAGAGATGAAATTTGTTCTCCACGAATTGTAGCGATTGCGCTAACCGTAACAGCACCAATTATTCCAATAAGAATCCACAGCGCTGTTTGCGCAAAATCTTTTTTCATTTTTGTTGTAATTTTTTTTGCGATCAAAAAACTGCAAAACGACTTAATAAAGTTGTGATTTAAGAAAAATCTAAAATCGCCTTCAGCTAGTAAAATCAATCATCTAAAAGGACTTCATGACAGAAAAAAATACTCTTTCGATTTTGGAAAACATCAAGAAAAAAATGCAGAAGTTCGATCAACAACCAAAAAAGATCGAAACTATATCAAGCGTTAAAGATGAATTTGAGTATATTCCTTCGAGTAAGCCTAAATCAGAATCTTTGGATGCAAATGGTGTTGCTGCACAGCAAAACAGCAATGTTGAGATAAAGCAAAATAATGAATTTAAAATTTCTGATCCAGTTTTTGCTCCAAATAGTCAGGGTTTTAAGCCATCTTCTTCTCCTTTTGAAGATGACTTAGATTTAGATGATTTAAGCGATCTAGATTCTCAAAGCGCAACTCAAAACAATTATTCTGAGAAGGTTGCGGTTAGTTCAGAAGAGGTTATTAAAAATTCTGCTAGTTCCGATTTGAACAAGTCAATTGATCAAGAATTAGACATCTTGGATGATGAGTTAAAAAAAGATCAGTCAACAGTTAAAGAAAAAAATACCGAAATCGATCATGATGATTTTGACTTTGATTTGGACTTAAACCTTGATTTGGATGAAGAAATTGATCACCAAAAAGATGAAGTTGAGTTAGCGCAGAATCAGAATGACAATTCTTTAGAAAATGCTTTGAACTCTCAATCAGAAAAGATTGAACAAACTTTGGAGACACAAAACGCGCCAGAAAATAATTCCTTGTCTGATTTAGATCTAGATGAACTTCTTAAAGAGGAAAAAATAGAAAATGATAAAGAGATAAAACCTTTATCTGAAGAGGATAATGCAGATAATTTTGATGAAGATAAATTTCTTCAAGAGTTAGGTCTGAAGAATGAAAATACTCAAAGTCAGAATAAAACCACAGATGAAGCTTTGTCTGAGAAAAGTGAAGAAATTTTTGAGGACAAACAAGAAGATATTCAAGAAGTTAAAGAAGTAGTTATTCCTCAATCAAATGAAGTAAAAGTCGAACAAAGAAGTGAAAAAGAATCTTTATTAGATGAATCTGATTTGGATGATTTAAATAATATTGAGCAAAATATGTTTGTTGGTTCCTCTTCTGTTAAAAATTTTGAAGATGAATTGGTGAAACAGGTTAATTTGGAAGATAATCAAAAAAATAATCTATCGCATGAGACAGATTATAAAATTGAGAATAGTAGTTCTGCACATGATTTAAAAAATGATGAAATTTTGCAAAAAGCTTCGCAAATTCTAGAAACAAAAATCAATTCATGGCTTGAAGAGAACTTACAAATCATGGTTGAAAAGGCGGTTCAAGAAGAAGTCAGAAAATTATTTGAAAAAAAATAAATCGAGTCTTGTTTTTTAAGCATCCTGTTGGTTTATTTGGTTTCAACCCTTTATGACACAAATCAATTTTAATAATGGAAAAGTTTAATACACTAACATCAGTTGCTGCGCCGTTGCCTTTGATCAATATTGATACGGACATGATTATTCCGAAGCAGTTCCTGAAAACTATTGAAAGAACTGGTCTTGGTAAAAATCTATTTTTTGAAATGCGTTTTGATTTAAACGAGAAAGAAATACCAGATTTTATCTTAAATAAACCAGCCTATCGCCATTCACAAATCTTGGTTGCAAAAGACAATTTCGGTTGTGGATCAAGCAGAGAGCACGCTCCATGGGCTTTGGTAGATTTCGGCATCAAATGCGTCATCGCTCCTTCATTCGCTGATATCTTTTATAATAACTGTTTTAAGAACGGTATCTTACCTGTGGTTTTGTCAAATGATCAGGTGCAAGAACTTCTTGAATTTGCAAATGATGAATCAAACAGTCTTACAATAGATCTTCCAAAGCAAGAAGTTAGAGCTGGAAACAAAATCTATAAATTTGAAGTGGACAGCTTTAAAAAATATTGCCTAGTTGAAGGTCTTGACGACATTGGCTTAACTTTGAAAAAGTCTGAAGACATTTCGCAATTTGAAGACAAAAATAAAATTTTGACTCCTTGGCTTTATAACTAAAAATAAAAAGCAAAATCTGGAATAGAATATAACTTATTTTTGACTGGTTTATTCTGTTTTTTTCTTTTTTAAACCCTAAATATTTTTCAACAAAAAATTTCCAAAACATGACAATCTTAGCAGGAAAAAAAGGCCTAATTATGGGCGTAGCAAATAACCGCTCAATTGCTTGGGGCATAGCTGAAGAAGCGAAAAAATATGGTGCTGATCTAGCTTTTACTTATCAAGGAGAAGCTTTGCAAAAACGTGTTGAGCCTTTGGCTGAATCTGTTGGTTCTGATATTGTGTTGCCTTGTGATGTAAACGATCCTGAATCAGTTAGACAAGTTTTTGAAGTTTTGGAAAAAAAATGGGGTAAGCTAGATTTCTTAGTTCATGCCATTGCTTATTCTGACAAAGAAGAACTTCGCGGTAAATATTTAGATACTAGCCCAAATAACTTCGTAAATACGATGAATATTTCAGCTTTCTCTTTGGTTTCAGTTTCAAAAGCTGCTGAACCTTTGATGAAAAAAGCCGGTGGTGGAAGTATCGTTACCTTGAGCTACTATGGTGCTGAAAAAGTTATGCCACACTATAACGTTATGGGTGTTGCAAAAGCTGCTTTGGAAGCTTCAGTTCGCTACTTGGCGATGGATATGGGTAAAGACAATATCCGTGTTAATGCTATCTCTGCTGGTCCAGTTAAGACTTTGGCAGCAAGCGGAATTGGTGATTTCAGATTAATCTTCAAATGGAACGAATATAACTCTCCACTTCGTCGTAACATTGATCTGAAAGATGTTGGTGGTTCTGGTGTTTTCTTGTTGAGTGAACTTGGTTCTGGTGTTACTGGTGAAGTTTTACATGTTGATGCTGGTTATCATGTTGTTGGTATGAAAGCTCCGGATGCTCCAGACATTTCAATTGTCAAAGACGGCGAGTAATTCTCGAATAATTCTTACGCCGCCGGCCAAAACCGGCGGCTTTTTTTTGGATGTTTTTTATTTGCTGATTCATGTTCATCAATCACGACCCATTTTTGGTAATTATTTCATCTCCATCTGGTGCAGGAAAATCAACTCTTTGCAAGATGACAATCCAGAATGACCCTCTAATCAAACTTTCAATTTCTGCAACAACTCGTCCACAAAGACCTCAAGAAGTACATGGTCAGCATTATTATTTCGTGGATCGCGCCAATTTTGATGAAATGTTAAAACAAGAACAATTTTTGGAATATGCGACAGTTTTTGATCACAGTTACGGAACGCCTCGTAAGCTGGTGGAAGACGAATTAAAAATTGGTAACTGTGTTCTTTTTGATATTGACTGGCAAGGCGCGCGTCAAATTAAAGAAAAGTTTGATCGTGATGCCGTAGTTTCAATTTTTATTTTACCGCCTTCATTGCAAGAGTTGGAAAGAAGATTACGCGGCCGTGCTTCTGATTCGGAAGAGATTGTGCAAAATCGCATGAAAAAAGCTAAAGAGGAAATCAGTCATTTTAACGAATATGATTTTGTTTTGATCAATGACGATTTAAATGCCACTTATAATAAAATCCGTTCTATTATTGACAGTAAACGCAGCGAAAGAATCTCACGTTCTGATTTGCAGAAATTTGTTTCCCAAAATTTATTGTAATTTTTATGCACGAATTGGTTGATCCAATAGTTAATTTTTTGATTAATTTTATTAATCAAATTGGTTATTTCGGAATTTTTGTTGGTATGTTTCTGGAAAGCACAGCTTTTCCTTTGCCAAGCGAATTAGTGATTATTCCAGCTGGAATAGTTGCTGCGAAAGGTCACATGAGTTTATCGATTATAATTATCGCCGGAACTTTAGGAAATGTTGCTGGTGCAGTATTTAGCTATTATTTAGCAGAATTTGCGGGTAGGGCGTTTTTGTTTAAAGTCGGAAAATATTTATTCGTAAAGCCTGAAACTATTATTAAAGTTGAGGATTATTTTAAAAATCACGGACCAATTTCAGTCTTCATTGGTAGGCTTTTACCAGGTGTTCGTCATTTTATTTCTTTGCCTGCTGGAATTGCCAAAATGGATATAAAATTATTTTTACTTTACACGACAATAGGTTCGGCAATTTGGACAACAATTTTGGCTTTTCTAGGTTTTGAAATTGGTGAAAATATGGATTTGATCAAACAATATATCCACGTAATTGTTTCAGCATGCGTGATACTTTGTGCTTTAACCGTGATTGCTTACGTTTTTTTCGTTAAAAGAAAACGTAAGCAATCAGTTTAGTCTAAACTATTTAACGCTACTCTGAATTTAGCGATAGCTTCATCAACTTGGGTTTGTGTGATAATTAGAGGTGGCAAAATTCGGATTACATTTTCGCCAGCAGGAATGGTCAAAAGGCCCTGATCTAAAAGTTTTTTTACTATTTGGGCATTCTCAATTTTTTCGTTAATTTTAACTCCGATCATCAATCCAACGCCGCGCACTTCTGCAATTATTTCTGGGAAATCTTGTTTTAAGTTTTCTAAAGCATTTCTCAAATCATTGCCAATTTTCTTAGCATTATCCAAGAAACCTTCAGACAAAATCACATCAATTACTGATTCAGCAACTGCCATAGCCAAAGGATTTCCACCATAAGTTGTACCGTGTACACCAAAAGTCATACCAGAAGCTGCATTTTTAGTCGCAAGACATGCACCAAGTGGAAAGCCACCACCAATCGCTTTTGCTGTAGCAATCAAATCTGGGGTTATGCCGTAATATTCATAAGCGAATAGATATCCGGTTCTTCCCATACCGCACTGAACTTCGTCAAATGCCAATAAAATATCATGCTCATCAGCTAATTTTCTAAGTTCTTGAATGAATTTTTTATCAGAAACGCGAATTCCTTCTTCGCCTTGGATTGGTTCAATCAAAATACCGGCGGTTTTATCCGAGATAGCATTTTTTACTGCTTCGATATTGCCAAATTCTACATTGTCAAAACCTTCTAAGGCTGGTTCAAAACCTTCGATATATTTCTTTTTACCAGCTGCTGAAATTGTAGCGATAGTACGTCCATGAAAAGCACCGCTGAAAGTTATAATACGATTTCTTTGGCTTTGTCCTTTAACATAAAAATGACGACGAATCATTTTTATTACGCATTCCAAGCTTTCTGCGCCAGAGTTACAAAAGAAAACGTAATCCGCGAAAGTGGCATTGGCCAATTTTTCAGCATAGCGATTAAGTTCATTCACGTTATAAATATTGGAAACATGCCACAATTTTTTGGCCTGATTGGTAATAGCTTCAACCATTTTTGGATGGCAATGACCAAGAGCGTTAACAGCTATTCCTGCACCAAAATCTAGGTATTTTTTACCGTCATTATCGAATAAATAAGCTCCTTCGCCATGCGAAAAAATTACATCAAATCTTTTATGTACTGGAAGAAGTTTATCGGAAGTAATCATTATTGGTTTAAGATTTAAATTTTGATTTATAAATTCAGACAAAAGTTGGGCGCTTAATAAACCCTAAATATTAAACTAAAATTATTTTTTTGTGATTTTAGACTCAAAAGAAACAAAACAGAAAATTTTATCTGAATTCTTGAAAATAGTCGAATTCGACGGATGGACAGAGCAAGCACTTGCACAGGCTATTTCTAACTGTGGAATAGACGCTAAATTTTCAACTCTAATTTTTGAAAATGGATTGACTGAAATCGCTGAATTTTACACTGATTTTTATAATCAAAAATCAGCTGTTGAAATCGCTAAAATTGAGAATTTTTTTGATAAAAAAATTCGCGATAAAATTCGCTTAGCGCTTTATGCAAGATTTGAAGTCGAAAAAACTAATAAAATTGCTTTGCAAAGATTGATTAATTTTTATGTAAATCCAAAAAACTTTACAAAATTTGAAATTGGTCCAAAGCCAGCAATTAGAGGTGTTAAAGACTGTTTTAAAATAGCGAATTTTGTTTGGTATGAAATTGGCGATCAATCTACTGATTTTAACTTTTACACTAAAAGATTGATTTTGAGTAAAATAATTCTGCGAACACTTTTTGTATTCGTTAAAGATGATTCTTCAGATTTGATTAAAACTAAAAGATTTATCGATTCTCAAATCGAAAAAGTCATGAAGTTTGAAAAATCTAAAATGCAGCTCAAAAAACTTGTCTCTACTGTTTTCTTAAATGAAAATGGTGCGCCAAAAAATGCGAAAGAATTCATCAAGAATTTGCCTTTTTTTCGCTTAATGAAATAACCATATGTCTACAACTTTTAATACTTTTGACTTAATATTCTTAGCGATGTCGCTACTATTTGTAGTCGTCGCATTTTTTCGCGGTTTCGTTAAAGAGTTAGCTTCATTAATTATATGGATTATCGCTTTATGCGCTTGCCATTTTTTGTCACCTTTGCTGGCTAAAGCTTTGTCTTCATATTCAAGCAACAAGATTATCTTGGAACTTGTCTCGCGTTTTATGATTTTTATCGTGACTTTTTTCACGCTACTTCTCTCAACTTCAACTTTGGTTGGCGAAGTAAAAGAGAAAATGCCAGCTTTGTTGGATCGTTCTTTGGGAATTTTTTACGGAATTGTTAAATCAGTTTTAATCTTTGGAATATTTTATTCAGTTACGGCAAATCTTTATACTTTTTTGCTGGGTGATAAAAATGATCCTACAGTAACAAAAGTTCCTCAATGGATGGAAGATGCGAGATTTTCTAAAATAATGCATATCTCTGCCAGTATTGTTGATCCAGCAGTCCAATCATTCATGAATCAAACAATCAAAAGTTTCGACAAATCGGGCGTTTTACCACAAACTCTAGATAGTAAAATTGACGAGGTAATTGATGAAAAAATCAATAAAGGCAGTAAAGATCTTGATTTCCAAGCTCGAGGAGATGAATCTTCTACTAAAAAAAGAAGTAACTCTTCTGTAAATTATGATGAAGAGAAAAACGCAAAAGAAATCGAGAAAGAAACTGGCTACGATAAAAAAAATATCGATAAGCTCGGTCGTCTGATTGATGTCATCGATAAAACTAACTAATCTCTAAACTAACTTAAACTTTAAAAACTATGTTCGAACTTACAGGAAAAACAGCTTTGGTAACTGGTGCAACTGGTGGTATTGGTGCTGCGATTGCAAAATCTTTAGCAAAACAAGGTGCAAAATTGGTTTTGTCTTCAACTCGTGAAGAAAAGTTGAAAGAATTGGCTGCTGAAATCGGCGGTGACGTTCAATATGTTGCGTGCAACTTGTCTGACTTCGAGCAAGTTGAAGCTTTGTTTGACAAAGCTGAAGAATTGGCTGGCGGTCAAATCGACATCATGGTTTGCAACGCTGGAATTACTAAAGACGGTTTGATCTTGCGCATGAAAAACGAAGATTTTGACCAAGTTATCGACGTTAACTTGAAATCAACTTTCATCCTAAACCGCAACGCCATCAAAAAAATGATGCGTCGCAAATATGGTCGCATCATTAATATCGCGTCAGTTGTTGGCGTTACTGGAAATCCGGGTCAATGTAACTACGTTGCTTCAAAAGCCGGCATGATTGGTATGACTAAATCAATGGCGCAAGAAGTTGCATCACGCGGAATCACAATTAATTGCGTTGCTCCTGGTTTTATTACTAGCCCAATGACCGAAGTCTTGAACGACCAACAAAGAGAAACTATATTGGCGAAAATTCCGGCAGGAAAAATGGGTGATGCTGATGATATCGCAAAAGGTGTAGCATTCTTGGCAAGTGAAGATGCTAGCTATATCACTGGTCATACGCTTCATATCAACGGTGGAATGTTCATGAATTAGTAAAATTTTTCTGACGAAAAATTTTAGTTTAACTTCGAGTTGCTGCATGCAAGCCAAGCTCATATATTAGCAACAAATTTTATATTTTTAAAAATGACTACACACAAAACGAAAGTCGCAATTATCGGTTCAGGTCCTGCGGGATACACCGCGGCAATTTATGCGGCGCGTGCCAACCTCGAGCCAATCATTATTAACGGTAACACTCCGGGTGGTCAACTTACTATTACAACGGAAGTTGAAAATTTTCCGGGTTTTGCTGAAGCGGTGCAAGGTCCGTGGCTGGTTGAACAAATGGAAAAACAAGCTGTTCACGTTGGTACTAAAATTTTCTACGATCACGTTGTTAAAGTTGATTTCGCTAAACGTCCTTTCGTTTTGACTGGTGAATCGGGCGACGTTTACGAAGCTGACGCCGTTGTGATTGCAACTGGCGCGCAGGCAAAATGGTTAGGTTTAGAATCAGAGAAAAAATTCCAAGGTTTTGGTGTTTCTGGTTGTGCAACTTGCGACGGCTTCTTCTTCAAAAATAAAGAAGTAATCGTTGTAGGTGGCGGAAATAGCGCGGTGGAAGAAGCTTTGTATTTAACTAATCATGCCAAAAAAGTTTACGTTGTGCATCGCCGTGACAAGTTTAAATCAGAAAAAATTCTGCAAGATCGCTTGTTTAAAAATCCGAAAATCGAAGTGATTTGGAACCATGCTTTGGATGAAGTTTTGGGTAGCGAAAATCCAAGAACTGTTACCGGTGCGAGATTGAAAAACACTGTCACTGGGGAAACTCGCGAAATGGCGATTGACGGAATTTTTGTCGCAATCGGCCACAAACCAAACTCAGATTTGTTTAAAGAAACTGGTTTGGAAATTGACGCCGAAGGTTACGTTATCACAAAACCAAACTCGACAGCAACAAACATTGCCGGTGTTTATGCTGCTGGCGACATTCAAGATAAAATTTATCGTCAAGCAGTTACTGCAGCCGGAACGGGTTGCATGGCGGCACTAGAAATTGAAAAATTTTTGGCTCATTAAAAATTTCAACAAAGCGAAAAAATATGAAAAGCGAAGCTCTAACTCTGAAGATTGAAAAAAATGGCGTGGCCAATCTTATTTTTGATTTGCCCGATGAGAAAGTTAACAAGCTTTCAAAACCAGTATTGGAAGAGTTAGAGAAAGCTTTAAACGTGATTGACGGCAACAAAGCGATTCGTGTTTTGTTGATCACTTCCGAGAAAAAAGACATTTTCATCGCCGGCGCTGACATCAATGAAATCAAAGGAATTACCGATTCTAAAGATGCTTTGGAAAAAGTTTCTCGCGGCCAAAATATTTTATCAAAAATCGCTAAATTAAAAATCCCGACAATTGCAATAATTGACGGCGCTTGTCTGGGCGGTGGTTTAGAGTTGGCTTTGGCTTGTAAATATCGCGTGGCGGTTGTGAATAAAAAAACTTCTTTGGGTTTGCCAGAAGTTAATTTGGGAATCATTCCAGGTTTTGGTGGCACGCAACGTTTGCCAAAGCTGGTTGGTTTGAAAGAAGCTTTATCGATTATTTTGCCGGGTAAAGCGGTGGATGCTAAAAAAGCACACAAGATTGGTTTGGTTGATGATCTCGCTCGTGAAGAATTTTTGTCAGAAACTTTAAGCTCATTCATTACTGAAATTTTGGAAAAAGGTGAGGCGAACAAATATTTACAAGCTCGCAAAGCTGCTGCCAAAAAACGTAATTTATTCGAAAAATTATTGTTTGGTGATGTTTTGATTTTTTACTTGGCTAAAAAAGATTTGTTCAAAAAAACCAAAGGCCAGTATCCCGCGCCGTTTTATGCACTTGAAGTTATCAAAAGAACGCACCGCTTAAAAAATGAAGAACAAGGTTTAAAAATTGAGCTTGAAGCTTTTTGTGAAGTTGCAGTTGGTGAAATTTCTAAAAACTTGATCGAGATTTTCTTCACCAACGAAGCTTTGAAAAAAGATTCTGGTGTTGAATCAGAAGTTGCGGCGCTTGAAGTTAGAAACGCTGCTTTGCTTGGCGCTGGCGTGATGGGTGGCGGAATTGCTTGGTTGTTCAGTAATTATGACATAGATATTCGCGTCAAAGATATCACACAAAATGCTATCGCACTCGGTTATAACCAGATTGTAAAAATTTATAATCAGCTCAAAAAAATCAGAAAATACACCGCTGAGCAAATCGCTATGAAAGTTGCTAAAGTGTCGGCAAGTGTTGATTATTCTGGTTTTGAGCAAGCTGACGTGATTGTTGAGGCCGTTGTTGAGAATATGGCGATTAAGAAAAAAATCTTGGCGGAAGCGGAAACTAAAGTTCGTAAAGATGCTGTGATTGCTTCAAACACTTCGTCTTTGTCGATTTCTGAAATGGCGCGTGATTTACAAAATCCTGAGCGTTTCGCTGGTATGCACTTTTTCAATCCGGTTAATCGTATGCTTTTGGTTGAAGTTATCCGCGGTGAAAAAACTTCTGATGCGGCAATTGCAACTATCGTAAAATTGTCAAAAAAATTGGGTAAAACTCCGATCGTTGTAAAAGATTCTGCTGGTTTTTTGGTCAACAGAATTTTGCTACCATACATGAATGAAGCAGCTTTCTTGCTGCAAGAAGGTGCCGAAATTCAACGTGTTGATTATTTGATTGAGAATTTCGGAATGCCGATGGGACCTTTTGTTTTGGCTGATGTTGTTGGAATTGACGTTGGCGTGAAAGTTGCACATTCATTGCACGAAGCTTTCGGAGAACGCATGAAAGTTGCCGAAATTTTGGATGAAGTTTATCAAAACCACAAAGAGTTACTTGGTAAAAAATCAGGCCAGGGTTTTTATTTGCATAGCTTGAAAGAAAAATCGCAATCGCAAGTTAATCCGAAAATAATGCAGATTTTGCATCAAGTTAAACAACAAAAATCGATCAAAACTTCGCAAATTTCTGACGAACAAATCGTCGATCGTTGCATGTTGATGATGATTAACGAAGCCGCTAAATGCTTGGAAGAAGGTGTTGTCAAAAATGCGCGTTACCTTGACATGGCAATGATTATGGGTGCCGGTTTTCCGGCTTTCCGCGGCGGTGTTTTGCGTGCTGCTGATTCTTACGGAATCGACAAGGTTGTGAAAAATTTACGTGAATTAAACAGAAAATACGGTGCGCGTTTTGAAGTTAGTAAATTACTTGTCGAAATGGCCGAAAAAAATCAGAAATTTTATTCGTAAATGAGAATTCTAGGGGTTGACCCCGGCCTTACTAAAACTGGCTTGGGAATTATTGAAGTTAAAAATAATTCCCTCAGTTTTGTGGCATCCACCACAATTCACACTTCTTCATCCGAACTTTTATCCGAACGTTTGCAACAATTTCACGATGCAGTGACTGACTTCATTAAACTGTATCAACCTCACGAAGCAGCTATTGAAGAAACTTTCATCAATAGCAATCCAGCTTCTTCTTTGAAGCTTGGCCATGCCCGCGGTGCTTTGATTTTAACTTTAGGACTTTGCGGATTAAGAGTTCATGAATATGCAACCACGGCAGTAAAAAAAGCGGTTGTTGGAGTAGGGCGGGCTGACAAAAATCAAGTTCAAACTATGATCAAAATTCTATTGCCTAAAGCCGGATTTAGAAGTGAAGACGAAGCTGATGCCTTGGCCGTTGCGATTTGCCACAATAATAACCAGAGAAAATATTAGCTTACTTTTGTAAAAGTGATTGGAGCATTTCGTCCATCGCTATTTTTTTTGCGTAAATTCCGCCGACTTTAGAATTCTTTTCCCCAGAAGTGTGAATTACAAAAGTGATTAACCTTTCAGTCTTTTTTGCTTCATTCTTGGAAGCAAAACCAACAAAATATCCTCTGCGTTCGCTAGTTTTGTGATCAATATCTGTACCAGTTTTACCATAAATAATCCAACCATTTGACAACATTGATTCCTCAAAAAAACGCAAAATATTTTTGGTTTTTTCTTGTGCTAATTGCGTAACCGGCAATTGATTTTTGGCTAATTTTGTGATGAAAGAAAGCTGTTCATTTGGAGAAATTAATAAAGAACTTGAAAGCCAAGATTGGCTCAGACCATCATTTAAGCCAATATTTCCGGATAAATCACGATTACCATAATCAAATTTGTTAACATAGCTTTGAAATTTTTTTGTTCCCAATTTTTTGGTTAAATTTTGTGAGTACCAAACAATTGAAAAACGCATCCAGCTTGAAGGTGTTTTTTCACCACTCCAATAATCTTCTAGAAAAGTAAGAGATTTTGGTGATTCCCAAATTGGATGATTTTCATCTTTTAAAATGCCGCTGTCATAACCAATAACAGCTAGTGGAATTTTAAAAGTTGAAGCTGGTGAATATCTGACATCACAATTTTCTCCATGTTTGATTAAATATTCGTCAGCTTCTTTAACGATAAAACAGTCGATTGTTTCAGCCTTCGCAATCGAAGTTAGCAAGTTTGCAAAAATCAAACTAAGAAATATTAGAGGTCGCATAATTTTTTTTGAGAAATTCATTTGAATATTGGGTAGAATTGTACATGGAATGGTTACCATTTTTTGGACAGTTTTTTAGAAACAAGATAAAAAATTATCATTTCCAAGAATCATAAGAACAATACGCAAAAGTACATTTTCTTGTTCATCTCAGTTTGAAAGAGGAATTAAAAGCTGGATTGTCAGCTGCAGAGATAAGAGAAATTTAAGAGAGAAAAACCACAATCGACAAAAAATAAGCTGGTTTTAGCTACTTAATTTTTTCTTCCAAAGATTTGACTTCTTGCAAGATGTTTTGATCTGAGTTCATCAATTCTTGCACAGTTTTAACTGAGTGAATTACGGTTGCGTGGTTTTTGCCGCCGAACTCTTTGCCGATGCTAGGGAAGCTTTCAGAAGTCAGAGTTTTGCACAAATACATCGCGATTTGACGAGGACGTGCGATTTGACGAGAACGGTTATTCGCAGACAAGTCGCTGAGTTTTAGGTTATAAAACTGGGCAACCGCTTTTTGAATTTTTTGGATAGTTGGAGCCGCAGAGTTAGAAGCGCGAACGTAATCAGATAAAACTTCGCGAGCTGTTTCCAAAGTTATTTCTTGTTCATCCAGCATTTTGCTGCAAACCAGTTTACGCAAAGCACCTTCAAGATCGCGAACGTTGGTAGTGATTTTTTCGGCCAAGTAGCTCAAAATTTTTGGACAGATTTCTTGTTCCATCTGCGCAGCTTTGGCTTTCAAAATCTCTAAACGATCTTGGTAATCAGGATTCTTGAAGTTGATAATCATGCCGCCAGAAATACGTGATTTCAGTTTTTCATCAATATTTTCTAAATCAGAAGGGCGACGATCACACACCAGAACCACTTGTTTATTTTCTTCGACAAGGTGGTTGAAGCTGTTCATAAATTCTTGCTGCGTGCTTTCTTTGCCGGCGATGAACTGCACGTCGTCAACAATCAAAACGTCGATTGAGCGCATTTTTTCTTTGAATTCCATAGCGCCGCCGCTGCGAATGGACTGTACGAAATGGTACATGAATTTCTCAGCTGACAAATAAACCACTTTTTTGGATTTATCAGATTCTTTGATTTGCCAAGCAATTGCTTGCGCTAAGTGAGTTTTTCCAATGCCAACATTACCGTGAATGAAAAGTGGAATTTTGTCGTCAAATAAGTTGGTTTGAGCGTCAATTCCGGCAGCAATTTTAGCCATTGAAAGCGCCATTTTGTTATATTTAGCGCTTACAAAATTTTGAAATGTATAGCGGGAATTTAGCTCAGTTCCAAAGGCAAAAATATTGTCGTGTTTAGAAATATTTACGACTTTTTGCTCAGAAGAGAAATGTGAAGGAATAGATGACTCAGAGGTTTGAGTTTGGTTATTTTTGCTAACGTGGATAATCGAAATTTTTTTAACGTTTGGCAAAACGTTTTGAACGATATTTTTAAGATTATTTTTTGTTTTATTATTGAGGAATTCACGAATTACCCAATCACGCACGAACTTAGAAGGCGCATTAAAAATCACTTCACTAGAAGAGTTAGAGACAAGATCAAGCGCGGCAAACCATTTGTTAAAGCTATCATCGCCATATTCTTTACGGCAAGCAGCAAAAATGGCTGTCAATAAGTCCGATTCATTGTTTAAGTTTTGCTGATTAGGCAAAGCTTCAAAAGTCACTATTTTTGTCTCCAAGGAAGTGAATTGGCTTTCCAGCCGTTGGTTTTACCTCTGTGACCAGACGCATCTGGGTCACCTTCAAAACCGTTCACAATGTTAAAACAATTACTATAACCAAGAGAAACAGCGTGTGCTGCGGCTTGGTTAGATCTTGCGCCGCTACGGCATAAGAATAATATTTGCGCGTCTTTAGAATTTTGAGCAAAAAGCTTTGCTAGCTGTTCTTCTAAAGAGTTACTGAAATTATGATTGTAATCCATTGCTGGCATTAGTTGCCAAGGGAGGAGAATTATACGGTTTTGAAAATCTGCAGCATCAACAATTCCCACGAAGCTGAACTCTTCGTAGGTTCTAACGTCAACCAAAACTGAATTCGGATTATTTTTCAAAAGCTCGAAAGCTTCGATAGGACCGATTTGTGTAACTGATAACATTGTTAGAATTTTAAGGGACTGCCTTTGCAACAAAAAACTGTGAGATAACAGAATTTGTTTCGAAAAAGATTCGAAGTTGCAATCAACTTTGGCAGGAAATTTTTTTGAAAATGTTGAGCAATTTTTCCCAGCTTTATCTTCCCGAGTAAAGAAGATTATTTTTGATTTTTGAAAATAATAAACTTGACACCTCGCGAAGCTAAAAAATATCAGGGTGTTGTTTTAGCGAAGCCATGATAGCAAAGGAATAAGTGGTGTTATTTTTAAGTGAGCCTAGGTAAAAAAAGGCACGATTTTTTGACAAGCTATTTTTTTAAAAAGATTATTTTTGATACTGATAGCGATAACAAAATATAACCAAGGAAAAACCAAAAATTATGAATGGAAGAGACAGTAGTTGTCCCATAGTCATGAAGTTAAAAATGTAGCCAATTTGTTCGTCTGGTTCGCGAAAATTTTCGATGATCAATCTGAAACAGCCATATAGCCCAATAAATAGTCCACTAATCATACCACGAAATTGTTTTATTTTGGTAAAAGTGACGAGAGCTGATAAAATAATGAAGAGTAATAATCCTTCTAAAGCAGCTTCATAAAGTTGACTGGGATGACGAGGAAGTTCGCCAGCGTTGGGGAAAATGATGCCAAAGTTTGAATCGGTAACTCGGCCATAAAGTTCCATGTTAATAAAATTGGCTAATCTTCCAAAAAATAGACCTACTGGTGCAGCAATTGACAAAGTGTCGGTTAATTGAAAGAAGTTAATTTGGTGTTTTTTAGCGAATAAATACATTCCAAAAATTGATCCCAAGAGACCGCCGTGAAAGGACATTCCGCCTTGCCAGATGTATAAAATTTCAAGCGGATGTGTAACGAAGTAAGAAAAATTATAGAAAAAAACATAACCTAAACGGCCGCCAATCATAACTGAAAGAACAGCCCATGTAATCCAATCATCATAAGCTTTTTGGCTTAAAAAATTTTCTTTCTTATTGGTCTTATTAAGCCAAAAAAGTGTGAATAAAATGCCGGCGATGTAAGCAAGTGAGTACCAACGAATTGCAATAGGCCCAATCGACAAAGCAATTGGGTCTATTTCTGTAAGCTTGATTGGAAAGCTAATCATTTTTAGCGAGCTTTATAGGTTGGGATTGATTGATCTGGTAAATACAAATCTTTAGGAACAGAGCCAGTTTGGTAAAAAATATCAATCGGAATGCCACCACGTGGATACCAATATCCGCCAATTCTTAACCATTTTGGTTTGATACAAGAAATTATATCTTTAGCGATTTGAACTGTGCAATCTTCATGAAATGCGCCGTGATTACGATAAGAAAATAGATATAGTTTTAGTGATTTGCTTTCGACTATTTTTTTGTCTGGAACGTAATCGATGACTAAATGCGCAAAATCAGGCTGGCCAGTTATTGGACAGATTGATGTAAATTCAGGGCAAGAAAAGCGAATTGAGTAGAGTGTACCGATGTGAGGATTGGCAACTGCTTCTAAAATTTCGGTGTGAACTTTATTTAATTCGTAGCTGACTTCTTTGCCCAAAAGAGCCGGCTTAAGCTTTTTCTTATTTTTCATGAAAAGGAGATTTTTTGAAGTTGACTAAATATTGCATACCCATTGTAGCACTATTTTTCAGATCATCATCTTCAATTTTTGATAAATAATACAAGCAATTTTTGATTGTGGGATCAACTTTTATAAAGAGCGAAAGGTGCTCGCGAATTTCTAAAGTAGAGACTTTAAGAAGATTGGAAAAGATTTGGCAAATTTCTGCCAAATCTTGTTCTGTGGTATTAGACATAAATAATAAGGTGATTGGTGAAAAGGTGTTAGTGAATCTTAAACTCTAAATTGATTTAGGCGTAAAAGAAAAATTGTTTTGAAAGTAAGCTGATTTTTAATTTGTTAAAAATTCAGTCAAACAGTTTTAAATTTGGTTTTTTATTAAAGAAAATTTTACAATTTTCATTTTAAACTGAAGCCTTACAAATCAAGGATCGAAAAACTTTATTACAAAATTTATGCAAGCTGGAATTGTTGAAAACTTAAGTAAAATTATTGCCAAATTACCAGGAATGGGCCCTAGAGTGGCAAAGAGAATAGTACTTCACTTAGCAGCGAATAAACAAAAAAATTTACTACCGCTGATTGAAAATTTGATTGCACTCAATGAGAGAGTCCATAATTGCCAGACTTGTGGTAACTTAGATGAAGGTTATACTTGCGCTATTTGTAACAATCCGACTCGTGATCAATCAATAATTTGTGTTGTAGAAGAAGTTGCCGATTTGTGGGCAATTGAGCGTGCCGAAAATTTCAAAGGTCGTTATCATGTTTTGGGTGGTCGACTCTCAGCAATTGCAGGTATTTCGATTGAAGATTTAAGCTTCGAAGCTTTGCAAAAAAGAATTAAAAATGAACAAATCAAAGAAATTATAATTGCTACTAGTGCAACTCTGGATGGTCAAACGACGGCGCATTTCGTATCTGAAAGTGTCAAAGATTCGCAAGTGAAGGTAACGCGTTTAGCTTATGGAATACCTGTTGGAAGTGAAATTGATTATCTTGATGAGGGTACAATTAGTATTGCTTTTAAAAGCAGGGCAGAGATTTAAAATATTTAGTTAGATTCAACATCAATAATTTTTTCGATGCCGCGTAATCTTGTAACATCAAGGTTATCGAGTAAATATTTCTCAGAGAGTGCAACTTTTGTAACTTTGCCATTACGCATCACAACGAAATATACTTTAGTGAATTTATCAAAATCTTTAGGTGCGATTCTTTGCGATAAAAATGATTTAACAGCAATAACTGCATGGCGTTCTTTAATGATAATTTGTACATCATTAAAGATTTTTTTCGCTTTTAAAGAATCGATTTTTTCTTGGTAAGAATTATTTTCTGGTGCTTTTTTCTCGTAATTGTTTTTGCTATATTGGCTGCTTTCTGGGCGTTCGGCGCGATCTTTATTGTATTCACGGCGCGGTGCTTGTTGTTTTACATCTTCAAAATCTTCGCTCTTTGCAGGAGTAATTCGAATAAATTCTTCTAATTTTTTGACGTCACGCACCAATATTCTAATGCCACCATCATCTTTGCGAATCAAGCATTCGAGTGTAATCATGCTGCCATCAACTAACAAGTCGCGAGCATTAGTAATCAAAGCTTCGTCAAAAATCATCGCTTCAAAAATTCCCATCGGATCAGACATCGTGATGTAAGCGAAACGACCTCTTGCTCCAGAACGGTGTTTACTGCCAGCAACAACTCCAGACATTTTTACCAGGTAGTTGTCTTGTAGTTCATCACGTTCAATTTTGTCGGAAAAGATCACGCCACGTTTACGTAAATCGGGAATAAATTCATCAACTGGATGTTCGTTTAAAAAGAAGCCGAAAGCTTCAAATTCTTTTTGAAGGCGTTCAACGCGGCTCCACTCCTCAACTTTTTTTAGTTCAGGTTTTTTATTTGCTTCCGGTAATCCACCAAAAAGACTCATTTGATTTGAAAGTGCTGCTTCGCTTTGCTGTGCCGAGTAGGAAGAAAGTATTTCGAATGATTCAGAAATTTGACGGCGATTTGGATTTAAGCTGTCGAAAGCTCCGGCTTTTGCTAGTGCTTCAATAGATTTTTTGTTGATTGAGCGTGGATCGAGTCTTTCTGCAAAGTCGTATAAATCTTTGAATTTATTATTTTCTTGACGCTCTTTAACAGCGTTTTCCATCATGTTGAAACCAACGGCTTTTATTGCTCCTAGACCAAATCGGATGGCGTATTTTTCACTGCTGTTTTCGTTCATGGTTAAAAGATCAAAGCTAATAAAATTAATCCAGCCAAAATTCTGTAAATACCAAAAATGATAAAATTATGGCGGCTAACGTAAGATAAGAACCATTTGACGATTAGAATTGAGGAAACAAACGCGGATAAAGTTCCAGCGATGATTAATTCGAGTCCAGAAATATCGATTTCGTTTAAATTTTTAATTAAATCGTAAGCTGTGGCTGCGAAAATTGTAGGTATTGCTAAAAAGAATGAGAATTCCGTAGCGGTTTTGCGATCAATTTTAAGCAAAAGTGCTCCGATGATTGTAGAGCCAGAACGTGAAGTACCCGGAATCATAGCAAGACATTGGAAGAGTCCGATATAAAATGCCTGTTTTGTAGAGATGTTTTCAATATTAGAGGTGGTTGCTTTGCGAGGCATTTTTTCAACTATAATCATGATAATTCCACCAAAAATCAGAGCAATTGCTATAACTAGGTTAGAGAAAAATATCGCTTTAATAGTATTGTGAAAAATACCGCCAATAATCATCGCCGGTAAGAAAGCTAAAAAAAGATTGAACGAGAATTTTTGGTTAGGTTTCTGTTTTAAGTTAAAAATGACATCAAAAATTTTCGCACGATAAATAAGGCATATCGCTAAGATAGCGCCGATTTGAATAACGATTTCAAAAGTATCGTTTTTGATTGATTGGAAATCGATAAGGTAAGAAGAAATTAGAAGATGGGCTGTTGAAGAAACGGGAATAAACTCAGTTAATCCTTCAATAAGTCCTAGGAAAACGGCTTTAAAAAGATCAACCAGATTGAACATCTTGCTAAAAAGTTGTGGTACCTCCGGTCCGACTCGAACGGACACATCCGCAAAGGACAATAGATTTTGAGTCTATCGCGTCTACCAATTCCGCCACGGAGGCCTATTTTAGTTTTTCTCTAAATATATTCTTTCAAAAAGAAGGCTTGGCCAAATAACTAATTTTTTTAAGTCATATTTGGCCAAGCCACCCAAAAGAAAAAAATCTAAAAAGTAAAAAATTTGGGGAAGCGCACTTTAGGAATGGATGTTTTATAAGTCAAAAAACTTTTTTGTAATTAATGAAATAATTTTACAAAATCAGTGGGAGAGCCAAAAGCCAAGAGTTTTAACCATCAGTTCATTATAACTTCCTTTCACGAAATAATCATTAACGCCATCTTTGTATAGATTGTGAATTGATTCTTTTTCGTCATTTCCCGTAAAAGCAACGATCGGAATTGATTTTCTCTTATAATTTCGCTCGAGATTACGAATTTTATTCACGGCTTCTTTGCCATCCATAATCGGCATGTTGATGTCGGTTATAATTAAATGGAAATTTTCATCACTGCTAACTTTTTGTAGCAATTCTTGACCATTTTTAGTTTTGGTAACTTTAGCTCCGAAGCTTTCAATATAACGGCTTAAAACCATCAAGTTGGTTTCTTCATCATCGGCGATAATAATTTTTTTATCTTTAAAAATCTCAACTAGTTCTTCCTTAGTTTTGTTATCAAATGGATTGTACTTTATGTTGATCCACTTGGCGATTATTTTGGTTATAAGCTCTCTTTTTTGTGGTTTGATTAAATATTCGTCTGCTCCAGCTTTTTTGACTTCTTCAAATTTATCGATCAAAGAAGAATAAGCGATTATTGGAATCGAATTATTAATTTTGCGAATTTCAGAAATTGCTGCAAAACCATTCATAACAGGCATTTCAAGGTCCATGATAATTAAATCATATTTATTTTTTTTGAATAAATGTAAGGCTTGAGAGCCGTTATAGGCAGATTCACAGGAGATTCGGAGATTTTTTTTCAGAGGATGTTTTAGAGTCAGGTGATTAATTTCTTCGTCATCAACGACTAAAATCTTTTTTTCTATTGAGGATAAGCTGTTAGGAAAAACTTTGTTGATGGCAAAATACTCAAGCTCTTCGCTCGATAATTTAGGAAAGGACAAAGTGAATTTGGTGTATTTTTTGACTTGTGATTCACAAGTTATATCGCCGCCTATCATAAGCATGGAACGTTTGCAAAAAGCCAGTCCAAGACCAGTTCCTCCTGATTTTCCATCTGTTACAAAATTGCCAAATAAATTGTTTATAATTTTTTGACTAATCCCCGGTCCGTTGTCGTGAACAGTAATAAAGTTATAATATTCATCTGAGCCGCTGTTAATAGTGATTACTAGATCAGGATTTGATTTTAGATAATAAAGCGCATTCTTGATCAGATTGAATAAGACATAAATTAGAGTTGTTTCGTCGCCTTTAAAGCGAAAGTCGTCAGTAGGTGAGATTTTATTTATTACTCGTTTGCGTTCATTTTCATTGTTATAGGCGTATTCTTTCAAAACTGATTCAACAATCTCATAAGCGCTAAGACATGAAAAATGCTCATGAGTTTGACTTTGTCCGCGCAAATCATTCAGGGTTAGATTTATAATGTCGTTTGCTCGTTTGATTGAACTCGAAATTTTTGAAGTAAGCTCAATTAGTTCTTTTTCAGTCGAATTATGATCAGAGTCTTGAATCGTGAATTTTAACTTTGAGACTAAAACTTCGATTTGTGATCTGATTAAATTTATCGAATTAATTGGGTTACGAACTTCGTGAGCGATTGATCCAGCAATTGACTTCATTATTTTCAGTTTTTGGCGATTGTCTTCATCTTTGCGATAAATTGAGATTATTCCGCTTGCAAGAGTGAAGCCAAAAATTGGTAAGTATTCTATGCGGAACTGATCGAAAATAATAACGCCATCCATAATTTGGACGGTCAAAAATGCACCACAAACTCCAATTATAGTCATTACTACAAAAGCTTTCCAGTCTGAAACTAAAATTATTAGTAAGTAAGTTTGTGCAATAATCGACATTGTCCAAATCGCTGAGAAGTGATTTTTGAGCAACATGAAGCAGAAAGAGTAGGGCAGACAGGCAGTGAGAGTAGCGCAGAAATAAAGAGGGAAATATTTTCTGATATTGCTGGAAAGGCGATCGTAAAAAATATAAGGCATGAACATCGCAGCGTTTACTAGGCGCAGAGGTAGATTTTCATAAGTCTGAGGAAAAATATCATGCCAAACGAAATAGTAAGAGGGAAAGCCAAACAATCCAAGTAAGCCCAAAAATTTTATATTGGCTTCGGCATTAGAAATAATTTTTTCAAAATTCTCTTTCTTGAACATTTTTAATTAACAGCTGGTGCGATTGTATGTTTTAGTGGCCTACTGATTTATAGAGGAATATTTTGCGATTCGTATGTGGGTTTAGTTTTAGAAGTGACGTGGTTTAGTCAATCAAATTGGTTTCTAATTATGCAAAATAGTAAAATGGCGTTCTTTTTGGAAGAAAGGATGGATAGGTTCTACAAAGAAATTATAGAGCCGCGAAAAAATAAAAAACACCTTGTACTCGGCAAAAATTTCGATCCGCAATCTAACTCTTTAGCGCTCTTCAATAACGATTATTTATGCGTTGGTAGTCATCCTGCTGTGGCTGAATCGCAAATTAATGTTTTGAAGAATCAAGGTAATGGTGTTGTAATGTCTGGCGTTTTTATGCAAGGCAAATGTCCGAAGCAAAGATTTGAAGATATGATGGCTGAATATACTGGTTATGAGGCCGCAATTCTTTGTCAATCTGGTTATGCAGCTAATGTTGGTTTGTTGCAAGCGATCGCAGGTGAGGGAATTCCTGTTTATGTTGACTTTTCTGCTCATGCTTCTTTGTGGGAAGGTGTGAAAGCTGCCGGAGCAATTCCAGTACCTTTTAATCACAATAGCTGTGAGCATTTAGAAAGACAGATCAAGAAAAATGGCTGTGGTGTTATTCTTATTGATTCTCTCTACAGTGTGGATGGTAGTATCGCTCCTTTGCGTGAGATAGTCGAAATATCACAAAAATATGGCTGTATTTTAGTTGTTGATGAGTCGCACTCGCTTGGTACTCATGGTGCAAATGGTTCTGGTTTAGTAAGTGAATTAGGACTTGCTGATAAAGTTGATTTTATTACCGCAAGTTTGGCCAAAACTTTTGCTGGTAGAGCTGGAATAGTTTTGTGTTCTAAAAAATTTGCCGGCTATTTTCCTTACATTTCCTTTCCAGCTATTTTTAGTTCGGTGTTGTTAAATCATGAAATTGAAGGGCTTATTACAACTTTAAATCTGATAAAAACTTTCGATGAACGTCGAGAGCGTTTAAAAGTTTTATCACAAGATTTTAGAACAAAAATGGATCATCTAGGATACAATATTGTTAGCGAATCACATATAGTTTCAATTGAATCTGGTTTGGAAAGTGACACGGAGATTTTACGAGATGCACTTGAAAATAATGGCGTTTTTGGTGCGGTTTTTTGTAGTCCAGCTACTCCAAAAAATCGTTCTGTTGTTCGTTTATCTTTAAATAGTTCTTTGAGTAATGAAGAAATAAATAGATTAGTCTCGGTGTTTGATAAGATAAGAGATGAAGTTGGAATGAAAAATTGGAGATCTACAAAAAGAAAAGCACTGAGTAATCCAACATCTGAAAATTTGTAAAATCTGTCTCGTTTTTTATGTAATTTAATTTTACATAATAGTCATTATGAGGTTTGTTGTTTTATTCTAGGGCTAAGGGCTATCTTCAACTAAACGATTTCGGGAATTTTTTTTAGGATCATCTTCAGTTGCGATTTACTACAGTGTTCTTGGTTACGTTTCGTTAAAAGTCGCTTCACTATAAGGCAGCGAATATCAAGAAGGTACTTCTCCTTATATTTGATGCCTTGTTTGTCCAATCTTTAGTTTGAGTTAGATGGGCCTTTCAGTAGTTTAAACTTTAGAACATTCTTTAGATTACTATCATTTAGAATTTTTGGTTTAACTGAATTCTGATCAGATTCTACTTTCTTGTCGGATGATTTTTGTTCGGTTGTCGATTCAATAATTTCTTTTTGTTCTTTTGTCAGAGTAGGCTTATCAAGTATTGGAGTAATCATCTTATTGCTTTCACCCTGCTCTTTTTTAGTCACTAAATCTAACTTATTTTCAGTTTTGTTCTCGATGTAACCTTCAGGACCTTTTATCAATTTAAAATTTGTAAGTGCTGGTTGGTACTTATCAGAGCTTTCTTGGTTTTGAGTTGTTGTGTTTAAATCTTTAGTAGATTCCTTTAAGTCATTGCTTTCATTGTTGAAAGCTGCACCTGTAACAAATTTAAATTTTTTGCTCTTCAAAATTTCTACGACTTTTTCACCGTTTACTTTCGAATTTTCCAAGAAACTGTTATCACTTTTACTCTTTTCAAAGGCTGTTTCAGTATTAAATAACGTTACATTATCTTCTTTTGGCGAGATTAAAACGAATTTGCTTTTCTTATTTTTATTTTCTGCAGATACCAAATTTGATTCAGCAACAGGATTTGGACGAGTTTCGTAAACCTCCGTTCCTTTTTCATTATCATTAGACAAAGAAATAAAACGGAAACGTTGTTTGATTTTAGCAGTCGCTACTTCTTCACTAATCGCGTTATTTTTATTAAACTGCTCTTGCGGAGTTGCTTGATTTTTTGTGATTAGATCAAGTTCATTTCCTGGTATGATTTCAATTTTTCTTAAATTTTCATCAGTAACTTTTGGTTGGTTTAATGCATAAAGTTTTGTTACTTGATCTAAATATTTTTCGATTAACGACTGAATCTCAGGATTATCATGGTTTCTTGCGATGTTATAGGCATCGCTTAATTGCTGCTTGAGTGATTCATAATCCATAAATTTAACAAAATTGAATTTGCTAAACATCACATTTAAACAAGACGAACAATCAGATGAAGCTGCATGAACTATTGCAGATTCTCCCACTGAATTTAGTTGAGTAGCATCAGCATTTTTTGAAATAAGTAGATCAACTAATTCACTTCCCTTCACTATTGATGCACGCATTAATGGAGTCCAACCTTCATTATCGGCGATATTCACATCGGCGCCATTCTCTATCAGAATTTTTGCTATTTCTAAATTGTTTTGACGAGCAGCAATTAAAAGTGATGTTGCACCACCAAAGTTTCTCTGGTTAACAGCCGCAGAACCAGCTTTGCTAAAAAAACGCACACCATTTATATCATTTGAAACGACGGCCGACATTAAAGAGTTAATTCCAGCAACTTCATTATTGTTTTCGCCATAAATTTCTCGTACTTGCGCAACCAAAGAATCGTTAAAAACAACAACTCCTGCACATAGGCTGGTAATAAAAAGTGCAGAAACTACGATTAACTTTCTGCTTTTTGATTCATTTACTTTAAACAAGGAGAGTAACTTCATTTAGTTAATAATGCAGTCGAGTGTGATTGTGATATGTTATGAAATCGACTTTTAAAAGAGTGAGCGAAATGCTGTTACAAAATGGCTACAAAAATCATTTTTGCCAGAAAAAATTTCCTCATTGTTCAGAATCTATCAGCTATTTTTTCCAACGACTATTTAGTTGATTCATTATTGATTCTGATTCTGGATCATAAGGCTTTTCAACCCAAGGTTTAGCGCCATTTTTAAGCAATAAGGCAACTGCCAATTCTTGTTTGTATTTTTGCGCTATTGCTAAAGCCGTGAATCCGTCTTGATCTAAAGCATTTATATCTGCACCCTTCTTTATAAGAATATCAATCGCTTGTAAAAAGCCCATACGAGCAGCATGCATCAGGTGGGTTCTGCCAAAACCATCTACATAATTTACGTTGGCATTAGCATTCACTAGTAAGTTAAAAGACGCCAGATCAAGTAATTCTATCGTAATTTGCAAAGGCGTGTAACCAAGATTGTTGGCTAAGTCTGGATCAGCACCTTTGGCAAGAATAGATGCAACAACATCACGTTTTTGCATTAAAATAGAATAAGTTAAAATTGTGTCTCCGAAATCATTGCGTAGGTTCGGATTTTCAATATCACTGAAAGCGCTGTTGAAGTAGGAAATATCGCTTTGTCCAATTGATCTAAACAAAATATCAGTCTTTTCACCATTACTCAGAATTATTGGAATGTTCTGGTTATCATGGCTGCGGAACCTATTTAGAATTGGAGGAGCCGGAGTTTCGTATGATGAAAACTTATTAATATTACGACGTTTCGGGATAATTGTTTGATCAACTTCTTCAAAATCATCGTCTTTATTTTGTGATTGTTCTTGATGAATTTGATTTTTATCGATTTTGAGCAAATATTTTTGGCGTAGTCGATTTAGTTTTTCTAAATTGTTTTTACGTTTCTTTTCATTCGCTTCAGCTTTTGATTTTTCGAGTTTTTTCTTGGCTTCGTATTTTTTAAGATTTTTTTGTTTTGTTGAATTGACGTAAAGATTCTTCTTAGCTTCAGACGAAGCTTTGACGTCAGTACTTTTTGCTTCGGTTTTTTTCTCTTGCTCTACTTTTGTTGTGCTTAAATCTTTTTGAATAAAGGTTTGCTTCGGTTTTGCTTCAGTATTTGCTTTAGGTTGTTTTTCAACTTCTTGCTTAATTTTCGATTCAGCATTTTTACTTAATTCTTTCATTTTATCGAAAATTCCGATCGGTTTTACAGAAGACTGGCTATCTTTTTTTACAGTCTCTGGCGGAAGAAGTTGTGATTTTTCTAATTTTTCTGAGTTATTTTGTGGGTTTGTGACATTCACTGTTTCTGCCTTTTCTGAAGCCTTTACCGCAGATGGATTTTCTATTTTTTTGACAGGATCAGTAACTTTTTTCGCTTTATTTTCGCGTGCGTCTAGGTCATCAAGTCCAAGTGATTCTAGATCAATCTTTATATCTTTATCGCGAAAAGGTTCTTCTTTAGCTTTTTTGGCCAAAAGATCAGCATTTATTTGTTCCAAAGAATCAGGAGTGGCCGCTGTGGCACTCAAGGAAATCAATGAAATTGTAACAAATAAAAGACGAAACATTTTTAAATTATTTAACTGGATCAAAACCGCTTTTTTTAGAAAAAGGATGACAGCTCAAAAGGCGTTTAATGCCTAAATAAATACCGTGAATTACGCCCTTCTTTTCGATTGCATCGATCATATATTGTGAGCATGAAGGCTCGAATCTACAATTGCAACCACCAAGTAAACGGGAAAATAAAACTTGGTAAATTCGGACAATAAAAATAGCGCCTGATCTGATTATTTGCTTAACTTTGTTTAAGAAATTAATTTCAACCATTCTTCTTCATCTAAAATTTTAAGTGATAATTCTTGCGCCTTTTTCAGCTTTGAGCCGGCTTCGCTTCCGACTACTACAAAATCAGTTTTACTAGAAACTGATCCAACAACTTTAAAGCCTAGATCTTCAGCGCGTTTTTTAGCTTCAGCACGTGTCATTTTTTCTAAAGTTCCAGTAAAAATGATCGACTTTCCAGAAAATTGTGAGTTCACGTTTTTAAGTATCGCATCTTCAATTTCCAATTCACTTTCTAAATCCAAAACCATTTTCAAATTTCTGAAGTCGCGGAAATAATCGAGCACAGCTTGTGCCATTTTTTCGCCAATACCGTCAAGTGCTACAAAATCTTGGTAATCTTGATTTTGCTCTAAATTTTCCACAGATAGCTGCGCTAAATTTAGCATTTTTTCACGAAAATTTGCATAAGAAGAAAAATGCTGTGCCAGCAGTTTAGCAGTAGTTTCTCCGACATGGCGAATACCAATTGCGTAGATGAATTTTTCCAAGGAAATGCGACGTTTTTGATTGATCGCTACAAACAAATTTTCAATCGATTTGGCTCCCCAACCAACTTTTTTTGATAAAGGATTGTTATTGGTTTTTTCATTTTCTTCCAAACGAAAAATATCAACAAAGCTAGTGATACGGCCTTCTTCAAAGAAATTTTCAATTTGTTTTTTCCCCAAACCATTAATATCAAAAGCATCTTTAGAAACAAAATGTTTCAAAGTTTCCTTAAGTTGTGCTGCACAAGAAAGTCCTCCAGAACAGCGCAAAACAACATCATCTTCAATTTTAACTATTTCGGCAGCGCAAACTGGACAATTTTTAGGAAATAAAAATGGTACAGAGATTTCAGATCTTTGTTTGAAATCAACTTCCAAAACTTGCGGAATGACATCGCCGGCACGTTGAATTAAAACAATATCGTTAATGCGAATATCTTTGCGGGCAATTTCATCCTGATTGTGCAAAGTAGCCCGCGAAACAACAACACCGCCAATATTGACCGGCTGTAAAACCGCCACCGGAGTTAAAGCGCCAGTTCGGCCGATTTGAATAATAATATCGTTAATTTTGGTCTTAGCTTTTTCGGCAGCAAATTTGTGGGCAATAGCCCAACGTGGACTACGTGCAACAAAACCTAAGCGTTCTTGCAAATCAAAACTGTTAACTTTGTAAACCATGCCATCAACGTCATAATCAATTTGGTAGCGCAAGTCGGCGATTTTTTGGTAAAAATTTATCACCTCATCAACATTCTGACAAAGTTGAGAATTAGGTTCGATATTAAATCCGAAATTGCGTAATTCTTGATGTAATTCAATTTGCGAGTTGCATGAAAAATCATCAGAAAATTCACCTAAAGAATAAGCAAAGTAACTCAATTTACGTGAAGCTGTGATTGTTGGATCAAGTTGACGAAGCGAGCCTGCTGCAGCATTGCGCGGGTTAGCAAATATTTTTCCGCCCTGCTCTTCTTGGCGTAAATTCAGTTCAGCAAAATCTTTTTTACTCATATAAATTTCACCGCGAACTTCTAAAACTCGCGGAGCTTGACCTTGTAATTTTTGAGGGAAATTAACGATGGTTCTAACATTTTGCGTAACGTCTTCACCTTCTTCTCCATCGCCGCGAGTTGCCGCGTGAACTAATGCGCCATTTTCGTAGCGTGCTGAAAATGACAAACCGTCAATTTTAATTTCGCAAAATAATTCAAGTTGTGCTGGTTTAGTGATACTGAATAAATCGCCGATTTCCTCTCTTTTATCTAATCCTAAAAAGCGGTTAATGCGCTCAACAAAATCTTCGACATCTTCGCGAGTAAAGGCATTTGCCAAAGATAACATTGGTTTGTTGTGACGAATTTTAGAAAAACTTTCCAAAGTTTTGGCACCAACATTTTCTTTTTTATCAGCAAAAAATTGCGGAAAATTATGGCGATATTTTTCCATTCTTTTGCGCAATTCATCATACTCAGCATCAGAGATTAAAGGCGCATCAAAGCTGTGATAAGCTTCATCATGTTTGGCGATTTCGGCTTGCAGTGCGGTAATTTCAGCAAATATCTTTTCCATCTTAAATCAATTTATCGTCATTAACTTCTGTAAGATCGAGCAACAATTTTTTGAAATCGAGGCGATCAAAATAATCATGTTCAACTGCATGAATTTGCACTTCATTTTCGCGCAATGAAATACAAAACAAGCCAGTCATCATATTTATTGTCGTAGCTAAAAGCGCGGGATTGAGATCTTTTTTTAAACCATAATTTACTATGTGAATTGAAGGTTGGAAAGGTTCGCGACGAAAAGCTAACTGAAAAATAAGTTTAATAGCACTGAAAAAATTACTGAAATAAATGACAATAAAATTGCGATAAAAACCAAAACTTAAGTAAAGCAATTCGCTTTTTTCATCGATCAACTTAACGCGATAAGAATAAAAAGAGATCAAGGCGGAAGAAATCAATCCAATGAATAAATAAAGCCAAGTTATGTTTTCCGAAGAGAACATAAACATTCCCCAAAGCGCCAGCAGAAATAAAAAAAGATTAAAAATATTTAACATTTAGAGGTTTTGATTTTAACAATTTGAACTGTGCAAAATGAGCGCGTAATTCTTTAAAAATAATCAACAAAAACAATGAAAAAAGTCTTAATTGTTCAAGCCGTATTTTACGAAAAAATTTCAGCAATGTTGCTTGAAGGTGCTAAAGCTGAATTAGCTAGATCTGGTTTCGAAGCTGATGTTATCACAGTTCCCGGTGCGTTTGAAATTCCGACTGTAATTGCGATGCACAAAACTAAGAAAAATAAATTCTTTCAAAATTATGATGAATATTACGGCTATGTGGCTTTGGGCTGTGTAATCCGTGGTGAAACTAGTCATTATGATTATGTTTGTGCCGAAAGTGCTCGCGGTTTAAGCGAATTAGGACGCGTTGAAAAGTTGGCGATTGGTAACGGAATTTTAACCGTTGAAAATGAAGCTCAAGCACTTGAACGTGCGGACCTAAATAAAAAAGATCGCGGTGGTTTTGCAGCCTATGCTTGTGTTGAATTGATCAAAATTCGTGAAATGACTTTGTTCAACCGTAAGTTAAAATAGCTTATATTTTTTTAGAAACGGCGATGGCAAATTTTGTGGTCGCCTTGATAAGAAACGAAAGCGGCGTGAAACAATTGAGTTCTGCCGCTTTATTTTCGTAGCCAATATCACGATGTTCTAATTCTTCCGCACGAAATTTTGCGATATTGGTTTTTAATTTTCGCAATTCTCCTTTTTGCGCATCATCAACTAATTTTTCTTCTTTCTCTAAAGTTTCTAGCTGTTCTTGGTAATGCTGATCAATCACTTCTTCAACTGCTGTGGTACAAGTCATCGCCGCTTTTTTGTCAGCGATTGCCGTTAAAAAACCCAAAGCAAATCCACCAACTCTCCAAACTGGTTGCATTAAAGTTGGACGGATTTTTTGACGACGAATTTCATCATCAAAGTAATCAAAATGCACATCTTCTTGTTCTTTCATGTGCTCAATTAGCTTCAAAGATTCGTAATCTTTTTTTAGCTTAAAAGCTGCAATTTGACCGGCGTAAATGACTTTAGCACCAAACTCTCCGGCGTGATCAACGCGAATTATTTCATCCAACTTTTTTGCAAGATTGGTCATAATTTTTTAGCTAAGGTTAGTTAAACATTGAAACGGAAGTGGAAAACATCGCCATCTTGTACGGTGTAATCTTTGCCTTCTAAACGCAATTTGCCGGCATTTTTCGCGCCTTCTTCGCCGTTTAAAGTAATGTAATCGTTGTATGCAATTGTTTCTGCGCGAATGAATCCTTTTTCAAAATCTGTGTGAATTACGCCTGCAGCTTTCGGCGCACTTGAACCTTTTTTTAACATCCAAGCGTGGCATTCTTTCGGGCCAACTGTGAAAAAAGTTATGAGTTCTAAAAGATCGTAAGAATTGCGGATAATTTGTGATAAACCAGTTTCTGCCAAACCAACTGATTCTAAGAATTCTGTCTTTTCAGCATCAGTTTCTAAGCTGGCGATTTCAGCTTCAATTTGCGCACAAATTTTAAGCACTTTGTAGCCATTTTCTTGACCGAATTTTTCAACTATTTCGGAATATTTATTTCCTGAAAGTTCATGTTCTTTCAAATTACAAACGAAGAGTTGTGGTTTAGAAGTGATTAGTTGCAGGCCTTTTAAAATTTTTTCTTCTTCCGCAGAATTAATTGTAACTAAACGTGCAGCTTTGCCTTCTTTTAAAACTGTCAAAACGCGCTTGGCCATTTCAATTTGGGCAGCAATATCTTTTTCAGTTTTAGCTTTTTTTTCCATTGTTGGAATTCTTTTTTCCAAACTTTCCATGTCGGCAATTATCAGCTCAAGCTGGATTAATTCGATATCGCGAATCGGATCAACTGCGCCTTCAACGTGAGTAATATTTTCATCTTCAAAGCAACGCACAACATTGATGATCGCATCAACTTCGCGAATGTGAGAGAGGAATTGATTGCCCAAACCTTCGCCTTTACTTGCTCCTCGCACCAATCCAGCAATATCAACGAACTCAATTTGTACCGGAATAATTTGTGCTGAACCGGCAATTTTGGAAAGTTGATCGCAACGTTGATCAGGAACGTTAACTTTTCCGACGTTTGGCTCAATTGTGCAGAACGGATAATTAGCGGCTTGTGCAGCTGCAGTTTGAGTTAAAGCATTAAAAAGAGTTGATTTACCAACGTTTGGCAAGCCAACGATTCCGCATTGAAGTGACATGAAAAAAATTATTTAAGTTTGTGAAAATTCGATTTGAGAACAATAATTTCAGAAATATAAAATGTCCTGAGTTTTAATCACGTAAATCGCAAAATTTTTTCATGTTCAAAGGATTAGTACTTTCACTTACTTTACTTCTGACTTCTTGCTTCATCTACCATAAAATTATTATTAAAGGTAAAGGTAACGTAAAGCTTGAACAAGTTGAGTTTACCGATCTTGCAGGCTGGGAACAAGACGATCAGAAAATGGCACTGCAAGCTTTTCTGCATTCATGTAATAAGTTCGCAAAAATGGCGCAAAACCGCGCAATTGGTGGTCAAATCGGTGATATAACAGTTGGTGATTTTCGTGATGTTTGTGAAATTGCCCAAGTTGTGAAAACAATGAGTGCTAAACAAGCGCGTAATTTTTTCGAAAATTGGTTCAAAGTTTTTGCCGTCTCTGATAAGTCTGGAAGCAGTAAAGGATTGTTTACGGGTTATTACGAAGCAGATTTAAACGGCAGCAAAGTCAGAACTGAAAAATACAAATATCCAGTTTATGCCAAACCACGTGATTTAACTTCTGAACCCTACTTAACTCGTAAAGAAATTGAAGGTGGAGCTTTGCGTGGCAAAGGATTGGAATTATTCTACGTTGATGATCAGGTTGAATTATTTTTTATGCATATTCAAGGTTCTGGACGAATCAATTTGCCAGATGGTGTAGTTGAACGTGTGACATTTGCTGCACGCAATAATCAACCTTTTGTCGGTGTTACAAATTACATGGTTGAGAAAGGTTACATTGATCGCAGTCAAACTAATGCCGAATCGGTAAAAAATTGGTTGAAGAAAAATCCAGATCTAGCTCAAGAAGTTATGAATGTTAATCCATCTTATGTTTTCTTCCAAAATTCTGATGGCGAATATGTTGCGGGTGCCCAAGGTGCACCATTAACTCCAGAGCGTTCTTTGGCTGTTGATAGCGAAATTTATTCTTACGGATTTCCACTTTGGCTTGATACTTATTTGAAGAAAAAAAATGGTACTAAAGAATCTTATCAGCATTTGTTTGTTGCTCAAGATACCGGAACTGCGATTAAAGGTGTGGTGCGCGGTGACATATTTTTTGGTCATGGCGATGAAGCTGAAGAACGGGCTTCTTACACCGCTTCACAAGGGAAATACTATATTTTATTGCCGATAAACGTCGTCGATAAAATGCGTGGCAGATAGTTTTTACACCATCTTTTGTAGCTGTTGATGAAGTTCGCTGTTTAAAAAATCAGCGTAAGATTTTTCGATATTTTTGGTGATTGCAGTGAGCTGATATTGTTCCTCGAAAGCATTTCCATAAATTTTAGGATAGGTTTTTTTGTTTCCAAAACCCAACATTAATGAACATAAAACTGCTGAAATTGCTAAAAACGGATCTGCATTAGCACAAGCTACGCGATATTCTAAACGCTCAGATTTATGAGGAATGCGAATGGCGCAAGTGCGATTATCTTGGCCAAAACTCAAATTAACTGGTGCGCTATATTTGCCTTTTTTGAATAAATTTTGATTGGTTTGCAGGCAAAATCTTAAATAATCTTCTGGCTTAGGAGCCAACAGAATCAACATTTCGTTGGTTCTTTCCAATAATGCTGCTGCATATTTTTCAACTAGCTGCTGATTTTGTATGAATAAATTAAAGTCATTTTCATCATGCGGCGAAATGTTGAATTGCAAAGCGTTGCCGCAGTCGTTATGAAATTGTTGTGCGGCAAAACAGGCGATTAAATTATGAGATTTTGCTAAGGTTTGTGCGATGAGAATTGTTTCTTCAACTGTTGCGCAAAGTTTGATTAAATCTGCAGTGAAGAGAAATTTAATTTCAATCTGTCCAACGCCCTGCTCTTTCTCAACTTTGTAAATTAGTGGATTAGAACTTAGCTTTGCTTGCAAGGCAGCAATGAAGTTTTGATGAATTTCTGCGTTGTGAATTTGGTTTTGATCTAGATGTAAAATATAAAATTCTAACTCAATACCAACTTTAAGAGTGGTGGAAGTTTCGTAGCGAAATTTTTTTAAACTATTTTTAAGGATTTGCTGTTTGTGATGTTGCAGTTGTTGAAGTGGTGTAGCTTCGGATAAGCTATTAGCAATATCCGAAGTTTGAGAAATCACCATTTTATGAATTGCTTTTTACCCATTCATAAAGAGCAGTTTTTGAAAGAGCTCCGACTTTGGTATCGACCAATTTGCCGTCTTTGAAAATCATCAAAGTTGGAATGCCACGAACAGCGTATTTTGAAGGAGTTTCAGGATTTTCATCAATGTTGCATTTGTAAACTTCTACAGCTCCAGCCATGTCTTTAGAAAGTTCATCAATGATTGGTGAAAGTTGACGGCAAGGTCCACACCAAGGAGCCCAGAAATCAACCAAAGTTACACCTTTTGATTCGAGAATTTTTTGATTGAAATTATTGTCAGTAAGTTCGTGTGCCATTTTTGTTTTTTTTGAGATTAATATTTGTCGTGAAATTTAATAATGCCAATTGGCCTTACAAGTGTTTCTTAAAGATTTTTAAAGGATAAATTAAAGGTGAAAGAAGTTGAAGGTTTAGTCAAATTACTTGGGTTACTTTGCGTCATGGCAAAAGTAAATAAAGTACAGCAACCTTCATAATTGATGTTTAATCCACGATTTAAAATACGGCCAGTTACTAAATCTTTGTTCATTAAAACGGTAGTCGATAAATTTTTAGTAAATTTGAATCCAGAATTAAAAGAGACTTGATCCTTTTTTGTAGTGTTTTGGCTATTGCGCAGCAATAACAGATAGTTAGCTGAGAATGTGAAACGATTGTAACTAAAATTTGTTAGAACTTCGTTAACTTCATTACGATAATCAGATTCATTGAGTTGGAAAGCGTAAGAAATACTGAAGTTTTTCGGTGCTTTATAAGACATTAAGCCAACAAAGTTCGATTTTTTATTATCGTTAAAACCACGGATATTTACGTCTTGCTGCTTTTCTTTGATCTTCAAACTTTGACCAAGAGTTAAGCCATATTCGCCATATTCATTGAAATAAGTTGTGCGAGCACCAAAGCTGGTTCTTGTTCCAGCTTCATTACGATCATATCCAGCAATACGATCATTTATGAATAAGTTATTAACCGTTAATTCTGCATTGTTGCTATCTTCATTTGGAAGTTTTCCGGCACCATTTTTAAAATCACTCATAACGAAGTTGGCCATTGGTTCAACGATAAAAGAGCTTTCTTTGTTTCTCTTAACCAAAGGCAAAGACCAATTAAGAGAAGCTTCTGGTCGATAGTTGAAGACGCTTGAGTTATAGTTATTTGTTGGAGTGGTTCCTTTGTAGTTGTTTTCTAGGGAATATATATCTGTTTGTAGCTTGGTATTAAAAGTGAAAAGGTTGCCGTTTAGATTGAAAGGAGCATTGAATTCTGGAATGACAGTCCCACGTCGGTATTGCAAACCATCATTACGAGTGATTGCTGCAACGTTTGAACTAAAAGCAAATTTATATTTATTTTTTGTGGGTTTTGATTCGACGTGGTAGTCTAACATTGGTAAAACTGTCGGAGCCGCTTTTTCGGTAACAGGGTTTTCCAATTCTTGGAATTCAATTGCTTTAGCCGCGAAATAATTGCGACGATAGATGTAGTCAGCGTTAATTTTAGACATGGTATAACCAATATAATTGTTGTTATAGTCACGTAAATAATCGCGGTCGTATACTTTATTTAGGACAAAATCCATTCCCACATTATTAGTGTAATCGAATTGGCCTTTACCTTTGATATTCCAACGATATGGGCTATCTGATCTGTTTACAGTTGTACGGTCTTGAGAATAAATGATGTTGTTATTGGCAATTTCGGGTACAATTTCATATTCACCGTAAGATGTCATATGACGAAATTTATTATTAATGATGAATAAATTTCTGCTCGGGTTTGCGTAAGTTGTAATAGTTAAGTCGCGATTTGGTGCTAAGTTGATGTATAGCGGAATATTAATACCAAAACCAAATTTGTTACGAACATAAGAAGGTGGTAACAAACCAGACTCGCGTTCTTTTGATGGAAAAGCGCTGTTTAAGAAAGGTGTATAGAAAACCGGAAAATTATAAAGTCTAACAACACCGTGTTTAACTTTGTAGCGTTGAGTGCTACGATCAATTGTAGTGCTTTGTGATTTTATCGAAAAAAGATCACGCTGCTTTCCGGCCAGTGAATTATCAGCACTAATTTCAGGGTTTGGACAAATTGAATAAATTGAGGATTTCAAAACAGTAATTTCCGGACTTTCACGATCAATTTGTGGTGAAGTTAAATAAGACCCATCCGACATAACCATCACACTGTTGGAAAAGGTTCCATTTGAAAAATCATCTTTAATTTTAGCTTTTGTCGCAACAACGTTTCCTATTTCAATATTTTTAATTTTGATGCTGCCAATCGCCTCAATCCACCGGCTATTTTTATCATAAATAACTTTATCAGCATAAACTACGCTGTTATCTCGGCGTACTTCAACATTACCATTAGCAGTAATTAAATTATTGATTTGATCACCTTCAACCTCATCAGCTTTCAAAACTGAAGGTAGTGGTGTTTTGTCTTTTTGAGAAGCTTTAACTCCCGCGTAGGTACTATTCATCGCCGCAAAAGCTGAGCTTAAAAGTATGGCGATGAAAGAGAGCTGACGCGAGGAAATCATCAAAAGTAGTTCTTAAATCAAATTCAGTTTTTTTGGTCTTCTGTATTTCAGCCAAATTGCGATCATCATTCTAGTTAGCAAAATTGCAGCAAACATTGAGGACAAAATACCGATCGATAAAGTCACAGCAAATCCTTTTACTGAACCATTACCAAAAGCGTATAAGAAAAATGCTACGATCAAAGTTGTTATGTTGGCATCTAAAATTGTTCTAAAAGCTTGTGAAAAGCCCTGCTCTACCGCACCAAGTACAGTTTTTTTAGCGCGTAATTCTTCTTTAATACGTTCAAAAATTAAAACGTTAGCATCAACGGACATGCCCATTGTCAATACAATACCAGCTATGCCAGGAAGTGTTAAAGTTGCTCCTAAAAGCGATAATATTGCCAAAATAGAGACAATGTTAACAAGCATTGCAACGTCGGCGATGAAGCCGAAAAATCCGTAAAAAACGATCATAAACAATGCAACCAGAACAAGACCTGCAGCAGCAGCAATCGTTCCGCTTTTTATTGAATCTGAACCAAGAGATGGACCGACTGTTCTTTCTTCAACAACTTTTAGCGGAGCTGGCAAAGCACCAGCACGCAATAAAAGCGCTGTTTCATTGGCTTGAGCTACTGTAAAATTACCAGAAATTACGCCGGAACCTTGGTTAATTACGGTATTGATTCTTGGTGCAGTCACAACTTTGCCGTCCAAAACGATAGCGAAAAATTTGCCAATATTATCTTTGGTAATTTCGGCAAATTTTCTTGAACCTATGTCATTGAAACGGAAAGCAACAGCTGGTTGTCCTTCGTGATAAGTTGCAGAAGCATCGATTAATAAATCACCGCTCAAAACAACTTCTTTTTTGATTAAGTATGAACGATTTTGATAGTCGTAAAGTCTTTCAGAATCTGGATCAATACCGGCTTCGCCGCTGAAAGTTTCTTCAGATACAAAGTGAAAAGTCATTTTAGCGGTTTTGCCAAGAATCGATTTGATTTCTTCTGAATTTTCAACGCCGGGAACTTGTAACAAAATGCGATTTTTGCCCTGAGCTTGGATAGTTGGCTCTTTTGTGCCACTTTCATCAATTCTTTTTCGAACAATTTCGATCGATTGTTTGATCAAATTTTGCTCAATTATCTCGATTTCGGGAGCGGAAAAATAAACCTCGAATTTTCCTGAATCTTCACTTATATCAACGCGATCGCTTAACTTTTTAACAATTTTTTTTGCTGTTTTAACTTGATCTGCATCTTCAAGAGTAAAAGTGATTTTGTCGCCACTTATTGATGGAATCGCTCTAACTGATTCATCACGAAAATTGCTGCGAATTTCTTCTTTAAGATTGTTGAGTTGATCTTTGAGATAAGAGTCAAAATCAACTTCTAACATCAACTGTGAACCGCCTCGCAAGTCGAGGCCTAAATTTACTTTTTGGCTTGGTAAAAAATCAGCCAAAGTAGATTCTTCTTTAATATTAATGAAAGACGGAGCTGCGTAAACAAAGGCTAAAATACAAACAGCAATAATCGAAAATATTTTTAGTTTTGAGAAGTTAAGCATCTTTTTGAAGTTTTGTTGGGCAGAAAATGCCTCGAGATTTACGAGGCATTTAGAGGTTTTTTGAGGTAATTATTTTTTGTTTTGGTCTTTATTCTTAGTGACCAATTCAGCGACGTAATTTTTTTGAACTTTAATTACAACGTTGTTGGCAATTTCAATTTCAACTAGATTTTCTTTGTTATCGATATCTTTAACAACACCAACAATACCGCCAGAAGTAACAACTTTTTGGCCAGTTTTTAAGTTGTTTACCATTTCTTGATGTTCTTTATATTTTTTGGTCTGTGGACGAATAATTAAAAAATAAAAAACGACAAAAATTAAAATTAGAGGAACAAAACTAGTTATTGAGAAGTCTTGTGTAGCAGTAGCTGCAGTTTCTTGTCCTTGAGCAAAAGCTTCAGAGATAAAAATTTCTTTTAACATTTTTTAAAAAATTAGAGGTTAATAATTTGTTTAATCGCTTTTTAAGAGAAGTTCTTTTAGGCGTTCAACATTTTCGTTTTTTTGTTCTTCAGATGGCTTTTCTGGATGATTAACATCGGGCATTTCAGAAAAATTCGGCGGAACGATAATTGGCTCATCAGCTTTGTGAGAAAAGCAAGAAGAAGCCAGAAGTGCAATGATTAAAACTAATAATTTTTTCATTTCTTTTTAAAGATTAAATCATCAATTAGCAAAATTGCTACACCAATAAAGACGCAAGAATCGGCTAAATTAAAGGCTGGCCAATGATATGACGCAACATGAAAATCTAAAAAATCTGCAACTGCACCATTTTGGATACGATCAGTCAAATTACCCAAAGCACCGCCAGCAATAAAGCCAAGTGCGATTGTAAAATGTGGTTTTTCATTTTTGTAAATCCAAAAGAACACTGCCATCATTATACTAAACTGCAAAGCTGAGAGTAAAATTTGGGCGTTTTCAATTTGGTTAAACATGCCAAAGCTAACTCCACGATTCCAAACTTTTACCAAGCTAAAAAAGTTAAAAATAACAATTTCAGGATTTATTAAGTTTTGCTCTAAAGCTTTAGAATCAAGCAGTGAGAAGATTAATCTTTTAGTCAACAAGTCGAAAAAAGCCACGATTAAAGCGATAGCAACTCCGAGCAAAAATAATTTTTTCGATTTCAAGGGATTTTAGATTTAGATTTTTCTTTTAAGAACTGCTCATAGAATAAAACATAAATCTAAAATCAAAAACCAAAAATTCATGAAAATTATATTTATGGGCACGCCCCAATTTTCTTGTCCGGCGTTACAAAATCTACTTAATGACAAAGATTTTGAAGTTGTAGCAGTTTACACGCGTGAACCGCAAATTGCAGGTCGTGGTCAAAAAGTTCAAAACTCGCCGATACATAATTTGGCTTTGCAGCATAACTTGAAAGTATTCACACCGAAAACTTTGCGTAATGTTGAAGCACAAAAAGAGTTCGCTGACTTAAAGGCAGACGTTACAGTTGTTGTAGCTTACGGTTTGATTTTGCCGCAAGAAATTTTGGATGGAACCAAGCTTGGATGTATTAATATTCATCCATCTTTATTGCCAAGATGGCGTGGAGCTGCACCAATTCAGCGTCCAATTATGGAAGGAGATTCTAAAACCGGAATTACCATCATCAAAATGGACAAAGGTTTAGACAGCGGTGATATGATTTACAAAGAAGAAATCGACTATCGCGGTGATGAAACTTATCAAGAAATGGCTGATAAATTATCGATTTTAGGAGCGGAAATTCTGTTACGTAGTTTGAAGGATTTACGTGATCAAAAAGTTACTTTTATCAAGCAAGACGAAGCTTTAATGACTTATGCCAAAAAACTGGAAAAGGCGGAATGTGAAATTGATTGGAATAAATCAGCGCAAGAAATTTCTCGTAAAATTCGTGGACTAAGTGGCTGTTTAGAAGCTTATTTCAATTTCAACGGTGAAAAAATTAAAATTTTTAAAGCTGAAATTATTGATTCTGAATCAACAAAAAATTCACCGGGACAAATATTAAATGATCGGATGGAAATTCAGTGTGGAAAAGGTGTAATCAGGCCTTTGATTTTACAGCGACAAGGCAAAAAACCGATGCCGCTGAAAGAGTTTTTGCTCGGATTTACTGTTCCTGTTTCGCAGGTTTTGTAATTAAATTTTGCAATTTGCTGTTAGTGCGATGCCAGTCACGTATTGGTTGCGCTGGTATTCCGGCTAAAATCTGCATTGGTTCAACATCGCGCATTACTCCGCTCATTCCAGCAATTCTAGCGCCGTCACCAACTTTAATATGACCATTTACGCTCGAGTTGCCGCCAATTTGTACGTAATTTCCCACAACTGTGCTGCCAGCAACTGCACTACAGCCAGCCATAACTGTACCTTTACCGATCACAACGTTGTGAGCTACTTGTACTAAATTATCAATTTTAACACCATCGTGAATTATTGTGTTTTCAATTGCACCACGATCAACACAGCTATTGGCGCCAATTTCAACGTCATTGCCAATCTCGACAATTCCAAGTTGTAAAATTTTGTGGTTAACTCCGGCATTGTGAGCGAAACCAAAACCATCTTGACCAATTTTTGCGCCATTTAGAAAAATACAGCCATTGCCAATTATCGCGAAAGAAATCACTACATTTGCATTCACAACGCAATTATCGCCAAGTATGCAATTATCCATAATTGAGGCATTTGGTCCGACAAAACAATTTTTACCGATAACAACATTTTTCCCGATGTAGGCATTTGGTGCAATTTTGCTACCCTCACCGATTTTTGCTGATGAATGAATATTGTTATTTTCAAACTCAAAATCTTTTGCTTTGTAAAATGTGTTAACGATGAGTGAGTAAGCAAAATAAGGATTTTTATGAACTAATGCAGTAATGTGAGGCGGAGTTTTTGCCGCATTTTTTTCGTCAACTAGACAAAAGCCAGCTTTAGAATTTTGGAATTTATCGGAATATTGACCAGAATTAAAAAAGGAAATTTGCGATGAATCAGCTTTCTCAAGAGTTGCGATGTCAAAGATTTTACTTTGCAAATCTGGGTTGTTTACCGGTTGCGCTTTGGTAATTTCAGCAACTTGTTCTAATGTTAAAAATTGTAACTTTTTTTCAAAAAACTGAAGACGACTCATTCTTATAACTCGTTAGATTGTTTGTGGATGGCTTTAAAATATACTTCTGAAATATAGCGTTTGCCTTTTTCGCCGCGTTTTAATTGAACTATAACGTCAACGACATTTCGGATATAAGATGTAATTTCACTTGGTGCCATTCCAAGGCCTGCTTGCATTACCATCATTTTTAATTGTTCCATCGCCATTTTTGGAGTATCGGCGTGTAAAGTTGAAATTGACCCAGGGTGACCAGTGTTGATCGCACGCAAGAAACTAAAAGCTTCGGCACCACGCAACTCACCGACAATAATGCGTTCTGGACGAAGACGCAAACAAGCCTCGATCAAATCTTGAGTTGTAACTTTTGCACGTCCTTGGCTGCCTTTTGAAGCAATTAAATGCACACGATTTTTGTGATAAGTTAAATCAATTTCACGAGCATCTTCGACGGTAATTAAACGTTCTTCATGTGGAATTGCTTGAATCATAGCATTGGTAAAAGTGGTTTTACCAGTTGAAGTACCGCCAGAAATTATGATATTTTTTTTATACAAAACAGCACGTATCAAAAAGTCTTTGATCCGACCAAGCTGTAGAAGTTTTGCTAAAATTAAATCATTTTTATCTTCAACCTCACCAACTGAAGCGCTGGCGAACATTCCCATTTTGTCATAATCTTCCAAACTCCATTTAATTACGGAAGGTTTACGAATTGACATCACAACACATCCCGGTTCGCAGGCCGGAGGAAAAACAACCTGAATACGATAACCATTAGGCAAGGTTGCAGAAAGCAAAGGTTCTTCTTCACTGACTCTCTGTTCAGTTGATTGTGCAATCAAACGTCCTAAAGATTTTAAGTGATTTAGATCAAATTCGGGTAATTCTTCGCGATACATATCGCCTTTGCATTCAACCCATGCTTCGTGTGGACGGTTGATTGAAACCTCATTCACACCTTCTTTGTCGAGTATCTGTTTTAATGGCTGTAGATATGAATCGAGAGCTGCTATACTCATTTTTACTTACTTTAGAATGTTAAAATGAAACCAGTTAAAGCGACAAATCCTGTGTTTTTTGCGCTAGAGTTTGCTTGATTTGGTTTAAAAGAAAAATTTGTGAATTCGACGTAAGGAATAAAAACGCGACTGAGCTTATAGTCAAGGCCAAGAGAATGTGCGCGATAATCATTTTTTTGGTAAGAACTACGAAACGAACTTAAGCTTATTGAAATAGGACCAATTTGGTAAGCAATAGCTGCACTTTTGTAAGTTGAATTTTGATTTTGATGACTTTGCAAAGATTTATTCCAACTGCCATAAGAAGCACCGAAGGTAAAACCAAAATATGCCGCCGTTGCTGCTAAATCATAAGCTGATAAATTATTTTGATTACTTGATTTTGCTTTGCCCACTTCAGTAGTAGCGGAAAATGCGTAATCAAAATTTTCGTAATTGTTAGTATAATTTACGGCGGCGCTAAAAACGTCTAAAATGGCATTTTGTTGACCATTAAAAACTGTCGATGAGATCAAGCTATTTGCAGTATTTGGTGTGTAACTTGCGCCAACTTGGACACCTTCAATGCGCGGTGAATAATAGTTAATTTTACTAGCGTCTTCCGCACCATTAAAACTGCCATTGCGTAAAATGGTTATGGAGTTTTGATTTGTTTGCGATCCGCTAATCGCTTGTCCGCCATGACCAATTGGTGATTGCGGAATTAAGATAAATTGGTTGGCGTTTGGAATGTTGATATATTTTAAGTAATTACCATTAATCCCTCCAGATCCGCGCAAAAAAGAGCTTGGGCCAACTTTCATTTTTTGATTTACTGCAATATTGTCGCCAATTTCAACTTTGCCATATTCTTTGGAATCGTTGAAAATATAACCCTGATCAGCGTTAATCACACCTTTTTCTTGAGCTGATGAAACTTCTGATTCTAACTTTAAAAGCGCACCAAATTGCTGATCACTTTCAAAAGTTTTTTTATTGGTCAGTTTGATAAAAAGTTGTGCGTTATTTTCTGCATCAGATGAAGAGTTTTGGCGATTATTTGTGGCATTATCGAGTTGTTTTCGATCGTAAGAATTACTTTGATGACGAGCAGCAACAGTAAAGTTGGTTGATCCGTTAAATTGTAATTCGCTATCGTCGCTAAGTGAGATTTTGCTCACTGAAGCTGCTTCAACATAGCAAGGGAATAGCAATGAAAGGATTAATAAATTTAACTTTTTCAAACTGATCAAATATTTGTTTAAGATGTATTTCTTGAACGAATCGTAAAATTTAAAAACTAAAATCTACAATGGTTTATCTACCGCACTGGCCAATTCCTTCAACTCTCGGAAAAAGAGCAATTAACTATGAAACAGTTTTTGAAAGAATGTCTGTTGTTTTGGAAAGATTGGATAATCCGCACAAAAAACTGCCGCCAGTGATTCATGTTGCTGGCACAAACGGTAAAGGTTCAGCCACTGCTTTGATTGCCGAAATTTTTAAACAAGCTGGTTATAAAACTCACATTTATACTTCGCCTCATCTTCATGATTGTAATGAGCGTATCGTTTTGGCTGGTGAAAAAATTTCTGACAATTTTCTCTACGAGATTATGGAAGAAGTAAGGCTGGCATCAACTGATATTGCTTTGACTTTCATGGAAAGTTTTACAATCGGCGCTTTTTTGGTATTTAGTAAAGTCGAGGCAGATGTTGCGGTAATTGAATGTGGCATGGGCGGAAGAATTGATGCTACAAACATTATTGAGCAAAAATTGGTAACTCTGATAATGCCGATTTCTTTTGATCACACGGAATATTTGGGAAATTCGATTGAAAGAATTGCTCTTGAGAAAGCCATGATTATGAGAAAGAACACGCCTTTAGTAGTTGCATCACAACCAAAAAAAGCGCGAGAAATTATCGCCCTACTCGCACAAGATCAAAAAATTGATGTCTATTTTTATGACGAAGATTTTGCCATATTGGTTGATGAAGAAAGTGGAAAATTCGATCTCAAAATTGGCGATGAAATTATCGAAAATTTAGAAAAACCAGCTCTGCTCGGAGATCATCAATATATCAATTTCGCCACCGCAATTGTTGCAGCTTTAGCTTCGGAATTTGAATTGCCAATTACAGCGATTCAACAAGCAATTACTTCAGTTAAATGGCCAAGCAGATTGGAAAAAATCGAAAATAATTTAAGTAAAATTCTGCCTACTTCAGAAAGTGAATTATTTATTGATGGTGCGCATAATGAAGGCGGTGCTTTTGCACTGGCACGTTGGTTGCAAGGCCAAAAAGATGGAAAACTAAACTACGTAATTTGTGGCTTTAGTCGTAATAAATGCAAAAAAGAGTTTTTAGAAAAGTTCAAAAATATTGCCAAAATAGTTGCTGTTACAGTTGACGGCGAACCTTATCCGGAAGATGCAAAGCGCATTGTTGAAATTGCGCAAAATTGTGAAATTTTTGATGTGATTGCAGTTCAAGATTTAATTGATGCGTTGCAATATATAGCAAAAAAAAGTGATAAAAAACCTTGCCGAGTTGTGATTTGTGGATCACTTCACTTAGCGCGTGATGTCAGAAAATTTGCGAAAATTATCCAATAAAATTTTGTGCCATTTGCAAAATTTCAGCTCGAGGTTTGATGGTTTTTGGATTCGCAATATCCTGCTGTGCTCTTTTAAGAATCGCCTCAAACAGCTTTTTGAAGGTAGATGTGATTAACTCTAATTTCGCAGAATCGTTAGAATATTTGCCATTGATTAAACGTGAAAAAAAGGCGATACACAAAATTGAATTGCCCTGCAGATTATTTCCTGACCAGTGATATTGCTCAGCACGACTCAAAATACATTGTTGTGCGATTTTATCTAAAATAGCTTTTTTTTGATCTTCTCTGGCTTCATCCAATTCTAGCTGTAACTCGCAGTGCTGCACAATTTTTTTGACAATATTGTTAGAAGTCAAAACTGGTAAAGACTCGTTATATTTAAATTTTTCCTCAAAGGCTTCGATGATTTCAGCATCATTCACGCCATTATGTTCAAAAACTACACTTTGCA
>JACCDX011673550.1_pt1 | contig 53697 bp, 49 predicted proteins | sample 7449681 | NCBI WGS metagenome assembly JACCDX01 (sample SAMN15323450, study PRJNA562643) | freshwater metagenome | isolation source: river surface water | place: USA:Blue River Watershed | collected 2017-08-18
ATCTATCATTCCGCTAGTGGATCCCATGTATAATTAACAAAATTCTCAACATCTGGTTTAGGAGTCCAAAGTGATGCTGACCAACCTAATTCATCAGACCAAGCGTCATCGTGAACACCCAATTCTACGAATCTATCATGGATTTGTCTATCGTAGCGTTCTCTGATAAATCTAACTAATCTTTGAATTTCTTGTCTTCTATAGTTTTGAGTATTATCTCCTCCAGCATTCATCCACTGAATATACCCTAACTGTGCAATTCTTACAAATTTAGTCTTTAAGAATGTTCTTATGATTATCTCATAATCATCACAAACGCCCAATAAAGCACTGTGACCGTTGATATCTCTATAGATGTCGGTTCTCCATGCTCTGATGTGATTAGGAACGCCTACGATGTGTCTAATAGTCCTTGGATTGATATTACAACTAATATGGGTCAAATACGATCTATCTTTATACCAATCTACTTTATATTTCCCATACCCCATAGCAAATCCATCACCATATACAACGCATTTTCCATCTTCTTCATATACTTCTGTGCAATCGGTATAATAGAAACCTGCGTCTGGGAATTGTAAATAAGCTTTACTAATCCAGCTCAAAGCATTTTCAGTCAATTCATCATCATGGTCTAGCTCAAGAACAATTTGTCCTTGACAAAGGTTTGCAGCGTAGTATTTTGTTTCTCCTACTCTACCACTATTTCTACGACCTCTGAAAATTTTGATACGATGATCAGACTTGGATAATTCAACTAGCATGTTCCAGGTTTCGTTATTATCATCAGAATCATCGAAAATAACCCACTCCCAGTTGTTATATGTACTATTTTTAAGGGAGTTATAAGGACGCATTAGTTTATCACCCGTTCTATACACAGGTGTAAAAATACTAATAAGGGGGACTTTATCAACTCTATCTACGGCAGCATTTATAAATACCCTATATGCTGCTTCACCTATATCTACAGGATTTGCGCCCTCTGGGTATGATATCCACTTCCTTCTATCTTCAAAAGGTAAATTTAACAAATTAACCCATTGAGCATCATCACCAATAGATATTATTACTTGTGGTCTTATTTCTGATAAAATTTCATAAATATTATCATCTGTGGTGTATCTACGAATATCAAATTCAAGTGGCTCCCAAGCACCTACATCTCTTGTTTGTATCGGGAGTGTATCGCCATTTTTTTGAAAAAGGGCTAAAACAGGTAATCCTCTTTTTGAATCCATAATGTAAGAATAGATATAAGAAACAATTTACTATTATACAATATACTAAAATTTTGTTTAGAAAATATCTTCAGATTGAGGAACGCCCCATTCTCTTCTAGTTAATTTATATTTGGCTGTGATTCTACCTATAGTTACATCATAAACTATTTTAAATCCCTCAACAACAAAAAACCCACTGAGGAATCTATCAACCGTTGGATTTATACTCAATAAAGGTAGATTTTTATTATTTTTATTATTTTGTATTTCCTGTGCACTCATATAAACAGCAGAATCTTGTAAGTTGTCAGTAATAAAAATTATAATAGGTATCCTTTCCATTTTTACAACAGCTGGATTCCATCCCCATAAATCTATATCAATATACATTTTCTCTAATTCTTTGTTATTAGTAAAATTCTGATGTAACGCTAAGGCGTATTTTTGATGGACATTTCCATTAGGAAGTGAATATTGTATACCGTTCCAAATATTTTTCAAATGCTCCTTTTCTATCCTTTCGTCTTTCAATCCCCTTAATCTTATTTTCGTATCTTCTGTACCTGGAGTAGAAAGAGGATTAAATTCTATTATATTTTCTTCTGAAATAGTTTTTAATGTATGATCATAAAAATACATTTTTTTACCATATCCCTCTGAATAAGATATAGCAGAAGAATTATTTATAAGTTCATAATTAGTAATTTTAAAATTAGAATTTGTAGCTAACTCTAAATTTGAAAGTATTAATTCTTGTTTTTTATTTGGTTGTTCACCTTCTATTGCTAAATTCGGATCAGAGTCATTAAAAACATTTCTTTGAAAAATTGCAATTGCTTCATCAAATTGTTTGGTTTGATCAAACTGTTTTTCAACTTCAATAAAATTTACATTGTAATAAACATCTATGAATGATCGATAAAATGTATTTTCATTTCTCCAAGAATGACTTGTTATATGTAGTATAAAATCTTTATAAGACTTCCAATCACATATCCATATCATTTCATCATCTGTAGGGTCTTCTATATTTGTTGCAAAACCTAATTGTAATTCACTAGCAACCTTTTTTATCACATCTATTGATGTACCTTTAAATGCTTTATTCTGTTCAACCCATATTTTTTTTATATTCAAAATACCAGTAATATAAAATATGGTTACTGGTTCTAAATCATTCAAATATGAGGTTTCTATATGTGTAATTAAATAATCATTTCTAATAGGCTTATAAACATCGTTATAACTCCTCAAATAAACTGATGCTATATCTCCATCTTTTGGTAGTTTTTGTGCTACAAACTCATGATTTGATATTATAATTTTCATGTGTAAGATAGGTAAGAAATTAGAACAATCGATTTCAAATGAAGTGAGTTCTGTTTTTCTAATTCTATACCCATTTATTAAAATGTAAGGGAACTCAAAACCAAATATTTTACTGGTTTTATATCCTTCTGCAAATGTGAGTGATATAGCTTTATCTTCTCTATCCATATCCGCTAACACTATCGTAGCATTAGATACTGTTCTTATTTTTGTTTTTTCAAAAGCCATTATTGAGGACTATTCAATTTATTCTTTAAAACTTGACTTATTAATTCTGCTTTACTTATAGGTTCTGTAGAACATTCAGATGCATTTCTACCAACACCAGGTGCAAAACGAACTTTATTATTAATAACCTCTACCTCTCCATCTCCAAACTCATTGAAGTTTGGTGGTAAATTATTAGACGAAGGTGCTGGTGTATCCGCTCCAAGTTCTTGGAGTTTTTTAAATTTATTAGTCAGTTTTTGAATATTTTTATCTGGCGTAGACGCTTTATCTGGATTTATATAATTATTACGGATATCATCATCAGTCTCTGCTATTCTATTTTTTGGATTTACATTAATACTATTTCCAGAGCTTCTTAATAAAATAACATCATCCGTATTTAAAGTAAATGGATTTGAAATATAATTTGTTTTAAGTAATTCTGTAAAATCCATAGAGTTATTGATGTCCATAATTAATAAATCAGGTCTCATCACCATGGAATTATCTACAAAATATCTTCTATCAAATGTTTCATCACCAAAACTATTTAACGATTTAGTAGTAAAATCAATTATCGTTTCATTATTTTTAGTAATTTCTAACTTATTGTCTATTGATTGCAAACTTATACTCATATACATTTATTTTTTTACTTAAAGACGGTACCTATAGGTTGAAAAACAGTAGCAAGTACTTTATTTGTTTTATTTTCTGCTTTTACTAAATCTGATATATTTCTACCTGAATTATCTACAGTTGTTCTATTAAATGCACCACGCACATCAGTATCTTTAAGTGTACTTTGGCTAGATGTAGTAAAAGTAGAGGATGATGCGTTTACATCTACTGTTGAGTCTGCATATGGGTAGTAAATTCTACCACCACCGCCATTAAATATAGACTGAATATCACTTGCATCACGACCCCTACCATGTTCTAATGTACATGTATATTTAAATTCTGTTGGGAAATCATCAATAGATAATTCGTCGTTGAATTCCATATCAGTAGTAGTACACCATAAATTACCTATCATCATAATAGGAGTAAATGGATTACCAACTTGTAAATGCCATTCACCAGTTGGTGCACCTGTTAATTCGGATTTTGTTTTCTCTAATACTGTTCTTTGAAGATCTTTCATGCTCTGACTGTTTGCAAAAAGGTATTGCGAAGCTATCGCAGTTAAAGACGCTTGATTTTTAGAGTCTGTGAGTGCCTTTATTGGATTATCTATAATATCCTTTAAAAATCCTCCAACTCTATCTGAAACGGCTGCAGAAGCAGATCCAAATTGTTTAAAAAGTTCGTCTTTGAGCTTAGTTGGATCTTTTAAGTTTTTTAATAAAGAAAATACCATTTCAGTTCTAAATAAAGGAAAATTCGCCCTATCAATAAGAAATCTATTCTCTCCACCCCAAAATAAAGCATGATTATATGTTAAAGCCAACATATTTGATAATATATCAAGCATGGCTGCTTTTTGATTTACATTTTCTATCGTTTTCGATGAATATTCAAATGTAACTTTAAAATTATTATGTGTAAATTTCAAACCTCTAGCTCTCGTCTTAGCACCTGTAATTACATTTACAGGCCCATATACTAAGTCTTGCAATGGACCGTTTTTCCAAGGATCATAAGCAGATGTCCAATTATCTAATGCACCTATGTTTCCATCAGTTCCAGTTCCAGACAATATAGAAAGTAATTTAATACCCGTATCCTGCAAATCTTTTGCTGAACCTTGACCAGCTTTACCAATACCTAAAAAATCCGCAGCTTCTTGCAATGTTGTAGCATTATTATCCTCACCAGGTGATGTTATAGCCTTGGTATTAATCGTAACATTCATTTTTGTGAAAGCACTTAACTTATTATTTGCGCCATCTATATACGATAATGCTTGAGCTATGGGTTTCCGTAATAGTGATTCAGGACCTTCATCTTTTATAGCAACCCTCAATTCATCATACACAGGTGCCATAAATCTACGGAGCGTAATTAATCTATTATTATTAAAAGGATGATAATGTTTCATATACAGAAAATCACCATAAGAATATCTTCTTTCTGGTTGATTTGCTCCAGGTCCACCTTCAGAATAATGACTAATTATAAGACTAGTTGATGGATTCTTGTATTGCTCATAGTCAGCTAAACCCTTGTAATCAATAGAACCCTCTGATACATTTAAATCTGTTATTGCATTAGAATTTTCATTACCATCCATTATAGAATGGTATCTTACTAAATAATAAGGATTTATTAAACTAGAAAACCCCTTAAAGTTGTTTGCACCTGATCCAGAACTTTTTTCAAAGTTATTACCTCCAGGTGTATTAGATGGCTTGTTTTGATTTACAGAAGTTCCTACAACTTTTAATGTCTTAACTTCTGGATTAGAAGTAATTCTAGTTAAATCCAGGTTAGTATCACCAGCCTGACCGCCACCCCCTGAACCAGTAAATCCTGCAGTTGCATCTGAACTTGCACCAGGATTGCCCCCAGCTCTTACTTGAGATGCTGCCCCCAAATTATCATTCGCCTTTGTAAGTGCACCCTTAGCTTTATCCGTAGCACTACCAGACCCTGTATTACCTGTTAATGAATTATATAAATCAGTTACAAAACCAAACATTCCAATTAGTTATTTTATATCATAAGAAGACCTACAACAAGATCTGCTTTAATATTATTTTTCTTCAAAATTTCACTCACGGACTTTTTTATGTCTGAAGTATATTTTGGAACGATATACACTATATCCTTCTCTGTTTCATATATTTTCTCAAGTAATAACCTCTCTAGTTCTCTTGATAAAATAAAATATCCAGCATCAGATAAATTACCATTTAAATCATATCCTAAATCTTGAGCAACACTGAATACATCTAGATATTCGACATTCAAACCTCTAAAACGTTTTTTTATAACTTTCAAAGTACCTTCTTCGATAGTTACAACGACATTTATATTATTATTGTCGAATTCTTTATCTAGCATCTTATTCTCCCTTTTCAACTTTTGTATGTATATTTAAAAGGAGTTTAAGTCCTGATGCAGCCGCTATAGAATCACCCAAAGTTAATAAAATACCAATCGGTAAAATCACAACGTCATTACTAGAAAGTAGAGAAGAACTGTCATCCATAGATTCAATATCTAAACCCCATACACATTCTGAAGAATCCAATATTTCATGACTTCTCCAGAATCCTAGATGTATAAAATTGTCTTCTTTTACTTTCCATCCATTTGACTTACAGAAATCAATTGCTTCATGTAATTGATTTAAGTTTTCTGTGGTATATTTAAATAAACCCTCGGATTCCTTTGGAAGTATTACACCCTCTATAATACCATTCTTTATTATAAATGGTAAAATTCTACCATAGTTTTTCTTAAGCCTAATTGTTTTAAAATTAGATTCATTATGTATAGAAAATTCTTCACATGAATAAACTACTTCGCTAATTGGGTTATCTGTATATTCTGTTTTTTTCATTAAAAAAGATTATTGTGATTTTTCAAGTATAATTGTTTCAGGTTCTTTATATATCTGTTTATTTTCAAACTCCTGATTTATTACACTATTTTCTTCACTTTTATAATAAAGCATAAGTTTCTCTTTGATTGACTCTTTAACTTGATCGATTGTCAAATTATTCATAATATGTTCAATAACATAATCGATAGCATTATCATAAGATTCATCAATGATATTAAAAAATTCCTTTTTAACTAGATCTATATTAATATCAATTGTAATAGGAGTAGGATTTTTCTTTCTGGATGCCAACAATTCTCTTAATGGGCTATTAGGAAGACTTGAATTAGTATTCACTGCCTGAACAGGCTTAGGTTCAGGTTTAGATACTTTAGGTTGATATACAGGTTCTGTAGGAATTTCTACTTCTTCAACAATTTCATCAATGATACCTATATCTGCTATGAACTGACTTTCAAGATCTTCTAATAAAATATTATAACCATCACTCATAGTTAATTGAATTTCGCCATTATTCATATCACATCCAACTACTTCTACAATAGTACCGAAATTTTTACTAGTAATATACTTAAAAGTTTTACCAACAACCTCTCTTTTTACTGTTTCCAAAATATCTTGTGGGTTTGTAGGTACTGCTGGTTTATTATTATTTTTAGCTGCCTGTAGTTTCTTTCTCTTTTCTGCTTCTCTCTGCCTCTTTCTTTGCTCAATAATGTGTCTATTTTCTTCAGTAAGCAAGTCAAAAGGTGGTACTGACTCAACTTTTGTTAGAGGCCTCCCATCTTGACCTATAATTACGGCTCGATCAACGCCTTGTGACTCATAATGACCAGTTCCACCAACTGGCACCATCCTTGCACTTATATCGGGCATACCGCCCATATTACTATTTGAGGGTGTAAAGCTCATAAAAATCCTTATTATTTATTATGAAATTATTCTTTCGCCAAATTTCTGTTTGTATTCTGCTTTCCAGTCATCTGCATATCCCAATTCTTTGTAGTTCTTGTAATGATATGCGAATCTTTCCAATGTTTTTAAAAAGTGATCTCGAATATTATCTTTATGTATTTTTTCTAGAATATCGGCTTGAATCCTAAACACATGATCAGTACCTACGATTTTCCAAACTAAATATTCTATGTTTGTTTGTAGATTATAAGAGTATTCAATATCTACAGGATACCAACCATCAGGTTCCAATCCATGCATAACCTTTTTGGTTAAAGGATTTACATTGTTCAAATCGTATAAGGTAACTATTCTTGACATATTCAATCTATAAATAATACAACTTATCTTATATATCTAAGATAAAATTTTGTTGAAAATTTTGTTATTATGATAATAAATATTAATTTTGTTAAAATTATCATTGGGTCATAATATGTCTTTTAAACCAAGTGTTTATCAAGAAGCAATTTTTAATCATATAAAAAATTCAAGCCAAAATGCTGTTATTGAAGCTGTCGCTGGTTCTGGTAAAACAACAACTTTAATAGAATCTCTGAAAATTGCAAATACTGATAATGTAATATTTGTAGCATTTAATAAACATATAGCTGAAGAACTTAAACCTAAAGTACCTAAAGGCGTTAGAGTATCCACGATGCATTCTTTTGGATATGAACAGATATTACGTACCTACGGGAAAATTAACATAGACCATTTAAAGGTTAAAAAAATTATACAGGCTAAAGCAAAGGATTTATATTTAGCATTTTCTGAAAATAAGAATGAATATGCTGAAGATCTTTCTAGTCTCGTTGATTTATTAAGATTGAACCTATGTTCTTCCGTAGATGAGGTACTAGAAGTAGCATATAAGCATTCTTTGAATAATGCTTCTGATAGTTTAGTAAATGATGCTTTTATCATAATGAAAGAAATGAATAGAACACGAGATTCTATTGATTTCGTTGATATGATTTATATACCAGCATCGGAGGACATAAAGATTAAAGAGTTTGATTTGGTTTTAGTAGATGAATGTCAAGATTTATCAAAAAGTCAAATTCAACTTATGAAAAAAATGAAATCCGAAGGAGGTAGGATTATTGCAGTTGGTGATAGAAATCAAGCTATTTATGGGTTCGGTGGAGCAGATAGCCAATCTTTTCAATCTTTAACTCAAATGGAAAATACGATACTATTACCTCTAAGTATATCGTATAGATGTAGTAAATCTGTTATTAGAGAAGCACAAAAAATAGTTCCAAGTATAGAATACTCTGAACATGCTATTGAAGGTATAGTTAATCACAATGGATTGATGAGAAATATAAAGGATGGTGATTTTGTTCTTTGTAGAATGAATGCACCTCTAATATCAACTGCTTTAAAGTTCTTGGCATCTGGATCAAAAGCTAGTGTAAAAGGTATTGATATTGGATCAAGAATCATTAGTAATCTTAAATCAACTAAAGAAAATGATTTAAAAAAATCATTACTTATGCTAAAGACTAAATATTTTAGGGCAAAGGAAGAACTTGAAAATTCAAATGATAGGAAGTCAAGAGTTAAATTAATGTCATTAGAAGATATGCTCAATGCAACTCAAATACTTTCAGTAGGATGTCATACGATCGATGACGTAAAGCGTAAGATTAATGATTTATTCAGTGACACTGAAACTAAGGGCGTTATATTCTCATCTGCACATAAATCAAAAGGTCTTGAAGCCGATAATGTACACATACTTAAACCTGAACTCATGCCACTCAAAAATGTGACATTAGACTGGGAAAAGGAACAAGAAAATAACTTACATTATGTTGCCATAACACGATCTAAAAATACTTTAAGTTATATTCAAGATTCTATATAAGCTTAGATCCTTTAGTATCAGGATCATCTGTTATTACAAATGCTTTATTAGCATTTACAACAATACCCAATCTTCTCATAAATGATCTATTTATCAGAATAGGAGTAGTTTTGGTTGATCTATTTATTGGAGAGAATTTTACATTTTTAACCAAAACATCATTAAATACTACATCAATTTTGATTATAGGTCTTTCGTGTATTACTTCTCCAACTTCTGTTTTTGAATATTCTACAATATCATTAACAAATGTTTTATCACCAATACTCCAAATCAATTTCCCATCCTTTTCTTCTATCTTATCTGCGTGAATACTACAGGATTTAGAACTATTTCCAGTATCAAATTTAGCTACGAGTTCACCTATACCAGGTATAGAGATATTTTCAAGATATCCTACTTCTAAATTATAATATGACCAGTTTGATTTATTTGTTGCATAATCAATAATCTTTGTAACTATAGGTTCACCTAAAACCTTAGATATACCTTCAGTTCCAGGAGATGAATTTACTTCTAAGATATAAGGTTTATTTGTGTTTTTATCAATCATTATATCAACACCTGACCAGTGACAACCAACCGCAGTTGTCGCATCAAACGCTAATTGCTCAAGTTCAGGTGTAATCTCATAAGAATCAACTTTACCACCTAAAGAGTAGTTTGTTCTAAAATCATCCTTTACGGATTCTCTTTTCATACAACCTAATATTACTCTATTACCTGATTTTTCTTTTAATGGATTGAATTTTTTAACCAAGACTTGAATTCTAACATCAAAATCAGCATCGATTTTTTCTTGAATTAAAATTTCACTATCTGGATTCAACTTCTTAATTGTTTGATATACAGACTTTAAAGATGCATATGAATCTACTATCGATACACCTATACCTTGTGTTCCAGATATTAATTTTACTATAAGTGGGAATTTATTACCTACTATTTCTAAAGCAGTATCTAAGAACTTTATATCAGGTACTAGGGAATACTTTGGAACTGGTAAACCATACTCTTCAAGTATTTGTGATGTAATATATTTATTTTCACAAGTTTTAATAGAATCCAAAGAATTTACTATAAAATATCTTGCCTTCTCTAATTGATAAAATAATCTACGAGTGTGTGAATTTTCTATAACCCCTCTTCTTGGAATAATAACAGTAGTATCTGGGTCAATCAAAATTCTTTTAGAATTATAGATAATTAGATGACCGTTATAAACCTTTTCTAAAAGTGCATTATTGATATCAATAACATGGCATTCTAACCCTCTTTCTTCACAAACAGCTTCAAAAGATTTAGTAGTAGGACTACCATTTGATTTTCCAGTAAATATAATTACTTTAATAGCATCTTGTTTCGATTCATTCAGAAAGGAAGAATAATCTAAAATGGTTTTAGTTTCCATATGGGGATAAGTATAAATTTCTCATCTATATATCAAAAAATATAAAAAGAAAAAGCCCAGAAATTATCTGGGCTTTAAATTATTTAATTTTAATCTCAATTTCTTTTGATTTCTCTTTAATTTTAGGGATCTTTAATTCAAGAACTCCATTTTCATACGATGCTTCGATCTTACTACTATCCACACCAGAAGCTAACTTAAATTTGCGTTCGTATATACCAGTCCTGATTTCCGATAAATGTTCTTTATCTTTAGATGCTTTGTTAAGTTCTCTTTTAGCACGAATTTTCAAGATAGAACTTTCGAAAGAAATTGAGATGTCTTCTTTCTTAACACCTGGGATTTCAGACATAATGTACCACGCATCATCACTCTCTGCAATATCTGTTGCAGGTATATACAAATAGCTACCTTTTGAATCTTGCATATACATGCGTTCTGCCAAATCCATTTGGCGAAGTAGAGATGAAATTGAATCTAACATAATATAATGGGTTATTTTTAATTAGTTCTTATTGAACTACATACATATATGGCAAAAGTGTGCCAAAGTTCTTTTTTTTGATTTTTTAAGCCATTAAGTCATACATCATAAAAAAATTGTCAGAGCGTATGACAACTTTTCTCAATAAATACCTAAAATGTCTTAGGAGAAATATATGAAAAACACATATTCAGTAGGATTAATTACCTATAATAATGTAAATAGATTCCAAGAATGTATTTCTTACATTCCTAATTTAGATTCGAAACCATTCATAGTTGTCAATGATGGAAATCCCTATGATCCTAAAGAATATAGGGATGACATGATAATTCTACAGAATAAAAATAATAAAAAAATTGCAAAAAGTAAAAATCATATCCTAAAATATCTCATGACCTTTGATACTGATTGGATTTTTATTATCGAAGATGATATGAAAATAAAGGATCCTAAAGTATTTGATAGATATATTGAAGTAGCTAATGATAGTGGGATATTGCATTTTAATTATGCTTTACACGGAAAAGATAATTGGAATGAAGAAAAAACTGACCCTATCCCAAGATTAGTATATTCAAATGGCGTATCTCTTTATGAATATGCTGGGGGGTGTTTCCAATTATATCATAGATCCGTAATTGAAAAAATAGGTCTATACGATGAGTTCTTTAAAAATGCTTGGGAACATTTAGATATGACATATAGAGCCACATTATCTGGATTCCACACTCCATATTGGTTAGCATCAGATATTACAAATTCTCATGAATTTTTAGAGCAAATTGATGAAGAAGTAGAATCCAAAGTGAGTTCAAATAAACATAATCCCTATTATTACGAAGGATTATATTATTGGAAATTTAAATATGGTAAGTGGGTGAGTGATATTCCAGATTGGATTAATGAGCAATACCACCCAGATGAAATAATGAAGATGTTTTATTATAGACAATATGAAGATTTATCAAGATTGTTTTTCGATTATTATAAAGCCGATAAATGCTTATATTTTGATAAGGAATTTACAAATGGACATGTTTTTGAAAATGTCTGGGGATTCGTAGATAGAAATAACAAACCTATTCTTTACACAAAGTAGATTCTGTACACTTTGCAATCCAGTAAGAATCTGCTATATCATCTATAGGCTTAATCCAATTTTTCGTTTTCTTGAAATATGATATTTCACTATTTAGTTTATCATATAATTTCAAATTTAAACCAGTTAGTTCTACATCCAAAAACTTTTCAATCATTTGATTTTTATCAAACTTTCCACTTCCTGCTTTAGCTTTAACAGTATTTGCAGCAAAGAAATAAACATTATTTGATCCATATTTATTAACTAGACGCTCCCTTAGAATATACTGATAGCCTGCTATTTCCGCTAATCTGTTAGAACTTGCTCCAAATGCTAAATTTTCTAGACCTATTGCATCTATATCTGGAGGAAGATTTTGAACTAGGCATTCAGATAATATAATTGCATTTGTTGTAGATACTCGTTCTCTTTCGGTTACACTTGTACCATTTTGCACATCCAAACGTTGAATATCAATAATGGAAACTTCAGTATCCTGAAGATTCTTATGGCCTTTTGATTTTTCTTTGGGGAAAACCAAAAATGAACATTCTTTAGTTATTGTATCATAAATACAGACTGATGGGTGATTTATTGAAAAGTCTATTCCTGCTATTTTCATTTACTTTGTGATTCCAAAAGTTTATTAAATTCTCCAAACGATGAAACTGAAGATTCAGCTAATTTTATCATACTAGCCGCATCTATCCTTACTCTTTTTCCATTATGTATAATGAATACCTTTTCTAGATTACCTTCATCACTCACTATGCTAACTATTCTACCTCGAATAGGTTTTTCATCTTCAAGACGTTTCCCTGAGACATAATCACCAATTTGAAATCTAGTTAATATCCATTGTTGAGCTTTATCTTTTTGGAATTCTAATTGTCCTCTATTATTAATTCTACCTAAATCAAATGCAGGATTCTCGTGACTTAAACGAGAATAATTGGATCCCCATCTGTTCAAAATATCAGATGGTGTCCAGGTTGAACCTGCAGTTTTTAATGATGATGTTACTTGTGGCATAATTTATAGTATTTTATTATCTTATCCTGTTACTTGTACAATTCTCGCTGAAACTACCCAATTAATGTTCTTCCCTGCCTCTCCAGTAGCTTGAAATAAAGGACCGCCCGTTGTTGCATCAGCAGTCACATTTATATCCCATGCGTTATTATCTTCACCAATGATTTTTTTATCTACAGTTCCCACTAAAGCGACACTTGAAGCTAAAGAACCTCTATCCATAGTAAAATATAATTTATATCCAGCTGATTCTCCATCAGCATCAGTTCTTCTCGCTACAACTAAACATTCCATAGTCCAAGTTGAATCAGACGGAATAGCAGCTAAAAGTGAACTACCATCCAAATATAGACTTACGGCTGAACCATTAGTAGTTGTACCTCTATACATCAAATTCATCGTTTGGGCATCTCCAGAAGTAGAAAATGATCCCGCAGAAAATGCTATTTCCCCATGATTAGTTGTCTTAGCTTCATAACCCATGGCGGTACTATAATTCCCCTGGGCACCATTATTTCTTCCACCAACTATCGTAGAATAACTACCACTTGCTACTTGAACAGAATTAGATCTAGATGACTGTAAATCAACAGCATTGGATCCTCTCTTATCACCACCTGTCGAAGTACCATCAGGTAAATTCACAAGAAATGCACCAGTATTTTTGGGCTGTATAACCGCATCGATACTTGGACTAGCACCAGTTGCTATAAGTTGAGATGCATATATTGGATTATTTGGTGATGATGTGTTCAAACTTGGTGTAAACCCATCTAGATTACCTTGAATCCCCTGTACCCCTTGTACTCCTTGAGTTCCTTGATTACCCTGATTACCCTGATTACCTTGAACTCCTGGATCACTTTGAGGTCCCTGTGTACCTATACCCTGTGTTCCTTGAGTACCCTGACGACCTTGGTTCCCTTGGTTACCCTGATTACCTTGGTTTCCTTGATTACCTTGTGCGCCTTGAGCTCCTTGAGCTCCTTGGGTTCCTTGATTACCTTGAGCTCCTGTAATACTTTGAGGACCTTGAGTACCCACATTTCCTTGATTACCTTGACCCCCTTGAGTACCTTGAGCACCTTGATTACCCTGATTACCTTGGTTTCCTTGATTACCTTGAGCACCTTGAGCACCTTGTCTTCCTAATAGACCTTGAGCACCTAATCCACCTTGAGTACCTTGTCGACCTTGTGCACCTTGATTACCCTGATTACCTTGACGACCTTGAGCACCAACTTGACCTTGAATACCTTGAAATCCTTGTGTACCTCTATTACCTTGAAATCCTTGTGTTCCACTTCCACCCTGTCTACCTTGCACACCTTGAATTCCACGTATACCTTGAGAACCTTGGATACCCTGAATACCTTGAATACCCCTTAATCCTTGAGTACCTTGTGATCCCTGATTCCCTTGAATACCTTGAACGCCTTGGTTACCCTGAGATCCATTTATACCTTGGAAACCTTGAGAACCAGATACACCTTGAATACCTTGAGATCCTTGGGATCCTTGAATTCCTTGAGTACCTTGTTGACCTGGCGTTCCTTGAACTCCAATACCAATAGTTCCTTGGGTGCCTTGAACACCTTGGGTGCCTTGAACACCTTGCGTACCTTGTGCTCCGTCCATACTGTGTTTTTTATTATTATTCTACACTATATATCAAAAATTATTTTATCTTAATTACCTTTTCTAAAATATAGATATATAATGTATAATTATTATTTTCAATTTTAAGGAATACATTTTATGACGGAAGAAGAAGCAAAACAAATGCTATCTCAAAGAGACGCGGAATTTAATTCTGTAAAGGAAGTGGGAGAAGATATTAGATTAGGTTCAGCTACAATCCCACCACCTAAACCTAAACCAAAAGCAGTTCAAACAGAAGAACCTGAGCTAGTAATGGAACAACCTATATCTGAACCCGCTATCCGTACAGTTCATTCTAATTTTGATATTGGTTGGTATGAAGTACCTTTAGAATCTTTACCAACAAAGGGCTTATTTTATCCTAATGAATCCCGTCTTTTAATTAAACCCGCAACGGTTTCAATCATTAGACATTTTTCTACAGTTGATGATACAAACCCGTTAGAATTAAATGATGCATTCGATTATATCCTTGAGAATCTTGTAAGATTTAATGTTCCAGGTATGCCATCATCTTACAAGAATTTAAAAGATATTGACAAATTATCAGTTATTTTGCACGTAAGGGATGCTACATTTAAGAACGGAGAATCAAAAATAGTTAGTGATATCACTTGTTCATGTGGGCATACTGATGCTAAAACTTTAAAATGGTCAGATTTTGAATTTTTCAATTTCAATCCTGATTTAATGCAGTTTTATAATTCAGAGAATAAAATATTTCAAGTTAATTTCAATGATCCTATGCAATCAGATGTTGGATTAACCTTACCTTCAATAGGTATGAGAAATTTTGTTCAGAGATATGTTACTAATAAAATTAAACAAAAGAGAACTTACGACAAATCATTTGCGAACATAGCTCCATTTATTATGGATGATTGGTCATCTATAAATGAATCGTTGTATGATCAACAACTCGAACAATCTTCAGAATGGACGACATATCAATTTGCAGCATTTGTTAGAATAGTTGATTTAGTTAAAAAATCTACAACCTCAAGAATAAAGCACAAGTGTACAAGTTGCGGTGCAGAGGTCACCGCCCCAAGTAGCTTTCGAGGAGGAATTAAATCTCTCTTTATTCCAGACTTACAAAGTATCACTAGACAGGCTTGAAGATAATTTATTTACCTTGTCTAGATTAGGTTTGAGCTTGTTTGAATTAGAAGAAGTGCCCTATTGGAGATATGAGACTATAATAGAAAAAACAAATCAATGGTTCGAATCATTGAAACAAGCAAAACAAAATAGAACAAATGGTAAAGATCAAGTCACTACTATTTTTGATATAAATGTAAATAAAAATCCGAATCTATGGACAACGAATTAATAGAAAAACTCATCAGTTCAGATGAATTGATAGTTAAAACAATAGAAGAAAATTCTCAATCATTAAATGTATTGATTGATGGATTTTCTTCTATTATGTCCATGACTACTATTGATGGTGATAAATTAGAAAAGCAAATAGAAGAACAGAGCGAAAAAGAAGCTGAAACTATTAAAGGGACTTTAACAGAAAGTATTAATCAGTCTTCTAACTTATCCCTAGAACAAGTTGCAGAAGCGGAAGCATCAGTTTCAGAAGGATCTATATTATCCGATGAAACAATAAACAGTCTTATAGATGTCATATCAAATGTACAAACCGTTTTAGAAAATCTTAATACTGAAAGTTTATCTACTGTATCAACTGAAACAACACCAACAACAGAAGTTAATACAGGAAATTTAACTCAAGTTATAGATGATTTTAAAACGCTTTCAAATTTAAATTGGTGTACAGATTGGTTGAAATGCTTAGAAAAAATAATAGAACAGGCAGATGTAGTTAAAGAAGCACTAGGTTCTATACCGAGTGATAAAAAGGTTTCTTTAGGTATAAATGAAGATGACTTAAAAAAAGTAGATCAATCGATTCAAAAAGTAAAAGAAGATATTTCAACGGATATAAATCTTTCAGTTGCTAAAACCGAAATGATAGAACAGGCTACTCAAGCCCCAGCATCATCAGAACTTTCAACTGGATTTTTAAATAATTTTTCAGATTTAACTGAAAAAATAAGTTCATTTACAGAAAAAGTTGAAAACAATACGGTATCTCAAGAATCTTTCGTTAACAAAGTAAATCAGTTCTCTGAAACAACAAGTAAAACAATAGAGAATACATTTACTTCATTTAGTGATACTACAAAAACTATTCTTGAAAAACCTAATACTTTTGAAACTCTTCTACAAAGTAAAGTAATAACTGAAACAAAGCCACCAATGGAAATTGGAGTTGGGTTTGAGGAAATGGTAAATACGCCTATGCCTCCTATGAATCAACCAGCAGCCCCCATGCCCCCACCTCCACCACCAGCTATTTTAGGTTCAGAGCAAGGTACTGCAATACCTCAGTTGATTCAAGTGTTACCTATGCCACCTATGATAACTGAAATAGGTAAAGAATCAGTTTTAGAACAAGGTACACCAACTACAAGTGCAGTAAAGCAAGAAGTGGTCAATATACCGCCACCACCTCTAATTAGCCCAGAAATGTCATTTGAGGGGTTATTAGGTCAAATACCAATGCCTATGCCTCCTATTGCACCAAAAGTTGAATCTGGGGCACCCATGAGCATTTCTGCACCACCAAGTCCTTTAAATATTGAAGATCTTTTATCTTTTAAAAATCCAACGGTAGAAACGACTAATATTTCAACAGAAATTAATAAAGAAGAAATAATTCCTTTGGATTTAGAAAAATTGTTTAATTTTGAGCCGAAGTTAATACCTGGTGGTACCATTAAAGAAACAAATACAAATTTTATAGGATTGCAAGAACCAGTAGGTTTTGAACAATTAAGTAACATGGGATCTAATATAATTCCATCACAAACGCAAAATATGGGATTTCAGATTGAAGCAAATCTAGAATCAGTTGGAATGCAAATTAATCCATCTACTGAAACACTTGGAATGGGAACAACAGAAAATGAAACTACAGTTCAAAACATTCAAAATCTGCCAATATCGAGTTTCAATCCATTTGAAAATATGTTTCCTATGAAAAACCCTACAACTACAGTAGGTTCAGTCATACCAGAAGCTACATTAGAAAAACCAACTAATTTATCTTCCAGTATTGAAGAAATATTTATAAAAAATCAAGAATTACCACAAGTAAATTTAGGAAATGCTATTTCAAAAATTCAAAATGAAATGCCACAAGCACCTTCTGAAATAGCAGCTTCTACTGAAGTAATGATGAATGAAGTTAATCTTCAACCTTTAGAATCTACACTATCATCGTCTATTACTTCTTTAGGAGAAAATTTAAAAAGCTCAACACCTGCTCAAGTAACTCCAGTTGCGACTGAAGTTGAACCAAGTAATAATGTAATGAATGAAGTTTTAAATATGCTAACTAAACTTGATTCAACATTACAAACTCTTTCTTCTTCGCAAGGAAGAAGCACAGCTATACCATCTCTAGGAAATTCTCTTAGCGATGCTCAAGCTAGGATGATAGGTAGACAAATTGCAAATGAATTAAAAGATAGTTTTTCTAGATTGTATAATTAAAAAAGGAATTAATAGTGAATAACCAAAGTACATTCAAAGGTAATTCAAAAAAAGATGAACCTAGAATAAATAACGAGATTCTTTCTGAGACAGTTAGAGTTCTCAATGAACTTGGAAATCCAATCGGAATTATGAGTATCCAAGAAGCTCTTACGATTGCTGAGGAAGAAAACAAGGATTTGATTGAAATATCACCTGAAGCAAAACCTCCAGTCGTAAAAGTAATTGAATACGGTAAATGGAAGTATAATAAAATTAAAGCTACTCAAAAAAATAATAAAGATAAGAAAACTACTAAAGAAGTTCGTTTTTCTATAAACATTAGTGATAATGATTTAAAAACTAAAATCAAAATGATAGAAAAGTTTTTAAAACAAGGTGATAATGTTTTAGTAAAAGTAATAATGAAAGGAAGAGAAAGGGTTAGAGAACAGTATGGTACAGAAAAAATGAATAAAATTATATCAAGTTCTAAAGACTTTTATAAAAGTATATCTGAAGTTAAATTAGACAAAAATACTATTCAGTGTACTATGTTTTCTTAAACCATTGGAAAATCAATTAGATTCAACCAATCCTCTTTATTATCTTTAAAATTATTCCATGTTAAATCTTCGGGTTTAACATGGATTGTTTTTTGTGCCCCCCTTTTTATTATACCTATCCCGTGATCGATATCAAACACATACATATTTAAATTATCAAATGATCTAAAGTAGACCCAAGCTTTCCATACATCCCCAGTCCAAACCTTTGATTCTCTCGGAACTAATTGCTCTCTCTCCCTAGAAGGTAAACAATCATGTACCATAATGATACCACCTTTATTTAAATATTTTAGAGAATTTTGTATGTCTTTTATAACTTGATCCTTTTCATGTAATCCATCAACAAATATGAAATCGAAAAATAGATCATTAGAATTAAAGAAATCATCAGATGTCATTTTATGAGTAGCAGATCTTGCATTATTATCAGGATCAACACTTAATTTATATAAGCATTTTATTTGATTAAAGTTTTTACCGTCTCCAGTACCAATCTCTAAATATGATTTATACTGATGTTTCTTTATGTAATTATTTATTAATAAGGTGTGCATATCTCCTAAATCCTTCATATGGTTTTAATAATAATATAGACAAACTAAATTTATTTAAAACATAATTAAAAGAAAGCTGATCACGTATAGAATTATTTTTTACTTCATCCCACCAAGCTTCATTAAATTCTCTCATATATGGAGTATTTTTTCGTATCAAAAAACCACTCGCTATCATTCCATTATGCTCTGGATAGTTATCACTTCTATATTTCTGAATTTGTTTAAATATTACTTGAGGATCGTCTTTTTTTAGGCGAATACATTCATTGGCTTCTTCATAAATACAATTCCTATCGGGATGTTTCCAAGTAACTATGTCATGATTAAAATCAAACTTACTATTCAAACATTCAAAATTTGAATCTATCCAGATAGAAAAATCATGTTCTGGTAAATATTTATGTGGATTTAATTTTATTTCTCTAGCTAATAGTCTAGGGTTTTTATTATTTGAACAGCTAATTCTATAAAATGGATAATCTGAATTTATGATTGTTCCATTTCTATCATAGTTTCCTATATTAGCTGTATAAATAATTACTTTCATTTTAATAAGTGTTTTGTACTTTTTATACTTCTAGAAAAATCTCCCCCTCTATACCAGTGATATACATATACACCATTCATTCTATACATTATTTGGTTTTGAGACAATGCTTTAAAATAAAATTCATTATCAACACCAAGCATTCCATTTTCTCTAAATCCACCAATATCTCTCCAAACCTTTTTACTTATTAATATTAATACCCCACTCATAGCATTTACTGGATCTTGAATTTGTGTAACTGAATCATAGTAGTTATTAAAAAGTTGCAAACCTAATTCTCTATGATATTTCATATCATTTGTTTTTGGATCCCCATACAACTGCCAAGGACAACCTACTCTATTAGTATAACATGTAAAAAATCCTGATTCAGGATATTTTCTTACTATATCTTCTAATTGTTTTCCAAAAAATGATGTTGTAAAACAAGCATCTGCATCTAAAAAACAAACAAAATCGTTTTCACCTACTAAGTGCATAGAAGTATTATATGCAGCTCCTACATTTTTTCCAGTATTCCAAGGTATAATGTAATGTATCATATTATTCAAAATAAAAAAACCCAATTATTATATAAAATAATTGGGTTATTGTTTAGATTTTGAATTTATTTATTTCCCATATAATTCTTTTTATATCTTTCTATAAATTTCTTATATGATGTAGTAATCAATGGTGATTCCGATTTCATCAATTCTTCTTTAGCCTTAGCATATTCCTTCTCAGCAAATGGATACATTGTATCGCCTTCATGTGGCTGTACAAGATACTTTGGTGGATCATAGCTTTCTGTCTCGCCCTTATTAGCTTGTGCTAAATTTTGCATGTCTTTAACTGTTTTAATATCCATGAGATTTATTTATTTTTATTATGAAATTTCATAATCTACACTCTATATATCAAAATTTAAATTGGATCTCTTAAAAATCCACCACCATTTTTACCAGCAGCACACCATTTCCATAAAAATAATAATAAAGGTATATTAATAAGACTTAATCTTTCCCATGTTGGAAGATCATCAATATACAGTGGCATAAGTTTAGTTATTTCTGGATCTATTTCATTCTTCGCTGGTGTAGATGGCGAAGGTGGTGGTAAGGTCGCACATAATGTAAAGCCTAGAGGTACACTAAAAACATTAATTTTATTTTGTAATCCTATATTCTGTTGCTGTAATATTAAATTTTGTTTTTGTTTTTCAATTAAGTCTCTCGATTCTTGCTCAATTTCTTGCTGATTTTTTTGAATAGAAAGTTCTAGATTTTGTTTACTAAAAGTATTCTTCTTCAAATCACTTTCTTTATCAGCTATGTCCGATTTAAGTTTAGAAATAGTATTATTCAAACTAGCATTTTGATTTAGTTTTGAAGTTATTTCGGATTGCTTGTTTGAAATATCGCCTTTAGCTTGCTGAATTTTTTGATTCGCATCTGGTGCTTGTTTATTTTGAATAGATTTTATTTCATTTTGCTTTGCATCTATTTCTCCCTTTAATGAATTTATTTTATTTTGGTTTTCATTTATTTTACTTATGTTTTCTGATATTTTACTAGTATTATCTGCTATAGATTTTGACAATGTAGCAATTTTGTTTTGCACATCATTTATCTTTTTGGTGTTTTCTGTAATTTCAGATTTTCTTCTTTCTATATCCTTTTGCCTTCTTTCAAGATCTTCTTGGTTTCTTTTCATCCTTTCAATATTATCTGCTACTATTTTTTGGATATCTTTAACATGTTTATCTAAATCTGAAGGTTTTAAAAGAGGTATATTGATTTCAGGAGAAGCATCTAATCTTTTACTAGTAGGCTCTTCCTTTATCTTACACATTGGTCTAATAGCAACTGGAAACCAAGCACTTTTAGGTCCAATTGGACCTAATGGACAATCAGATGTATTAAGTATAAAAACAAATGGAGAAGGTAAAACTCCACATTGGCCTATTAAAACTACTATTAATGCAACTGGAGTATTTATAACTGTTAATGGTGTCCAGATTATTGGACATGGGATAAATAAAGGTTTAGGGAAAATAGGTAAAATCAATCCAACTGGCCAATGTACTGGTACCAAATTCATTATTGTTGCTAATGAACAAAATTTTCTCCACCATCTTAAGTCAAATATAGTAGGACTTTTAGAAGCATCCATTGGGATACCTTTATAATTAACATCACTACCTGCTGGTATATCTGGATCTTTTAAATCTGGTAATTCGCATCCTTGTGCTAATAAACTATCCTTTATAGTTGTATTCAGTTCATCAAAATATTTCTGAATTTCTATTTCTTCTACAGAAAGATCATCCAACTCTTTAATTAAAGGATCATATGTTTCTTTAAGTTTAATTGCTGATTTATTATAATATGACTTAATAAAATCAAGCCTATCTCCACCTCTAGCTATCGTTTCTATTCCCCATGCATAACCGTATTTATCTACTACTTCAATTGCATTATTTATTTCTTTATCGAATTCTTCATCAGTTTTTTTGGAATTATTTATAATTTTATCAACACCGCCATCTATAGCTAAATCTATTTTTCCAATAGATTCAATCAAAACATCTTGTAATAATTCTAATTTTTTATTACCATCTCGTGAAGTTTTATTCTTATCATATATAAAATTCGGAGTATTATATTTTTCAAACTTTATATCAATTTGTGATGCTAAATCTTTAATGTTTTTATTTAAAATTTCTTTTAAAAATTGTAAATCTAAAAATAGCCTTTCATCTACTAAGCTTTTGATTATTTCATTCTGTTTTTTATTTAATCTTTCTATTTCAGAGTTCAAAGTATTGATTTTAAAAATATTAAGAGCAAATGTATTATCCTTTTCTTTTTGTTTTTGATTCCTTTGATTAGCTAAATCTCCCAATACCTTAAATTTTGGTTTATCCAGAGTATCTATAACTGTGTCCCAAAATCTTACAAATATTTTTCCGATTTTTGCTTCTTGTTTTATTTCCGATATTCTAGTTTTAACTTGATTTAATCTATCACCTTTTTTTTGTGATTCTTGAACTATAGGTTCAAGAACCTTTACACAATCTACAGCTACTTTGTCTTTTGGTCTATCTGTAGCATCATTTAAAGTATTTATATCCGAATTAATTATATCATCTCTCAATGTGGAAATATCATTCCCATTTTTTAATGATTCATTAGCTATTAATAATAAATTACCTATGTCAGTACGGCTTAATTCTTCCAATAAAATATCAGCAGGTGTCCCAAAGATATCTAAATTAGATAACGCATTAATAGCTTCATTCATTTGTGCGTTTCTATCTTCTAAAGAATTAGGATTATCTTCTGGTAAACTTGTATCTAAATTTTTAAATGCATCTTCAATACTTGTAGGACTACTTCCTTCTAACACCTTTGAGGGTTCACTAGGCGGAGCAACTGCTTCACATAATTTTTTAAAGTCCTCAAAAGTTACTTGTGGTGCTGGTGGTTCTTCTGGTTTACAAAAATTAACAGATGCTATGTCTTCAAATGATATGGTAGGCAATTGATTTGTAACTTGAGCTGGAAGAACATTACACATAGCTTGTAATAATTCTTCTGGAGTTATATTATCTAGATCATTTCTAATTTCTGGTACTCTAGCACCCTCAACTATTGGATTTAAGTTATTTAGTGTATCGCTAATTTGTTTGACTTGTAAATCTAATTTTGATAAAGAGTCAATAGGATCCCCTACATTATTTGGAAGCAAATAATCCCCAACTTGAACTCCTTGTTCTATGACTTCTTTTTGAAATTCAATAGTTACATCCAATGAATTTTTAGCTAATTCACTGAGCTCTTTAATATTTTGTTCTATTTCTGATTTATAGTCAAGAGACATAAGATTACCTTAGTATAATACTCTATATATCTTAAAACAAAAAAAGCCGTCAAAGACGGCTTCTTAAACTGTTTGAATTGATTATTTCAAACGCAACAAATAAACAAGCTTATGTGTCTCGTTAATCATATCCAATACGATATCTTGAATCTCAATATTTGATGAAATAAATTTTTCAGATGACATTTCGCAAAACATTTTTGCACATTCAGAATAATATTCTACCAAATCAACATTCAATATGCCTTTAATTTCAATATTAGCATTTTGAAGTTCTGGTGTGCCACCATTAGGATTTTTGCCCTTTGTTACTTCAACGAATCTGTCTGTTAATTCTTGAATTGTTTCATAATAAGAACCCAAAGCAACATGACTAGCATATGTATTTGTTTGCCAGTGCCAAAGTTGTGTTTGAGCTTGCAATTTGAGTAAAAGTGGTATGTACTTTTCCATATAAAAGGTTATTTTTATGTATATATCAAAATAATTAATTGTTTTTATCCAAATGATACATTTGAATCTATCATTCTTTCTCTGAGCATCATTTCTGATTCTCGCCTCAAGTCTCTTAAAGATTCTATCTTAGCTTCTTCAAGTTCTAAAGAATTTTGTAGATCCATAAGTTCGTCTTCTAAATTATGGAATTCTACAGATTCATTAATTGCTAATTTGAGAAATCTTTCTCTTTCTTCTGCATTCTTTCCATAATTTCCGTCTGATCTCCTGATAGCATCAGTCTCAATATTGAATCGAGTTTTTTCAATATTATGTTTTAAAACACGTATCGAGTTTCTCAATTCAGCAGTTCTCATTCTACTTTCAATGAGTTCTTGAGTATTAAACTCCATAATACACTATCCCAAAATGAATAATTAATTAAGTTTTGAATTTACTAGTTCTATTCTAAGATCATCTAACTCTTCACTTGACATTTTATCCCATCCATTATTATGGATAGTATTTCTTATTTCTTCTGTGTCTTGTGGTAGAGGATACTTTATGTATAATGCTAATATAATCATTTTTTCTTCTTTAGACAAATCTTCAAAAGATTTATCTATTTGTATTTCGTTAATCATAATAATAGGTTATGTTATTCGTATAATATATAACCCTTTAACGAAGCAAGAAACTGGTAATTTTTAACGTTTAGAAATTAAATTTTATAATCAATATAATATTCTTTTAATGTCGAATTATAATTATTATTTATCCGTTTATAGCTAAATTTTGCCATAATTTGATCAGTCATATCTAAAAGATTTTTACTAATATCAGAACAAGGAAGGATTATTAAGTATCTTTCTTTATTAGTATCGGTTGAAGATAAAAAACGTATGGAATTTAAATTAGAGTTACTATTTAAAAGTTCATTTGATAATGAAGTAAATAACCTGAACAACTGATGTTCAAGAGGTGGCTCATGCTGACGCATATAATTATTAATTTCGCTGTTTATCTGATTTTGAATATTAAATCCGTGTGGTGTAAACATATCTATATTTTAAATATTTCTAAAAAATTCATCATCAAGAGAAATGAAATCAGTTGATTTTTGCTCATGGATTATATTCCATGTTTTAGCCATACCGTTTTTAATTACTTGTGAGTAATAAGCGAAAACATTTTCAGATTTTTCAGGATTAAAATTTCTCCAGTGTTTCATAACATCTGCAATACCTGATGCTACACAGTCTTCTCTATCTTCTGGATATTTGTATTTAAGAATCTTTGACATCTCATTAGACATTTTACAAATCAATTCAACAGCACGAGGTGTAAGTTCATCCCTCTTTTTAGATTCTATAATCTCTTTCAAAAGTTCTTTATTATTAACATACTGTGCCATTGTAAATCCAGATTATTTTTATTACTACATTATATATCAATTAAACAAAAAAAGTTCGTAAATGTAATATTTACGAACTTTAAGTAATAAATAATATCTGTTTAAATGCTAGCTTCTTTCTTTAAAGCTTCAATATACTTCTCAAGGCTTTCTGCTGCATTTTTTACCTTTGTACTATTCAAACTAGCCGATTCTAACTTTGTACCTAAATCTTTAAGATTACTTATGATTGTTGGCAATTGGCTTATAGCTTGATTCATTGTAGCAACTGCTTTCGCTTTATCAGGTGCAGCATAAATGCTATTAGCATCTTCCTGCTCCTTTATCGAAATACCTAAAAATTCAGAAAAAGATTTCATTTATGTAAATTAAATTAATCTTAAAGATGATTTAGGAACGAAATCGCGAACACCGTTAATTTCTACCTCTACAGCTTCATCTAGGTTAGCATTCTCAAAAGCATCTTGAAACACTATGACTTTATGATTTGCTAATTCTCCATCAAATTCTGGAGAAACAATAGCATACATTTGTGTACCTTCTAACTCCTCATGTCCTTCGTGTTCTTCATGTTCTTCATGTTCTTCTGAATCATCAGATTTATAGAATGAATAAGAAATTCCTGAATCTTCTGACTCAAACTTTTCTAAATCCATCTTATCTTCTGAGCCCATACCCATAAATTTAGATGGTTCGCTGCTCAAAGGATTATATTCAGGATCCCATTCTTCATCATCTTCTTCATCAGGTGAATATTTATATGGATCCTTTACGAATGTGTCGTCTAAATACTTTTTAAAACTATTAGGAACAGATTGCCATTTATTTGATATTTCAGCATCCTCTACTTCCATTTCTATACCTTTTCTAGAATAGTCAGGATTTTCATACATATCAATATTATCTATAACATCCATATCGTCTATAACTTCGGACATAACAGATTCTAATGGTTGTTCTTCCATAGTTGGTTCACTGCCCATTTCTATACCCATTTGATAATTATCTGCAGAAGTCATTTCAATCTTATTTTCTTGAGATGACAAATTAGAAAATTCCTCTTCTGTTTGCTGACCATTTTGCAACATAATTATAGCAACGTGGCGTATAGAATCTATAGCTGTAATTCTACCTAAACCTTTACCAGTAACCTTTACCATGTCTCCAACTTGGAAATCTCTTTGTGGTAATTCTTGAACATATGCAGTTGTACCCTTCTTCTTGTAATCTTCCAATTTTTCCATTTCTTCTGCATATTCTTCTTCATCAGAAACTTCTTCTTGTGAAGCGAGTCTCAATTCAGGGAATCTATAAGTTGATTGAGTACCATCTGAGAAAATAACAGTTGCTGTTTTCTGCGCAGAGTCAATACCTGTAATCTTACCCACTCCCTTCTCAGCTACATCGACTTTATCACCAATGTTAAACAATCTTTCTGGAGTTTCTTGTACAAAAGCAGCTGTTCCTTTTGAGCCCTTTGTTTTTTTAGATTCATTCATAGATGAACCTTCAGGCTTTAATTCTATTTCTGAAAAGTCCAAACGCTGTAAATTACCATCTTCTAATGATATAGTAGCCTTTTTCTGTACAGAGTCTACAGAAACTATTCTACCTTCTTTTCCAGCATACATTACTAAATCACCTACACCAAAATCCATATCTTCCATGAATTCTACTTCAAGTTCTGGAATTTCTTCAAAATCTATCATATCAATATCATCTTCTTCAGAACTTTCATATTCATAAGTTTTGAAGGTTTTCAATTGAGCTGTTTTTTCGGCATATGTGTTTTTAAGTTTGTTAATTTCAGAATACAATTCTCTTTTAACTGCTGAAATTTCATCAGAACTGGATAATAAAATATCCTGTTGCGCTTCTTCAATTTTCAAAATATTTCTTTCGCATTCATCAATCTTATTTAGAATGACTCTTCTTTCATTCTCAATTTGTTGAATTGCTCTATTTTCTGTAGATAAAAAGTCAGAAAGGCTTTCAGATATATCATAATTCAAAAACTCAAGAATAAAATCACGAGCTTGTGTTCCATTCATAGATGAATAAACTTTATTTTCATTCATGAAAGGATTGGTTTTAACGACAGTCACAGATCCACCTAATCTTAAAATGCTTGCTTTAATAGATGGGTGATTCTTAGAAATAATAGTTTTAGCAAAATCAATCTCACAAAGTGTATCTATATTTTCATAGATAGCATTGAAATTGTTGAGATCGTCTTGTTGATTCCAACGGAAAATACCAGATTCAACAAGTTTATTATTTACTTCAGAAATATTTAATTTATTACCATTAAGAACAATAGACTTATCTGATACGTTGATTTTCAAAACGTTATTGCCATATTCATAAGAAATGGTATTTCTATCAACAGCAACATTGTTTTGATTTATAATTGAATTTAAACGAACGAAATTTTCATTGATTCTTCTCATTGAATCAATTTCAATAGGAGTGATCGTTTCATTCACTTTTTTGAAATAGTGGTTATCAATTGCAAAGTAATCTGAATTTTTCTCTACTAAAACAAAAGAAAATACTGGATTCACAATACATTCTGTTGAAGTTCTAGAAATATTAAATTTAGATTTAGCTTCATTTGATTCAAATGTTTTCAACTGATTTTGAAGATTTCTGATGATTGGTTCATAGGAATAAATTTCCATTTCAGCAATCATAGCAGAACGTAAATCAGAGGATTTGTTTTCAATAAATTCACGTAAATTAGTTATCAAAGGCTTGTAAAATTTAGCAGATTTTGAATTTTCTAATGTATGAACAGCAGTAGCAACCGCTATTTCTTCTGCTAAGTTATTCTGTGCATCCATAACGACTTTAACCGCTTCATTTATTGAAGGATCAAAGCAGAATGGCTTAAGTTGTGCTACGAATTGCTCAGATAACAAAAAGTCTGGTGTTTCCATGACTTTACGTTTCTGATACCATTCAGTAACATATTGAATTCTTGGGTTATGATCCCATACTCCTGTATATCTAATTCTATCAAGAGCGCGAGAAATACCCATATCGTTAAGCTTGTTAAGATTCTTTTCACTATCCAAGAATCGCTTTACATGAATATCTGAGCTCTTAATTTCACTCAATTTTTCATGTACAAGTGTACTTAACTTTTGTTCTGATACATTACCTGCTAATTCAAGGAGGCTTTCTAATACTTCACGAACAGCCGCATCAGAAGTGCTGTTCTTCAGTTTTTCTACTCTATTCTTTAAGAAGGACATGCCGAATCCTTTATTTTTAATATACATAAGTATAGTTTGTATTATCTATATATCAATAATTAAAATGTTTTTTACGCTTCATTGTCATTATTTTGCGTAATATTTTCTAATCCAACCTGATTTGCAAGATTCAGATTGTTCAATTGTGTAGAATTTTTGACTTGAATACTTACTCGATCGCTTGTAAACACAATATTTCCATTATCATCTCTACTAATTGCATCACTTGAAACGAAATCAATAATCTGATTTCCTTTGAAAAATTGTGTGTTTTTGTCAAATATTGGATAATATGTTTCAAGCTCGACTGTAAATTTCATATTTGTATTTACATTCTGACTCGTAACGGATCCAAAACTCCATTGAAATAATTTTTCTAAAGGCATATCTGCAGGAAATCCCATTTGAAACGGTATTCTCACGTAATTCCATCTAACAGACGAGGCTACTGTTGGCCAAAATACTTCTATTACCTTCTCCCAGATCTTCCAAGAATCCTCTTGAGTATCAGCCTGTATCTCAATTTCAAAATTCATTTTCAGAGGAATGGAATGCATTTTAGCACTGTAAGTCAAGAGTTGGTTATTTTCATCTTCCTTTACAAAATCCCCACGAACCAAATAATTTGTTAGAGAAGCTGTATTTATATTGACATTATTCATTTTTACCATACCCCTTGGTAAAACATCAATATTTCCATCTACTTTTTTGGGCTGGATACAATCATTCCATTGTATGTAAAAATCTTGTAGTGTCCTTTCATCACCTGTAAGTGAATAGTAGAAAGGAACATAATGAGTCTTTTTTTCAGTATCAGATAAAATGTAATCTAAATAAACCCTATCATTCAGAATATTGATAACACCTGCAATAACTGTACGGATAAATATATTATCATAATTAAATTTATGATGAACCCCATCTATAGCTTGAACTGGAGTCGGTGTACCATTCATGTTAAATCATTAATTTTTCATCCTAAAATCAGTCTTAGATTCACTTAATAAGATATTCAAGGATTTGCTCTGATAATCTACAACTATTTTATCTACTTTGAAGTATAATTTATTATACAGAATTATATCTCCAATTCTAGGTAGAAAATCACTTTCTTTTATATATCCAGAAAGTTCTTTGTCATCTGAATAAGAAGCTTTACCGAAATCATTTATATTTTTTAGAATATAAACTTCAATCTCAAATTTTGTTTTTTTATTAAACATATATTATATACATTTTTCTACTGTCAAATTAGAAAAATTATCTTTCAATGATGTAGTGATAGTCCAATCAAACAACTCCAAAGGTAATGGAGCATGGTTAATAACCATAATATTCATGTTATTATCTTTAGCGACCCTTCTTAAAATTTCAACAATCCTTGAAACATTATTTGGATCCAGAGAACTAAAAATCTCATCCAAAAACAATATATTTAAAGATGGAAATTTGAGTTTAAGCATTTTTATAATAGCAATCAATACAGCAAAATCGAGCATCTTCAATTGACCTGTAGATAACTCTTCTATTGAAATTTCATATGAAAGCTGTGTAAGCTTCGCCTCAAATTGACCATCAAACTGAACTTTAAATGGTAACTCTAATTCGGATAAAATAGAATTAATCTGATTATTCATAGGCTTAACAATATGTTCCATAACAGATTTCTTCAATCCATTATCACCTAGAATTTCTTCAACAATTCTATTTATACCTTCCTTTTTCATTAACTCCTTTCTCTGAACTTGAATCTCCTCTAGTTTTTCCATATTTTGTTCAATGATTCTACGGATACCATCTGTCTGCTGATTACTCTTTTTAGACTCTGTATCTTTGATCATTGATTGGATACTTCTAGATTTTGAATCAATATCAAACAGGCGAGACTCGCATTCCTTTAGAGCCATCTTTGCTTTAGACATTCTTTCATCTAACTCTTTAGATTTCTCTTGTAGTTCTGTGAGTTTTAACTTATATGATTCTTCTTCAGTTAAAATTTCTTGAAATTTATGCTTATGTTCATCACTATCCAGAGGTGAACCGCATGTTGGACATTTTGAAGATTCATATAACCTTTTTTGTTTTGAAATAACTTCAAGGTTTGAATTAATTGATTGCTTACTCTTATAGATCTTCCTTTCTGCTTCTTCTAACTTTTCCTTCGCTTCGGACGCTTTTACCTTTTTTTCTCGAATACCGTCTTTTCTAGAAATCAGGTCTTCATAGTTCTGTCTTAAAGCATTTATCTTTTCAGTATTATCTTCTTCAACTTTGCTTTCAACAACAAGCAGCTCTTGCTCGGCTTTTTTAATATTATCTTCTACAAATCTAATATTGTCTTCATATCTTGATAAAAGATTTTTAGTTTCATTTATCTCTTGCTTAATAACCTTAATCATTTTATTAATGGATTCAAGGCCAAATATACGATCAACAATTTCCTTTTTATCACTAGGTGTCATTTTCAAAAATGATTTAAAATCATTTATAGAAAGACTAATAGAATTGTTAAATATATTTTGAGGAATACCTATAAGGTTATCCTCAAGATACTCTTGAACATTCTTTACACCCGCTTCTTTATATTCAACTCCAGCTATTTTAAGAGTTAAACTATTTGGTAAGAACGTTCTGTTTATATCTATAGTACCTAAACGAGATTCAAAGGTAATATTTACTTCACCAGATTTATTTATTCTGTTAACACATTTAGCAATAGTTTTACCTGCAACTTTACCATATAGACCAAGTTTTAAAACCTGACTTATAGTTGATTTACCAGTTCCATTTTCTCCAAAAATTTGATATAAACCTGGATTCGAAGGATCAAACTTAATGGTTTGCCATCTATTTCCATATGAGTTTATATTTCTGAATTTTACTTCTGTTAATTGCATAATAATTTTTAGAAAAGTGTAACCTTTTTAAAATCAAATCCTAATCCAAATTCAGCTTGATGCCCAAGTATAAATCCAGGTTGTGAATTTTGTGCAAATTCAGTAATAGAATATGTGTCAGCAGAACAAACCGATGGTAATGTTATATTAAGGAAATTAGTACCTTCTTTACATTCCAAATGATGAAAATGACCTTTGATAACTAAATGATAATAACGTTTTCCATCACCAAATAAATTGACAAGCTCATCACCTTTCTTTTTAGCTAAATTCGCATCACCGTGATGTGAGATTATACATATATTTTCACGATTCTGATTAATAATACCATCTTTCGCAAGTATAACATTAATCTTGTCTGCCCATTCTCTTTGTAAAAATCTATAAACGATTTTAGCAGCAGTTCTGTTTTTATCATCATGCCTTTGTGATCCAATTCTATCATGATTCCCTTCAAGACCTAACAATTCTATTGACTTAAAATTGGTATTCTCAATGATAGTAGAAAATAAAATATGAAATAAATCCAATGCATAAAATATTTGATCATCTTGGAACATATCCATCTGTCTATGAATACCATGATGAAGCCCATCTTCCATTATAGATTCTGTTATATCGCCACCGCAAAGAATGGTCAGGTGTTCATATTTACTTGATTCTCTACAAATGTGAAAAGCCATTTGTTCAAATCTTTCTTTAGCTATTTCTTTATTATAGCCTCTACCATAAATAGGATGTTCATAGCATTTACCGATATGAAGATCACTCATAAAACAGAATAATCTGGGATATTGTTTACCATCTGTTTCAGATTTTTTTTCAATTGTAGAAAACTTAATAGTTTCTCTTTGTCTTGGTCTATTTTCATCAAAATATTTATTTAGACAGGTTTCGATCCACTGCTTCTCAGATTGAATTTCCAATAAATTCTTTTGAGAATCTTTAAATCTTTTCTCATAATATTCTGATTTCTTCTCAACCATCTTTTTCATACCAGCAGATTCTTTCGCTTTCAATGCGAATTCAGCTAATTCTTCTTCGGTATGATTTTCAACAATATGTTGTGGGAATAGTTTATCCTTTGTTATATTAAAACAACGGATAATTTTCTTCAATTCTGTAAATGTAAGATATGGGAAGTCTTGGCTAATCGTATTTTGAGTAACGTATGGGTACTTACGATAAATATCTTCCATTTGATGAAGGGATAAAGAACCCACAAGTGGATAACTATCTCTAACTAAAATGTTGTAATGGTATCTAGTAATCTTTCCATTTTCATCTCGGTCTACCCACCATTTAGAACGATTATCATAATCATCAGATGCATCTTTAATCAGATTTTCATCTAATAATTGGTATAATTCTTTAGATTTTTCTAATGGGTCATACAAACTAGATTGTACATAGTCTACATCATAATCTGGATTATATGTCCCACCAAGATCAAAAAATGTCTTAGTATAAGTTCTCGCAGTTCTCTGAGAAAATGGAAAATTAGATTCTATGAACTGAATATATGTGCCATCTGGTAATGTATTTTTAAGCACCAAAAGCAATTCACCAATTCTAGATGTATACTTCTTATCTGGATCAGTTTTAGTAAACTGAGAGAGATGTAGAATTTCATTTACAATCTGATTAATTGAATCTCCATGTTCAGATTCACGATTCTTTTTTTTAGATGAAGATTCTGCTAAAAGTGTTTTATAGGTATTATATTCATCTTCAGAAATTCTACCTTTAATATAAGCAGCTTCTATTTTTGATTGAACATCGGTCCACCATTCTTGTGTGTACCCTAAGTTGAATAATGCTTCAACTAAAGTCAATTTGTTTGAACGCGAAACTACTTCAAGCGTTTCTAATATTTGTTTAAATACGTTTAAGTCTAACATACCTTGATTCTCTTAATGATTAATCTTCCTCTTTTATTGCATCAAACAATAAAGTTATTTTACTTTCAACTTTATTCTTTGTTTCTTCGTCATATTCCAAATTTTTAATTAGTTCTTTGGATAATGATATTATATCAAACTTTGGGGATGCTTCATTTTCAAAGTCAAAATCAAAATCACTTTCAAAACTAAGCAGTTCATCTTCCTCAATTTGAACGATCTCTATACTTCTTTGAGTATTTAGTGATTGAACAAATCCTGGAATATCTAATTCTTCAAGCCATTTTCGAGTTACTTTCAAATCTACAAATTTATTTTTAAATATTGCAGAAATATATTCTCTACTTAATTCTAGCAAAGAATCGAAATTTGTAGTAATATATTCTGGTGAATAATAATTTTCTACAAATTGTTCTTCAAAACTTTCCAGATCTAATAAGTATATTCCCTTTTTATTACCTATATCTGATCTAGTCATATGATATGGGCATCCTATAAGGGTAATAAAATTACTCACCTTTTGTCTGTAGTGTATATGTCCTCCATAAACTTTTTTATGTTTTCTATAGGTTTCTGGGTTATTACCATGTTCAATAGTTACCTTACCATTAAATCTAGCATCTTTTATATCAGTATGAACAAATAAAACATCAGATGAATTAGATTCTAAAAATTCTTTTTCTTCTTCTGAATTCATACCCCAAGGCATAAGTAATAAATTTCTAGTTTCGGTTTTTATTGTTTCAGGACGGTTATAAACATAAACATTTTCTAAAGCAGAGATACAAGAAAGTGAATGAACTTGAGCAGAGTCTTTAGTCCAGCAGTCATGATTACCTGTAATGACAAAAACTCCTGTATCTGAAAAGATTTGTCCTAAATCTCTAAAGATTTCAATACAAGAGTTCATTACTAGAATATTTAACGATTGCCTTGAATCAAATATATCACCAAGAATAAAACAAGCATCACCTTCTCGTTTATTCTCTTTTACGAAAGGAATAAAAAAATTATAAAAATAGTCAGTTTGTATCTTTAACCATTCTGGATTATTAGATTTTATACCGAAGTGTAAATCTGATATTAAAAAAAGACGTTTAATATTTTTTTGATTAGAAACAGGCATAAACCTTACCAAAGAGGATTAACGAATGGCCACATTAGTTACAAAATCAACACAACACCTATAGACTGATTCTAGTCTAGACCCCCCATCAAACTGACAGAGAATATTTGGTTCTATAAGATTATTTTCTTTTGGATGAAGTTCAGCTATAAAACAATGTGTGCCTTTTATAACTATTTGAACTTTATCGATTTTTTCAATTTCATCTAGAACCAACATAAGTTGATTCCAATCTCTTTCTGGTGACCATGTTTCTGTCATAGGGACACCTTCAAATGCCAAATAACATACTCCTGATACTTCTCTCGTAGGTAAATTAGTAAATTTAGCTAACCTATAATTTGAACGTTCTGCTACATAATCAATAGGTTTTAAATAAATATCATCTTTGTACATAAATTTATTCTTTATTTAAAGTTATATTCTGAAAGTACATTTTTTAAATTGTTTGGAAATTCTTCAAAAGATATTATAGTATAATTATTTGCATCTAAATCATTATCATAAATCCATTGATCTATATCTTCACGAGATTCAAATACTTTGTTTTTATCCGATTCTTTAAGAATCTGTATATCATAAATATTACAATTTGTTTGTAAAACTATGAATTGCATAAGAATAATTATGTTAATATACGGACATTTTACGAATTATCCAAATTTTTATCATCTTCTTCATCATCTAAATCATTTTTTCCCCCGTCTACTTTATCTTCAAGAGGTTCTTCTATGAAATCATCAATATAATCATCTTCTTCCAGTTCGTAATCCATATCATCTATTTGAGCAGTTGTATAAATCCCTTTATCTATGCATTCCCTTGTAAAATCGTATTCAATTTGAGCTTCTGTGGGCTGATGCCAGCTAGTATTCGTAATGATTGCCATAGCTGCACTTATAGGTACTTCTAAGTTTACATTCTCAAAATTACTCATTGTTGATATTTTTTCAAATAAATCTACTAAAAAATTTTCAGCTGAAGATTTTAATGTGGCTGAATATTTTGTTTTCAAAATAACATCTCTATCTTTTAAAGATAAGTCTTTATCTGATAACAAATTAGGTGTTTTTATTTTTTTAATGTTTCCATCTAATTTTAAATTATTCTTAATTTTTGAATCAGAACCTTCTTTTTTTTCGTTATTTCCTTTATTCTCTTTCATAATAGTCCGATTATATTTGATTATTTGTATATATCAATTTACCATAAATTACTCAAAATGAACTTTTAAAAAAATGATATTATTTTACGATATATAAGAAAAAACAAGGATTTACGATGGCCAACAGAATTGTAAAAACATTTGAAGAATTTATTTCTTTTGAAATCGAAGATTCCGAAGTTCATATACATATTGAACCAAAAGAAACTGAAGAAATGTCTGAACCTGAAATCACTACAGGTGATGATGTAATTGTTGATATTCCTTTGATGAACTTATCCCAAGATGATTCAGAAGAAGATATGGATTCCGAAGAAGATGAAACACCAGAAAGTGATACTGATGGTGAAGAAGACGAAGAATAATAAAAAGCCCTTAAATAAGGGCTTTTCTTTTATTCAAACGATTCTATAATTTCTTCCTTTGTTCTTAGACCAGTTATTCTATTAACTAGTTCCCCGTTCTTAAATAGTAGCATAGTAGGTACACTTCGTATACCATATTCAATAGCTAAACCTTGATTAGAATCAACATCAACTTTAATAACCTTAATAGATGTGGTAGATGATATTTCATCTAAAATTGGATTTAATGCTTTACATGGCCCACACCAAGTTGCACTAAAATCAACTATTGCTCTCTCAAGAGATTTAAAAGATTCGATATTAAAATTATTTTCCATAAGTATTGTATGATGTTATTTTTTTAAATAATCTTTTTTCTAATGACTCTATTAAAGAAAAATCCCAGCATTCGTTTAGATATTCATCCATTTCTGAGGTGTAATTAAACCATTCACCTCTTATATGAAAGTTTGTAAACCTTTCATGTAATTTCTTTTCAGTTTTTCTATCCCCCCAAACTGCTCCGAGTATCTTAAGATCATGAGGAGTACCAACTTGTAAATTTTCTAGTCTACGCTTTAAACCTTTAAGTGTGGTATATCCTATTTTAACGGCATTGGAATTTGTATCTAAAATGAAGTATATTATATCTTCATTCATTTTTATAGATTTATTTTGAAATCTATATATTCACATAAATTTTAAATTGTGATTTTCTTTTCCCAAACCATAAAATTTACATCAAATCTCCTTGGATATGGATGTTCAGCAACAAGATTGAATTTTTTTGAAATCATATCATTGATATTTATACCATCATCTTCCCAATAAATAAGACCTGCGTTTTTATCATCTATCCCAACTGGAATAAATCTCTTATTTTCATTAACAGTAATAAATTTACCATCATTCTTTAATGAATCGTAGATAAAATCAATATCTTCTTCTGGAGTTGGACTATGCTGCAAAACATAAATTGATAGAATTGTATCGAATTTTTGGAAAAAGTTAGTTTTTTCATCTTCTGTTAAAGGTGTTGAAATTGGTATAAACTTTTTACTTGCAACGAATTGAGTTGCTGCTTGGAGCATAGGCAAACTAAAATCAAAACCATAACAAGTACAGCCTAGAGAGCTTATAAGCCCCTTTGATATTCTACCTACTCCACAACCAAAATCTCCAATTACAGCATCATTAAATGCATATACATTATCTATGAAAAGTTTTACAGTTGCTTGAGTTTCCATATCAAATTTGTAGGAAACTCCTGGTTCTGGTGAAAGACAAATTTCTTTAGCATGACCAATATCTCTTGGGTAAAACGCTTCTTTAATGTAATTCATAAAATTATCCTTTACTAAATTCTTCCGCTAAGGTAGTTAATTCTTCTCTAATTTTTTGAAATGGAACATCCCATTCACCATATTTGACTTGTCTAAACAATTTAACAGAATCATACCATTTTGAAGTTTCTCCTGGAACTGCCCATGTATAATATGGCATAACTGGAGTAACAATCCAAGTTGGAATCCCCATAGCTCCTGCCAAATGTGCTATAGAAGTACAAGAAGTTATTACTAAATCAAGACTAGCTATTATATTTGCTGTATCTTCCCAAGATTTTAAAGAATCTTTTAAATCTGAAAAAGGTAATCCATCTATACAATTTTCATCTCTTTGGAGAGAATAAAATGTTGTATTTGGAACATCGTGCAAATTAATCATTAATTCAGGTGGGAATCTTCTATGCTGTTCATCCTCAAATTTAGGATTACCACTCCAACGTATTCCAACCTTTAAGGTATTTGTTTTTGCATAGAGTTTTGTTGGGCTTTGGGGGATTATAAAAGGTGATCCATCTAAATCATCATATTCCATATTTAATAGAAATGGAGAAGACATAGCTGGAACCCAATAATCATAATGAGCACCCATTACAATCTCATTATCTACACAAATATATCCATGTCTAGAAAATAACTCCTTTAATTCAGGAGCACATGATACAAGAACTCTTGCTCCCATATCTATAAATCTTTTAGCAAAACGAAAATTTGCTATTTGATCTCCAAATCCACCTTCACATCTAAAAAGAAGGGTTTTATTATCTAATAACTCATCTTTCCAAATGTTACCAGGAACTGGAGGTAATCCAAATACATCTATGTATCTACCATAGTTAAAGTGTTCAAATGCCTTTTTCATATTCCTATGGCGCATTTCATGCCAACCTAAATTGAAAAGTACCCTTAAATCATCTTGTGGTTGATTGCGAAGTATATCTTCACTAATTTCTGGAAATCCATTTTTTGAGGCATCAAGTGCCATATCTAATGGATGTATAGTCTTTTTTATCATAATAGAGAGTACACAAAAATGAAATAATATAAATTATATAAAATATGTATTTTTTGTTCTTACAAATTTGAAATAAAAATACTATGAGCCGATCCAGCTTCTGCATCAAACCAATTCGTAAGTGATCCTACTTGAACTGGGTTTGATCTAGATGTGATATCTCCTAAACCTAATTCTCCACTTGTATTTTGACCCCAAGCCCAAAGAGTTCCATTTGTTTTAATGGCTAATATATGTCTAGATCTACTAGAAATCTTTAACCAATCTGCAAGGTTTCCTACCCTTATAAAAATTTTATTGTTTAATATATCAGATCCTATACGATCACCAGCATTTGTACCCATTCCCCAAAGAGTTCCATTTGTTCTTATTGCCATTGTATATTGAGTACCAGCAGAAACTCTCTGCCAATCTGTAAGTGTCCCTATTTGAACGGGGGAAGAGTATGATGTTAAATTATCGGTCCCTAATTGACCACTTGCATTATGACCCCATCCCCAAAGAGTTCCGTTTGTTTTTATTGCCATTGTATGACTATCTCCCGTACTAACTCTCTGCCAATCTGTTAGTGTGCCTACTTGAACAGGAGAGGAATAGTTTACACCATTATTCGTCCCTAATCTACCTGATACAGTATTATTACCCCAAGCCCAAAGAGTTCCGTTTGTTTTTATTGCCATTGTCCATGAATTCCCAGCATCAACGCTTTGCCAATCTGTGAGTGTGCCTACCTGTACTGGTGAAGAATAACTTGTAGTATTACTGGTTCCTAATTGACCTTGGGCATTATTACCCCAAGCCCAAAGAGTTCCATTTGTTCTTATTGCCATTGTATGTTGATTACCAGCAGAAACACTTTGCCAATTTGTATCAGTTCCTATTTGAATAGGAGATGAAGTTTGTACTTGAGTATTATTACCTAAACCACCATTTGAATTACTTCCCCATCCCCAAAGAGTTCCGTTTGTTTTTATTGCCATTGCATGAAATGTACCCATTGAAACACTTTGCCAATTCGTATCTGCTCCTATTTGAAGAGGAGATGAATAATTAATTTGATTCCCTGTACCTAATTGACCTTGGGCATTATTACCCCAAGCCCAAAGAGTTCCATTTGTTCTTATTGCCATTGAACTACTACCTTTTGCTGTTATACTTTGCCAAACGGTGAGTGTTCCTACCTGTACTGGTGACGTAGAATCATTTGTAGTGTTATTGCCTAATTGGCCAAATATATTTGTACCCCATGCCCACAAACTATTATTAGTTCTTATAGATAATGTGTGATTGGTACCTGTAGCTACTAATGACCAGCTTGTAAGTGTCCCCACTTGGACAGGTGAAGATGAACCCCCTGCTGCTCTTGCAAGAGATGTAGATTCACCTGCACTATACAACTCATTTAATGTATTAATGGCATATGAATAAAATTCACCCACAGCTACAGTATTCCAGTTAGTCAAAGTTCCTATTTGTACTGGACTTGAGTAAACGGAAATAAAATCATTTCTTCCCAATTGACCAAAACCGTTATTTCCCCAAGACCATAAAGTACCATTTGTTTTTATTGCAAAATTATGTGTCCCACCACCAGCGAATATTTTATCCCAATCAGTAAGAGTACCTACCTGAACAGGAGAAGAATAACTTGTAGCGTTATTTGTTCCTAGTGCACCATTTGTATTTTGACCCCAAGCCCAAAGAGTTCCATTTGTTCTCGTAGCTATTGTATAGTTACTACCACATGCAACACTCCTCCAAGCCGTAAGCGTTCCAATTTGAACTGGTGATGAACGTTCTAGAAGAGCTCCATTTCCTAACTGACCGCTACTATTGACACCCCAAGCCCAAAGAGTTCCGTCTGTTTTTATTGCCATTGTATGACTATTTCCAGTAGAAACACTACTCCAATCCGTAAGAGTCCCTACCTGTACAGGTGAAGTTCTAAGTGATGTATCATTCAGTCCCAATTGACCAAAACTATTCAACCCCCAAGCCCAAAGAGTTCCGTCTGTTTTTATTGCCATATTATAACCAAGTCCTGTAGAAACAGATGACCAATTAGCAAGTGATCCTATTTGAACTGGTGAAGATCCTGATACTGGTCTTCCTATAAATAATTCATTTAAACCAGTGGTATAAATTCTATTATTAGTAGTTATTGCTACAGAATATGAACTTCCAGCTGAAACGTTTTGCCAATTTGTAAGTGTGCCTACTTGAATTGGAGAGCTAGAATTAATTTGGTTACCTCTACCATGTTGAGCAAATTGATTGTTACCCCAAGCCCAAAGAGTCCCATTTGTTTTTACAGCCATTGTATGACTAGAACCAGCAGATACCTTACTCCAATCTGTAAGAACTCCAATTTGAACTGGAGAAGACCTATTAGCAAAGATAACACCATTACCTAGTGCTCCACTAGACTGAGATCCCCATCCCCAAAGAGTCCCATCTGTTCTTATAGCCATTGTATGATTTTGATTCGCAGAAACACTTTGCCAATTCGTATCTGCTCCTACTTGAACAGGGGATGAATAGTTAGTTATATTGTTTGTTCCTAGACGACCAGTTGCATTATTACCCCAAGCCCAAAGAGTTCCGTTTGTTTTTATAGCCATTGAATGACTTAAACCCGCAGAAACACTTTGCCAATCTGTGAGTGTTCCTATCTGTACTGGTGAAGAATAACTTGTAAGATTACTGCTTCCTACTACACCATTTGAATTACTCCCCCAAGCCCAAAGAGTTCCATTTGTTTTTATCGCTAAAGTATGAAATTGTCCAGCAGAAACACTTTGCCAGTCTGTCAATGTGCCTACTTGCACTGGTGATTGTCTACTTACTCTATCACTTAAACCTAATGCACCTACACCGTTATTACCCCAAGACCAAAGAGTTCCGTTTGTTTTTATTGCCATTGTAAAAAATAAACCCGCAGAAACACTTTGCCAGTCTGTCAATGTGCCTACTTGAATAGGAGAGGAATAAATGTTATCAAAATTACCTAATCCTAATTGACCATCTGTATTAGCACCCCATCCCCAAAGAGTTCCATTTGTTTTTACAGACATTGTATGAGACCAACTAGAAGAAACGCTTTGCCAATTTGTATTAGCATCTAATTCAATAAATTCAACTGCCGAAAATCCTCTACCTAATTCTCCAAAAGTAGATGAACCAGTAGACCAAATATATCTTTCTATTATCGTTACTATTTTTCTTGCCTGAAGTATAATGTCTTTTATCATAACCTTAATAAATTACATTGGTTCACTTGGCCATATAACATGATCAGGTGAATCATAATTTGTTATATCTCTTAATTCCTGCCTATAAGTCTTCCATTCTAATCTTTTCTCCTCACTTAATGGAGAGTCTGATAGTTGTGTCCAATCACTTTCAAACAATAATCTATTACGCCTTTCTCTAATCCCTTTCCATTTCTGCTCGTTTTCTTCTTGTATTTCTTCTTCTGTCTTAGCTCTTCTTGTTTGATATTCAACAACTTCATCATCACTAATTTCAAAATATGATCCACTAATTACGGAGTTTTCCATATTTGGTGCTTCAACGAATCTAAAGGGATACCAACCATATTCTTTTAATGTTTCATTATCAAATAAATAAAAATTGGAGAAATTTTGCCAATTTTTAGGCAAATCTCTATTATGATCTACAACTTGATTATTTTCTACTCTTGCGTATTTCATACTACATTATATATTTTGACCACCAACAAAACCATACCAGTTTGTTCCACCATCTGTTGTTACAAAAGAAAATACATCTCGTTTTCCATTTGTACTCGTTAAAGTAGGTGCAGTGCCACTAGGCCATTTGATTGAAGGTGCCCACGCTACTCCTCTTGCTGTTCCATCCGCTGTAAAAATAAGAGTAAAACTTCCAGCAAAAGAGCTTGATGGAATATTTGAAATAGTCATTAATGTAATACTAGCATTTAAACTCACATTAAAAATATTACCATTAGACAAATTCAATGTAAGTTGACCTGCCGATATAGTAGGAGAAGTATAAATCTCTTTATAATTTTTTAATGTTCCTTTATCTATCGTTCCTAAAAAATCCATTTTAAAACATTATTTTTACTTAGTTTGTAGGGTTCATTATATGAATTATATAGTTCTTATCAGATGTAGGAATCGCTGCGAATGTTACAGTCACCGTATCGGCAGATGCTGCATCTATATCTACCATAATTTGTTCTAAAGTATCTTCATCCCATACTTGAACAATTAAAAATTGCCAACCAAGATTATGCGTAATAGTAAAAGTAGAATTTATACCATCAGCATCAAACCTTGTTCTAAAATGACCTATTCCACTACCTGATAATACTGTTCCTGCCATATAATTTCATTTTTTTACACTACTCTAAATTGACCATGTGAGCTAACTACAACCCATGTTGTATTTGCAGTAATACAAACTATTTCAATTGCAGCAGAATCCGTTACTCTTTCTATATATCCTCCAGTTCCAGTTGTCGTATCAATAGATAAAAATTGAATAGTCTGACCAGAATTTTGAGCAATTTTATAACCACCTGAACCACCTTTAGATACAATTCTAAATGAATCTCCAACTGATGCTGTCGAAGGTAAAGTAAAAATTATTTGACCCGATAGATCATCTGCTATGTAGTTAGTATTACTTACTATTGTGGTATTAATATTTACACTAGTCCAACCACTACTTCCTCCAGATGGACCTTGAGTACCTTGAACGCCCAATATACCTTGGATACCCTGTACACCTTGTGTACCTTGGGTTCCTTGAACACCTTCTGTGCCTTGATTTCCTTGGTTACCTTGGTTACCTTGGTTACCTTGTGTACCTTGGGTTCCCTGAGTACCTTGAGTTCCTTGAGTTCCTTGGTTACCTTGGGTTCCTTGGGTTCCTTGAACACCTTCTGTGCCTTGATTTCCTTGGTTACCTTGAGTTCCTTGGTTTCCTTGATTGCCCTGAGTACCTTGTGTGCCTTGGTTTCCTTGATTACCTTGAGTCCCTTGTGTACCTTGAACTCCTTGAGTTCCCTGATTACCTTGGTTACCTTGATTACCCTGTGTACCCTGTGCACCCTGAGTACCTTGAGTACCCTGAACTCCTTGGTCCCCTTGAGTTCCTTGTGACCCCTTTATACCTTGGTCACCTTGAGTACCTTGGTTTCCTTGATTACCCTGAGCACCTTGGGTTCCTTGGGTTCCTTGGGTTCCTTGTACACCCTGTACGCCTTGTGTACCTTGGAATCCTTGGTTTCCTTGATTACCTTGGTTTCCTTGATTACCCTGAGCACCTTGAGCACCTTGAGTACCCTGTGTTCCTTGAACTCCTTGAGTTCCTTGATTTCCTTGGTTACCCTGAGTACCTTGAGTACCTTGAGTACCCTGTGTACCTTGAACTCCTTGAGTACCTTGAGTACCCTGTGTCCCTTGATTACCTTGATTTCCTTGATTTCCTTGAACACCTTGAGTACCTTGGTTTCCTTGATTACCTTGGTTTCCTTGATTACCTTGTCTACCCTGTACACCTTGTACACCCTGAGTACCTTGAGTACCTTGAGTACCCTGTGTACCCTGTGTACCTTGAACTCCTTGGGTTCCTTGGTTTCCTTGATTACCTTGGTTTCCTTGATTACCCTGAGTACCTTGAGTACCTTGAACTCCTTGGGTTCCTTGGTTTCCTTGATTACCTTGGTTTCCTTGATTACCCTGAGCACCTTGAGTACCCTGTACACCTTGAGTTCCTTGTGTACCTTGATTACCTTGATTACCCTGAGTACCTTGAGTTCCTTGAGTTCCTTGTGTACCTTGAACACCTTGAGTACCTTGAGTACCCTGCACTCCTTGTGTTCCTTGATTACCTTGATTACCTTGGTTGCCCTGATTACCCTGGGTTCCTTGAACACCTTGAGTACCTTGATTTCCTTGGTTTCCTTGATTTCCTTGATTGCCTTGATTGCCTTGGTTTCCTTGATTGCCCTGAGTGCCTTGAGTACCCTGTACACCTTGAGTTCCTTGAGTACCCTGTGTACCTTGCACTCCTTGAGTACCTTGGGTTCCCTGAGTACCTTGAACTCCTTGAGTACCTTGGCTACCTTGATTACCTTGATTACCTTGGTTGCCCTGATTACCCTGGGTTCCTTGAACACCTTGAGTACCTTGATTTCCTTGGTTTCCTTGGTTGCCCTGATTACCCTGGTTACCCTGGGTTCCTTGAACACCTTGAGTGCCTTGGCTACCTTGATTACCTTGGTTGCCCTGAGCACCTTGAGTACCTTGGGTTCCCTGAGTACCTTGAACTCCTTGAGTACCTTGGTTTCCTTGATTACCTTGAGTACCTTGAACTCCTTGTGTTCCTTGATTACCTTGGTTTCCTTGATTACCTTGTGCTCCCTGAGTACCTTGAACTCCTTGAGTCCCCTGATTACCTTGGTTACCTTGATTACCTTGGTTACCCTGAGTACCTTGAGTGCCCTGTACACCTTGAGTGCCTTGATTACCCTGAGTGCCTTGAACTCCTTGAGTTCCCTGATTACCTTGGTTACCTTGATTACCTTGTGTTCCCTGAGTGCCTTGAACTCCTTGAGTTCCCTGATTACCTTGGTTACCTTGGTTACCTTGGTTACCTTGAGTACCCTGAGTACCTTGAACTCCTTGAGTTCCCTGATTACCTTGATTACCCTGGGTTCCTTGAACTCCTTGAATTCCTTGTGTACCCTGACTTCCCTGGTTACCTTGTGGACCTTGAGTACCTGTTGGACCTAATGTTGTAACCACATAAGAATAATGTATCGTACCTTCAGTATAAAATGTAACAGTTCTATTCTGATTATCTAAATTATTCAGATATAAATTAAATATTAATCTATCTGTTAAATTTAGAGAAGCAGTTGTTGCTACGGCATTTGCCTTTACTTCAACTGGTGTAGTATTATTTACTTCCCATCCAATAGCAACTGCATCCGAAGTAAACAACAATGTAGTAGTTGCTCCATCATATTTAGATACAGTAAAGTAATACTCTAAATTATCATTTTCAGTATTTTTAGTCCAATAGATATAAGCGTGCCAAAGACCATTTGGAATCAAAATAACATTCGGATCCCCAGAATTTGTGATCCAGCCTGAATCAACAAGAACATTTTGTTGATTAGCAGTCAAATTGGTTACTACTGTCGTTTGTCCAGCAGTAGTTGTAGATTTTGATAATTGAAGATAAGGACTTGGTGTTTGCGCCACAGACGAATTTAGGAAATAGCTTATACCTCCAGAAATCCCATCTATACCATTATTACCTTGGTTTCCTTGATTACCCTGAACTCCTTGAACTCCTTGAACTCCTTGTGTACCTTGAGTTCCCTGATTTCCTTGGTTGCCTTGGTTACCTTGTGTACCCTGTACACCTTGAGTTCCTTGAGTTCCTTGATTACCTTGGTTACCTTGGTTACCTTGGTTACCTTGAGTACCTTGGTTACCTTGGTTACCTTGAGTACCTTGAACTCCTTGTGTACCTTGATTTCCTTGGTTACCTTGAGTACCTTGAACTCCTTGAGTTCCTTGATTACCCTGATTTCCTTGGTTACCTTGAGTACCCTGTACGCCTTGAGTTCCTTGAGTTCCTTGATTACCTTGGTTACCCTGATTTCCTTGGTTACCTTGAGTACCTTGAACTCCTTGGTCACCCTGTGTACCTTGATTACCTTGGTTGCCCTGAACGCCTTGTGTACCTTGGGTTCCTTGATTACCCTGATTTCCTTGAACTCCTTGTGTACCTTGGGTTCCTTGATTACCTTGATTACCTTGAACTCCTTGGTCACCCTGTGTACCTTGATTACCTTGGTTGCCCTGATTACCCTGATTACCTTGAACACCTTGAGTACCTTGGGTTCCTTGATTACCTTGATTTCCTTGGTTACCTTGGTTACCTTGAGTACCTTGAACTCCTTGTGTACCTTGATTACCTTGATTTCCTTGGTTACCTTGGTTGCCTTGGTTACCCTGATTTCCTTGAACTCCTTGTGTACCTTGAGTTCCTTGATTACCCTGAACTCCTTGATCTCCTTGGTTACCTTGATTACCTTGAACTCCTTGTGTACCTTGGGTTCCTTGATTACCCTGATTACCTTGGGCTCCTTGAGTTCCTTGAACACCCTGGTCTCCTTGAGTTCCTTGGTTTCCTTGGTTTCCTTGATTGCCCTGAGTGCCTTGAGTACCCTGTACACCTTGAGTTCCTTGAGTTCCTTGAGTTCCTTGATTTCCTTGGGTACCTTGAGTTCCTTGGGTACCTTGAGTTCCTTGGGTACCCTGATTTCCTTGGGTACCTTGAACACCCTGATCTCCTTGGGTTCCTTGATTACCCTGATTACCTTGAGCTCCTTGAGCTCCTTGAGCTCCTTGAGTACCTTGGTTACCTTGAACACCCTGATCTCCTTGGGTTCCTTGATTACCTTGGTTACCTTGGTTACCTTGGAATCCTTGATTACCCTGAACTCCTTGATCCCCTTGTGTACCCTGATTTCCTTGGGTGCCTTGAGTTCCTTGGTTACCCTGATTTCCTTGAGTCCCTTGAACCCCTTGAGACCCTTGACTACCTTGAGTACCCTGAACACCTTGATCTCCTTGTGTACCTTGGTTTCCTTGATTACCTTGGGTTCCCTGAGTACCTTGATTTCCTTGATTACCTTGATTCCCTTGGTTACCCTGAGTTCCTTGCACTCCTTGAGTACCTTGATTACCTTGATTTCCTTGGTTTCCTTGGTTGCCCTGGTTACCCTGGTTACCCTGGGTTCCTTGAACACCTTGAGTACCTTGAGTACCCTGTTCACCATTCAATCCATTATAACCAGAAATACCTTGTAAACCAGTTATACCCTGAATACCCTGTGTCCCTTGTGGACCCTGAGTACCTTGATTCCCTTGGTTACCCTGTCTTCCTTGATTTCCTTGATTACCTTGATTACCCTGAACTCCTTGAACACCTTGGGTCCCTTGAACCCCTTGAGTTCCTTGATTTCCTTGATTTCCTTGGTTACCTTGATTCCCTTGAGTACCTTGATTTCCTTGGTTTCCTTGGTTGCCCTGGTTACCCTGGGTTCCTTGAACACCTTGAGTACCTTGAGTACCTTGAACCCCTTGCGTACCTTGAGCACCATCAAAACCTAAAGTCCCTTGAACCCCTTGAGTACCTTGATTTCCTTGATTTCCTTGGTTACCTTGATTCCCTTGATTACCTTGAGCACCATCAAAACCTAAAGTACCTTGAACACCTTGAGTACCTTGAGTACCTTGATTTCCTTGAACTCCCGTATCACCTTGTGTACCCTGCACACCTTGAGCACCTTGAGCACCATCTAATGGAGCTGGATAATCTATCCATAGTCCAGTGGAACTTTGATAACCCAAATATGCACCATCAGCTGGTGTTGTTATTGTAACATCATTTAAATCATCTAAATTAATAGTAGTAACTGATTCTCCTCCACCAGAAGAAAGACTTCGTATTAATCCACCTTGAATAAAAATTGCATCACTACCACTTGATAAATCAGTTGCCCCACCTCTTACTACTAGATACCCAAGAAAAACGGCATTTTGTAAAGTTATAGGGGATTCAACAAATGCTTCATAAGGAAGCCCATTTAAAGCAGAACCTAAACTTGAATACTCCTTAACACCATAATAAACAATGATATCACTAGCTGAATCTGGTATTTGAAATAATCTCTGTACAGACCATTTATTAGTAGATACAGTAGCTAATGTTCCATCTCCATCATCATAATTCGCTGGATCTATATCTTGATAAAAAGATCCTGAATTATTATCATATACAAATCCACCACTTCCGTCTGCATACATCCTACATAAACTTGAAGGTGTACTTGGTGATAATGTAGTTACATCGGGTTCAAATGGATCACTTGAATAATTATTACCTATAATATAGGCTTTACCTGATGCCCTATCTATTCTGAGATTATTACCATTTGCAGATATATTTAAACCTTCTTTTTTAATCGGTCCAAGTGTATTTAAGATTTCATATACCTTATGATTTACACCATATGAAGTAAATGGATCAGTTGTTACTAAATTTACATTTGTAAGATTTATATGACATAAATGACCAATAACAATATAATTCTTATAATCATCGTCTGTAAATGGTGTTGTTTTTTGCTGTAGAGCTCCAGTACTATCAATATAAATATAAGTAAATGGGTCAGTTAATAAATTCGTGATAGTTTGGTTTGCGAATGCATTCCATTTTACTTCAGTAATATCTTGTGAAAGTTCTCCTGAAACAATTGAGTGTGTGACTATTTGACCTTGACCTTCTGAAACATTAAATGTAGTTCCACCGATTGTAGCACTTAAAAACCCCCCTGTTTTTATACCTGTAATTTCTATCCCTTCAATAGTATTATTTTCTTCTACTAACCATTTATTATCCCCATAATATACAATAGTTATACCCTGACCTTTACCATCCCATAAATATTGCGAGTTACCTTGAATAGTAGCACCAGTATCACTACTATTAGGCTTAATGATAATATTACTTACATAATTTGCAGTATCTAATATATGTAACTTATAGCCAAAAGAAATTATACTCCCAGACGCTGTAATCTGAGGTAGCGTTAATATAGAACCCCCAGCATTAGAACCAGTTACTCGAACTAATTCATAAAGTTGATTTATACTAAGATTACCAGTTGACCAATTATATGTATTTTTATACCCCATTGGGTATTGATTTTTATTTTATTTGGGATTATACCTTTATGGGTACAATTTATATTCTCCTTTGCCTATATATCTTAAAATCAAAGTCTAAACTATAGTCATAGACATTATTAAGAATTAAGAAATGTATTCTCAAATATTTTCAAGATTAAACAATCGAGCCCGTTCCAAGATAAGTCCAATTTTGACCGTTTAGGTCTCCTCTCCATACTCTACTTGTTGTAGATGCAGCTTGAGCAACTGATGGTACGTTATATGGACCTACAGTTCCTTCTCCTGTCGTTTTGACTCTTGTTTCGACATATTGATATTGTGAATCTCTATACAAATTTAATACATATGTTCTCGGAGATGTTGTATTTCCAAATCTACCGCAATACACTATATTTTTAATAGAGTATTTAGAACCTTGATTATCTATTTTATAATACCAGTTTTGAGTGTCACCATCAGTATTAACTAATCCTTTCTGCAACCATAAATCTGCTGAATTTCCTGCTATTGTTGCAGATGCTGAACCTACAGCAGCATTAGGGGCTGAATAAATACCACCATTTCCTGCATTTAATGTGATATACCCATTTGTACTCAAATATAAATTTGTACTTGATACACCGTTAGATGCAAAAGTAGGAATTGTTACAGCTGTAGAACTATTACCATCATCTGCATTTGTAAATGTTCCAGAATATAATGTATATCCAGTTGCGTCTGAAGGGAATGCTATCGTATTTGTAGAGAATCTCCATCCGAATCTTGTTGATATTGCATTATAGTTTTGTAAAATTTCAGTTGGGGATAATGCTCTATTATAAACTTGAACAATTGGAATTTTACCATCTATAGTTTCTAAGTCATCCCATCTACGAGCAATATAATAACCTAATCCACTTGATAATGGGGTTACACTTGTTGTAAGTGTAGATTCTTGAGTTCCATTTTTGTATAATCTTACAGTTGTACCATCATAAGTTACTGCAGCATTATACCACACTCCAGTTGAAGGAGTAAACCCCGCTGGAACTTTGAATCCATCAGCAGAAGTAAAAAATCCACCTGTTATTTTTCCATCCCAAGGGCTTGCACAAAATCCCAAAACAAAATTTATATTACTCGCATCAACATACCTTTCTGTTATAATTTGAGGGATTACATTTGTTGAAGGAATAGAGTCTAACTTAAACCAAACATTTACTGTGAAATTTGTTAGTGCCTCACCACTAAAATCAGAAATTGAAACGTGGTCATTTGTACCATCAAAATCTAATAAACCTCCATCATTAGCATCAACAGAAAATGTAGGAGAATTTACAAGAGTCCCATTATTACTATTATTACTGAAATCATACCAAGTAGAACCAACAAGAGGATATGAATCTAAGAAACCCGAATCTAAATTCATTACTAATCCACTCGTAACAATAGAAGGATAAATTCTATTTACTAAAATATATCTACCAGTTCCCTTTAACCATGTAATAGCATCAGCCAATGTAGAATGCTTAGTCTGACCAAACATCTCTTGAAGTTTATTAATCGTTTGCAATAATTCGGATTCTGTTGTTCCAACAGTTATCCATGCAGTAGGCCTTGCTTCTCCAAGTGCCGTAAATCCTTGAGAGTAAGTATCTGAATAAATAATAAAACCATTAGGATTATTCACACCGCTCCACCATTTATATCCTGAATAGTCTGCTTCATAAAAATCGTCACCTATACCTATCGCAACATTACCTTTTTGAATCGTATTAGGTATAGAAGAACCATTATTAAATGTTATCGGATTCCTTGACATATTAGTAAGTTGGATCTTTTAGAGTCAGCATATTAGTAATTAAAGGCTGACGAGTTAAGTTGAATACAACAGCAGTTCCAGTTGCACTAGGATCTTTATAATTTGTAATACAATCAGTACCTATTACCATACCATAAGAACCACTAGAACTTACACCCACATCTGTTATTACTCCATAGTTTGTTGAAGAATCACTATAAAATATTACATCACTCAATTCGCAATAATAATCTGAATATGTCTTTGCATCAATTTTTATAATAATTGCTGGATTACCAGATGTGTATGATTTTACAATACTATTTTTAAGTATTACTAAATTTTGAACATTATTCGTGTCAGGGAAGTGTTTAATAATTCCATTTGTTGATGTCGATGTTCCATGTATAGAACCTAAAACAAATGAAAATGCTACTGCGCCTGTCACTGAAACAACTTCAACACTAGAAGAAGTTGAATATAAATTACATCTTGATAAACTTACTTCAGAAAGTGTAGATAAAGATGCTGATGATAAATCTAAAATCATCCCTGTCGATTTAACTGTTATATCTGTTAGTTTTACTCTAACATCAGATGCACCATTTGTAGATAAAAATTTACTCGATGAGTTTGATAATATAAATTTACTTTGAACTAAACTATCATCATAAGTTGAACCATTATCTTTTCCAGTTATTGAAAGAGCATCTATGTGTGCCATATCAAATAAAATAGAACTACCAGAATATGTTATAGAAGTACTAGAATTTAATTCTATGTATAAACTTGTTAAATCATTAGTCCATGTTGGTGATGTTGTCTCTGAGTAAATTCCTGGTAGAATATGTATAGTATAGCCGTTTAAACTATTTGTCGATAAATAATTAATTGCAGATACTACTGTTCTCCAAGGTTTTGTTAAATCACCCACAACTGGATTATATGCAGAATAAGGACCTACATACCCAGCATCACTTGAAGAGTCTGATCCATAATTATCAACATATAAAATATTTTTAAATTGGAAATTAGGTCCAATAGCACCTTGAACACCTATAATACCTTGAATACCCTGAATACCCTGAATACCTTGAACGCCTTGATATCCTTGAGTACCTTGAATACCTTGATCTCCTTGGGCTCCTTGATTACCCTGGTTACCTTGATTACCTTGGTTACCTTGGGTACCCTGAACACCTTGATCTCCCTGAGTTCCTTGATTCCCTTGGTTACCTTGGTTACCTTGAGTACCTTGGTTACCTTGAGTACCCTGAACACCTTGATCACCTTGGGTACCTTGATTGCCCTGATTTCCTTGGTTACCTTGGTTACCTTGAACTCCTTGAATCCCTTGGGTTCCCTGAACTCCTTGAGTCCCTTGGCTACCTTGATTTCCCTGATTACCTTGGTTTCCTTGGTTTCCTTGAGTGCCTTGAACGCCCTGATCACCTTGGGATCCTTGATTCCCCTGGTTACCCTGATTTCCTTGGTTACCTTGGTTACCTTGAGTACCCTGAACACCTTGATCGCCTTGAGTACCTTGATTGCCCTGATTTCCTTGGTTACCTTGGTTTCCTTGAGTACCTTGAACTCCTTGAATGCCCTGCGTACCTTGATTACCTTGGTTACCCTGGTTACCCTGATTACCTTGATTACCTTGGTTACCTTGAGTACCCTGAACGCCTTGATCACCTTGGGTACCTTGATTGCCCTGATTACCTTGATTACCTTGGTTACCTTGAGTTCCCTGAACGCCTTGAGTACCTTGAACTCCTTGAGTACCCTGCGTACCTTGATTACCCTGATTTCCTTGGTTACCTTGATTTCCTTGAGTACCTTGAACACCTTGAGTGCCCTGCGTACCTTGATTTCCTTGGTTACCCTGATTCCCTTGATTACCCTGGTTACCTTGAGTACCTTGAACTCCTTGAGTACCTTGAGTACCTTGGCTTCCTTGGTTGCCTTGATTACCTTGATTACCCTGGTTACCTTGAGTACCTTGAACTCCTTGAGTACCTTGGCTTCCTTGGTTACCTTGATTCCCCTGGTTGCCTTGTGTACCCTGAGTTCCTTGATTACCTTGATTACCCTGAGTTCCTTGAACACCTTGTGTTCCTTGGTTACCTTGATTTCCTTGATTACCCTGGTTACCTTGATTACCCTGTACACCTTGAATTCCTTGAGTACCTTGAGCACCCTGATTACCTTGGTTTCCTTGGTTTCCTTGGTTTCCTTGTGTACCTTGAGTACCTTGAACTCCTTGAGTGCCCTGCGTACCTTGATTACCTTGATTACCCTGATTTCCTTGGTTACCTTGATTTCCTTGAGTACCTTGAACACCTTGAGTGCCCTGCGTACCTTGATTTCCTTGGTTACCCTG
>JACCDX011158809.1_pt1 | contig 53664 bp, 47 predicted proteins | sample 7449681 | NCBI WGS metagenome assembly JACCDX01 (sample SAMN15323450, study PRJNA562643) | freshwater metagenome | isolation source: river surface water | place: USA:Blue River Watershed | collected 2017-08-18
CTACCAATTCCAACACTCGGGCATAATGTGGTTTACTTTTAAGTAGTTACCACAAAATTACTCACTTTTTGATGGGCTCATCGATTAGATGTTTCTCTAACCAGCACTTCGGAAGCATAACCGCTTGGATTCCGGTGGGACTCGAACCCCCGACCCACGCACTTTAAAGTACGTTGCTCTACCAACTGAGCTACGAAATCAATAGTCGGGATGACAGGATTCGAACCTGTATTAAGTTACGTATTAAATGGGTGTCAACTTAATGTCTTCCATGTAATCATCACTCTACCTATAGCATTTAGCCACCTGACTATTTTTTACCATCTAATGTATATGGTTGCAATGCCTAAACCAATTGCAAAAACCATTTTTTTATTATGGTAGTATTCTGTTTTCCCACAGCTTATACCTAAATCAAACCACCAATCCTCATTGTCTAAAGTATTTAATGAAAATTCAATATTCATAATTTACGAGTTTAATCAAAAAACCATATATCAATTAATAGAGCTACAATAACCATGACCAACATTGATATCCAACTAATTTTTGAAATCTTGAACCACAAATCACTCCTTTTATTATCACTATTCATGAGGGACCGGGTAACTCCGCCGGCGGAGAGGGACAAAAATTAGTGTGAGGTAAATTTTAAAATATGTCATGTTTTTTTATTTTTTGTAGTCAGGACAGGATTCGAACCTGTACGATGGTTGAGTGCTGATTAACCTTGTCTAATAGTTTTTAAAGGAGATTCACCTTCCAACAAAACCATCCCAGCTGCGTCTTGCCAATTCCGCCACCTGACTTTCAATTTCAAAAATTTATAAAACCTTTTCTGCACCTAGTTGTAATGATCATCCCAACTACTTACCTTTATAAAAGATAAGAACAGTGCAGAAAAAGTGTATTTCTGGGCTTCGTTATTCTCCTTTCGGATATTCTTTCCTACAATACTCCGGTCTTATCTCGAGTTGACCGTTTTTCGCTTCTTATACAATTTATTTTAATTCAGCATCCCCTACTGCCCTTTTGGATGCGTTTATGAATTTGTGGTCAAGGTAGATTCGAACCTACAACCTCTAGATTATATTTCAGAAAACTCAGATAAATCATCGCCTACAAGCGTTTTGCTTTTTTCTGACGAAAAAATCCCGTTTTTCACTTAACCCTAATATATAAAAATCTGAGAAAATCTAGAAGAGGGTTTTCTGGAACATTTCAGGTATTCGAAGTATCTCTTCTATTACTACAGATTTCTTTTTTTATAACCTCCTAATTACAATCTAAAGATAAGAAATTTTTATACTAGAGGCAACTTTATCTGAAGCAACTTTATTTTTTTTAGATTTCCCGCGAGGAAACATATCACTCTGAAGGTGGATATAAAATGTATTATCAGATGTACATTCATCAGGGTTTGATTCATCCGGTCTAGTAAAATATTTTATAAACTTTCCTTCAAATAATTCTATACCTCTTTGAAGATAAGGACCTCCCGGAGGGTTGAATGTATTATATTCTACTGAATGTTTGGCTGGGATATAAGAAGTCCGAATATACTTATCTCTGAATAGTTTATAGAAGTGACTTGTGGCAGTGTATTGATCAGTAGGGTACATCCATCTAGTTTTAAATTCTTCATACGTTAAGATAAAGAAATTATCTAGTACGAGTTTTGAGGCTTCCTCTAGATACGTATTATAAAAAGAAAGTAGATCAAAACTTACTGAAATATTTTTTTCATAGTTCTCAGAAAAAGATACGGATTTGAGATAAGAAAAATTTCCCATCATTAACACTACATCTTCAGATATATATGTAAATGTATACTTCTCTCCCTGCCTATTATAATATGTAGTAGTAGGATTTTCTACTGATAGTTTCTTTTGAAAGAAGTAATTCTGATTCATGTCTTAATAATTTTACTAATAAACCTAAAGGTATAAATCTTTTTTTATTAAGGCAACTTCTGACCTAGTCAAGAAAGGTACGAGAGTTGTAAGCGTTCCCTTTATCTGTAACGGGTGGAGGATTTTTTTGGTCGTTACGTAAGTGAATATAAAAGCCTGTACCAGTAGAATTTTGATCACTGGCAGGGGTGAAATAGTCGATGTACTTCCCTTCATAAAATTCCATATCTTCCATTAGGAACGGGCCTCCAGACGGGTCAATCATAGTGTATTTTATAACTTCAGCCTGTAGAAGAGATTTATACTTCTCTGTAAATGCTTTATAGGTTTTATACTTTTCAGGATCTGAGTCGGAGGTGTGTATAAACCTGGCTATAAATTCTGGGAATGATAAAATAAATGATTCATCAGATACTACAGTTTGAGTATCTTTTAGATATGCATCATATGCAAATTTATATTGATCTGCAGTATTTTGAGATGTAAGACTCCCTCTCATGTATGAGAATTTACCCAACATCAATACAACATCTTCAGATACGTGGTAAAAGGTGTATACTTCCCTGTATCGATTTTCAATCGAAAAGGTAGGATTCTCCTCAGATAGTTTTTTTAAAAGTGGAAATTTCATTTCATTTTTATTAGAACCTAAATATATAATCTTTTATTTAAAAAAACAACATTTTTATATAATACTATAGTTTAAAATATTTTATTATCAATTTTATATTGTGTAATTTTTTCGACAAGCCCTATAGAATCCAGTTCTCGGGTACTTTTAAAAGTAAAAGTGGAATCTGGACATTCATGCCATCGATATTCAAAAATTTTTTGACCATTAATATTTTTATCAGAAACGAGGGTATACGTATTTCCCGTGCCTAGTGTAAATTTAACACCTAATTTTGATTCCTTATTATGTTTTTTATTCATTTTAAATAACTTTTATTTAGTAATTAAATTGTGTTTTTCAAAAATACTAATTAAAGAAGTAAGAGAAATACCTTTGGATTGAATATAATTAATAGTGTTCAACTCAGGCTTAAATGCAATTACCTTAACATCACTTGCTCTGGCAAGTCTATCATCAAAACCGGTCATTCCAATATTAAAATCATAAGGAATTTCAACAATAAAATTTTTCAATTCTTCATAATTGCGATGGTATAGCAAATTAAAGATATTTTCATCCCCTACTTGCAATAAACTAGGATGATTATCATTTACTTCTATAAAATCTCTACATAATTGCCAAAAGGGTAAACTTTGGGATTTTATAAAAAGACTTCCTGTATTCCACTGAGTAAAATTAATATATTTACATGCGCCAACATAGCCTTCAAATTTAGGAAAGGAAAAAGGTTTTAATTGCCAGTCATCAAAATCATGGAACCAAAAATCTTCAGTAATTAACCCTTCATGTAAAAGCTCCCAGATACCTAGAAGTTTGTTAAAATATTTATTGTAAGTACAAATAAATTTACTGGGGATAATAGTGATGTTTTTATATGAAAAAGGTAAGTTGGTAAGTATTACAATATCAGAGGGATCCCATCCTAAAAAAATACTATTATCAATTTGAGCTTTAAAGTAATTAAATAACTCTTCAGTATCCCAATGCTTGCCATAAGTACCTCTAATAAAATCTTGAAAAATTATTACATTTTTCATTAATAAAATTTTATAACTTTATAAAAAACTCTTATCTCCAAGGTATTAATAAAAATTACATATCCGCAAAGATAAGAGTTTTTTTTACAAAAACCTCAAAATACAATTGTAAAATTTTTACTTTAAGAGATTGAGCATTTTTGATAGAAGGGTTAATAAGATCATCCCCGTGGTGTAATACAAAGTAGAACCTTCAGCTGGTTCCTTGTCACTAGTTACTTTGAGTCTTTGCATTATGCCTATTAAGTAACTGTTAAGCGGTAATAAATTAATCCCAGTTAATGACTTTAATGAATGCAACAAATCCGTCAGAAAGGAGCCCTCGGAGTTCTGTTCGGCGGCTTCTTTTTGTATCTTATTAATAAAACTATGACCCTGGTTCAATTTTTTAAGTAGCAATATGATATTGTTTTTCGAAATTTCAGGAGTTGTTGTACCAAAAGTATCTACCATAAAAACCCTTAGTTTTTCAAGATCCTTTGAATCTACTCGATTTTTGATACGGTTGAGAATTAAATTATTAACTCTATCAGCTACTGTCGTTTTTAAACCGCGGGCAGCTTTGACTAGTGTAGACTTTACATCTGCAAAGCCTTTTTTTAGGTTATCAAAAAAACCTTCCTCAAGTAATTGATCATATTGAGATTCAGTAATAAGACCTGCTATGAGTTGGGATCGTAATTTTTTTTCTAATAAAATTTGCTGTTCCATAATTTACTTTTTATATAAATATGGAACAGCAAATCATTTTTTTTTAATATTGTAAACTAGGCGCTAAATCTAATACATCAGAAAATAATTTGACATTAAGGTTAATGTCTCTTTCAAAATTCTTAATAGGTCTATATTGCGTTACCGATTGATTCTTTAAAGGATTAGGAGCATCAAAGCCTTTAATAAGATTGCGTTGAATTCTATTATATACAGCCCAAGCGGTAGATGATGAATCCTCATCGAACTTATATGCATTTATAGCATCAACACTTGCCGGAAGTATTTGGTTTAGATACTTTACAAAATGTTGCTCATTGATTTGATTTCGCCTTAAAAAACTTTTTTTAGCAAGTAATTCAATTTCGGAAGGTTTAAGTTCAACCTCATTAAGATTTTTAATCAGATTTGTACTTGCATTGAAATTATCCATCATTTGATTCATGGTATTTTCAATAAACGAAAAGTCATTAAATTGGACATGACTTAAACGGAAGTACTGCGTTTTAGTACCTGTGGTCTCAAAGGGCATCGATATGACTAGTCCGTTACCGCATATTAAACGAAAATAACCTAAATAAAATCGAAACGCACAATCCGCGGCATGTGAATTGACAAAATAAATTTGGGGCTTCAGTATATCGGTAGTGCTTAGCTTCAATTCTATTGTAGGGTGTCTAAAAATTACACCATGCTTAGAATAAGCACTGTTTTTTGTTATAGGACGTTTTTTTAGAACCGAAGTAGGTTCCCATCCTCGAGACATAATAGATTCTACTACTTTTGCAGATGATAAATACGTATATTTTGAAGATACGTGTTCTGCGGGTTGATTGGTTGTGAATGCATTACTTGACTTCAGAACCTGTTCAAAAGACATTGATTTCATGTTGATTGTTAATTTTTTGTTGGATAATTTGAAGTATCTCCCCTTTCAATTCTTTTTAATACTTCTAATTGGCGGGGAGTTGCAACTCCATTTTGTTTAGAAAAAATAGTATCTAGTACCTTTAAAGCAAAAGTGCGTAATGAATGATTTGTAGAAGTGTTAATTATCCTAGTCCAGTAATCTTTAGATTTTAATTGCATATTTTTACGTAAAGATAAAAAAAGTAAAAATATAAATCAACTTTTTTTGAAGATTTTTTTTCACAAAAAACCTATTTATAAAAAAATAATATAAAAATTTAAAAAAAATATGATTCACAGAAAAAAAATATTAATTGAACATTTAGCTCGAGCACTACATGCACGTCTGAATGGACTTTCTGTAAGGGAAAGATCTAATCCACTGCTTGAAAATATAGTAGACTCTATATTAAATAATCTTATTGTTGAAGCTGGGGGTAAACGAACCCGGACACGTTTTATTGTTGCACCTGAAGCTTCAGGTGAACCTATAAGATTAGATAGTTCGGGGAGGCCTATACAAGGAGGTGAGGATATACGAAGTGTCATCAAGCGTCAACAACAAAAGGCACAGGGCGCATCCAGTGCTGGCGATTATCGTAGACAAAGTAAACAGGGAGATACTGAAATACGTATACAATCAACACGTAGACTACCAGGTCGTGAAGTGGAAATAAGTCCTACTAGCGGGGAACTAATTCCCGATACTGAAAAATATCACCAACAAAAGGTATATAAATCAGCAATCACAAAGGCAATGTATGAGTATGTATACAATGAATTAACTAGTCCAAATTTATCTGAGGAGGACTTTTGGACTATAGTAGATGGTGCTTTTAACGGACGTTATCTCACAAAAAAAGGAAAATTTGATGTACTTTTCGATGCGGTTCAGGAACGTTTACAGACAAGGCGGGAAGAATTACTTGCAGACGATGAAAATAGATTAAAAAAAGATCTAGAGACCCAAGCTGAGAAAAGAGTTCTACAAAAAAGAGATATACGGGAAGCATCGGGCACATCTTTACTATATCAAGCCATATCAGGTTGTTTAGGAAAAAATATAAACACCATTATGAAATTCCAAGCAGGTGATGCTGATGCTTTATTTGACAAATCAAGATCGTCGGCAGTTGGTCAGGTAACTCAATGTTCAGATCCTGGAATTATGGCTATGTTTCTGAAAAGTGATTTTCCAACTAAATTTGCAAAATTAACAGATAAAATGTATACAGGGGGAATGGTACTAGCTAGTGATGTGAAAGGTTTGTTTGAGAAAACAAGTAGTGTGGTGCGCAAGTTTAAATAAGAATATTTATTAATAGAATGAAAAAGCCCCCTAGCTAGGGGGCTTTTTTTATCTACGGCCTACCAAACCAACACCTAATCCAACATATCGTAAATATCTATCATAGACGAATTTTTTAATACGATCTGATGCAAACATATTATCAAGAGCTTGAATAGCTGCCTTCTTTTTACGCGGGCTTTCTCTTGTAGCATTTATCATCACTTGGGCTAGTTGTGATACCTCCCTACGATCTCCGGTAGCAAACGAAATTTTTGAAAGTCCCGTTTGTCCTTCAATATTTTCAACATAATCCTGCAATTCTGAAAAGTTCTTAAAGGAGGGGGGCGCACCTATTGCTCTCCTACCCGCAGCTCTGATCGTTGATGCATCAGTTGCTTGTTGTTGATTTTTTTGAGCGGTTACAATTTTTAATGCAGATCCTATTAGATGCGTTATAAACTTTTCTCTAAATTCGTCAACATCAATTTGTCTTTCGGGAAAAATATCACTTATGACAGTATTAATCTCTTCAAAATTATGTAACTCAAAAGATTCTTCAATATTATAATTGATGTAATTATCTTTTTTAATTATGTACTTTAATAGAGCGGTTGCAAAGTCCAAAAGAGCTTGACGGGCCGCCACATATATATTATCTTTTTCATAATTAACACTACTTGTTATAGTTTTTGCGTAGGCAATTAATTGAGCTATATTATCTAATTTACCTAATTCGTTTTTTACAGTCTCAGGGCTTGTCAAGCAAGCATTAACAACAGGACTTTCATTACCTGTCTTTTGAGTTCTATTTTCATAAAATTTTAAGTATATTAAATTAATACGCTCCCGTACTATTCTCAAAATTCGCGTACGTAATAAAAGAGGTGTTAATATTTTGGGTTTTTTCTTATCATAACTAATTATAGGAGCAAGTATTTGTTCTAGTTCTAATTTTGGAGAATCACTTTCTAAATTCTTATTAATTTTATTTATTAAACTGTTCTTATCCTCTTTAGGTAATTTGCCAACCGCGATGCCATCCAAATAATCTGAGAGATCTGTACTGATTGCATCTAATATTTTATTTTCAACACCTGCTTGACCCTCACCCTTTACCGAACATTTTAATATTAAATTATCCCTTAATATTTGTTCAATTTTACCGATATCCGATATAGACCTTAAAGATTGTTCAATATTGTCGTATACCTTATGACTGGTTATTATATCTTCTAGAATGGCTTTTAAATTGTAAATTAAAAGGCGTAATGCTAGTTTTTTTGCTTCCGATATTGAGAATCTATCAAGAGTTAATACTTGTATTAAATTATCAAAATCAGAAATGGAATTATATGTTTTTATTTTATTTGTTATAATTTTTAAAAAACCTTGAGGGAGATAATGTTGATAATTGCTTATATAGGTGATTGCTGCATTTTGAAGTGCTTCAAAAACAGGGTCTTGTAATTTTAAATTAGTAGGTCTTCTTATATCAACTACATTTTGGGTTGCAACGTCGACAAACGTAGGGCGAGTCTCCCGAGGTTTATCGAGCATATTGAACGTTCTAAGTGCAAAATTTAAAAATGATTCAATGCTCTTCTGTTCGTTGGCTGCCGTAATTGCATCTTCTGCAATTGAGTAGTCGATATTATACATCGATTCATAGTTGCTTAAATTTTTAAGCACCCTTTCATTGCTAAAAATTTCCTCAAATTTTCCTTTTGCAAGGTCTAACTGCTCTTCAAACGATAGCATCTCACCTGAGGGACCTCTATAAAAAGATGGATCAAATAATTTTTGTATACTTCGATTTACCGGTTGTAATATGCCATGATACTGTTGAGGTCTTAATCGAGGTGTTAATGCAGTTAAATACTTAGTTAACTTATGTTCATCTTTTAAATTACGCTCAACATATCTTTCATATATGATCTTTAGGGAACCTGTTAAGTTTGTTGGAAGATTATGTATTATAGCTCTTACATCACTAGACTGATAAGACTCCATTAAATCCCTAAAAATTTCTCGGGCGCGCCTGGAGGCATCTACATCAGATTTATAATCTTTGTAAGTATTTGCATCAAATAATTCATAAAGAGAACTTCTTATGCGATCATCCTTTTCCTCGCGAGTTTCATCAGTCATAAAAAGATCTAGAAATTTATCCTTGAAAATATCAGGTTTTCCTAGTAACTTTTTTAGTTTTAGAGCTTGTGCCGAGTCTTCACCTCCCCAAGATTTATTATTAAAAATGAAATCTGACCAATATAGTTTTGAGGGGCCTGTCCCCTTTTTTCCCTGGTTAAGAAGCTCCTGCTGCCATGGTTCTAATGAGTCAAATGGTTGTTTAAATAGCCAAGTGAATTTAGCTTTTAGTTCCCCGAATCTATTAAAATCCTTATATTCTTGAGTCCGCGGTTCTAGATCTTCAGGATTTAATTTATCTACGTTGCGTTTTAATAATTGCTTATACTCTTCATAATCCTCTTTAGAGTACATTTTTTCAGATTCAGCACTCTCAATTAGCAGGGGAGTAATATATTTTTTATATAGGCTAGAAGTGTTCATAAATATAGTAAAGGTGTATTTTAAATAAAAATCTTTATCAATAAATACACCTTTACTATAGAAAAATTATATCAAAAACGAGGAAACGATTTTCTAACCTGCCAGTAGCCTTTGCTTAATTCTGCTCTGTTCCTCCAGTTATTGCCTGTATGATAGCCCGATGAAAATAAACATTCACAAATGTCTTGAGCATTATTTTCAGACTTACATTTTTGATATCTTTTAGCGTTCAATACTTGAGCCCAGCCTTTTACCATGTCTTCATAGGATTCATATACAGCAAAATCACATTTAATGCGTCTTCCTTTTTTATCATAACAATCATCATAAGCCTTAGCTCGCTTTCTTGAACCGTGACCTTTTACACCGCCAGGGTTCATGTAGTTTGCCATCAAGTCAGATTCAACTCCACCTTTTGTTGCCTCCATGATAAAATACGCATATACTACTGAAACGGGGAAACCTGTAATTTCATGAACGTCCCAAAAAAACTTATCATACATATAAGCTAACCAAATGCGACGAAGATCGTACAAACCTTTATTTTCTAAATTTTGAAAGTTATACTCATCCTTCATGTACTGTCTTAGTTCTGAGAGTGAATAGTCTTCTACAAGTCTGCCTGGATTTTTTACCCACTGCTCATTTAGGGGTTTAAAAGTAGAAGTATTTGTTTTTTTAGTAACCTTAGTTTCTGCACTTGCGATATCCGACAATTGCTCCTCAGATTCATCCTCAAATACGGCATCACTTGTTTTTCTTAGTTGTGAAATATTTGTGATCGATTTTGTAGTAGTGTCTGTTAATTTTTCTAATTCATTTTCAGGCAGTATACCATCCAGAGGGGAAGGTGCATAATCCTCCTCAGGAAAGACTGTAAGAGTAGCTCTTAAGGCTTGTTTAGGTGTTTGATTGTCACTTTTATTTTCATTAAAAATATATAAAGTAACTAATAGAATTAAAACAAAAAGAATAAAACTTCTCATAAAGATAGGGTTTATAACAAAATTTATAATTTAACATGTATATATAATTATACTACAATTATTAATTCAATATATAAAAACTAAATGAAAAGACGAATAAGAGAAAATAGTATTGATTATTTTACTTTTGACGAACCTAAATTTGGCCCGCCTATGAAAAAACGCGATAGGATTGATCGGTTAGATTTTTCTCAGGAGCTCACCCCAAGCAATCAAAAGGATCCAAAAAAAGGTTTTTTTATAAAAAAATTAGCGGAATTATTGAGTTCATACTTAAATTTACAAAGAGAGGTAGATGAAACTTTTAAAGATATTTCAGAAGAATTATCGGCATGGGATGCTACGATTTTAAAAACATCATTCATTACTGATCTCAAAAAACAATTGAGGGGTGAGTTTTATAAAATGAAAATACAAGAAGCAAAAAAAAGAAGAAAAAATGTAGGTAAAATGAAAAAATGGTAATAATTTTATATTATTAATAATGATATTTAATTAAAAGAAAAAATGCAGTGTATATTTAAAAATCCTACAACAGGAAAGCTAGAGGTTGGCTTTATTTCTAAAAAAAGTTATACCAGCAAAGGACGGCGATGGAATGTCATTAATGAAGCGGGAAATGTATATAACTTATTACCGTGTGAGACTGATGCTCCTGATGCACCTGGTTATGTTGATTTAAAATTAACTGAGGATTTGAAATCTTATGTTACTACAAATTTAAATTTAAATAACCAAGGCAACTATTTAGATAAAAAATATATACCACACCTTAAAAAGGTTTCAGTATAAAGAAACAATACTATCAGACTTTTTTATTATTAATTCATCTTAGGAGAACAAAAAAAATAAAAAACTATGATTAGAAATGTTGCACCCATGCTAGATTGGCATGATATTTTTGTTAAAAACTTTTTTGATACAAAAACAGATTTTGAAGCTGTGGCTAATAGTGGGAAATTAAATTATCCCGTAGATATTAGTCAAACCCCGGATGCGCTTATTTTAGAAATTGCATGCGTAGGGGTAGATGTTTCAGATATTAAAATTACAAAAACTCCGGGTCTATTGCATATTAAATACAACAGACAATCGGATGATAAATCTACTGCTAATAGGACCTACATATCGAAATCAATTTCGCGTAAATCATTTGATTTAGGGTATAAAATACCTGCAAAATTTGATTTAGATAAAATTAGTGCTCAAATGGATAAAGGTCTTCTTACTATTACTATTCCAATGAAAGAGGACGCGTTGCCTCAAGAAGTGATTATCAATTAATTTATTTTTCAAATATAGTCTGATAGCTATTGTGGAGGGAAGATCTAATTAGATCTTCCCTTTTTTATTATAGTGATTTTATTAAGTTAACTAGTTTTGGATGGGGGTAAACATCTGATTTATCTTTACGTACCGAAGTATGCGACAGTAATCCAAAAACTTTACCAGCTGCAGCGTCTACAAAATAGTCAAAAGCGAGCAAAGGATCCTTAATTGTTTCTAGCCAATTTTTTAGACCTTTGTTTAAATCAATATTATGTTTTTTTGATAAATGGAGCAGTAATTTATGGACTGCTTCTATTTGAGCATCCGAATAGGTGTGATAATACAGAGAGCCTCTAAAAGGCTTGGGAAATTTATAAACGTTAATAGGAGCAATTTCTCTACCTACATAATTATAAAATTTACCATTTTTTTCAGTAAGAATACCCCAATTACATATTTCAATTCCAATACTGTGTGAATGTAGATATGAATTTACGTTACCTAAATGGGAAGCCCAAAAAGGTTCTGGAAATGCCTCTACAATTAATCCATCATAATCGTCACCCTTTGTTGTACGACCCCCTATGACATATTGAGTTGCTATGCGACCTCGCGTATCATTCTTCCACCCGTCAATAACTGTATAAGGATTGGGACCACTTGCAGTATGGTGTAGTACAATAAATTTTTTATCGGGGGTAGGACTATCGGAACGGTATTGATCTCTAGGGAGATGGTATTTTTCTATATACAAATCCGAATTTCCAAGGACCATACCCCTTTCAGATACGTCGGTGGTATATTCTTCTGTAACAAGTAAATTTAGTGTATCAGGATCACAAACACCAGTTGGCTGTAGACCTTTATCTGTATTTTTTAACTGAAAATTTTTTACAGCTGCCTCCGTTATTCGATCGTATTCTCCTGTAGGAGTTAAGTTAAGTGCGGTTTGAATTTCATTTATTTTTTCATCGCGCATTCCTAATTTGTAGTACATATTGGTTTAGTTTATAAATTTTGAAAAATCAAATGATTTTGTTGCTAATTGCTTATAATCTAGATTATTAAAGTCTATACCGTATTCACTTTTAAAACTTGACATTAACTCAAAAATTTCAGGATCAAAGGTTTTTTCAAGAGATTCTTTAAAAAGATCTTTTAGGTCTTGAGCGTCTGATGGTTTCCCACCCTGCATTTCAATCATAATGTCTACAAAATTATTGTAATTCATTTCCATAGGATCTAGCAATTTATCAATAGCAATAGGAGTATCGAAGCCCTGTAACATCATCCCCGTCCATGGAACTACAGTTCCGGGAGGAGCCTTTTGTATAGTTACCCCTAATAAACTATTTTTTTGATTATATAATGACATGGTAAGTCTATCTACGAATTTTTTACCGCCTGGAATCATATTAGGTCTTGCATCAAAAGGCATCCAAATACCCGAACTTAGAATAATTGTACTACCGGTAGGTCCTTGGATGAGTTTGCCCTGCCAGTATTTAGACGCTTGCATTCCTAGCTGTTTAGAAACTTTACTATGCGCAAGAGCTGCATTTTTTCTATTTTGTAAAAATTGAGTCTGAAGTCCTAATTTTACTACCTGGGATACTGAAGGGTTGTTTTGAATTCTACCTCCTGAAGTTGCTACATCAAAATGGGTAGAATAAATTTGATCTAGGTTAGCAGTTAATGAGGGGAGCCTACTAGTAGTTGCACTCAACTCTACGCTGGGCTTTCTTAATTTTGAATTAAGTCTTGTTTTAAATAGGTTCCAGCTCATGTTATGTACAGGTTAGTTTTACTGGTTTTACTTTTGATATTTTTCCATTTTTACCCATATTCCATTCAATTAGTATTTGAATTTGATCTGTGGAGTAAATACGATCAATTGTATTGAGGTACGGTATTTCAAAGAATAAAGTTTTAGGAAGTTCGTCGGAAGTAATATCTAACACAGGCGGGATTTTTGGTTTAAATTCCTTTGGTACTATTTTGGTTATACTTTCTGAAATTTTATCAAAGGTAGTCACCATATATACCTCCTGATAATCTTCTAATTCATCATCTAAAACCTTTATCTTTTTTTTGCTTTGTACATTCTTAGACTTCATCAATACTACGTTTAATTACATTAAAACCTTCAAAAATTATAAGAGTTAATGATACTATTCCCCATGCCTCGAGTAGGGATATCTCAATCCAACTAGATAACAAATATTTAAGTAATAGGGGAATTATTATTGTTGCAACAACCATACCTACAAGGTAATTCAATGTCCTGTCATTATTTTGCGATTCCATAAGTAAGTTATAAATAGTAATATGTAGTTAAATTTCCAAAACCTGAAAGTTGATCAATCCTAATTATTTTTTCATTTTTAAACTTTACATAAAAAATAATACCTGAAGAACATATATACTCTACTGTATTACCGTGTATACGGCGCTGTGTTACATCATGTAAATAAATATGGGAGCCTAGTTGTATTTGTATGCTTTGTTTTTTTATATCAAAAAAACATTGATAATAATGTTGCCGGGTTTGTGTTAGTTGACTAGTCACGTTATAATTAGAATTAAAAGTGACCGTACTATAATTATTTTTACTTTGAGCATTAAGATTTGATAATGTCAAAATACAAACTAGAAAAAAAATAGATAGTATTTTCATAACTGTTTTATAAATTTTTTAAAGTCTTTTATATCTCGGTTCGAGCCCAAGATATGTCTATGCCTTGTTCGGATATCAATATCTGATTCCTAATTTTTTAAGTCCGTCTCGTAAAATTCTTCCATGGTCAAAAGCAAGGGTAGAAAAATTAATCTTAGTAATATCATACCAATCTGCATTTGAAGCGTCATCCATCCCTCTAACAGTATCGTCATATCCTTCGGGAAGAATTATTCCAAAGGCATAACTTTTAGCCCATCCAAATTCATTGTCTCTTGGATCCCTTTGTTCTCCTTCATACTCCTTTATAAATTTCACCCCTCCTGAAAGTTTTTTTATATCAAGTCCTGTTTCTTCTTCAAGTTCCCTTAAAGCAGCTTGTTTAGGAGTTTCGGCTCCCTCTTGCCAATTCCTCCCTTTCATCTTACCCTTAAAGTAGTTAAAAATTTGGGGTTGAATAGGCATACTTTCATCTACATTTAATCCGTATTCATCCATTAAAGCCTCAGAGCCATACTTATCATAAGTGATTAATGCATCATTCAATTTACCTTCCAATTCTGAATCTAAATTAGTTTCGATGAAACCTCCAGGTAGTGCTAGCTTGCCGGGTTCAACTCCCGAGGGTCCTCGAGTAATCAACAATACTTGGTAATTATCGTCATCAGTTTTTTTTAGGATAACATTATCCACAGTAGGATTAGGACCTGAAAACCATAGGTTAGTTGTTGTTGCTGATTCACTGATTATTAATCGAGCAATGTTTGTGAGTTTTAGCATAAGAATTATTTTTTAGAAAATTTATTTTATTTTTTATCTTTCCAAATTTCCCCTCTCCTACATCGCACAACAGCACCAGATGCATAGGCGGAAGGCCATGAATCATATGCTTTTTTTGCAAGACGGGTACATCTATCATCTTTCTTTTTCTCAAGTAAAAAAAGATTTAATGTCTGCTTAATTAACTCTTTAAGAAGTTTACGACTAACCCTCGCTTTTTCGGTATTGGGTATAAACTGAATACGTCCTCCGTTACTTTGACGTTTTTTCTTTAACGCAGTACTCTGACGCTCCGAGGTTGATAGGCTTAGAGCTTTTTTTAAAGGTAAGCATCTATCGGGATTTTTTTGATTTTTAGACGTACCGCATGGGCCAGCAATGTGCCCTTTAGAATTTATTCTTACCCATTTTTCTTTAAACCACTGGTTTAAACTAGGTTGACTCTTTTTTTTCATATGTAAAACTTAATTACATATAAATAGGGAAAAAAGAGTAAAAGCAAACTATTCTAAAATATCTAAAAGGGCTGTTATATTGTCTATAGAACCTCCTTCCCTTTTTTCAATTAGATTACCATTTCTAAAAGCAAATAATGCAGGTATTGCTTCAAAGTCGTATGTTTTGTCGAAGGTTTTAACTGCGGAAGAGTCTAAATAGTAAAAGTCAACATCTGCATATATTGTTGCCATTGTTTCAAAAAAAGGCTTAATAGCGGCGCAGTACTGACAAAACTCAGAGCCGATCATAACCATTACTTTTTGAGGTGCGGGATGTCTCTGCAGAATAGAGAGTAAATTGTCTTTTGTTAAAATTATCATAATCTATTTTTTTTATTAAAAATACATATTGATTATTAAAAATCCAAATTCTAACAAATCTTTTTTATATCATTACGTAAAGTATTGAATGAATTGTTTTCTGCGCGTATACTTAAAATAAATGCGCAAAAAACTAATGGACATTAATAATCCCATCTCACAATTAAGTTTATATCCACATCATCTCTCATTTTTAAAGGTCTACCTAATTTTCCAACTGCCACTAGTTGTAATTTTTCATTATACAATCCCACCGTAGTGACATAGGGTCTTAGGGAGCCTGTTATAAAATCATCAAGATATAGGTTGCTTTTGGGACTTTTAATAGAGGTGGGATTCATTGTTTTATTATAGGTTCCCGCTTTGATACGAACAAGAGTTTCATACTCATATATTGTATAATTATTTTTGTATTGCAATGCCCATTGATTATATGCAATACCGTGATTATACTTTGCAATAGGACTGCTAACTACTATTTCACCTCTCCTGTAGAAAACATTTCCTACATTACAAGTTTGATACAGTAGTCCTGATGTTTTTTCAGCCAGAGAACTTGATATTTGATGAGGGGTCGCAAAAGTATTATAAAAACGAATTTCATCTAGTGAACCTGAAAATTGTCTAGCCCCATTCAAATCCCAGGCACCAAAAATAATATGATAATCATTAGTAGGCTGATCTGTAACATCGAGAGTGCTGCCTTGCAATAGACCGTCAATAAAAAGAGAAATATTACTACCACTTTTATTTGCACATACGTGATGAAAAAATCCATCATTAACTGCAATCGAGCTAGTAATTACCGAGGTATAACTACCATCAGATCGTGAAAAAACAATCTTTCCATTACCAGCGTGACTATTATTATAAATTTCAAAATGGTAAGGAAAAATATCAATAGGCTTATATTCAGTTTTTGTATTAAGAATTTTACGTTGCACTACATCACCTGAATCTAAGAGTACATCTTCAAGTCCTAAAGTTGAAAAATCTGCGTAAGTTCTTTTATTAATTAAGGTGTTGGTGGGCGATGTTAAATTACTTTGTGAAACCGGTGCCTTTAACCAAAAGGATATACAAAAGTTTTCTCCGGTTTCATAATTAAACTCCTTTACATGTTTATTGTAGATATAACTTTTGCTTGTTGTTAAATCTATTTTCGCGCCACTAGGTACGCCCCCCACTTCTATACCTTCACTAACTCCTATATTACTTGCAACAAATTGTAAATTTTCACCATGTGTATTTGATATGTAATCAAAATGATCATAGTGAATAAAACCTGTACCGTTGGGAGTACGTAGATATAAATTTTGAAAACCCCAGTATCCATTAAGTTCTGAGGTATCTAAAAAACTAGAGGAATCAAGTAATGTATCAACAAGATTGTTTTTTCTATCATCCTGTAATATAAAGCCACTTGAGGATAATACTATAGAGCCTGCCTTAAAGCCCTCACCTATATCATTAAAAGGTGCTGAAATAATACTTGCGCTTACAAAAAGATGTTTGAATGTATTGTTGTAATTAAAACCCTCTAACGATTCTACTGAGTCATAAGGATTTCTATAATACAATTGATTTATAGATCTCCAATTTAAATAATTAAATGAACCATCACTACTGGTCGGGGCATATACTATAGAACCTTTGGTTAATCCAATGGGAAGGTCCTTTTTACTATAGATTGCATTACGTACAGTATACCCCCGTTCTTGAGCATTGTTTCTATCAATATAAAAACTTTTATGAACAGTAAATGGAGCAACACTATAATCATCAATTCGAACACGCTCGAAAGCCGAAGGAGTCAGCATTTTATAATTTTAATTTTACATTGTATACAACCTCTTCCGTATATGATTTTTTTTCTGGTTTACTTGTTTTTGCGATCGCAACTAAATTCCTCTGTTCATCATACAAGCCAATCGTAGTGATATATACTTTTGATTTGGTTTCAGAATCTCCTATAATTTCATTTTGAGTATTAGTGTAGGTTGGGTTGTTTGTAAAATTAAACTCTTTCCCCCTTACATCAATAAAATAATAGTGGGAAATTTCTTGGGCAATACCTCTTGCTTTCATTCCCAAGTAATCTGTTGAGGTAGTACTCATATATTGAGCAGCCCCTGAAATTGCAGTGAACAATTTTAATTGATTTAATCCCTTAACCTCTCTACTTGTAACTGTACCAAAAGATGCTGACATATCCAATTTGTCAGCGTCAAGTAATATCAGTCCTAAATTCCTATAGAGTTTTCCATAGTAGTGGGGCGCTTGAGCATTATATATACCATTTTCAATTGACCCTGAAATTATATTATACTCAAGACCTGCGGTTGTAATACTGCCTGTAACGCTTGATTTTGAATCAGTTATCAATCTTAATACAGCCCCTGTACCACTTAGTCTAACGTTTGAACCGGTGTGCGCAGCCATATAACTAGGTCCTGCAATGAATTGAGAACCTGATAAATGTGCTATATTTAATTCAAATGCATCACTATCTAACATGTTTTGCTTTCGAGCTCTAGGAAAAGATATAGCATAAAAATGATCGGTACTTTTTCCACTTAAATTAAATTTTTCATTTGGAGAACCTAAAATTACATTTCTATACTGCCCATATATTGCTCGAGTTGCAGTATCATTGACTTGTCCTCCTTGATCCAATGAGCCTGAACCTTGAGAATGTCCGTATGCAAGGTTTAATTGTACAGCAGAATCAAGTTCTGTTAACTCTTTTTGATATACTAGTGTGCAATATTCTTCTGAATCAGAATTGATACTCGAACTGAAAAAGGTAGTTAAATTTGAAATGTTATTAGAAAACATCCCAACAGAAGATTCTAATGCCATTATTTTTTGATTACTTGGGGCAATAGGTTTTAACCAATATACTGAAGGTAGTGATATACCTTGATATTGTCTAGTTTCCGATACTCTAGCCCCAGGGCGCAATATTACCGATACAGGATCCGGTTTTGAATACTGAATTTGGGAATTTTGAATTTCTTCAAAAAATATACTATATTGACCTGGAGGGAATACTAATTCACCTGTTGTCACTCCAGTAGGACTATTTTGTAAGATAATACCATCCCGGTTTAAAGGATTTCCTCCTTGAATGATAATTTTTGCAGGTGTAACTCCTTCAGGTAAAGGAGGATCATATATAGCAGTTACAGTAAGTCTGCTTGTTTGTTGTTTTATACGTCCCGTAAAACTAGTACTATAGCTTTCGCCCGTTGAATTTGCTGGAATTGTAAATTCAATTGAAGAAGGCACAGGTCCATCAAAATAGTATAAATTAGATTCGGGAGCTGCAAATTCAATTCTATGGGAGGAGCCTTGTTCAAGTTGTACCGTTGCACTTCTTGATCCTACTACCTTACCATCTAATATTATTTGAGGGTTAAACGTATTTTGGATTCCCGCTCTATCGGCAGGGGACATTGAAAAAGCACTAACCTCTAATATCGCATTTATTGATACACTTACTGTTGCCATTTATAGTTATATTTTCAACCTTACATTAAAAGTTACCTCATCAGTAAAGGTCTTCTTAATTGGGTTTTTTAATTTTACTGTTGCTAGGAGTTCTCTTTGTTCATTGTAAAGTCCAATTGTAGTAATATAAGGCTTTGCTCTTATTTCTACATTATTTTCCATCTCACCCGTTGCAAGATTTCTAATACTGGGATTATTGGTATAATTAAATTCCTTACTCTTAACATTTAAAAAATAATAATTTACCATTTCATCCTTTACTGCTCGTGCTTTCATTCCGAGGATATCCTGACCTGTAGTATCTGTAAATAGTGCAGCTCCTGAAATCGCAGTAAATAGTTTTAGTTGATTGTATGCATTTAATTCACGAGTAGTAACTGTACCAAAGGATGCAGACATGTCCATCTTATCGGCATCTAGCATTACTAAACCTAGACTAGGATAAATTTTACCGTAATAGTGAGGTTTTGCCGGGTTATAAATTCCATCTTCAATGGAACCTGAAACTACAGAGTACTCAACTCCCGTATTTCCTAAAGTGGATTCAGTTGTATACTTACTGTTACTTATTAATCTAATTACAGCGCTATTTCCCTTTAATTTAACATTTGAACCTGTATGGGCTGCCATATACCCTGAGCCATTTATAAACTCGGATCCCGATAAATGAGCTATATTCAGTTCAAACGCATTGTAATCTGCTCCTGCAAATCTTCTATCCTTTTGATATGAAATAGCATAAAAATGATCTACATCTTTTCCACTTAAATTAAAACGTCCTTCGGCATTTTGTAATATTATATTACGGTATTGTGCATAAATTGCACGGGTTGGGGAATCATTATATTGAGCTTCTTCTCCGTTTGAACCTGAACCTGCAATGTGTCCATAGCATAAGCTAAATTGTATTTCTGAATCTAAATTATCTGCTTTTTTATGGTTAACATGCGTATAATAAGTATCTACTGTAGAATCTGTACTTGAAGTAAAAAAGGATGTTAAATTACTGATATTATCAGAAAACATTCCTATTATTTTGGAATGATTTAGTTGTTGAAATTCAGAGTCATCAATAGGGCGTAGCCAATATACGGGTGGTAAAGGTTTGCCTAAATATGTTCGCGTTTCATTTATAGTTTGACCCTCGCGAATGGTAATTACAAAAGGCGCAGGAGTTGTATACACCATACCTGCAATTGATACATCTTTAAAGTTGACTGCATATACACCAGGGGCAACGCGTAATTTTACATTATTATCTCCGGTGGTCATAATTACCGTTTGTGTTTGAGGGTCAAACGTTTCGGTAACTTTATTAAGTTCTATAGGTTCATTACCATTAAGAACAATTTTTCCCAGCAGCGATTTATCTGATATTGCGGGAATGTAATTTGCGGTAATGTTTAAATAGCTTGAAGGTAATTTTACACCAGTAAAGGTTGATACATATTCAAGCTTTTCATTTACTATAGGTTGGGCAGGTATATTAAAATTAATATTAGAAGGTACCCCTTCATTAAAAACATAATCAGGATGTTGAGGAGCAATGAACTCAACTCTATATGATAGGCCTCTTTCTAAAATTTTTGAAACTTGCCCCGATCCTATTTCCTGACCATTGAGTACTATCCGTGCTCTTTTTAAATCACCATTATTTGCCTCTGCAGGTCTAACAATTGTTTTAAAGGTAACCTCTACACCATACTTACATGTACCGTTGTCTTTTACAACTTCAGGATTATAATTTAATGCACTAGGATCCATACATCCTTCCCTATAACGGCAAGAGCCATCATCAATAATGGCGCGTGGGTTATAGTTTAGTGCTTTTGAATCTAAACATCCTTCAGTGTATTTACATGTACCATTATCAACAATTGCTGTTGAATCGTAGTTTTCAGCTTTAGGATCGGTACAACCCTGTTTAGGTCCTGCATAGACGCAAGAATTGTCATTAACAGTTGCACGAGGGTTATAGTTAGTTGCCTCAGGGTCGGTACAGCCAAAAATAGGGGTGGGTTCATATTTGCAGGATCCATCATCTTTGGTTGCAGCTGGATTATAATTACTAGCCTTAGGATCTGTACATCCCGCTATTCTGTCTATGTTATATCTACATGAACCATCATCCTCAATCGCTCTAGGATTAAAATTTGCCGCTTCAGGGTCCGTACAGCCTCTTATGGTGAATACACAAGATCCGTCATCCTTTTTAGCATTAGGATTGTAATTAGTAGCTGTAGGATCTGTACACCCCGTAATATAAGTACAGGATCCATCGTCAGTAGTAGCTAATGGATTATAGTTTTGTGCTTGAGGGTCTGTACACCCAAAAGATACATAAGTACAAGAGCCATCGTCCTTTGTCGCTGCGGGATTGTAATTTAATGCAATTGAATCTGTGCACCCTTTTATGCCATATTCACATGTACCTGAGTCTGAGGTTGCTTCTGGATTATAATTAAGAGCTTTAGGGTCTGTACACCCGTAAATTGGACATATAACCGGATTGACTTTTCGATAGTAATTAAGTATTAATTGATAGATTTCAACAACACTAACATTCATAGGAAGTGTTCCTGAAAACAACCCGTCATCCTGACCGGGCCAGTATGTATATCCTACAACCCCGTTAGACGAGTCATATTCCTCGGCGGTTATGATATCGGTGTTTCCTGTATCGTAAAGCCAAATATTACCAGGGTAGGGAGTAACTAATCCATAACGTCTTAAAGGAGGAGATACCCTCGGTTGAGGCTTACCGGTTCTAGCCATTGTATTTACCGAAGGGCTAAAATCGCCCTTAAGATCCCCCCAGACCTGCGTATTAGCTATACGAAGATCATTTAGCGCCGCGCGAACTGTTTGCTTGAAATTATCCCACCCGGGTTTATTTCCGCCTTGAATCGTTGCAGGGTCTGCGGGGCCGTTAAGAGAGGTTCCATATCCTTCGACAAAAATGATATTAGGTCGACATGCATGTCGCTCAATCTGGATAGCCTTTATAAATTCTTGTGCGGAAAATTCAAACGATGATGCCATATTTAGAATCTAGAAGTATGTAGTGGAAAAATTAGTAATCCAGCTTTACTTCAATTAAAGTTTCTTTTCTAAAAGATTTTTGAATAGGCTTACTAGCCTTTGCCACCGCAAGTAAATTTTTATTTTCATCATACAAACCTACCGTAGTAATATAAACTTTTGGATCATTAATGAAATCGGCTATTGCTATATCACCTGCAGATCCTGTTGTAAAGGTAGGATTATTGGAAAAATTCATTTGAGATGCTTTTGCTCTCACAAAATAATGTGTAGATTTTACATATTCCTTACTCCGCGCCTTCATTCCTAGATAATCACCTGAACCATCAGAGAGGTGAGCTGCACCTGAAATTGCGAGGTATAATTTATAAGCATTATCCCCGGGGATATCAGAACCTGTGACAGTACCGAAGGAAGCAGACATATCAAGAGTTTCTCCTGATAAAACTACTATTCCAAGTCGGGGGAATACTCTTCCATAATAATGAGGTGCTGAGACATTGTAAATACCGTTTTCTATACTACCTGAAACTATATTATAAACCTCCCCCGCAGTAGTATATGCCGGGTTATTAAGAGCGGCATCCGAAACTAGTCTTAGGGGCTTAGTGGAACCTAGAGTTACATTTGAGCCTGTATGGGCAGATAATTTTTCACCGCCTGCCATAAATTGAGAACCTGACAACTTATGTAAGTTAATTTCAATATTACTAGGATCTAAGCTATCTTTTATACGAGCTCTATTAAAGTTAAGTACATAAACATAGTTTGCACTTTTATTATTAACTGTAAAAGTAGTTACTCCAGGGTCTAAACATAATTGACGGTATTGTGCATATATTGCCCGCGATGGGGTATCATTAATTTGGCCGCCCTCACTTTCAGAGCCTGAACCGTGTCTATGACCAAAAGCAATGGAAAATTGAGGCTCCGAGGTCACATCAGAGGATGCACTTTGAAAAACTTCATAGTAATAGGTTTTCTGTGTGCTGGTTTGATCTGATGATGTGTAGAAACTCAAAAGGTTTCCTACATTATTAGAGAAAAGAGCACGTGTTATGACTTCCTGTTGATTAGGAACAATATCATCGGCTTGAAATCTTATATACATTATAATTCTTTTTTAAATAATTAATAATTAAGCGGTGATAGAAGCCCCTGGAGTATTAGTTGTAGTTAAACGTTCTACAGTTAGATTAACTGTTACTCTTCCTCCGGTTTCATTACCTATTATTGTTAAGGTTGCTTTTTTTGCTTTTAATGTAGAAAGCTTACCCTGCAATGTAAAACTTAAACCAGTAACAGTTACCGTCTGTGCCGATTCAAGATCGGTAATTACAGCAGGAAGTGTTCTAGCAACATCCTGACCTGATGTCTGGGCAGGAGAAGGTGTTACGTTTATAAAACTAGCTACGGTGCTATCTGATAGTACGCAAGTATATCCGAAATTGGAATTACCCCCTGGAAAATTTACTGTCGAAGGCGTAATAGTAACAGTATCTGTTGTAGACTTTAAAGTAAAACTGGTTTGTGAAACTGAAATTACAGGAATTCTAACTGTATTTTTGGGTAGTGTTACTAATGGGTATTTCATTACCTGAGTTTCATCTGTAACAGCTTCTGTTATCGGTAAATTTTCGATCGCTCTTCCGTAGTAGGCACTTCCTAGGGGGTGATCACTATTCCACAGAGAATAATCTATTTCATCATCTGCTAAGGCAAAGTAAGCAATTCTAAATTCATTTTGTCCTCTTGCAAGCAACTCACGACCTTTCTTTGTAAGTACTGCGTCAATAACAATTTCGGAGTTATTAAGATATCCCATATTTCTTTAATATTTTTTTTATTTTTTATCTATAAATATAGTACTGATACTTTTTTTTAAATTCTTATTGGATTTTCTTCTACAAAATTAACAATAACCACGGGAGTTCCATACAGTGTATTTGTGGAATCAATGTTTATATCAGGTCCCGATAGTTTACTTCCTTTAAATCTACAATTTGCGCTGGATGCATCCTCTGTAAATTGATAGTTTGCATCATGTAGAGATTGTGAATAAAATGCACCATATTCCTTGTTTATAGCAAAGTCAAGCTCCCGCTGCATTCCATTTTTTGAACCTGTACGATTACTTAAGTACACAGGGGAGAATAGCATCAAGGGCGACGTTTGCTGTGCGATAAACTTCCCCGAGCTTGAATAGAAATACTTATAGCTTTGAGTTTGCTTATAGCTTCTTGTACCTGAAATATGACGTATTTCTATTTCATACTCAGGTTTATTTTTGTATATAAAATTACTATACTGTCTTAAGGTATAGTTGTAATTTTTTATATAGGTTGAAAACTCAGGACCTGAAAGTAAGGTATTGAGATTAATACCTGAATTATAATCGTTGATAGTAAAATAATAATTACTGGAGGTTAAAAAAGAATTATTAAATGATAATGCAGATCCTGTATTATTAAGTTTAACAGTAAAATCACCTATTACATTGTCAGTACTGTAAAGGGGAGTATATACCGATTGTCTCGCGATTTTTATTTGCTTACTAAATGGATCAACATTATTTTCCTCAATAGTTTTGCTTACTAGTTGATTATTTTTTACATAAGTATATGTAGTTGATTTCGAGGATATTTTTACCCCTACTACTGATGATTTTACCTGAGTGGTGTTTGCTGTTAATGAAAAATCATAAGATGTGTAGTTTTGCTTGGGCTGAAGTATTTGCGATAAATTACTTATACTGCCTTGATATTTTTGACGAGAAAATCCTAACTCCACGCTACGACTAACTGATGTATTATACTTGACCCGTTCAGCTACAATATCATTTTTAACCTCAATATCAAAAAGGTATTTCTGTCTTTGAATTGATATTTCATAAGGACTCGTAATAAAAGCACTCTCTTTATCTATCTCTGTTTCAATGATATATTCAACAGGATAGGTTGTCTTATAATCTTCAATATCAGTTTCCACTATATAGGAAATAGGTTCCCTAACGGTAAACTTTTCAATATCAGTTTCTACTACGGATTCAATCGGCAATACTCCCCTATGTTTAGATCTGGTGATTATAGGATCTGGTGTTGGATCAACAGGGGCTGTTAGGGTAGGTATCAAACTCGATGAAAGTGCCGTTACTTTAGTATCCAGTAAAGTATCTAAATTTAATACATTTATTGTAGGAAAAGTTCTTTTTACCTTTGATCTTTCAAGTATGGAAGGTTCTATCAAAACACCGGCAATAAGATTTGCTCTAGCAGGTACTAATTGTTTTAACTGACTAAAAACAGTATAATCATATAAACTAAAAATTTCAATATATTTTCCAATATCATTTGCTCTGTTGAACTTTTTAAAATAGTTAGTACGTGCTTTACTTAATGAGGGATAGTAATCCTTAGGTCCATCCTCAGGATCTCCTATGAAGCTTTCAAAATTAAAAGGACCAAATTGATTTGCAACATCCCGATTAATTTGATCAGTAGGGGAAAAAACAATAGCTAATCTATTACTATCTCTTTGTGTTTTGTCAAAATTTGAAATCTCTACTCTAGAGTTTGGTGATAATTGTCCATTGAGCGTAGAAGACTCAATTCTTATTTTATTAGAATGGGGATTATTTGCACCTATACTAGGAATATATTGATAATATGTTTCAGTACCTGAAAGATATTGACTCTTATCATTGCCTATAAAATTTTTAAAGCTTGCAGTGGTATATGTTGATAGCTTCCTTTTAGGGTGGGATGAGCTTACTTCGGTGTAATAAACATGATCATGTTTTAAATTATCGAGGCCCAAGGGGTAATATTTATATAATTCATCAAATGATCCTGAATATGTATCCGTATGATAGCTGCCGGGATTTAAGACATGTTCGTAAAAAGTTTGAGTTGAGTATGACGAAAAATATTCCTTATAACCTTGTAAAGATCCGCTGAAACGCGAGCTAAAACTTCCAGTAGTTCCTCCTAATAATACATAATGTGTATTTTGTCCCATGGTAGGGTGTGCTCCTAATGAGTATAAAAAAGATGAATTACTTGAACCTGAAATAGAAAAACTTGATGATAGTGAAATTCGAGCATCAACAAAATCACTTGCCTTAGCACTATCAACATGCAAAATGCTTTGGAAACTTCCACTAGGATAAATAGGCTCATCACTATACAGCCTCACCGACCATATATCCCCATCAAAGTAAGGTAATAAACTACCTGTTTGTGATATTTTTGTAAAATTTCCAGGAGTGCCTTCCTGTACAGAATATTTTAGATATCCATAGGTATTTACCCCGTACAGAGATTGTCCATATGGTACCAATTCTAAATTATGTAAAATATTATTTCTATTACTATAATCCTCTATACTCCACAAACTCATACTAGGTAAATTAGTATAAGAAGTCTGAAATCTGAATTCAACCGTACTAGGAACCTGAGGAGGCAAGCTCAGCGAGGAAGTTACCATACCTCGGGGCATTTCTATGTATTGATTACCGTCTAGGTTTAACAAGTAGTGAAATCTATCCTGTGCTATATTGGGGGTATCATCTCCTGAATAATCTTCGGTTTTAGGACCTCCATATTCCTTTACACTAATTAATGTAAAAGGTATACCGTATATTGAAAAAAGAGCTTTTATAGATCTTTCAGTACCTTTTGTTTTTAATAGTGAGGGTAAATTATTAACAACTCTTCGCCATATTTGATGACTTAAATTCTCATGTGCCTGACTGACAAGAGAACCTGAAACATTAAGATAATTGCCCTGAGGGTTGACTCCTAATTTATAAAGCCAAAGGTCACTAAGTTGTTTTGTGTTCTGAATTTTCCAACCTAATGATCTTGCATAGTAAGGGAGCAACTTATTAGGTATACCTCGTTGAGGGTGCTCATCCCTCCTGTGAATTTCAGTTAATTCTCTAACATAATTGTAAATATTATCAAAATGTTGGCCCATCATATGCAGAAAAATTACATACTGGCTATTATTAGGATCCCTTAAAATATGATCAGGTGTATTATAATAAAAACTGTCATAATTACGAAAATCATGATTCTTAGCTACGTTAAGTATACCATCATACCATTGGATGTACTGGGAACTTGTAGTATGGTAATTTACTAGTTGACTACCTGATATATACTTGGGTGCAGGGAGTATACTCCCGGTTATATCATAGGAAAAAATATTCTCTCTACTATAATGTAGATATTTTTCAAAATCATCAAATTCATCAAGTACTTTGTAGGATCTTTTAAGATAATTATCAGCAACTGATACCGCGTAAATAGAACCTGATGCATTACTTGTTCTTACAGTATTATTCTGACTATTATAATGTTCAATAAGTTTGCGTTTATAATCATAATTTTTGACTCTCTCTTCAGCAGATCCATAAACTACAAAGTTTTTAAAATCAGTATAATCTAAATTTAAAGGAATTTGATCGGATCCTGAAAATATTTCTCTAAGTATTGCATTGGTTGTAAGAACATTGGCATCAAGTAAATTGTTCCATGTCTTTAATTCTGTACTATTGCTTGTTTCTACAGTAGAGCATGTATCAAAACGAGGTCCTCTCAATTGCTTAGTAGGAGCACTCATTTCCTCAGGACGTATTGTAAAAGTATCAATATAATCTTCAAGCACCTTAAACGCAATAAAACAATATTGTTTTTCGCTTATAAATTCTAATAAAGGATATTGTAATTTTGCATATACAACTAATTCGGTACAATTATTTTCATTTTCATTTTGACATGGTATTAAACCTCCCTTATCGGTACAATCTACTTTTAAATTTACAACTTGAAAAATATTATTGCTCCCAAAATTTAATGCTATATTATTTAAACGTCCTGTTGCCTTTAAATTTCCCGCAATATTTTTAAAAGATTGTAATTCTTCAACAACATCGGGAAATGCGGATGCATAGGATAATTTAACTCTTAATTTTACCTCAGTACGATCATCTGATATCTCATGTAAATAAAAGGGGATTGCATTTATGTCCCCAAACATGTTTATTAAAAAAGCAAAACTTATTTTATAACTGCCTGCATATAATTGTGCTTTATCAAATATGGAAGGTATATCTAATAAAAAATCTTTATACTCCGATGAATATTGATATGGAATATCATACTGAGAGGTGATATAATCACCATCTAAATTATATAAATGGGCTTCAACATTTAATAAATCATTTGGTATGTTTTCTAATATAGCCTTATCAAAAGATATTGATCTAAGATCATCATCATCTAATGACTGACCAATATTTTTTGATCTTGATTGTATAAGTTCTAACCTGTTAAAAAATCTTTCTAAAGACATTTTTTTATTTATTTAGGGGAATATAAATCCCGGGCCTGTTACTAAAATTTCACCTCCGCCACCAAAACCTACGCTAGGATTACCTATTACCTGGTCAATTGCAATAGGATTTAAAACATTGTCAACGCCTCCGCTTCCTCCTCCAGGATTTGCGATTTGCCTGTTATTATTTCCTAAAGGACCACCTAGGGTTATACCTCCGCCTAGCCTAGGGCCTGTACCGGGTCCTACTACAGGGGTACCTCTGCCACTTGTAGGAGGTACCTCGTTAATACATGCCCCAACCTCTTCTAGTAATATTTTATCTCTCGTACCGGCGGGGTCATTCGTCCAGGGCATTGAATTACCATAATGATTAAAAAAGAATGCTTCATTTTGCATCATAGGCTTAAATTGAGATACACCTCCATTCATATAGTCATCCATGACCTGATAATTTATAGTAAAATCTGATGTATAACCTTCAAATGTATTAGGTGGTATTAATATAGAATATCTATATCTTTTACAAGATGCGCCCGCTTCGTTACATTTTTTTCCAGTATCCTGGATATCCAAGGTAAGTCTTGTTGTTTTTGGCTGGTCAATGGTTTTTATTAATTGTAAAGTACTTGATTCACTGACCGTTAAGGGCTGTCCTAGACAATCAATGTCTATACTATCCAGTTCTCTTTTTGGTGTCCAATATTCAACCTTATTTGAACCATCACATGCAACATATGAAATTTGTACTGGTCTAGGCATAGGTGCATCCATAAAACCAGGTGTCATTGTTACTCTCCATGTTGCACATACCTTTCCTAGATCAGTTTCATTGGGATTTTGAGTTGCTTTTTCAATAGGCTTATCAAGTGCACAAACCTCCAAAAATTTGGAAGGACCAATTGCAGGGGATTCTTCTAAAGTACCTTCACAATTTGTATAGGTAGCATATCTTATATCAGTAGTTAATTGGCTCGTATTAGATAACCTCCATTTTAAGCATTTATTCTCAGTAGGACCGGTTCCACCACCACCCCCAGTACCTCCCCCAGTACCTCCTCCAGTTCCACCGCCACCTCCCCCAGTTCCACCGCCACCTCCTCCAGTTACCGGTACGGGGCGACACGCATATTCAAACTGTTCAGGTTGTGATTCAGAAATACCAATAGATTCTCCATTAGGTCCTGTAGTCCTTGAAGTTATTCTTCCTGCACGGGATATTTTTCTCAAATATCTTTCCTCGCCTTGCTTACAAATAGGTGCACATTTCTTTTTTGATATGTTTTGTCCAGTAGAGAGTCCGCTTACTATCGTAGATTCAAAAATTTCCTCTTCATTATCAGCGCATGTATTTTTTTTAGGTACTAAACATTTACTTCTCCTAGTTCCTGTTTTTGAATCTATTTCATAAGTGAAACCTCCAGGGTAGGCTGTGTCAGAGGGGCAACATATATCATTACCGGTAACGCCATCAATGCCAACTGACGTAGTATTCTCAGGACAGGGGGGTTTAGGTTTGCATGTGTAGCTTTTTCTACCCTTCCTACCATTTACAGTACTTTCTCCAAAGTCTTCAAAACTTATATCAAAAGTATCATCGGCATTAGGACAGCATACTGGTTGATTATTCGGTAATATACCAACTTTAAAAGTTCCGGGAAGACATGCGGCTGGTTCTATAGGTATTAAGCATTCATAATCACCTCGGGTTATTATATTATATTTAGAGGTGTCTATTAAGGTACCTAAGGCAACTGCGGCTACTGCATCTGCAGGACAACATTGGGGTAGCCCTAGAGCGGTGCTGCCAAACTTTCTAGGATTCTCAGGATCGGAACATGTATTTTTTGGTTTACAAATAGCTTGATCAAGAGTACTATCAAAAACAAGCATATATTCAGATTCATCTCCAGGACAGCATTTTTTGATAGGCTCCTCATTTTCAGATAGCTCTAGAGTTAGTAAAAAAGGATTTTCTTTTGGACATGAAGTAGGTTCAACCACAGTTACGGTGCCTGTGTCGCCTTTATCTCCGGTATCCCCTTTATCTCCCTTGTCACCCTTGTCACCGGTATCCCCTTTATCGCCTTTATCTCCAGTATCCCCTTTATCGCCTTTGTCTCCCTTGTCACCTTTTTCGCCTCTTGGTCCTGCTGGACCTTGAGGACCGCGAGGACCTGGATCGCCATCTTGACCGTCTCTTCCATCTGAGCCTGAAGAGCCATCTTGTCCATCTCTACCATCTCTACCATCAGATCCAGGTGCACCGTCTGCTCCATCTTGCCCATCGGAGCCATCAATCCCATCTACACCTGCTGGGCCTTCAGGGCCTTGTTCCCCATCTACACCTGCTGGGCCTTCAGGGCCTTGTTCCCCATCTGCACCTGCTGGGCCTTGAGGACCTGTAATTACTTTTGGGACCTCTGGCAGAGTATCTATTATTTTTTCTAAAACTTTATCGATATCATCTACAACAGGAATATCTAATTCACAACCACTATCAATATCGAACTGCGGGATCCACATCCTACTCTTATCCTCGCATTTTCCGGTTATGTTAATATTTCGAAATTCAGATTCTTCTACAACAATTATACTCTCGGATATTTTTGATCTTTCAAGCAACATTACTTGTAATGTCTGTCTGTTGGGAATTTCACAAACACAATTAGTATCTGTAAAAAAATAAATTCTATGGTCGCATACATTTTGATTTACAGCATCGCGACCTGCAATTCTAATGAATGAGCCTATTGAAAAAAGACTATCATATATTATTGTGCCGGTATCCTCGGTATAAAAGGCAAAATCACAATCTGTATATAGACAGATTTCATTATCTGTAATTAATTTTTTTTCAGGTATAAAATTTAAAAAACCTTGTTTTATTTTCAAACCCGAGGCACCTTCCTCAGATTCATAAGTTAAAGGAATAATTTTGCTACCAAAAGTATTTGTTTGTAGTAATACCGGATTTAAATTTTTTAATTGATCATCAGTATAATTTTCTCCAGATTGCTCTCTTGTAATTTTTTTACGTACGGGAATATTTTGAGGATATGTAGTCAAAACATTATCCCTTTTTGCCGCAGTAATTGCATATGCAATTTGTAGTTTTTTATTAACTGTACTTGCATATGAATTTACAGTAGTGTTAAAATTTACACAACGGGAATCCTCGGGATATGCATTACAAAATGAATTTAATTTTTCAGCACATCCTTCAAAATTAGGATTATACAAACAAACTGAATTACTAAAAAGATAATTCCACAGACCCTCAGGATTTGCTCTGTCTCGTTGTGAAAATCCTTTTTGCTGTTCTGGAGTACAATTTACACATTTGGTGTTATCCATCAGGGTTTTTAAAATAATTATCTCATTACCTTAAAATAATACCCCTCATCAAAAACACGTTCAACCAACCCTCCTTCTTGAATTGTTTTAATTATAAATTTATAGTAACGATCAGGCAATAAAGTTCTCATATCAACTCTAAAAAAATTACCTTTTGCATCACAACTTAGTTGGGTTGAGCCTGTATCAAACGCTGTTATGTACTCTGTTGTTACCGAATCTTGAATTGCATAATAAGAGGAAGTGGGTAAGCGTTTTAGTTGCAGATATCTACTACTAGTAGCGTATGTAGGAATGGGATTAGTATCGCGGGCAAAAACTCTGATGATTTCTTTTGAATCCGATCTATATAAATTTCGTATGTTAGTCAAGTGTACTGTGAAATTTTCCCCCACCTCCGGTATACTTTCTGCATTTGTAAAAGTAGCATCATTCCATACGGCTTCAAGCTTTGGGAGATAAACCGTGTGTGAATCTTTTGCAAAAAATTTCAACGACCCTACATATATACTACTTCGCTCGAGTTCATCAGCATGTTTTACTAAAAAACCATAATTAGGAATAGAGCCGCTTATCCATTTTTTTACAATTGAGGTAACGTTAATACGAAGATCGGGAGTAGTTACATAATCAAGAGTCTGATAGCAGGATGATCCTGTATACCAAGTACCCCCGCCAGGTACTGTATGATAGGAACCGGTAACCCCTGGATTAAAGGATCCGGAAATCCATGGATTTCCTGAATCAAAAAAATAGCCATCAGTATACTGCCATGAAACTCCCGTGTTAATTTCAGGATAATCATTATAATGACCTTGGCCATTATCCCAATTTTGGGATAGGGGATGTACTTCAATTGTATAGTTTATAGGTAGTTCGATTGCTTCGGTAGCCTTTACACTTAAATAGTATTTAGCATTGCGATTTATAATATTCTGATCAATTAATTTTTTTATATAATTTACATCAAATTTTATTAAAAAACGGGACACATATATGTTATCCCAGTAAGAGCCGTTTATATCGGGTACATTAGGTACAATTTTTTCCAGCTCAAGTATTTGATCGATTCCAGTATTTCGTCTTTTATGACTTTCATATATAGTGGCATCATTAATTGCAAAAATAGAAAGATTCATAGTATTAGTAATTTAGTACCTTCCCTCTAATATCCTTATTAGGGTATTTGATTTCAAAAATACAAGGATCCATTGAAGGATATATGATATTATTTTTTGTTGCAAGTTCTAGATTATATACATTACCGGAATAGCCTGCAGAAATATCAAATAAATTTCTGAAAATTAAATTTGTAACTGATATTACACCATCAACATTGGCAATATCTCTGAGTACATTATTTTTAAATATTGCAGCATTGATGCCCATTTTTTCATTATCGAACATTTTTTTAACTACATCTATACACTTTAACAATACCTCATTGCTATTGTATACCTCATTTACTACTATTTCAAAATCAATTCCTAAATTAATGATGTAAGGTGTCTTTAGGTTAATTGCATCCGTCATCATTCTATACTGTTTTAAGTAATTGATTAGGTTGTATTTTATAGCATCATTAAGAGGTGTAAAATTTTTATTGCTATCATAACCAATAACATATAGATCAATGCCATAAGGATTAAAATCCCAGGGATTGGTTGAATTTAAATTAGGTATAAGATAATCTACCTCTACACAGGCCTTAGCAATACTGCCATATTTTTGAGGCATTGTATAAGCTCTTACAATATAATCATCCTTTGTTACAGCTCGATTTTGAGATGCAAAATTTGCGATAGCCTCATTTCGCATTGCATCAATATCGGCCATGTATAATCCACCTCGCGCGGGTTCTGGATTATTGATCGCAATACTGTCTATCACCGCATTGTATAGCGTAGGGTCTAAATTTCCTAGAGGAGTTGTTATGTTTATATCTACAATTGTTGAAATAGCATTAGCATCAACATTATCTTGAACCCCGCCGCCTATAGTATACCTTACCGTAAGGGTTGTATTTGAGGGCGCCTTACCATATGTTTTTGTATATAAAAAGTTTTTAGGATCAATTGACAAATCAACAGCTCTTTCAAAGTAGTCAAGGCCAAAGCCAACATTGAAAGGGTTGGGAATGATTTCCTCATCCAGCTCAGAACTTACTCCTGCGCCAAATTGAATTTCGATTCGCCTATCCTCACGCAGTCGTGTTATAAACCTGTGTTCTGTTTGTTTGAATTTTAATAAAAAAGGTGCTGAAGCTCTATATTGTGAAAGTACAGCATCGTTGTAGGGAAGATTGGGGTAACTTAAAGGAATTAAATCTTGTGCAAGATAAGGTGTTTCATACCATTTTATACCGTCACTATCTACAATATCAACAATTTCTAAAACATTAGTTTCAGGTAAGGTTATTTTATCGTAAGGCTTAGGATCTGAAAAAGAAAAAGTACGCGTAATTACAGTGCCTGAGGTTGCTTTAACACTCTTCCTCAAAAGAAAAAATTCTATTTCTCCGGTATTATCTACGGAATAAATTGAAACCTCGGTAGGATCTAAAGAACCTGAAAAAGAAAAATCAACACTATCCCGAGTTCTAAATTGGATGCCATTCTCAGTACCAAATATAGCATCAGATTCAATTTGCAATGCATATCTAAAATCAGGAATTGAATTTTCTCCCATACCCGCATTAGGTACCAACTGAAAAACATCAATATCAACAGAGGAGGGTGTTATAAATTTAGGCGTATATCCTAAACTATGAGCAATATTAAAAAGGTTTATATTCTCCTGAGCAGTGGCAAGAATTGATTCCCTAAGCTGTATATCCGTATAAAAGGATAATATATCACCCACGGCGGATGCAAGTTCTATGAACATCATCCCTGGGGAGGCTTCGTTAAAATCATTATAAGTTTCAGGAAAGTAATTTTTTGTAAAATTGATAAGTTCCCTTCTGAAACCGCCAAAGTCTTTATTTAGGTATTTTAATTCTTTTTTAAATTTATCACTAAGAGGTCCTCTGCTCATATAGACGGTTTAATCAATATCAAAAAGTAAATTATCAGCAGCACCAAAGATTGTTATAATCCGATTAGCTCCTGTATTATATAGGTTGAATTCTATTTTTATGATTACATTATGCTCACTTCCCGTATCGAGAATTTGTTTGTCACTTTGTGAGAGTACGCTTATGGACTTTACATTAATGTAAGGAAGCCAGAAAGCAATTGCTTCCTCAATACCATATTTTAAATCCTCCCGATTGTTTAACGTATTTAATTCAAATACAAAATCCGGGATAGGTGAACCAAAATTAGGTTGCATTAACCTCTCGCCTCGTCGAGTAAGTAGTAGATTTACTAAATTAGAAATCGCCTGATCTTCAGTAGTGTAAGATAGTTGAAAGGGTTTTACATCTTTCTTTTTTACTTGATCATACCCCTTTAGAACATTGACAAGTTGAGCATTTCCGTTAAAAGGAAGTAATATTCCTACAGCCCTGTCAGGTCTAATATCAGGTTCCCCATATACTGGAAATTGTGATGGTATTGCCATTTTTATTAATTATTATCCATAGCTTTTATCATCGAAGAATAGTCCTTATTTAAGGCATCGTACACTCCGCGTAGCTTGGGATCATTTGCAAGTACATTCATACGTTTTTCACTAAGAATTGAATTATCAAATTCTTCAGAATCCTCGGCATCAAAAGGGGCAGTATCCTCAAAAACTATTTTTGATAATATAGAATTTGTATTTTGCAGTCTGTTCTGTAATTGCGGATTAGTTTTTTTAACAGACTCTCTTACGGTATTTTTATTTTCTATTCGATTAGGAGACGTAATAGAGGTTACGTTTTCAGAACGCTTCATGTACTTTTCCATATAGTACTCCATTTCCTCCCTAATAATTTTTCTCATTGTTGATTCTATCAACGGTTTAAAACTTTCATATAAAGTTTCTATTCGTGAATTTTTACTTGTCCTTTGCATTTTTTGATTCTTTTTTTAATAAATAACTTTCAATATTAATTTTTTAAGCTAACCGTGTAAGGTAATTTTTTAATCTTAGAATTTAAAAATCTAGAAGCACCTGTACAATAGCGCCTTTCTAATTCTCGAGTGATGCAATCAACATCTGCTAAAATATCATTTGATAGTACGGTATTAGTTGAAGGTATGAATCTAACAGGTGAATCATCAATCAAATGCCAACCCTTAAAAGGACTATCATTTACAACGAGTCCTAGTTTAAATTGTTGCGGGACTTCTGAAAGATCAGTAGCGCTCACTCTAATTGTATTAAAATCATATACGTAAACGGGCAAAATATTTATATTAGCATCATCTAGAGTAATTATCGTAGTATCGGGTTTGTCCTTTAAAGTATTAACTACGTTATTGGCATTTCCTCCAGAGACGGAACTAGAACCGTTTGCATTACCTGTTGTAGTACCTATATCAATTCCAGGGGTGATAGTGGAACCTCCCTTACATGTATCCTTATAAAATGCTCCGTCAAATAGAGGGTTAGGTGAGTTGTAAATTACTTTTCCCTCAATACTTAGAAAATAACTATTTTCAATTACTTGCGGATCATTTCCGGTATAAACAATTTCTAGTACATCACCTCTTTTTGTTTTAATAGTCCTAGTTAAATTATATGCCGAGACTGTATAATTACCTACTAGGTTACCATTCACTCTAACAACTACAAAAGCATTTTGCCAACCATTTCGAGCACTATCAAAAAGCTCTAAGGTATATTCACAATTTTGTAAAGGGTCATTCTTCTTATCATCAGTTTTTTCTGATCCATCTTTATCCTTAGGATCTGAAGCGTCGGTACCTGTTCCAGGTCCTGTATTAGTATTAGGTCCTCCTACACCTGTACCTGGATTTGAGCCTGGACCGGAACCTGTGCCAGCATTAGATCCGGTACCCGATCCTGTGCCAGCATTAGTACCTGAGCCTGCATTAGTACCTGAGCCTGGAAGTCCCGTTCCTCCGGTTGGATTAGGACCTATACCTCCTGATCCTACAGTTGTAGACGGATTAGGTTCTCCAACAGGTCCAGGTCCGATATCAGTACCTCCTGAATTAGGATCACCGGTGTCAGGACCTGTACCGGGACCATTTCCGAAGGACCCGCCACCAGTTCCGAAACCTCCACCAGAGCCTCCTTGCGTTGTAGCTCCGCTTCCCGCACCATCAATATCAATACCTCCACCAGAGCCTATGATGCGCTTATTGCCACTCGGTGGCGAAACAGTATTGACACCAAAAGTAGCAGGAACACTAGGTTGTCCTGGGGGGCTAGGGGGAGTAAAACATATATGGTGAAAACCTCTTTGTGCGGCAAGTCTTCTTAAAAAAGCAATTAGACCTAACGGGCTAGGGCCTGTAGGTCCAACAGGGGTTGCAAAAGGATATGCACCCGCTGTCAATTTTACTAGTTCTTTGGTTAGTGATTCAATTTCCTCAACTAATTCATCTACATCTACTAAATGTTTATTTGTGATTAGATAAATTTTACTTGCCTCAATTATTATTTTTTTTCGAGCTAGAAAAAATCCACAATCTCTCTTAGCATTAAAAACAACCCTATCTGTATCCAACGCGATTTGAGGACCTTTAAATTTTTTTATGTCTTTTATAGCGCCAAAAAACGGAGGAAGCCCTCTCATTACCTTCGGTACATTATAACATGATCTGGCGGGGATTATTTTTTGCAATTGTAATTGAATACCTCCATAAATGCCAGTTTTTATTCTTTCTAATGATTCAGTTCTAAATTTTTGACTTGCTTTTTTGAAAGGAGGGTAATTGACAAGATTACCAATAGATCTAGGTATTTCTGCTAACGGTCTTAATGATGGGATGTTAGGTTCATCACATACTAACGAGAACATCGGAGAGCCTTTTGGAGGAGTGGCATGATATTCAGGTTGTGCGGAGTATTGAGAATTTGAACTAGTTCCTATTCCCAGTCTGAGTGATGCACCTCCTCTATTTTGCATAACAAAATCACCTTCATACCATTGCAAAGCTCTGATAGGTCTAGAGGGGGAGGGAAACGTTCGACCAGGAGAAACTGGTAGGTTAGGCTGGGCAAATTTTACTATAGATTCCTGATCAGAGATTAATTGTGCATTATCGGCACCTGCCAATGCTAATTCTAATTGAGGTTTCTTAATAAAAAGATTTGATAGAGTTTTAGATATTATATCTCCAATATTACCTAGACTAATCGCAGCACCTGCCATAGGTAATCCTCCTGATCTATTAGGTGGAACTCTAAAATTAGCATCGGGAACTTGGTTAATTACAGCATCATCAGTTGCATTGAGTGCAAAAGGAAAGTAATAATAGCTAGCGGCAACATTTGCACCCTCACTCTCATCTATACTAGGGCCTGGAAAAACTAAAACATGTTCACCATTTAAAGGCGGAATCCCTAGGCTCAAGGTAAGTGGACGGGCGTATAATAGCTGTAAATTAGTTTTTGTAGATACTCTTATAGGCCTTATTCTAATAGAGCCCACTGGAAGTATACTTCCCTCCTTGGACTTAGGGTCCTCCTTATAGGTTAAGGGTCCGGTTTCTACAACCTCAGCAATAAAAGGTGTTACATTCATAAATTAAAAATTAATCAGGTCTCCCAAGTTCCTTCAATTCTTCCTCTGCAATTTCCAATAACTGCATTTTTTCTTCATCACTTAATAAAAAAGAGTCCGAACCTTTGGATGCAGTTACAGCACGGCTAAGTGCTGATACATGCCTTTGAATAACAGCGGCAAGTTTTACTAACTGATCATCGTTTCGTACAGATACTTCTAAATATTCCTTTATCAGGGGAACTGCAATGGTAGCGTCTGTCATATTATGAATTAAGGATTTTAGTTGATCAATAAGGCCTTGTATTTGGGTTTCCTTAGTTTTTGAACTTGTGTATATATCCTTCATCAAATCTGAAAAAGCAATATCATCAAAAAGAGTAAAATCTGGGGTTTTGTTTTTTTCGTTCTCCATAATTAGTTGTATTTTTTTAAGAAGTTCCTAAAACCTTTTTCAAAATCTTTTTTTAGAAAATTTACAACACTAGTTATTTTATTAGTAGGAACATCAGCTCTCTCTCTTATAAGTATGTATAACAACTTTTTATTGTAGGTATGTAATAATGTTCTTCGTCTGAATAACTCAAGTATAGAATCTACGATAGAGCGGTCAGTTTTTGAAGGAAACAGGGTATCTAAATTACTATCTATTTTTAATACCCATTCATCCACAAAGCAGTTTAAAGATTCTAAATATTCTTGACGCGTTATTTCAGAACTTATGTTGCGTTCCTCATCAATGACATCAAGCTCTACTCTCTCCTTAGTTTTTTTATAATTCTTAGTGTTTAATCCTATTAAATAATTAATTCCAATTTTTGTAAAATAAGAAAAGGCCTTCCCCGATTCGGGGGAAAACCTATCTAATTTTTCAGTTAGAAAAACAACTAAGTCATGTTTTAAATCCTCAAAGGAAAGATCAATATAAGATACCTTATATGTATTTATAAGATTCTCCGCTAATTTATCTAGCGCAGGGTAAATTGTTTTATTATACAGTAAATTTTTTTGTTTTTTACTATCAACATTAAAATTATACTCTATGATAGCGGTATCAACATCACCTGTGAAATAATTTTTTTCCGTATTTTTAGCCATATTAAAATTAGTCTTTGTTCAGATAATTATCTATAAAATTTTTTATGTCTATGACATTACTTTTTAGATAATTAAAAACAAAGCCTACCTCGTCGTCCGACTCAAAGGAGCCGCGCTTGTCTACTTTTTTTATCTCTAAATAACTCTGTGCAGCTCTATTTTGTAGTTCAGTCAAAAATTCAAATAACTGTTCATTTTGAAGCGAAAGCGTATTAATTTCGTCAATATACTGTTTTATGAGATATTTATGCGCAATGATAAAAAAAAGTAACGTAGAGGCAAACCATGCACATGCAAGAATAAAGTATGTCATAGATATTTCTTCTTTAAGTAAGCGGAAAAAGTTTGTTGAACGCGTCGGTTAAACTATTGTCGGAATCATTTGAGGGAGCTAGTCTAGATATCGCTCCACTAACATTATTCTTTTTAAAGGTATTAGTACTCTTAGGAACACTGGTCGCTGGACTTGATGTTTTTTGACTTTTCCAGGATTCATACTCATGCCGAGCAGCCATGAGATCAGCTTGGTGTAGAATATGAGGTAGGTTAGTTCTCAATTTAGCATGATCTGATCGAGATAGATAATATGGTTTATTTACATCATCATATAATCCATCGTGAATTCTTATGGTTATCCACTCCACCCAAGATACAGGAATTTGATAATATTGTAGCAAAAAAAGGCTCTGATCCTGAACTAGCATAAATGGATTCTTTTCGTTAACCTTATATAACTGTCCTAATTTATTTTTATGCCATTCAGAATCGTTAGGAACATAACATTCATCACCTGAGCCAGGAAAACCTAACTTTCCTAAGTCATGATGTAAAGCACAGAAAATCAAATTCTCAACATCAAAATCACTTACATCCATACCCTGCTGCTTCCATAAATTATAGGTAGATAGAGAAAAATCAGCAACTCTTAGAATATGATCAAGATAACCTCCGGGAAAAGCATTGTGGTAAGATTCTATCGAAGACGCAGGAGCTAAATATAGTTTATCCCCTAAATCATCGTACATAGTTCTTATAGCTTTTCTACGCTCTAGAGAGATATACTCATCTAGATACTTGTTCAACCGTTCAATATTAAGTTCTAAATTCATAAAATATGTTTATAACTGAAAAAATTAATTACTGTTGTTCTTTAACTGTTCAATTTGTGCAATATACTTATCAAGTAGTCTAGCATACTCCTCGGGACTTAAAGGCATTGATACTGAACCATCTTCAGGTTCAATTATCACCTCTTCTATTTCCTTAAAATCAGGCACCTTCTGCCCGTTATCAACAATTTTGTACCCGGGTATTTCCTTACGCACAGTCTTGACTTTAAGCTTAGGTACTACAGGTTCGGATTGAATCTCTGAAGTATTACTAGATGCAGGATTATATAAGGATTGTTCTTCAGACTCTTGTAAAGGGGTTTCAACATTTTCTATTTCTTCGACATCATCCCTAAAATTTTCTTCCGCAAATATAGGACTAACTGTTTGATCAGGTATTTTTTCAATAGCATCATCTACATCGTTTTCAGTATTTTTTAGTGGAATGGGTTGCTCATTATTATCCCCGAGATTTTCAGGGGCGGGGGTTATAGGAGGAACAGTTTCAATTGTTGAAACAATGCTTTCATTATACTCTCTTATATGACTTAATGCTAATACTAAGCTGATAGCTAGAGGGTCAAAAACAAAAACAATTAATAGTATAAAATAGTTCATTAAAATATCCATATCAATCTTAGTAATTTTACTAAGATAGATGATAGGTCCTAATTCGGCCGCGGCGTCATTATTAGATTGTTTTTCTAATATTGATATTTTTAGACTATCAATAGATGCAGATAAAATATCAATCTCTGTATCTATTTTATTTCTTCGGGCAGTTGCATCATCAAGTTGTGCATTTAACGATCTTGTTATACTAGCATCCCTGCTAATTACGCGTTGCCCTGTTCTTCTATCAACTGATTCAATCGAAGTGCCCGAAGTAAAACCTTGTCTGAGATTGTTCATATCAGAAACCAAGCCCTGCTTCTCCTTAAGAAGATCATCAAGCCTTTCTTTCTGATTATTGACTTTTGCTTGCACTATGTTTATCTGACGCTCGACAATAGTATTTCGGTTTGCCGTGAGCTGGTAGGCATTACTTAAGTATCCGTATATACCTGCACTAGTAATCAGCATCAACACAATCACCGCAATTATTAAATAGCTTTTTAAAGCTGCGGGTAACTTTTTTACATTTTGATGTAATGCATATGCTGTGATGATTTTTGATATTTCTAAGATTGAAGCCATTATAATGACTGAAATTCCCGCGCCGGCGAAGACCTTACTAAGTCCGTAAACTGAAAAAAAAGCTGCTGCTCCTGATATTGATAGTGCACTTAGTGTCAATAACAGGAGTGTAAATTTATCCCTATTTATCATTATTATAGTTTTTATGGTTTAGGAAGAGTGCTATGAAAGACCAATTAAAAATTTTGCTCTTTCTAAATCATTTTTTATGTAATGCAGTCTTTTTAACAATTCTGTACTATTTATTTGACCATTTTGTAAGGTTTCAAGCAGTACTCGGAGGGTTTCTTGTGCATCTTCTATTTTTTGTTCTGCATCTTTTTTATAATCTACCATTCGTTTTTTCTTTTTTTTATTTTTTTATATATATTTATTAATGCAAGCTTTAGCTTGCCAAGCTTTAGCTTGTATAGCTCTTTTAAATATTTCAAATATATTTTAATATATTAAAGTTAGCGGTTTTTTTTCAGAAAATCAACCCCCTGAGTGCTCACATAAGCATTTGAAAAGGAAATAAAATCGATAGTAATTTCACAATTAAATAGTTACCAAAACAAAAAAAATGAAAAAAAAATCAATAGGGCTTGTTGATATGCTATCGGAAGAATTCTTTTCTAACTTAAAGTCAGCGGAACAGATTGCATCAAACGAACCTAGACATATTCAACGCGCCTCAAAAGTAGAAGTAAAAATGAGTATGTATAAAATCGCCCAAAATGTCTTTGATGCACTACATGCCGATATTGGAAAGAGAGTAGATAGTAATGTTTGGGAGTTTCCAGATGATGAAACAGCTAGAGATTTTATTGAAAGTTTAGAGCTTCTGGGTATAAAAAAATCAGATATTCTTTTTGCGCAATCCTATGTTGATAAATTTTTAGATGAATTAGATAAAGCTATCACCCAAAATAAAGAAGCAACATCTGAAGAGGGTGGACAAGAGTATGAAGAGTCAGATCAAGCTGATCAAATACAAACTACTAAATTTTGATTAAGCAATGGAGTCAAAAAATCCTAAATTGCCTATAAAATCAAGGGCAGCAAGAGCATCAAAAAAATCACAAAAGGCAATTTCTACAAATACTGCAAAAAATGTAGATAAAATAAATCAGCAAATTCAACAATTAGAGCTTCAGAAAAAAAAATTAATAGAGGCTGATACGGGAATTAGTGAAAAAGTAGATTCTTTAAGTGCTGCAAAAATTAGGCTAATAATTCAAAAACTTAAAAATAAGTTTAAAATTGATATAGAGAAAGCTAAATACTATGTTGTACTCTCTAAGGTAAGAAATGCTAACCCTACAAAGAGTATAATGATTGACGGTAAAGTAGTAGTAACATCACTTCAAAATGATAAAGAATTAAAAGCATATAAGGACCAGCATAAAAAACTTTTTGACATGGCAATTATTGAAAATGATTCAAAAGGCACCACAAAAATGAAAATAATTGACTGGGCTATAACTAATCTACCTGAATTTAAAATGTATAAAACAAAATAGTATGTGGTTATATGAGACTAATGAAATCAAAAGTATTGATGATATTGATAGCCTGAGTTTAAATGAAGAACCCATAGGTTTTGTATACGAAGTAACACATACCCCGAGTAACAAAAAATATATTGGAAAAAAAGTTTTTAAGCATAAAAAAACTTTACCTCCTTTGAAAAACAAAAAGAGAAGACGTAGGGTAGTAAAAGAAAGCGATTGGCTTACTTATTGCGGTTCAAATGATGTTATTTTAGAAATGTTAAAAACTGGGGAACCTTTAGAAAATTTCCAAAGACGTATACTTCAATTTTGTTATAATAAAAGACAATTAACCTACTATGAGGTTTTTTGGCAATTTAAATGTGGGGTATTACATAACGACAATTACCTCAATTCCACAATATTAGGAAAATTTTATAAAAGGGATATATAGATATCCAGAGCTTGTAGGTTGCTTTTCTAAAAAAAAGGTTTTATCTTAAAGAAAAAAAGCAATGGATTATATAGCTCTAGATTTACTAAATAAGCATTTAGGAACATCCACAAAAAAGAAAGGCAATAACTATGCGTTCTTCTGTCCTTTTTGTAATCATTATAAACAAAAATTAGAGGTTGATATACAATCAGGATTGTGGAACTGTTGGGCATGCCCAGCTAAAGGAAAAAGCGTCTACTCCCTTTTAAAAAAAATAAATGCACCAAGGTCTGATTTAAATTTGGTAGCCACGTTCAGGGTCACCTCTCATGAACCCTTGGATTCTCTTTTTTCAGATATAAAAAAAGATTCTAGCGTTTTACTCCCACAGTACTATAAAGCACTTACAGGTCTAGAAACGTCATCTGAGGTAAAACAATTAATTAACTACCTCAATAAAAGAGGCGTCACCTTGCATGACATAAAAAGATATAAAATTGGCTATCTTACCGCAGGACCAAAAAGGAATAATTTAGTACTCCCTAGTTTTGATGAACAGGGTTGTCTAAATTATTATGTACTTAAGGATATTTCAACAGGGGAGTATACTAATCCAGCAAGTAGTAGAAATATCATTGCTCTCGATTATTTTATTAATTGGGCAAGGGATGTTGTTATTGTTGAAGGCATGTTTGATGCTTTTGCTGTCAAAAAGAATGTCACACCTTTGCTAGGCTTAACGATGCAAAAAAAGGTTAAGGAACGAATAGTGACTAGTAAAACTAAAAATTTTTACATATGCCTTGATGCAGGTGAGGAAAAAGCAATAAGTGAAATTGCTACTTACATTACAAGTATTGGTAAAAATGCTTATAAGGTTGAATTACCTGCTGGTGAGGACCCTTCATCTCTAGGCACTGATTCAGTATGGCAATATATAAAACAAGCTCAAAAGGTTGAGGAGAGCGATATTTTTTTACAAAATCTCTATTGCAAATGGTAATACAAATTCCAACTAATATTGTTGAGGTTGATAAAATTTTTCACATTGCAGATGTACATCTTAGAAATCATTTACGTCATGAAGAATATGAGGCTGTTTTTGAAAAATTATATTCCTATATAAAAAATCATAAAACCGATAATTCCCTTATATATTTAGCAGGGGATATTGTACACGCCAAGACTGATATTTCCCCAGAATTAGTTTCGGTATTATCAAAATTTTTGTATAATTTAGCTGAATTGTGTACTACCTTGGCAATACTCGGGAATCATGATATGAATTTAAAAAACAATTCAAGATTAAATATAATTAAACCTATTGTTGAGCTTTTAAAGCACCCTAATTTACATCTTTTAGATAAAAATGGATATTATCAATTTGCGCAATTGGGCATTAGTGTTTTTGAAATTGCGACCCCTTTTTCGGAATATTTACCTGCTAGTGGCTTAAAAAGTCCTGTAAAAATTGCTTTATATCATGGACCCCTTAATGGAGTGTCTACGGAAAGTGGACTTGCTATTAATGATAGTCATTTACCTTTAGATGCTTTTAAAGGTTTTGATTTAGCCCTGCTGGGCGACATTCATAAAAGGCAAATTCTCCAATATAGAAATGAGGATTATTTGGAAATTGATGAAACTGAATTGCAATTATACCTAGATAAAGGTTGGGAATTAGTTTAAGAAAAAAATATGGCAAAAGTAAAAATAAAAAAGGTAACACCAAGTGTGGCTTACCCATCGTCACTGATACAGCAAAAGTATAATGAATCACTCAAGGATCATGGCCTAATCGTCTGGAATTTGCAAGATTTTTCACATGAATTTGTTGATATACCTAACGATATTGGTTACTGTTCTTTTAAAGTTCAAAACGGGCAGCTACTTGATTGGGATGAACAAAACATCCCTCCTGTAATTCGTGCTCAAGTTTATTATGATAATACAAATCTTGCAGATAGAAAAATTATTGAGTCTTTTATTAGATCGAAGCGTAAAGTCATTGAATGGAAAATACAAACAGTAAAAAATTCCAGCGATTTAAATGAAATCACAAAAAGAAATTATAATATTAACATACGCGATGTAAATACGCAAAATCAATTAGTTACTGATTTTTTAGCTGATCAGAATGTGCCCGTAGAACTTCTACAGAGAGTAAAGAGTATTAATCAGGAATTAAATTTAAGAATATCAAGTGCAGCACAAGAACATAGTCTACGCAATACAACGTGGAAGCCCCTATCCTTTGAATTTTCAAATATGTTCTCTTACGGGGAAGATAATATAATCAATTTTTCAAATATGAAGGGCATTTACGGGGTGTTCGGTCCCAACGCTTCAGGAAAATCTACAATATTTGATGCTTTTTGTTTTTGCCTATTTGATAAATGCTCAAAAACTTATAAAGCAAAAGATGTCTTAAATAAAAATAAAAAGAATTTTAGTTCAAAGGTTGTTTTTGAAATAAATGAAGTAGTGTATACCGTTGAAAAAAAGGGCAAACTATTACCCTCGGGCAATGTAAAGGTTGACATTGATTTTTATTATACAGATACAAATGACACACGGATTTCACTAAACGGGGATCAAAGGGATTCTACCACAAAAAATATAAGAAATTATATAGGCTCCTATGAAGATTTTATTTTAACATCTCTTTCAGTTCAAAATAACGGAACCAATTTTATAGAAAAACCTCAAAGAGAAAGACGTGAGCTATTGATTAATTTTTTAGATCTCATCATCTTTGAAGAATTAACTTTAATAGCCTCTGATGAATTGAGGGAAATCAAAACCTTAATTAAAGCTCTGCAGTCATTAAATTTGGAGGAAAAGCTCAATTCATCGCTTACCAAACATGCTACATTAGAAAATAAAAAACAATCTATTGAAAATCAAATAGTTGATTTAAAATTAAATCAGGAAGAACTGCAACGCGAAAAGGAAAATTTATTAAAATCCATACAGTTAATAGAGGATTTACCATCACTTAATTCAGTGCAACAAAAACTAGACCAAAGCACTAAAAAGTTGCAAGAACTTTCTACGAAAATTTTAAAAATACAAAATGATAACTCCATTGAATTAAAAGTTGCCGGTGTAGAAAGTGAGCTAAAAAACATGGATGATGTTGAGGAGTTGAAAAAACGTTTTGCTTTTTTTGAACAACTAAAAGGTTTAAAAGCAAATTTGAATACGGAATTAAAAGTGTGCGAAACCAATATTAATCATGCTATGCTACATATTGATAAGTTAAATGTACATGAATATGATCCTAATTGTGTTTTTTGCGTAAAGCATCCTATAGTGACCCAAGGTCAACAAGCATCTTCGTTACTTGAAGAACTTAACATAACGAAACAATCCTATTTAGAAAAACTTTTAAAAGTAGATGAACAACTGGGGATTTATAAAACAGTGCCTGAGCTTTTAAATAAAATTTCTACTTTGACCAATAGTTTAAATCAACTAAAAAAGGATCAGTTATTATTACAAAAAACATTAGAGGGGTTAATCAATGAACGTACATATGTTGAGCAAAACATAGAAGATCAGAAAAAAATTATAGAAAAAATTGAAAGAGCCGGGGATATTTTAGAGAAAAATAAGCAATTAGAAAAAAGAGTAAGCGAGTATAATATACAAATAAAAAAAGTAAAAGATAAGAGTAGCGAATTAAATAACCAATTACTGCAAATACACTCTCAGATATCTAGTAATGAGGCGCTTATGAAGGATTGTGAAAATAATTTTTCTAAATTAAAGCAATTGTCAGATGATTTAGATGCTTATAGTTTATACTTACAATGTGTAAAATCTGATGGAATTCCATATCATTTGATAGACAAAATATTACCATCAATTGAAGAGGAAATAAATGACATTCTTTCAGGCATTGTAGATTTCAGATTAATACTTGAAACTGATAATAAAAATATTAATGCTTATATTTCATATGATGCAGGACTTTCATGGCCCGTTGAATCAGGTTCGGGAATGGAAAAATTCCTGAGTTCACTTGCAATAAGGACTGCCCTGGTTCAACACACCTCCCTACCTAAACCTAATTTTATTTGTATTGATGAGGGCTTTGGTGTTTTGGACGGGGATAATTTAGGTAGTGTAAATACTCTTTTTCAAAAAATGAAGGATAATTTTGACACTTTATTTTGTATTTCCCATATTGAAGAAATGCGGGATATTGTAGATAAATTTATTTTTATAAATAAAAAAAATAGCAATTCACATATTTTATTAAATTGAATATAAAAATGACGTTACATATTATTACCAGGGTTTCGCGCAACGATCTTATTGATCAGTTAATTACTGATGTTATTGATTTTAATTATCAATTTGACGGTCATTATATAATAAGACATTTACTACTTGATATAAAAAAATTACATGATCAGTCGATAAAAAAAATACAGAGTGTAGAAAATCCTTTTGTAAAAGTAAATATACTTTCAAAATCAGAGGACGATCCTTATATGCATCAAGCATTATCTACTTACTGTAGGGATATTGTAGAGGAGGGCTGGATACATGTTATTGATGATGATAATAAAATTCATGAAAATCTTTTTAGAATTTTAGGTAGTACTATATTTGATACATTAAAAACTGTTTATGTAGGTCATCAAGATATAAATTACAAAGATTTTAGTGTAAAAAAAATTAGGGAAGCTCTACCTACTAATATGAAAAAAGGACATGTGGACTCTGCTCAAGCTATTTTCCACCATTCAGTTTTTAAGGAACATCAAATACCAACGGCATATACAGGAGATAGTGAATTTATAGAGTCACTGTATACAGCTAACCCAAAATCTTTTGATTTTATTAACATAGTAATTGCGCATTATAATTTTTACCAAAAAATTAACACAAAATTTCAACCTACTTTTTTATACATCGGAGATGACATGTCGTTGCTAAAGACAACCGAATATTTTGAGTACACCGAGTCATTTTTAAATGTAATTTATAGACAGTCTGATTCAGATCTACAAAATTTACAGAATACTTACAATATTGATTTGTATATTAGCGAGAGAGATAAGAGTCCTACATTGGAATTTTTAAATGCTCAACCTATAGAGATACGACGCCGGTGGATAGAGGTTGACAAGGACCAACCAAATAAAGGAGATATTATTTATGGATCATATATGTCAACGATATTGCAGGATTATGATAAAAAAACATTAATTTCCTTTTTTACCTCAACCTTCAACACCGGTAAGCATTTATTGCGGTTATACCATACCTTAAAAATGCAAACCTACACTAACTGGGAGTGGGTAGTGGTAGATGATTCAACGGACGATAATTTTACTTATAAGATATTGCAGAACATTGCAAAAACTGATAATAGAGTAAAACTTTTTTCTTTTGATGTAAAAACCGGAGGGGTAGTAGGAGAAGCTAAGTATAGAGCAGCAACATTATGTACCGGTGAGATTTTAGTAGAGCTTGATCATGATGATCTAATTACTGCAGATACATGTTTCTTATTATCAAAAGCATCTGCCCAATTTCCCCATGCTGGTTTTTTTTACTCAGATTCGGTTGAAGTAGAGAATAATTTTAGCAGCAGAACTTATGGGGATTTTTGGGCTTTTGGATATGGTAATTATAGGGAGGAAGTATTAGATGTTTTTGGTAGAAAAAAATTTAGAGTGCCTATAACACCTAATATAAATCCTAAAACAATAAGGCATATAGTAAGTGTACCCAACCACCTCAGAGCATGGCGTAGAGAATTATATCTTAACATTGGGGGACATAATCGACGATTACCTGTTGCAGATGATTATGATCTTATTGTACGTACCTTTTTAAATACCATTATGGTTCATATTGAACATACTTGTTATATTCAAATGTTTCATGGACATAATTACCAGGACAAGTGTAGACCTGAGATTTCCCGAAGGGTTGATATGATACGTAAATATTATAATGGTGCAATAAAACAGCGATTCTCCGACCTCGGAGCAACTGATTGGTGTGATACCGAATACGCTTTTCTTACAGAGCCCGCACGATATGATGATGCTGAACAAAAGGTAAATTTAAGTTTTAAGCTAATGTAAAAAATAATAATGAACTATTTATTATAAAATAGATAGTATCATAATGGCTATTAAAGCAAGGCTACGAACCGGCATTCAGTTTGATGGTGATATTTTTAGTTCGAAATATTTTGGGATTTCTCAAAATTATACAAGTTTAAGAAGGGGTGAAAATACTATCACATTAGCACCCTCGGCATATGTACTCCCAGGCAGTACCGTTGAAATGGAGGTGAGTCATGAAAGCGGAGTCCCTATTATAGTTGTAAATGAGAACAAAAAGACAAAGGACGGTAATTTAGTTATAACAATAAAGGTTCCTGAGGATATTCCTGCAGGAGCCTTTAGCTTTTACATATTAGGAACTGCCCGTAGAGATTTTGATACCGGACAGCTGCTAGATACATCTCAACCCAATACAGTCTGGCATGGCGTGGGAAGACTTCAGGATAGCGAACTTGATATAAAAAGTCCTGAAGATGTAGTTTTAAAAAATCCACCAAGTGATATTCAAATTCAGGTAGATGCCTTTGACGTACCTTATGACAAACTACCTGCAAATAGAAATACCAGTTCAAGCTTTAATTTTCCAATTGAGTATTTTCCTGTAATAGGCTCGTATTCTACTTTTTCATCTATTGATAGATCATCAATTGAAGGAAATTCAACACTATCAAATTCAGATAGTTCCAGCTTGACGACATTAGAGGACAGAGGTGCAGATAATCAATATCCCAGTATCATCAGTTCTCAGGATGCATTTAATAAGGATATGGTAGGTGCAAAAATTAGTATGCAGCCTAATATTGATGCTTTTATCCCTACTAATGTACTTGGTGCAATCGGGAGTATTAATTTATATAACTCTACAATAGTTAAGGTATTAAATAAAACTACTGCAAAGGTAAGCACACCTTTTTCCTATACCTATATAAATCCAAATACCGGACAAAAATTAAATGTTGATAGATTTAAAAGCACCAATTTTAATATTACATACAACAATAGCCAGGGAAGTACTCCTGGACAGAAGGTGACGGGTTATGCGCGAATTTGTGCAAAAAATGTTGCTACTGCAAATGGCCGTGTAGATAAGGTAAAGGTAGCCGCTAAACCTGTAGGTGCAATAGGCGCACCCGTTGACCTAGGAAATTTTTCACCATATGCCCCTGAAAAATTATTAAATGATGCCTCAATTTATAGTAATACAGAGTTTGACCCTATTTCAGGAGCTAAACCTAAGAGTGCGGGAAGCATTTCAGGATCTTCTGACATATCCTCGAACTTTAACGTTGAGGTGATTGATAGAAATTTTAATGTAGTAGATTCCGGATCAGCATCCTTTGATTCTAGTAAGTTACTTAATTCTATTTCTGTTAATTCACCCGGATCGGCAAATTCAAGCTTATTATCAACAAAAAGTGAAAAAAGCGCAAAAACAACAGCGAATGCTGAATATGAATTAACTTTTAATGCATATTGCGAAAGTGACGCACAGGGTATAAGTCCTGAGGTAGATATCTATATTAAAGGTCCCGCAATCGAACCGGGAAGAAGCAATGATACTGCTGGTACTCTTGTAGGTAATTTAAAAGGTTCCGGCAAGCAACAACTTGAAAATCAAAAGTATAAATTTAGAACCGCTGATAGTAGTGATAGCATACAGCCCTATTTTCATATAAAATCAGGCACATGGCATTTTTCAAATTTAAGCATAAAACCTTATGCAGCCAGTAATAATAGTCCTCATGAGTTATGTGTTGATGTGCCATTAGACGGTCTCGCCGTTTCAAAAATAAACGAGGAATATGTTTTTGAAATAGATTTTATTGGTTCAAATGGAAAACCTTTAAATTTAAATATAATTACTAACAGTTTAGTTGTCAACAGGAACCCTACAATAGATGAAAAATTATTCATTAACACATTACAGAGTAGCAGTGAAATTCAAAATTTTATATTAAATATTGCAGGATCTCAAGGCCCTCAAGGACTTCAAGGTGATTCCTTAGGCACTGCAATTTTTTATGAAGAGTTTATATGTGCTAGTAGTGCTATTCTACCCATTTCGCAAAACTCAGGCATTATGCCTGATGATCTTTCTAGGATTAGCGTTTACCAAAACGGTCAACGCTTAATTTCTACACAATGGTCAGTTTCAGGTTCTAATATAGTAATTGATGCTGGCACCCATTACGAATGTGCAAATTATGAAGTTCAATTTTTTATTTCAAGTGCTGGATATCCGGGTTTAGTAGGTCCTCAAGGAATTACAGGGCGTCAAGGACTTCAAGGCATACAAGGCATACAGGGAATTATAGGCTCTCAAGGTTTTCAAGGTGTAATAGGAACTCAGGGAAACATAGGTTATCAGGGGGTAATTGGTTTTCAAGGACTTCAGAGTATACAAGGAGCAACCGGAGTGCAAGGCTTTCAAGGTGCACAAAGTATAGTAGGCCCTCAAGGTATACAAGGTATTCAAGGATATCAAGGTTTCCAGGGATTTCAAGGAATAATTGGTTTTCAAGGAGCTCAAGGCTTTCAAGGTTCTCAAAGTTTACAAGGTATCCAGGGAATTATAGGGTTCCAGGGATTTCAAGGAGCTCAAGGCTTCCAAGGTTTTCAAGGAGCTCAAGGCTTCCAGGGAACTCAAGGCTTTCAAGGTTTTCAAGGAGCTCAAGGCTTTCAAGGTTCTCAAAGTTTACAAGGCATCCAGGGAATTATAGGCTTTCAAGGCTTCCAGGGAGCTCAAGGTGCTCAAGGCTTCCAGGGAACTCAAGGAGCTCAAGGCTTCCAGGGAGCTCAAGGTGCTCAAGGTTTTCAAGGAGCCCAAGGTCGTCAAGGATTCCAGGGACCTCAAGGCACAACCGGCATTCAAGGTACTACAGGCACTCAAGGCATAACGGGCATTCAAGGTGCATTAGGAACCCAAGGCTTTCAAGGCTTTCAAGGAGCACAAAGTTTACAAGGTATTCAGGGAATCATAGGCTTTCAAGGCTTTCAGGGAGCTCAAGGCTTTCAAGGTTCTCAAAGTTTACAAGGCATCCAGGGAATTATAGGCTTTCAAGGCTTCCAAGGCAGACAGGGTTTTCAAGGCGCTCAAGGCTTTCAAGGCTTCCAGGGATTTCAAGGTGCTCAAGGCTTCCAGGGAACTCAAGGAGCTCAAGGCTTCCAGGGAGCTCAAGGCCTGCAGGGAATTACGGGTTTCCAAGGCTTTCAAGGAATAATTGGTTTTCAAGGAGCTCAAGGCTTTCAAGGTTCTCAAAGTTTACAAGGCATCCAGGGAATTATAGGGTTCCAGGGATTTCAAGGTCGCCAAGGTGTCATCGGGTTCCAAGGACTTCAAGGTATTATAGGATTCCAAGGGTTCCAAGGAGCTCAAGGTATCATTGGCTTCCAAGGTATTCAAGGCATAATGGGCACCCAGGGAAATACAGGCTTTCAAGGAGCTCAAGGCTCCCGGGGGATCCAGGGTTTTCAAGGTCTTCAAGGCATAATTGGTTTTCAAGGCTTCCAGGGTTTTCAAGGCTTCCAGGGTTTTCAAGGCTTCCAGGGAAGACAGGGTAATCAAGGCCTACAAGGCGATCGAGGACTTCAAGGCGATCGAGGACTTCAAGGAGATCAAGGCCTACAAGGCGATCGAGGACTTCAAGGCGATCGAGGACTTCAAGGTTCTCAAGGACTTCAAGGCACAACAGGACCTCAAGGACTTCAAGGCACAATAGGAACAGGCACTCAAGGCACAACAGGACCTCAAGGACTTCAAGGCACAATAGGAACAGGCACTCAAG
>JACCDX011369671.1_pt1 | contig 53574 bp, 55 predicted proteins | sample 7449681 | NCBI WGS metagenome assembly JACCDX01 (sample SAMN15323450, study PRJNA562643) | freshwater metagenome | isolation source: river surface water | place: USA:Blue River Watershed | collected 2017-08-18
ACACCTAACCACACCTTTGTTTCATTGCATTTTTGGAACTTGCGGTCCATATATGTTTGCACCTCTTTAATTGCCGGACCACCGCGACCATATGTCGATTCATACCACATTTTGAACTCGAATGTTAGTCCCGGCTTTGTAATGGTTCCCTCTGGGTCCAACACAATTCGGTCGGCAATGAATTCGGAAATATAATCCTGTTTCTCGCGATACTTATCACTCGATGCAACAACATATTTACACTCGCGTAATTTACCTCCCATCTGATACGCGTGCTCCACCAACATAGCAACCATCACCTGTTTCCACCCGTCCAGACGATTCACCAAATTCTCGTCCATCTTGAATTGATACGGAGTCGTAGGGTCGTTATGCACCGGTTTATCGCAGAATTTCGACAAGAAATCCACCACGGCTATACGACGCCATGTGCCATGGTCTTGTGTGTCAATCTTCATAAACTCATTTGAACATAATACGAGCTTGAACTGCGGCATGAACGTGAGTGGTTTCGGCTGATATAATCCACGAGCTTGTATGGGGTCTATGCCACTTGTAAGATTTTTCATGATACCCACATTTATCCGCTCATCTTTGTCCGGCTCCTGCATGACCGCATAACGCACACCTTTTAACGCAATCAGTTCCGGCGAAGTACCGCCCACTTTGGCACGTTGGCCAGTAATAATAGACAAGGCGACGGTTTGGAAATAGGACCCGAGGACTTTCTCCATGAGTCCCATCAACAGCGACTTACCATTACTGCCTGCGCCAATAAACATGTGGAATTTCTGTTGTCCCGCCACACCAATAAGTGACGACGCCAAATGGTCCCACAAATAATCATACATTTCTTTAATGGGCATAATTTCGTGCAAGAATTTCTCTATTTCGGCAATGACCGGTGCATGTTTCGCGCGGTTGAGTGGAACATAATCGTATCCGGTGCATTTCGACAAATAATCCTCGGGCAATCCTTTGCGGAACACTTTTTCTTTGAAATCAACCACGCCATTCTTGAAACACAACAAATAGGGATTCGCATCCAATCGCTCTTCGAAATCGGGGTCCCAAAACATATCTCGCGCTTCCGTCATGATATTTTTCTTTTCCGTCGTGCGACCCAAACGCTCCACAATATCTAATAACTTGTCGATGTTTTTGTTGATTTGTGCCAACTGGTCAGGATGATCGGTCTCATTGAATAGCGCCTTTTTCTCCATATATTTCGACGCTTTGTTGCTGTATATTTCACGCAACTCTGTGGAAATACATTTGCGAAGCGGCGTACCCGAATCACATTCCGTCCAATATGTACCCGAATAGCGATACCAAATATTATTTTTCACACTCACACACTTATATTCGCCCTTTTTCAATGTGGCCAATACTTCGGCAATATCATAATCACCGCATCCCGAACGCGAACGTTTCTTGTCGTCGGTCAAATACTCAACTTTGCCCAACTGTTGCTCGATTTTATAATCGACACTACTTAGCCGGATTTCAGCATATCTTTGCGGGGCATGTTCTTTCACCCAATAGAGAATTGACTCTTTGTGAAGTCCGTGCGGATTTTTGTGGTCAAATGTGTTCCATTTCTCCAACAAATCGGGCAAATCCGCAAACGAAAACGACGCAGATTGCGCACTAAACACGGCCCAAACAATAAACAGCCTATCATCCGTATTCCGCAACGCCCAACCGACGCGCATCCAGTTGTTATAAGAACCCGCGCCGTAAAAGGACTCGGGAAGTGACATAACATATTCATATGTTTCATACAGCAACATATAATCCACCGACGTGATTGATTCCAACCACTGGTCGCGCATAGACAATAATTCGTCAATATTGCGAGCATTTGCAACCATAATATTATCCGCATTGATGCGGTCGCCACCTCGCATGCGAGCCGGAGACCGAGCACGCGGTTTAATTTCTCCCAGCCCGGGGTTTTCTTCCAACACGCGCATGAATGCGCTGGTGTAAAAGAACGACGGATGATGCGCATATCTAGCCGATAATTCTGATAAATATGGTCGAATAGCACTGACTTGTCCGTGGGTGTTCAACACTTCGCACTCAAAATCGCCGTCTGATGCATCATACTTCATTTTATACACCAGTGTTAAGCGATAGGGTTCGTGAAGTGGTTTCGCTGACCCATACATTTGCCAATTTGTCCCGCCATTGGTGATACCTTCGTCTAATACGTCTGTCCATGAATTTGTAATGGGCAAATGTGACAGCATATCGCCGATTTTTTCCAGCACGGCTTTACGCAACAAAATCTGGGCTTTGCGTTCGGCGGAAATACCAAATATGAAATGCAGTCCGTCTTTCACGATTCCTTTTTCGGGAACCGGATTAATCTTGCTTTTTTCGAGAACAAACACTTTAAACTCGCTGGTCTCATCAAACTGATATATTTTTTTAAGTTCGTCGCAATACAGTGCAATAATGTCATCTATACAGTCGCGGTCATATAAACGTGTGGTGCAAGTGGGCGCAAATCGAAAATCCATATCAACCAATATGGGACCGCCATTCTTAAGTTGCACTTCAGTCAAATGTTCAGCGACATTATTTTCTACCACATTTGATATATATTTTGATACAAACTCACTATACTCTATTTCGGGGATATGATAACTGCCACCCCATATACCGGCATCTTTATTTCCAATTCTTGTGTTCGTAAATGGTTTCGTTTCATCCTGTTCCTTCACCTGAAAATTCCGCAAATAATTTTGGAATAAAACAGCAGTGTGTTGGTCAGACATTGGCGAAACTTTTATTGCGGTATATAATCTATTAGGTTATTTTTAACTCACTTAAACGGAGATATTTGTTTTGGTTCTTTATATTGTAATTTATATAAATTCAATTTTGTAGGGAAAACTACGTTTTCCCCTACGACCCCTTTCCTTCGGGGCGCGCAGCGCCCCGGGGGCCGAAGGCCCCCCATCATATTGTTTGCCGGAGGCTGAGGGAGCCATGCGACGCTAGCGTCGCATTTGGCGCATCAAAGTTTTGCGGAGCAAAACTTTGAGGGAGGTTCGCCCAAGGCAAGCGCACATGAAGCGGGCGTAGCCCGCTCATTGCGCGCATATGCGCGCAGAGGGGGCAGCGAAGCTGCCCCCCACAAGCGCTTAAACCGTAGGTTCCTGGGAAAATTGAATATATAAGTAGTAAGCCATTGTAACTATATAAAAAAAGTATTAACTCATATTATTATAGTTAAATAAAATGAAATTCTGTTCAGTCTGCAATAATTTATTGTACATGTCTATTGCCACAGACAATCCAAATAAAGTCGTAAATAAATGCCACGTATGTGAGAATGTTGAAGATTTAGCAGAAGAAGAGAGTGTTTGTGTATTAAACACGCATATAAAACAAAACGAACAAAAGTTCAATTTGATTCTCAATGAATACACTAAAGAAGATCCAACTATACCTCATATATATAATCTCAGATGTCCCAATACCGGCTGCAAAACTAACGTGGAAAATGTAGAAAACCCCGACGTCATGTATATTCGATATGACGACCAAAATTTAAAATATTTATATATGTGCGTGTCGTGCGATACTGTGTGGAAGTAAATGTGAAATGACGGTAAGTAAGTAAGTAAATTCGGGTATTTTTTATGCATAACTGCGCAACAATTCTTGTGCTTGTCTTTCCGCTTCGCTTATTTCTCCTCGAAATACTTGTTGATTTATGGGGGCATTCCATCTGGTTTGATTATTTTGTTCCCAATTCATGGCATCTTCGAACATATGTGGTGATTGTGTCACTGGGGGAACAGTAGATGATACAGGTCTGTCCATTGGTACTGGGGGTGATGAAGGCGGAGGTACAGCCGACGGAGTTTGTTGTGTTGTAGGTGTAGGTGTAGGTGTAGGTGCAACAGGCGGCGGTTTCAAACAAGACGCAGAATCGGGAAATAATTGTCCTGACGCACATTTGGTTTCTTTATCTACTTCCAAACAATTTCGCACACCTTTCACATCACCTACTAAACACCATGCACCTTTACCATATCCAGATTGTATCTCGGATACGGTTGTATCCGGTTTGGGTTCCATTGGTGGTTTATATTTAGATTTCAATTCGGGAGAGTGTTGCATACCCAATTCACCCAACCCTTTGGCAATTCCACCTACTGATTGAGCAGCACCTTCTGCTAAATCGACTCCAACTTTAGCGACATCTGCAGCAACATCACTGCTTTTCACAATTAAATCACCGGTGGAATAAGAAACCATGCCAAAAAAACTGTATATCGAAGGCAATACATTTTTATTTAGCCAATTCAATCCGTCAGCAAATACAGTGAATATGTTTATTCCTAAAAAGGATAAAAGCAAAAGTGTCCCCAACACAAATATGACCAGGGATTGTGGATTCAGTCCAAATCCTGAGGTGGCACTTCCTTCGGATAAGTTGAATCCTTCATATGTGACTGGTTCTGCACTTATATTTGGATTAGTCTTTGACGCGTAATTCGAAAGTTGTTGTTGTTCCATATTAATACACTCGTATATAATTACATAAGGGAAAACTCGAAAAAGAGGGTTACGTTTAGCTTTGTGTTTATTTTTGTGATACTACAATAAATTAATGTTTAAACTATTTGGCATGTTAGAAAATTTCTTTTACATAAGTTTAGGCATTACTTTTGCTCTTATTTTATTATTGGTGTATCATTTTAAACAAAGGTTATCCACTGCCGAAAAGAAATCAGACACAATGTATGAAATACTCACCAACGTGGTTCAAGAGTTGAATTTAATAAAATCACAGACGCATCACTTATACAAATTACAACATGAAGCACATTCTCATATTCCAGTTGAAGCTCAAGCACAAGCTCAACCACAAATCATGATTATTAATGAAGAAATACATCCAGTTGATGATGGTGAAAGTGTTAGTGAAAGTATTAGTGAAAGTATTAGTGAAAGTGATGGTGATGGTGATAGTGACTATGAAAGTGAGTGTTCGGACGACGGAGATGAGGTGGATATGATGCAATTGGATGACGATGTTTCTGTGATAAAATATGAGTTGATTGAGGTATCGGACCCGGATGCATCAAATGCAAACTTGGAGATGGATAATGGTCAAGAGGTAATTTTAGATACTTCGATTGAAAATGAAAATGAAAATGTTGTGTCAAAGACCATCCCTCCTATGGTCGGGCGTTTGTCGTCAGATGTGAATGTAGATATTGTTGATATAACTGCAACAGAAACAGAAGCTGAAACAACGGAAAAAAGCGTGGATATAAAAAGAATGAATTTAACGCAGTTGAAATCTTTAGCAGCAACAAAATTTCACGATTTAGATGTAAGCAAAATGAAAAAAGCCGAATTAATAAAAATACTCACGGAATAAAAAAACATGTGCATAGTGTAAATGAACTACGCTGACGCATTCAATCGTCAAACAACAAAAACACCCATATCGGAATACACTCGTGGATATAGCACAAATAACATCTATCCGGGTGTTCCACCAATCATGTCAGATGGACGCGCAGTCGTTGCATCATATCAACCAGAATCTATTCAGAATGATATTTTGGTGAAAGAGTCGGGTGTTAAATCCAATTGGGAGTATCGCCAGTATCTCATTCATAACGCAGTGAAATTAATGGACCGCAATTTCGAAGAGTCCGCAAATGATATTGGATTTTTAGATGACCGCAACTCCGGTATGGTCCAGCGTCCCGTTTTCAATGGACAACATGAATCGTCTGACTTAAAACAGTTATATTTGTCACGCGACGATTTGGCTGCGCGTTTTGAACCGCGTGTTATAACACAAGAAGAACTTTTGTCTCAAAAATAATCGCACAAACAAAATTGAATATTTATTGTTTCGAATCAATAAACATTTAGAGCATACAATATATTAATATATTAACTGAATAAAAAATCATGTCTGACGCAGAATCTGATTACGAAGAAACCGAGACAACGCAAAAGACTCGTTCCAAAAGTAAAACGAATGAGAATGAGAATGAAGTCGAAAATGAAGAAAACGACGAAGAAACTTCAGTGAGTGGTTCAGAAACGAGTTCGGTTGCAGAGGCGACTGAAGATGAAGACGATGATGAAGACGAACTTGACGAAGATATGGATGATATAGAGCGGATTTTCGACGATGATGCAGGAACGAGCAAGAAAAAAACAGCGAGCAAGAAAACGGATGTAAAGTCGATGAATAATGATAATTTATTGAATAGTATATTCGGTCGAACACACGGTGATTCAGACAACGAAGATGATGAAAATGGAAATTTTGCAGACCACGATTATGAAGACGCGTATGATGAGGAAGAATATGGTTTCAAATATTTGCAAAAATTTGATAATGATACACGCAAACAAATTATAGATGATTTTCATCGCGAAGCTTTACAACACAGCTATGAAGAAATAGAGGCTATGTGCCAAATCATTCGAACTGAAGATGGTATTGTAGATGCTTTACACAGAACTCCGCCATTTCTTACAAAATATGAAAAAGCGCGCATTCTCGGAGAACGCGCAAAACAATTAGGCGCCGGAGCTAAACCATTTATTGAAGTAGAAGAAAGTCTCATTGACGAATATACTATCGCAGTATTGGAGTTACAACAAGGTAAGTTACCGTTTATAATTAAACGCCCTTTACCCAATGGTGGGTGTGAATATTGGAAACTTGCGGATTTGGAAATTCTGCAATAAAAAACCCTATTATATTTTTTTATAATATGGTATAGAGATTATAACCTATGTACAATAGCTATATATATGTATCAATTACCCAGTGTTTGCGTTTGTCCCTCATTTAATATATCGTATTCTCTGCCAGAACATACGAATACGAATGTTCAATATAATCCATCATTGGCGCGATACTTGACCGAAATCAAACACAAAATGAATCATAAGGAACGAGAATGGGATGTATATAAAAAATACACAAACACATACGAATATATACACACAGCAATATCTCACAAAAAACGTTCCGTTAGCAAATATAGACCACTCTCCCGGTCTTATTTTAAAATGATTGAACTCATAAAACAATTTGATTTGTGCTCTTTCTTGGGTAAAAAAAATATACAGTCTTTTCATTTGGCCGAAGGTCCCGGTGGCTTCATAGAAGCCACTGTGAATACACGATGCAATCCAGAAGATAAATATATTGGCATGACTCTTATTGATGCAGTATTTGATGCTCGTATTCCGTCTTGGAAAAAAAGTGACGCGTTTTTAAATGCTAATTCAATGACGGTCAGCATAGAAACGGGTGCGGATGGGACCGGAGACGTAATGTCTATCGATAATTTCGATTATTGTTTGTGTAAATATGGACAACAAATGGATTTCATTACTGCCGACGGAGGGTTTGATTTCACCAGTTGTTTTGATGAACAAGAAAAAATTACTCTTCCGCTCATCTTTGCACAAACGTGCTTCGCATTATCCATGCAAAAATGCGGCGGAAATTTTGTTCTGAAAATATTCGATATTTTTCACGCGGCAACCGTTGATATTTTGTATTTATTGAGTTGTGCATACACCGAAACATATATTTGCAAACCAGTCACCAGCCGGGCAGGAAATTCAGAAAGATACATTGTTTGCAAAGGATTTATTCCAGGGAAAATAGATATTGCAAAACTGCGCGAAGCATTCATTCATGTTATGACTTCTCACGTTGCTGTTCAACGCATTTTTCATGGAACCAACATTCCGAGTTTGTTTATAGCTAAAATCGAGGAATATAACGCCATTTTGGGCCAACAACAACTCGATAACATACATCAAACACTCTCACTCATCGATAAATACGTAAAACCGGAAAAAATTGACCAAATGACCAAACAAAATATAGCTAAATGCATCACATGGTGCGTCAAACATAACGTGCCATATAACACCATCACCACCAACATATTTACATCGTCATCGGATGATTACATTAACAATTACACGTATAATAAATATAATTATTCTTCAACACAATTATAATGCATCTTACAACTAATAATTATAAAACACAGTATATAATTATTTTTTTTGTGTAAAAAAGAAAGTGAAAAAATTTCGTTTTGAAAAATGCAACGTTTCATTAAAGGAATTTGAGTTCCAGAAATTTTCATTCATTTTTTATTTGGCAAAATGCCTAAATGAATTCTTTTGCTCTCTCCCGAAATAGTTGGAATAATTCTCTTTCATTCGGGAGAGAGGATATTTGATGATGTCTGAAAAGATGCATGTATAGATGGTTCTAAAGATGCATCCAAAAATGCCTAAATAATTTGGTCTCTCCCGAAATAGTTGGAATAATTCTCTTTCATTCGGGAGAGAGGGATGTGGAGGGCTAAGGAAGGTTTCTTTTTGTGCGCAAAATATCCACGCATTTCATATCTCCCGAATGGGGGCAAAAAACAGTCGTCTTTTTATTGGGATAGCCTAAAGTATCTTTCTTTGAATATGATGCCGACCGAGTACTATACGCCAATGCATTCGCAGTTGCCGAATTATACGGCGCCATGTAACTGGACCCATTTGATGTGATTTGGTCGTATTTCTGACGCAATGTGCGTGTGCTAGCACTGACCGCGCCCTGTTGAGCAAATCGTGTATTGTTCGGATTATAATCAACCGATTTGTATAATGGAAACACTTGAAACGGGAGAGTAGATAATACTGCGTAATGTGTATTTCTAACATTGGGACAATTGCCTAAATTTCTACGACTTGGTGGGTCAAATGGATAAACCGGCATAGTGTTTCTCCACGTGTTGAAATTGGTGTTTAATGGGTCGTTCAACCAACTTACCACATTTGGATAATACCCATTAGCGAACCCTATTGCACCACTCATGTTGTTCGTGGGAACATATAACACAGGACAAACACCATATTCCGTTCCATTAATGATATAAGATGGTCGTGTCCATAATAAAGGGTCGGCTGCGTCATACAGAGGCACATCGTATTTGTCGGCCGGGAAAAGTGCAGAACTCAAACACTGCAACTCGATTTTTTGCGTGTATATGTTGTAAATCACATTCATCAAGAATTCTTTGCTGCCGGTGTTTTTATTAATGAAATAGTGCTTGTTTGCAGTCATAGTATCATGTATGGTTTGATTGACGTCTTCAATGGTGTAATACCCGGTTTTGAAATAAATCTGATGTGTGGTGGGTTGTCTGTAATCGCTTGCGTTGTCATCGGTTTGTTGGCTAAAAATGCGGTCAATCCACAGATATTCCATGAAACCATCATTATTGCCGCTTGGATTTACGGGAGAGACAATATGAAATTTGGGACAATGCAATAAACCCGCTGGAGCATAACGATTGATTTGGTCGGTAGGGTCGGGTGTGCTTATTAAAGACGGCATTCCAGTGCGAGTGTAATGGTATGTGTTTTGTGCAAACGTTTTGTTGCGTTGTTCTAAATATTGGCGATTGTTTGTGCAATACATGATTGGATTAAACGATTTTGTTTCGTCGAATTTGGGACGCACCATACCAGCACTGCGGCAACGTCTGCGCGCATTTTCCACGACGGAGGTGGCGGGTTCGGTGCAATCGTTTCGCAAACAGTGATTTTTAGGTATATTCATATCTATTGTGGCTCCATTGGACTGAGTAAAACATATTGTGTCTGTTCCAGCGCCTTTGCTTTCAACGACTTGATTACCGCCGGGAATATTAAATGCATCGACGCTTACAAAATTCCGCGTGTTCCGTGTTCTGTCTGGCGCGTCTTCAACATAAATTTCTTTGCGGTATATTTTGGCGGGTAATGCAGACATGATTTCGCGGTGACTGAGCGTGTCTGTGCTCTTTGGTCCATTTTTTTGCAAAGTGGGAGTTAATTGAAGATGTGTTTTGCCTTTCCATTTCATGATGGCGCTTGAGTTCTTCATTTGAATTAATTGTATATATTATAACTAAATCATATAATGAGAATGAAGCTTACAAACACACTCCTCATATTTTTAGTGTGTCTCGGATTATTTCTATTGTTCGTGCATATAAATAGAGCTGCTATACGTCATTGGACATCGTCTCTGAATGCGAAATTAGAATCAATGACCACAATGAATCCCCCAAAGAAATACAGATTTGCTCCAAATAAAAATGACTGGCAAAACGGCATTGATGTGACTGCAACTGATGTGAAGAAAGAGACACTCGCATTATTTAATTTTTTCAAACATCGAAAACATTTAGTGGATGATGCAGCTAACGGTCCGTCTGCCGCAGAAAGATTGGTTGCATCAATACCTAAAATGAGTCCGGGTGTTCAGAAGCCACAAGTGCCGGAGATTGATTTCACATCGTTGGAAAAAGCATTAACACCTCCCGATACCAAATCAGACACAAACACAAATGCAAACACAAACGACAATAAAGAAACTATGGTATCCTCATCAATGACGGAAGAATATGGGAGTATTATTATTGAGGACCAAGATATTTATAAAACATTTAATTCCATGAAAACGCGGGAGACGGAGTTGATGGATGAGGTATTTGGTGAATATTTTTTGTCTGAGAATTGGAATAAATCCAAAGACGCAATGTTGAAAACGATGCCAATAAAACTACAGTATTATGATGAAGTGTATTCGAAAGTGAAATATAATGTTCTTCAGGGAAAAGAAGAAACCGTGTTTGTTAAAAATGCATTCTCCAAATATTTTGTATTAATCACAACTAAATATAAAAATTCCAATAGTAAATTAAAACAAATCAAACAAACATTGTATAATATTTTGCGACCTACTTTTATATTACAAAAATTATATGCAGAATATATAACCAACCCGGGTAAATATACACATAAAACAGACGCACTATTTTTCATAAACAAATGTATTGAATGTTTGCGTGAAGACACAAATACTGATAACCTAAGTCCAAGCGGAACAATATACACATTCAAAGATGATGATGCGGATTATTCGAATCAAGAAATAACCGCAGACGGTTTAATTATTTCAAACTCTGTGTTAATGGCATCATTCTTGTGGCGTTTATCTGAAAGCAACGTAGCGAATTTTGTCATGTCGAAAGAAACGTTTTTGAAAAATTACGCCGTATTTTTGGAGAAGAATCGGGAGAAAAAATATCCAGGTGTTTATATTTTTCTGGTGAAGAATGAAAAGTCTATTCTATAAACAATGAAAAACACATAAGAACAACAGCACATTACATAACAACTTTGAAAACAAATGTTAGCAGTATTAGATGAGAAAGATGTAGATATGAGCAATGTATTTTTCATGGACAAAAAACGAAATATCGTGATGGCATCTGGTATATTCATGAAAATCGCATATTCTACTGAATACATGAATATGAATGGTATTGCTGTTCATTACCCATTAATTGCGAGTGTGAAAAACCAAACACTTGTATTGGATTTCACTAATATACATGTGCAAAAATGCGTCGAATCTATGTGCAAATTAGAAGACGATATTTTAAACACATATATTAAAGCAAATAATATTAATAAGCCCAAATCATGTGGATTGCGCACCAGCTTATTGATGGGTTCGGCAAAAGTGCATCAGGAATACAGTTCCATTGCGAGTGTTAGTTTTATATTAAAAGTGTCGGGTGTATGGGAATCAGCAAGCGCGGTTGGAATCACATATAAAATAATACAACTCATAAAAACTTCATCTTTATAGTCGGGATTCTTTTGAATGGATTCCCTTTTCTCATATCATATTTTATATTTTTCAGTGATGGCGTAGTTGCCGTCGTGAATTCTCGTATATTTATCATAATTATACGCGCAGTCATATCTTCTAGCTCAGTGTCATACACTAAATCGCGAATATCATGTATTCCCTCCAATGTTCCTTTGCGGTATCTTTGAAATTCCGCATAATTTAAAACACGATATGGTTGGTCTTTTACATTTATTATACGTGTCTCTTCTCCCTGATTCAACACATTCACAAAATCTGTTCGGTCAATAATAATACCCGATTTAATACACCTCATATTAAGTGCGTTATCTTCGTATCCCCATGCCCAAAAGTTGGGGTATCCACCCACACGCTCGAAATCCGATGCATTCATACTGAATATGCCACCAAGAGTGTATGTAAATCCATAAAAATGCTTTACGATTCCTTTTTCCGTTACATAATTCGGGAGATAATCAACCTCAGGGTTGGGATATGTATCCACATCGTTAAACACTAATGTAATATTTGTATAATCATTTGGATATTTGTTTTTGACGGCTAAAAACCCTATATTTCGCATTGCACCTCGATTGAATGGTCTATTATCACACTGGTGTGCTATGAATATCTCGGCATTTAATTGTTCTAATAATGGACTCATTACAGATAAAAATGTGGCCTTTTCTGATTGGCGATTTCGATATGGAATAATAAACACAATCTTAGGTATATTCATTTTTAATAATGGCAGAAAATAGAAAGACGAGTAGGCCGAAGGCTATGCGAACCATAGGTTCCTGACAAAAATGAAATAATTGTGTGGTGCATGCCCTGCGTAAAATTTCATTAGCCTGAATCTATTTAGAATGCAACAAAGACACAACCGCATGAACACGACCCAGCGCAAGAAACGTCCGACTGCAACAACCGAAGCAGAAAAAGCAAAATTGTGGGAAATGTTTGCGCCGGAAATGAACAAAGCCAAAATTGATTATTTATATGTGAAAGAAAAAGACCAAAATGAGGAATCGACGTCCGAACATCCAGATTGTTGCCGAAAATGTGGCGCTATTACCATGTTAATGGAAGAGGGATTTCCCACATGCACAAATAAAGAATGCGGTTACATTGAAACAGATACTTTAGATTACTCTCCCGAATGGCGATTTTTCGGAGCTGATGATAAAAATGCAAACGATCCAACGCGATGTGGAAATCCCATTAATCCACTTTTAGTCGAATCGTCTTATGGATGTAAAGTCATTTGTAATTCAAAATCGTCGCCAGAAATGAAGCGCGTAGGTCGTTGGGCATCATGGATGTCAATGCCGCATAAAGAGAAATCATTATATGATGTATTTCAGTTTATTACAGTGATGGGACAAAATGCAGGTATCCCAAAAATTTTCATAGATGAAGCCATGGTTATTTATAAGGACATTTCAGAACAACAAATATTTCGTGGCGTGAATCGCGACGGTATTAAAGCTGCATCCATCTATATTTCATGTCGTTTGAATGGGTGCCCTCGCACGTCGCATGAAATAGCTGAAATATTTCAGCTGGACAAAGCCGCTGCAACCAACGGGTGCTCGAAAGCCATGACCATTTTAAATAATATTGAAAGATCGCACGTGAAAACCGATACCACCGCGCGGTCGTCAATGTGTTCGACAACACCGAGTCAGTTTATAGACCGGTATTGCACCAAATTGAATTTGCAAGGACAATCAATCATGTTGGCGAGATTTGTGGCGAATAAATTGGAAAAAGACAGTATAATTACGGATAACACTCCACAATCAATAGCGGCTGGAATCGTGTATTTTGTGTCTCAAGTATGTGGTTTAGGTATATCCAAAGTTGATATAAATAAGGTGTGTGGTGTGAGTGAAGTGACTATAAATAAATGTTACAAAAAAATGGATTTAATCAAAGATAAGTTGGTTCCGGCTGCTTTGATGAAAACGTGATAAAAAAACCCAAAAAAACCCAAAAAAATAAATAAAGGTAAGTTAAATGTGAATAACAAAGGCAGGTTCTTGACATTTTTCATCGTATATAATAGAAGTGAATCAATGAGTTATTTTTATAATAAAGCACAACAAATGTCCGATACATTGAAACAGAATCAAGATATGTATAATACAGCCGCAAAGATGATTCAGCCTCCTGGTGCAATAACTCCGGCAACAGGAAAATTACCGGGAGAAATATTATCACCTACCACTACTTCAGACAGTTTGGTTGAGAACACAAAGAATATAGTGGATGAATCAGAGAAATATATGAAAACAAACATATTCCCGAACGGAGGGACGAACTTTAATATTTCACAATCTATTTATTGGAGTTTAATGCAGCACGTAATCCAAGATACTGATGACGCAAAATATGAAATTATGGACAAATTATTTTCGTTTATAACAAATATTGCAACGCAAATTACCCCAGAACCTGTTGTTCCAATACAACCACCACAACCAATGTTTGGCGGAAATGGTCTTTCGGAACAATCGAAAGAGGTTCTATTGTATGCGGCGGTAGATTTAAAACCTGCGGTAGATTCAAACACTATAAAAGGTGCGTTAATATCGCAGACGAAATCAATCATTGATAAGTGTTTGTCCATAGAAGATACGAAAAAACATGTTCAAGCGAAATTGCAGCCAATTATAAATGCACAGTGCCAATCAATCAAGGATGAAATTGAAGCGCACGTATATACTGAGCCACCGAAACCAATGTTTGGCGGTGCTAGTGGAGTTGGAGACATGCATTTTTTTATGAACAAAGCAATAGAACAAGTGAAAAACACATATTTTAAAATAATTAGTGATTCGATAGATATTGAAGAATTGAAACCCATATTGAATTATTGCTTCATTGTTGCTTTAAATATTCCGAATGGTCAAGAGAATGTGAAAAAAATGGAGAATAGTGTGAAACATATGATTATGAAAAAAGATGAAGTTTCGAAAAAGGTGGTGGATGCAATGGATTTAAAAACCAAAATATCACATATAATTCAATATATAGATAAAAATCCAGCACTCAATGATAATTTATTGGATTGTATAAAAAAAAACATAAATCAATCATGTATAAATGATAATTTTTTCGTTCCCATTTTAGGTAAAAATTCCAAATGTGTTGAACAAACACTCTCTAAATTAGCCGAGAATACACAAATTAAATATAATTCTGTGTCAGACGAAGTTGAAACCCGCTCAAGAAGTATTGATTCAAGTGAGAATAAACAAATTACACCTCTCAATTTTCCTGAACAAACATTGGATTCGGAAAAAATGATACAAAATTATCAGAAACAAATTAAATTTAAATATTCACCTTTGGATTCGGACCCGATAATTTCACAAGAAGTTTGGGACATTATAATTAAAAAAATCGGAGATGTGGATATTGATGATGCGTCGAAAAATGTGAATGACTTCTTAGATATGTATGTTAAAATATATGAGAATATAACATCGTTATCCAATCACGGATTGTTTTTACTTTTCAATGACAAACATGTAATTGAGAAAATGAATTCGTGTCTTTTGTTATTTGCCGATTACATGTATAACGTTGATTTGGCGACATGCGATAATCAAAGAGGATTGACACCCGACATGAATGAAGAAAACGGACAAATACGCATAATAGCACCACCAGAACGCCCGAACAAAGAACTAATGTCCAAACTTATACTGTTTGTGTTCAAACACCATTTAAGACATTTTTCTGGAGCAAATCCAGCAGCACAGCCAAATGAAATAAGTGTTCAATTGAATACAACAATGGAAAACTCTTCAATATATTACGGGTTTGAAAAAGAGTTGAATGAATTTATTAATTCAGACGCGGAGTTAAAAGATAATGAAATAGTAAAAAAATATGTTGATGTTATATTTAAAAAATACATAAATGAGTTGAAGAATAAAGTTTATGAAAAAGAATTGCAAATTATAAATGATGCAATGAACAAAATATCACAAAAACAATCTGGTGGAAAACCCACCACCAAAACTCGTCGTCGTAAAAAACATTCATCATTGAGAATGAGAATGAGAAGATAGTCCAGATTAACATGTTAATAACCTCGACAGAATAGCATACATCATCATTTTTTCGCATCTAAATTCGGATTTGATTTTATGGAAATACATTTCAATTTCTGGATATTTCTTTACAATATCTAAGCAACTTACACCTTCATCATACATATTATCAACTAAATTCAAAATATCAGTTTTACTTTCACCTTTATGAAACACGTATTTGCTAACTGGATTCGGGAGATTTGTTATGACACATTTTAATTTATGTAAGTTAATAGTTTTTCCGTTTTCTATGAGTGGTGGAACGTAAATATCGCAAAATCGCGATAAAATAGGATTTAATAATTTATTTTTGTTTTCGACAATGATAAAGAATCGAGTGCTATAACTAAACTGTTCAATGCATCGCCTTAATGCGGATTGTGCATCGATTGTTAAATGATGCGCGTTTAATAATAAAATAGTTTTGAATATGCACCCAGATTGTGTTTGAATGTTTGTTTTGGCAAAGAATTTTAAATCTTCTCGAATAAATTTTATTCCCTTCCCATGCGAACAATTTACAACCATTAAATTCGCATTAATTTTCGCCTTATCTTCTCCATAAATTAAATTTATGAATTCCATCACAATTGTCAATTTCCCACTTCCAGAAGGACCGTGAAAAATGATGTGCGGAATTTTTTTCTTGTTATAGAATGACATCAACCGCTCTTTGATTTCGCCATGTATTTTCAATTGTATTTGTGGTTGTTTATTATTGCGTTCAATGATTGGGGCAGATTCTTTATTATGGTCGTTAGAAATGCGAAATTCAGTGAATCCATAATTCATGATTCGGGAGATAAAGATAAATAAGGATAAATTACTTCTTTATGTGGATTTAATAATGTTGCACATTTGTTTGGTTAATATGTATCGCTCGTGATACATTGTGCGTCTGCGTAAATTACACGCCAAACATGCTAATTCAACATTATCTGTATTGTGACCCTTTGAATTATCAATGCGTTCCAACGTCCATTGTTTTGGGTCGCGCACTTCTTCGTATATTAATTTGACGGTTTCTTTGCAATAAAAACACGTATTATTCGCTCGCAAAATAAGTTCCATCAACGATTGCATTGTTATAAACTCATCTTCAGAATAATGGGTTTTACTCATATCTTGTGCGCGATAACTCCGTAATTTATCGTATAACATACGCAAAATAATATTTAGCTTGGGGTCTTTTATTATATGGTCATTTGAAACACACTCAAGTAATATTTTGGCTAAATTTATTTGTGCATCTGGTAAGAAATCTGACGGAGAGAATGTCCAATTTTTGTGATATGTAATAACTCGTTTCCTTGATGGTGACCGGTCATCCTTCACTTGCACTTGTTGGTTATCGAGACATTTGGCATCCAATATTATGGTTTTAATATCGGGTTCCATGATATATTATAATATAAATAATAAATGGTATAAAACGAATTAGTGATTAAACTCGTATTATAAATATAGTATTATTATATTTTTTATTTTGAAAAGTAATGTCATATTCGAATAGATATACACCTACCAATCATTCTGAAACACGCACCGCATCTTTGCGCGATTTTAATTCTTTGGATGCAATGTTAGAATCCGAAACTCAAGAGAATAAGACAAAGCCTTGGAATAAATTAGATAAAACGCAAAAAATACAAAAATTACATGCTTTCGCTGAAAAATATGTCCGAGAAAAAAGTTTGCCCATTAAAGAAGAGAAAGTATTAAAGACATTTTTCAAAGACCAATTGGAGAGGGGGTTTTTATTAAAAACAAAAGAGGTGATTTATAATAAAGATATACGTGAAATAACGCACATTCCTGGATTGCTCTTTCACGAAGATACGATGGTTTTTGAATTGAAAACGGCGGATGCATCTAAAATAGTGAGTGCAATGAAATCTTTAACACCCAAAATGCATGCAGCAGTGAATTAACACCAAACCAAAGGTAATTAGACCCCTTGAAGATACAATATCTAGTTATACCCCAATAATAATAATATAAACATATTTTTATTATTTTATTTATGAAACATGGAACTTGAAAGAGAAATAGAAGATGTAAAACTTATTGATTTAAGTCATGGTGTATATAAACGCCCTAACACAAATAACCGGAAAGAGATATTACAATTTTGCAAAGAAGAGGAAGAACAAAATGCCAATCAAGATAGTGATGATGATTCGTATTACGTGTCTTTTATTGACACTCTCTCTCCCGAAGAATTATGTGAAATGACGGAAATAGCACATCGATTCTTTGATGATTATGTTGCTGAGAATGCTATCAATATGTCTGACCCGGATTTCACACACAACATGTGTGTTCAATTAACAAGTGATTTATATAATGAAATGCGGTGGTTAGATTTGTGTGATGCTGACCACATACCCGAAATACGCGAATGGGTGGAAGAACAATGCGAATTATTTTTCGTTTATGTCGATATACCCCCCAGACAACAAACCACTATTCAACTATCAAACACTGATTACACTGATAAATTGAATTACTTAGATTCGTGTGCATCAGGTTCTATTGAACAGAGGACGCATGAATGGTATGCCGAACGCGATAATATGATTACAGCCAGTGCGGCGTGGAAAATATTTGCATCAGACGCACAACGCAACAGCCTTATTTATGAAAAATGCCAAAATGCTTGCGGACAAAAGGGAACATGTAAATCCTCGACTTTTGGTACGTTGGGAGGTCCAACAACAATGCAATGGGGGACAAAATATGAACCTCTTTCTCGCGAATTATACATGAGAAAACATCCCGAGTATGGGCAGGTGAAAGAGTATGGTTGTATTCCTCATCGCCAATATTCATTTCTGGGTGCCTCTCCCGACGGAATCACGGAAAATGGTCGCATGTTGGAAATAAAAAACATCGTGAATCGCGAAATTACAGGCGAACCATTAGAAGCGTACTGGATACAGATGCAAATTCAAATGGAAGTGTGTGATTTAGACGTGTGTGACTTCGTGGAGACGCGGTTCAAAGAGTTCGATTCAGAACGCGCATTTTACGAGTCGGAACATGAAACCAAGGGTGTAATATTACAGTTCATGCCGCGAACTAACGTCATGACTGGCGAAACGACGGGTTCTCCCGAATACGTGTATTTTCCGTTACTTTTCAATAGTGATAAACAATGCATTGATGAATGGATACAAGAGAAACAGTCGGAACGTAAAGACAGTGTGTTATATTATACATATTATTGGTGGTTGGATGAATATTCGGAGTGTGTGGTGCAACGGAATCGTCTGTGGTTTGAGGCTGCCATTCCGGAAATCGAGGACTGTTGGAATACTGTGGTGAAGGAACGAGCCGAAGGATATGGACATCGTGCTCCGCAATCAAGAAAGTCGATGGCATCAATATTAGCACAGACCGTGTTGGAATCAGGAGATGTGCATCAAATAACTTGCGAAATCCCGAATAACAATTTAAACATTGTGAAATTAGAATAGCGGGAACTAGTTGTAATATGTGTGTATATTATATACACACACAGTATGAAACCCACGACATTATTCCTATTGGGCTGTATTCCCACACGATTAATTATCACTTATATAGCTTATATTGTATCTAAACCAACGCTGAAATATATGGGTTACGTGGCTCTTTTACCCGCCATTGGATTCATGTATTTTTATTTGTCCGGCACGCGCAAAACTGGCCCCGAAACCGGCGGTGCGCCCATTTGGTGGAACCATTTGCGACCCATTCATGCCGCGTTCTATGCCACATTCGCATATTTGGCTATTGTGGGCGACAGACGCGCATGGATGGCTTTATTGGCCGACGCACTATTCGGTTTAACCGCGTTTTTAGTGAAACACTTTATTTAATTCAGTCAAGCCGAAGAAAAGATTTTTGCTTGGGTGAAAGAAACAACACTTCATTATGTATGAGTCTGTATTTATCCAATGTCTTTCGGATTTGACGCAAATGTGTTTCCGTGGAAAAATACGCTAAAAATCGGTCATCTGCCAAAGACTGGCAGTCGGGACTTGTCCGATTCACTTTAGAACACACAATCCCATGTGACGAAAGTTCGGTCATCACTAAGGCGCGCTCGGATTCGGTGCGACAATCAATGCATACATAACGGTCCAGGGACGAACCCTCCCTTTGAGCCTCCGGCATATTTAAGATGATATTAATACATATATTCATATCAACGGTTTATATTAGTTTCCAAAGACATAAAGCAATCAACAAAACAATACCTGTATTCATTGTAATATCAACTACATTCGCTGATATTCCCATATTTTCCAAATATGTGGATATAAAGGATTTCCGCGCTCCATCATTGTTCGGAACTTCTTTTTCGCCAAAATAAGATTCTACACTGGTAAAAAGGACATTCTTTAAAAACCAACCATGAATAAAATACTAATACTAGGCTTAGTATAATCGCAGCTAACATCTTGCGAGTTTTGGCCACAAATACACCAACAATTAATCCAACCCAAAATATGATGTGAATTATTTTTATCGATCCCAATACAATGGTGTTAAATTCTGTCATGTAACTAATATATGTAAATAAAAAACAACATACTTACTGTTTCACAGCGCTTAAACCGTAGATTCCTGGATTACCGGAGGTTAAAGGAAAGGGGTCGCAGGGGAAAACGTAGTTTTCCCTGCTAAAATTCAGGCGCATGATTCTTGAATAAACATCCTTGTCTGGGCAACCCCGGAATATCAATAATAGCTTCCGGGTCTTGCACTGTGCAATCGCGCATCCATATTTTGACGACACAGAAATTCTTCTTCGGACTTACTGTAATACCATTCACTAACTTGCTGTGAGATGGAGATACTGTTAATGATTCTCCACATAAAGACAGAAACAATGCGTTCCACACTTCAGCAACGCTTTTATTTGGCACCTTATATGAAAAGCAACCTCCGTTACGATTCTGTTTATCTTCCCACATAGGAGTAATTCCCTTTCGCATGACGAACAACATGCAGTATTTCACAATATTTTGAGAAACACCATTTACTAACGCGAGCAATGTATCCGCTCTATTTATATCCTGCATAATGGGTTTATAACTCGATAACTCCCAGCTCTTATCTTGAGGCAAATGGTAATATAAATTCCATTTGTCTGCGAGTTCAAGACTGTGTTCGTGAGTTGTCGTCATATTGGTTGTAGGTTTGGGGGTGGCCCGTATTTATAATAGTAATAGCTTCTTTATATATATTTATATTTTTAATTTTACACATATAAAAATAAAATCAATTTTATCGTCTTAACAAAAATGAAATGATTTTAATATTATTTTACAACATAATATCAAACACGCGAATTACAACGAATTAAAATAAACATGGGCGCTAACAACAGCAAACGATCCACCAAAGAGTACCGCGATGAGTTTCGCAAATCGGCCGTATATAAACAGATGAATGCCATGAGTTATTTGCGCAATCTCATATCTTCCAACTCATCTGCATTAGTCACTGCCGAGAACAAATCAGACATGGAAACCATCACCAAAATGGCCACGGTGGCGGAAACACAACTTCAGCGAGACACCAAACCATTCACCAAAACCGACTTGATTGCGATACTCATGAAGATTCGCATGTTAAATGGTGACATTAAAACCCCGGCCGACGCTAAACGAATGGTAGATGACTGCAACCAATATACGGTGGGTGAATTATACTCTATCATTCGATGCGGCATTTACGACGCAGACTCAGTCACGCAGGGAAATACCCAATATTTATTGGGGCAACAACAAGCACAGCCGCAAATACAAAACCAGGCGCCAGCACAAAACCGAATGATCACAACAACAACAGGTAATGTACAATCACAAACCAGAATAATTGCAAATAGGACATAAACTTTGCATTTTTTCTGGCATACAAAAATATACTATATAATTCATTATGAATTTTTCACGTAAAATTGAATCAACTAATTTTGTGTAATAATGCTTTAAAAACTAATAAAAAATGTACATCTATTTTCATGCCATTAAATGCGTTATTACATGTGAAGAGTACCCACGTGTTATTACTGTAGAAGAAATGAAGACAAAACAATTGGAACATTTGTGTAACAAATGGGAAAAGATAAATACAACCGAAAATTTATTTACTTTATCATTTAAACACGAAAAATATACGTGCAATTGCGAGAACATAATAAAATCCCAACCAGTGGTCTTCGACGAATGCCTGACCATTGAAGAGATATTTGGGGATTATAAAGAAACTTTGTGTCACGGCTGCAAACTGAGTAAAATTGCTCGCGAGGGAGAGAACTTATATCTGCAAAATTCCGGTCACATGGATATTGTGTGTGTGTTTGCAGGAAGAAAAGTAAGTCAATTAGACCAACTAACTGAGGTAAGTGATTATCCAAACGTTTATAGATGGAATAGCGACGAGAAAACACCCATGTTTTCGCTTCACGTTAATGAAAACAATATGTTATCTGATTACGACATATCCAAAAATATTGATAAAATTAAGGACTATTGTCTGATTTCATTCGTCGATAACTTATAACCATTTTTTCACCATATAATCATCCTCACCCAGCACTAAATATTGCTCACTCGACAAATGTATTTCCTCGATATTCTGGTCCATTATGGTGAGTACATAGTTGCGGTCAAACACATATTCCGTAATTAGCGGTTCTTGTTCCAATAACCACAAAACAAATGCCGGTCGAAATAACACATTACCAACATACATCATTTGCGATGGAATGTGTAATTGAACGGCCGTTTTCATACCATCATTCATGTATTGCACCACAAAGAATTCCACGTTGCTGCGAGTTGATTTACTACTATTCAAACATGATTCGGGAGAAAAAATATAATAGCGCGGATTTTGTCTTGCCAAAATCATGACATCGCGACCTTCTTCTAACGATGCCAATGTTTTGCCCGCATTCATCGCCGACTCGATTTCTCCCATCAGAGCCACATCATCGTGTTCTTTCTTATTCGACATGTGCGCTGCAACACGCATCCAAAATGGTTTTGCATCTCCGTAATTTTTCACATTACCAACCTCTACGAGTCTGGAGTTCGGTGCAAAGAGATTGGTGTGATAGATCGTCACACTTGAATCTGCGGGTTCAATGCGTCTATACATGGAGACTTTCATTACTGCGCCAAGGAACTGCATTGGGAACGCAAACACTGACCAAACAGTGTCTGTAATCAACCGGATAACGGGAAATTGAGTGTAGTAATAGTTACACCAATGATATGTGTGTATTTTAGTCCGATTCATGAAAAAAAGTGCGTCAATGCCCACAGACTCTATCCACGAATCGACGCGTTCCATGGATTCCATGATGGGAGGCCATAACCATTTGTGAAAAGGTATCATATTTTCTGCAATTTAATAATAATAATTTGTATTGTTTATTATTATTATTTTTCAATAAATATATTATTGTTCATGCCTTTTCTATACATTTGTCATTATTACCACTAATTCTGACATTTTTTGGACAATAATACCTTCTCGTTACATGTGAATGCGAACGTTTGCCGCCATATGTGATAGTAGATGTGACCATTGGAATAATCCAATCGCTATTTTTTACGTAAGATTTCATAAGTATTTCCATTATACCAACAATCCAATTAGACGCATTATCACATCTTTGTTGTTTGGGTATTGATTGAAACACTTCTCCCAATGTGGAGAATGTATTATAAGTAGTTTCATTCATAATTTCCGGATTTATCATCACTTTTTGTTGTAAAAATCTATATGTTGGTTTCAATTCTGGTGTATGCAATACATTGTGCAGTCTTTGTTTGTATCTATCGTGTTTTGATTCTGTATTTAATCTAGCACCAAAATATTTTTCATACCATGTTTGTTCATTAAATGCCATGGAAAAATAGAATAATGATATTTTATTGTAGTTAAGAGGAAACCGCAAGCTTTCACTGCAATCTATTTCCGAACTATCTTGAAATTCAAATGATGTGATAAGTGGATTTTTTTCCCACACGTATTTCAATGCAGCTTTCACCATTATGCGAGAACCATCTCCTTTATCTAAATCAACACTCTTTGAACAGTTTTCGTCATATGCTAAATTGATGAAATTCGCAGATGGTTTTTGTTGTTGATATAAATAATTCACAGCTATTCCAATACAATCTTTTACGTTACCTTTTATCTTATATGTTTTATAATATAACTCTCCTTCATAATAATTTATATTTTCTGTAATTTCAAACTCATATTTACCAACTTTTATTATATCTGTTGTTGTGGTTGTTGTCATATTATATATAAATTATAATGTTAATTTGTATATTGCTTTTTATAGGGTTTTCAAATATCTAAACTCAACACATTCGTGCTTCTATCCGATTTGTTACGGCGTCCCGAACTACGCTTGGGCGCCTTGCCATTCTGCAAATCGCGCAACGACGAAATACTCAACACCGAATCATCCTCCACATCTATATTAGCAGAATACACTGGCGTTTGCGCTTGCGCATGCGCTTGTTCAGACATATTCACGGTTTTCGTTTTTAATCCAGCAAAAATATGGTCAATATCCGTCGATGGACCCTTCATCTCTGGTCGCGCATTCGAATGAAACGACTCCGGTTTGGGTGTATTTATAGGCGCCTGCGGTTTATTCGCATCCGCATATCCATTCAACTCGATGCCTTGATTTTGACCTCTGGCAACACTAATATCGGGGCGATTGGATGCAGGATCTGGTGGCATCGTAAATTGCATGCGCGACGGAGGACGAGTATCTACCGCCTTTGGCGGAGGACCAAACGAAGTATTTACTTGGTCTGGCTTATTCAACATAGTGTTCGCAAAAGCAAACCCAGGCGAACTCTCACTCATACTCTTCACCGTTGCATCGGTAAACATTTTCATCAATTCCGGACTCTGTTTAATCACGTCGTTGAACCCCGGTGTAGCACTCGACAACGCCTTATTACTGAAATTCACAACAGCGGCCGAAAATCCAATGCGCAATAATAACGATAATTCGGGAGAGAGTTTGCCGCCCTTGTATTTCTCATGCAATTCCGCGAATATTTCGTCGTACTCACCTTTCTCCAAATCCTCCGTCACCTGCTCGCCCCAACCGTCCAAATTCAAATCAAACGGATTAAACATTGCATTCATGTATTCCATTGAATTAATCGCCGTCATAAACCACCATCCCTGCAATTTCATACTCTCCTTCTTGCGTTTGTCCTCGATAGCCGTCTCATACTCGTCCTCAATCTCCTCATATGGCGAATCCATTGTAAAATGCGGCGTTGATTGCGAAATCTTGCCACTCGCGCGCCAATCCTCCAGCTTCTTCAACATCGCACGCTTCTTGCGACGCTTGTCGCGCTCGTTCATTTTCACATTAGATTCAGTAGATGGAATCTCATTCATTTTACTAAACCCATCCCATGTGCGACCTTGCGTAAAAGTATCTTTCGTTGCAGTCCCCAACTTAGAATCAGTTGGCTCTAACTTTACACTCTGTGGTGCGGGTGAGGAACCAAACCCAAATAAATTAGAGAATGATTTGGTTGTGTCGCTAAAGAATCCACCACTATCACCACCACTTTGTGTATTGGTGTTGCCCCCGGGAGTATTCGGAGCCGTTGAATTCGTGAATATTGAACCGGATGCAGCAATACCGCTAAGATTATTGAGTTCCGCTTCTAAATCATCCACATCGCCTAAAGACATTTTCACGTTTTGTGACGAAGCCCTCTTTTTGTCATTCATCAACAATTCTAAACCCGGGCCTAAAACACCGCTTGATGATGAACTCGGGAGAGGAGGGTCAAGTGTGATATCATCGATTTTCAACGAAATGGGTTCAATGTCTGTGGCACCAATGTCAAAAATTTCCATATTCCGTTTATGTTTATTTAACACAATTAATCCCTAAATCGTCCGCATACGTAATATATTTACGCGATTTCAAGAACCATATTCCCTGTAAAAAACAATCCGCCAAATCATCCTTCTTCTTCGAACTATCAAACACATGTTTCCATTCATGTAACACTGCATTTTTATCAATGAAATGAGCACATATGCTCACACCGTCCTTTTTATTTGCCTTATATTTTGTTTTGCTTCCTTCTCTGCCGCTGCCGCTGCCACCATCAGGAACTTGCTCCTTTCGTTCTAAACCTTTTAATTTATTGGACGAGGAAATAAATTCAATTTCGATGGGACTTGCATTGTCTTGCATAATAAATGTTTGTGCTATCATACCCTGTATGGTTTTCATTCGTGCAGCAATGGTTGAAATCTGATTCTCTATTATCACATAATCTAACCCATCCGACACTTGCAATAGTGCAGTTTTCACAGCACGTCCCACCTCCACCAAACTCACCTCTTTTGCGGTTTTCGATTTCTTGGTCACCACCGGAACGAATGTTCGCTCGGCATAATATTTAGCGATTTCTTTCACCATTTCGTCTTTTCGCTGTTGTTTTTGATTTATTAGACGCGCATATTCCGCAGCAACATCCGCCACCGGCTGTTTTTTCCACCACGTTTCTGTGTGTTCTTTACACGGCATAATAAACTGTGTATTCGTAGTCGCATGTTTGTTGCAAAAAGTCACATTCGCGTCCAAAGGACTCACGAATTTGGCGCATTTACCACATTGTTTGGCAACAGTTTTTTTATTTTTAGGAATCAACAAACAGGAACATTCGGGAGAGACACTACCAACAGTATTTGATTCCGCCAATAAATTCACCGTTTTCCATTCTATTACGCGCCATGACTCACCTGAAATATCAAATACACACAACGCCAAATTCTTTATACCCACATCTATACTCAATACTCTCATCTCTCCCGAAATCCTACTCAATAATACATCTATACTTCGCCAATCTTCAATATCTTTTATTGTCCGCTTGTATTATTATGCCCGTATTTATCAACAATCGACCCATAAAACGAACCCGCGAAATATTAATTAATCCGCAAACACTCATTACAAATGAGACTGAATATAAAAAGTTAATTTTTATACATATTCCCCGATGTGCAGGAACGTCGATTACGTCGTATTTTGCGAAAAGGTATGGCGCGCCACAATTGATAGGACAATATGGAGGGGTCAATAAGCCGATTGCGAATGCGGCGGATACAACTTTATCGCAATTAACAGGTGTATCGTCGATTCAGATTCCCTCTCCCGAATTTAAAATGGAAATACCTATGCAACATTTGTCGGTTGGAATGTTGCGTTCGTATCGCGACGCATTAGGCATTTCTTTTGCATTTGGAGCTGCCACACGAATAATATGTTGTGTTCGCCACCCGTATGATAGAGTGATTAGTGATATGTTTTATATGAAATACATTAATCCGAAGAATACGCCAGAAGAAGTATATACACAATTGGTTGCTTATTTAAAAACACCCAATAATTGGCGTTCAGCTTTGCAGTTATCATATATGTTGGATGAATATGGAAATGTGGTGAAAGATATTCGCGTTGTGAAAGTTGAACAATTATGTAGCGACATGAAATCATTGGGTTATGTGGATTTTCCTGCCAGTAAAAATAATCATAATCCGGGAGAGAAATATGCCAAATATTTAGACGCCGATGCCAAATCTCTCATATATCAAGCATATGAACCCGATTTTCGTGTGTTTGGATATTTACCATAGATTAAGGTCTATTCTACTGAAGTGATACACCGGTGTATCACTTCAGTTTATAGAGATTCTGTATTTAAGACTATTTTGAAAATAGTCGCATCACCTGGGAGTGAATACGACCAGGTGATTAAAGATTAAAACACGTGATATGATATATTAGGAGACATATATTTTAATATGAATTTGCCGTCTAGTTCAATTCGCGGGCAATTATTATCATTTTTGAGGAATATTCGCCACACAAATGTTGGAGAACAACTATTGGATGAAAACGTGTCCGAATCGGCATATAACGAATACGACAATAGTATTAATAAATCATCCGTGTTTTATTTGTATCTCATGGAAAAATACAAATCAAAATGTGTAATAAGCAACGTGGGAATACAATTCAATGTCTCCGATTTTAAACAGAATGAATTGCAGTTTGATTATTATGTAAATAAAATTAAAACGTGCATAAACCATAATGTCGGGGATATGCCAAAGGTTACCCCTCCAAATGTCGGGGATATGCCAAAGGTTACCCCTCCAAATGTCGGGGATATACTAATTATTCCTCTTATATTGGTTAATTATCCGGGGTCGGCGACAACACATGCCAACATGCTCGTGTATCGCGCATTCAATAGAACATTGGAACATTTTGAACCATATAGTGCCGAAAATAATGAAGGTATAAGCGATTATTTAAAGAGATTAACTAATGTTATTGGTATTTCATACGTGCCGTCGAACCAAATATGCCTTTATGGACCACAGTATTTCGAAATGAAAGTACCAAAATCGAATAACGAGAAATTTGGGTACTGTTTGATGTGGAGCACGCTATATGCCGAGTTGTGTTTGAAAAATCCAACCATGACAGGACGTGAAATTATAAATGAAGTCATAAATATGGGAGATAAAACGACGAATACGAACATGCTTTTGCGAAATATAATGCGCGGATATGTTATTCGATATCAGAACACACTCGCTAAATATTTTTCCGGTATATTGGCTGAATTTGATACTCCGGGTCGTAATGCGATTATGCGGTTCAGTAAATATACTAAAAATGTCTATGGGGCTTTATTTAATTCTCTCATTGATGTCGAAATCAAACTTTTGGTTGGAACAACGCGGGAACAAATAGAGAAAGAGACTCGAGAACAATTTGAATATGAACTTTCACATGAAGACGAAATCGTGGAAAAAGCAAACACGTTGTCGTCGTGCAGAGAAACAGAAGAATGTCGCGATACCGGAAATAAATTATGGCGAATGGCCTATGCAAAACTTGTGTTAAAAATACTCGATAAACATCCACTCAAAGAAATTAGTCCCGCGTCTTTTGGGTCGCAATCGCAAACAAAACGCAAAAGAAGTCCGTCTCCCCCGGTTGTAGTACCCCCAAAAAAAACAAAATGGAAGAAACATATATCGAATAAATACGGAGTACCTTATTGGCACGATGCCGAAACCGGTAAAAGCGTGTGGGAAGAACCGGAAGAAGAGAAACAATCCGGAGGAAGAAAGAAAACGCGACGCCGTCACCTTCACCTTCGACGACGGGAAGGATGACCATTCTTGCACCCTTTTTCTAAAATGTGCGCATCCACTTTCGCCGCTTTTCCGCCAGTAATTGCACTTGCTAAACGCGCATATGCCCACGAATGTGCCGTTTGATTGGGCCGGGAACCCGACGAATAATACGCTCCCTCGCCCTTTTTCACAATCTGTTTTAGAGCGCTTACACTGCATCCCGTGGCTTTTGCCAACTGTTGTGACGGTACGATAGATTTTACGCCATACATGCGCTGTGCTTTCAGAATATGTTTAGACGGTTTGGAACGGAAAGAGGCGACATGTGGGCGAGGAACATATACGCCGCGTTTGTATGCGCGTCTAGACGCGAGAAGACCCTTGCGCTGTTTTTGGAGGTCTTTTCTGGAGAGAGACATAGGTACATATCGCAATGGGACCTTATTTTTACCTATTTTTCTTCTTGTCATATGCGACATGTGAATTATGTTATGAGTATATACAGTATATTCATAATGTTTCATACCTCCGCGGTTGTTCTCAACGCTAAAAACATCGCACTAATTAGCGCACTCACCCTCGCGATTGACGGCGCATATTTATACGCCACGTCAGGTCCCTTCGTGAAAATGATTGAACGCGTCCAGGGTTCGGCCATGCAAATCCGTTGGTCGGGAGCCATTGCATCGTATATCGTTATCGTGGCGCTCATATACAAGTTTATCATTGTGCCCAAAGCATCGCTGATAGATGCGTTTATTTTGGGCGCGCTGGCGTATGGATTATATGATGCAGTCAATTTTGGACTATTGAAAAACTGGAATTTATGGCTGGCACTACAAGATACGGTTTGGGGAGGTGTGTTATTCATGTTAGTGACTAAATTATATTGGGCAGCGGTTAAGTACTAGGAGTATTTGTATTTTTTGTAGATTGTGGTTTGTCGTATTTATTATGCCAAGCTTTGGCTGCATTTATCATGTGTTTAATTCTTTTTTCAATTAATTTTTGTTGTCGGCATTTATCGGCGAAACTTTGTTTTTGTCCAACATACAACCCAGTAATAGTGTTACATTCATCGTTGTATTTTACGTTTGAAATCGTTGTATTTTCCACGCTATGAGTTCCTTCAGCCTGGTCCTCGCCTGTTTTAGTTTCAGTCGTAGTCGCATTTATATTTTTCTTCTGAGCCATTATTCGCAGTTGGTCTCGTGTTTTGTCTTTCACACTTATTGTGCCTGCATTGTCAAAAATATTTTTTATGAATTCTTCACTGAACCCATATCTCAAATTAGTTTGTTCTAAATTTTTAAGTGATCCGAATTGCATATTTTCTGGAATTCGAATTTTTTCGTATTCTTCTTTTAAATTTTTGATTTCTTCTGCGTTTTGAGTCTCGTTCGTTTGTGCATTGTATAATTTAATCAATGTTTCATATTTTGCAATCTCATTTTCAATATACATTTTATTCAATAATGCGCGTTTATCCAAATATCGTTTGAACGGTGATGTTTCGCCGCCAATAGAAATAGTTTGTAGTGCTTCGACCAAAGAAATACTGTAATACGCCGAATATTCGGACACATAATACTTTATAACTTGCTCTTCCGCCTGTTTATCCAAAAATTTAATTTGTTTAGTTTGCAAAACACCTTGGACTTCTTCAGTTGCTTTCTCAATGATGTCTTGGGAAATATTCGGTGTTTGTTGGGTGCCGCTTGCATCGTATGTGAATGAAATATTGTATGCTTGTTTTGTTTTCACGTCACTCAAAAAATCGTAATACTCGAGCATTTTTTTCAAAAAATCAGCATCTTTGACCTTGCCGTTCGAATCGTGTCTCATCATTGCTTCTGCTGCTTTCATAATATCTTCCTTGCGTTTCAAGATAATGGGCGGAGCTTCCAACACAGGTGCAGACAACATAATCAATGCGTATTTTGCACCGGATGCAACAAACGACAATGCCATGGCGGGAGGAAATACGGGTGTGAAAAATGGCAACACATTAGCTGCGATGTGCAAGAATCCAATGGCATAACCAACGAGACCGTTACGATTCATGAATCCGAGCAGTGATCGCATGGATTTTATAGTACTTCCCATGAGAAATTTGGCTTTTTCCTTGAGTTGCATTTGGCCATTTCCCACGCGTCGCAAAAAGTTAGCAAGTTTATTACCCTGTGTAATAGTTTCATCAAGTGCATATTTCATTCGGAATGATGCACTGACTGTATTTTTATACTCAGCAATTCTGGTATCTAATTTTATTTTTAGGTCTTTTACACTAGTGAGATCATCTTGGATTTTACGTTCAACGAATTCTCTAGCGACTGGCGACAAATGACCCAACTCATTTCCCAAAATTTCTTCGCCTCTATCGAATCCATTCACTTTGAAAAGATCATACATTTTGTCCAAATACAACATAAGTTCGTATTTTGTTTTTTGGGCGGGGCTTAATTCTTTTGATGTTGTCATGCTTGTAATGCGATTTCCTATTTTGCTGACTCCAGTTTGTTGATCCATAAACATTGCTGCTTTTGACGCTCCATTGGAAATACTTGAAAAAAATCCTCCTCCGCGAATTTGAAATGAAGGATCCGGTCTTCCTTTATAATACCGTTTTCCAACTATGACACGCTTCGTTCTCATCACCTTTCGGTTTCCTCCGTAAGTTGCAGTTGTAGGTGCAGTCGTATCGGTTGCATCATTTTTTTTACTGGTTAAATAACCAGAAGCTTTTCTCAAAGAAGAAGCAACTCCACTATACGCAAGGTTACCTATCATTTTGGTACCGCTCATAATAGATGAGTATTTTTGCATAAACTTTGAATTGCCAATGTATGTTTTGCCAAGTGCCATAATAGTTTTATTATCAGAAATGTTGGAGGAGGTAGTGTAAATATTATGCAATATTTGTAGCATTGCCGTAAATATTTGCGCGTGACGCACAAGCTCATCAATCTCGCAAAACACAAAATCAGTGTTTAACGGGTTTGGGTAATATGGATGCTCACTTATTTTTGTATTTGTGCTGTTGAGACTAAAACATGTCCCTTTTGTTGTTTTTGCTGTATCAATCTTTTCATTTATTTGCCGCACAATCCATTGCGACACAGGTGGTTGCACTTCATTGTTTTGCGGTTGCGGTTGCTGTTGTGATTGTGATGGTGTTGATGGTTCAGTTGGGAGGTTTTCATTATCAATTACCGGCGTGGTATTATCATTTTTTGATCCAACATTAGTTGTTTGAGCTTCAGGCGGAGCTTGAGTTAGAGTTTTCAATAAGTTTATTCCATTAATCAATGCAGCAGTTTCGTCTATCATTTCTTGTTCCAAAGGATAATCGCGTCTTTTTATCGTGGTAAATTGTGTTGTTTGAAACACATCGTTTAAGAAAATATGATATTCATTAACAATCCGTGCAACTTTATACATGAAACTCAATAATTCCGATTTGTAAAATTTGTATGTATCAGGTTGAACTACGTTTGAAACATAATTATCCGCCACATACAAAAATAACATGAGAATCAGAGAATGCAATTCGCGTTTCGACGCCACATTCTTCGCGATGGATGCCAACTTTTTGTTCGTCAAATACAGATCTTCTGATTGTTCATTTGATTGTTCCTTCTGTACCTGGTCCGCACCTCCAAATATTCGTTTGGAATGGTATCTATATACACGATGTTTCTTTTTTGCGGTCTTTACCATTATAATAAATATTCACAAAATATACATTTGTAAATATTGTGTCGTGTATCAAAAAGACCATACCTTCCTGGTTTGTTTATAATCATCGTGAATTAGTCTTATTTCTTCTGCTCGTGCTTGAGCTTTCACTTCTTTTGCGAATGGACCTGCTGCGGAGAGACATATTGTTTGTTTTGGAATTGACTAAATGAAAGAATCGCAAAATTTGTTTGAACGACGCTTCATTTTTTAACAATTCTGTGAGTTTCGCGATTTTTTTATTGCTCATAGATTTCATGTTTGCAGCTAAATGTTTAATTAAAAATAAACGTTGGAACGCAATATCAAACCAAACGTGTGGATAATTTTCCTGAATCACATTTTCCGTCATCACACCATTATGAATGCTTTTTTGAAATCTCTGCACATATGAATTATTATCCGTCGTCGTTTTCAATACGAAATAATAAAAATCTTCCCCCTCACCGCTAGTTAAATTTATTTTCACGTCTTTGGCTCCAATGAAATATGTATATGTATTCACCATTTTCGATACAACATATTTGTTGGCAGGTTCGTATTCAAATAAACCCTCTCTTTCCGACATGCGTGTTACAACATCAATTGGCATCGTCTCATCCTCAGACAACATACCATATATCAATAGTTCATGCCAAATCATGATTTGGTTATATAAACTATTAAATGCATCTGGTTTTTGGATATTGCTTTCACGGATTCGGGAGAGTTCCATGCCATGAATATTTTCACATATATGTCCAACCGTGCGCATAAAACTTCCAATATGTTCTTTTGGCAAATTGTCAATTTCTTTTGAAATCGCATAAAAGAACTCGTGCGGCAATATATTCGGAGTTGGCATGAATTTCCAATTTGTATTTCGGTCCGTCATGAAAAATCCCGTATCAATGCCGGATAAAAACAAATATGTATTTGCAATGTCGAATTCAATGGAATAGTTTGGACCAGCTCGGCCTTTCACCGCTTTCACGCGTTCTGCAAAATGCACGACTTGATTGAAATCAATGATTCCGACAGTTGGGTTTCTTGCGGAGTATTTTTCAGATAACAGAAACTCCACGTCTTGCAAAATAACCTCGTTGCGATATGTTAATTGAAAGAAACAGTTAATCATGGAATGCGCAAGTTTATGCACAAGTTTGTTGTTTATTACATAATAGAGTCTGCCCATTTGTTCAACATCTTCCAAATCCGAAAGCTGAACAATACCATTCTGATATTCGGTTGATGTGCTTGAGAAAAATAAATACGGCGGCGAATGAACCGCGGGATTCGATTTCTCTAAATCTTTCAACCTTGCGCGTTTGACCACTCCGTTCAAATGCGTGGGATATTTTAATTTTTGCATCGTGTAACTGCACGCATCATCTCCGGTGATGTACTCTTTTGTGTGTCTAGTAACATATTCATACTTAACCGGATATGGTATTATTACACTCACGTGCTTTTGATTGGAATATAGTTCATTGTGTATTTTGAACTCTCCCGAAAATAAATCACTGCAGATACGTTCTTTCATTTTTTGGTCGCTTACACTTTTGGTTACATCTTTGGCATAATCTATTTCATTACTGGATAATTGATGTATTTTTATAACCACACTTGGATTATTTTTATTCATTATAATGGTTCCATAAGAACCTTGTCCAAGAGTGACGTAGCTCATTTATATTATTATGATATAATTCATATATACATTCATATAAACATATAATACTACTAATACCTACCTAGCACAAATGCGCAACTTGTTCCGAACTGTTACCAAAAGCACCATTAGATTCTGCAGCACAATGACAAACGCCCGGTCTTTGACCCCCAAACCCAAATGTCAAGATTGCTGTCATACGCTGGAAACCAATACGCGTCTGAAACACATAAATCAGGCCATTCATGACAGCACAGAGCATATCGTCAAAGAAATGAAGACCACAAACGAGATACTGGAACACATGTGTGTCGTTATTCCTTTGGTGCAAATCATATCCGCCACATTTATCGTATTAAAAGCTAATTAATTTTACACTGTTTTATTCTATTCAATAAAATAAAACACACATATACAGCCCCAGGAGAGAATCGAACTCTCGACCTCCAGTTTGCTCGATAAAACCATTTCAAGAGTTAGCTTAATAAAGCCACTCCAAGTAAATGAGGGTCTTAAATACAAGACTGATGCTCTAACCACTGAGCTACAAGGGCTTATTTGGGATGGTGTTTGATGACAAACAACCTATGCCCACATTAATACGAGCTTTGGCCTTTATATTGTTTATCGTGTATAATATTTACTCTATGCCGGGGGCAGGGGCACCAAACACAGTTCCATTTTACCCAAAGAAGCCACTTCGTATTTCACAATCAAGGGCAAGTCGTTCTCCAAATACATCTCTAAATGCGGGCACAGTGGCGTGCATTTAATAAACTGGGTGAGAGACTTTAGTGAAAACTCGCCCTGAATAATCGTGGATGCACTCGGTTTAATGACAAATTCCATGTTTCCATTTGATTCCGACCGCAGAATGCACGATTCAGCAAACGGCCCCTTGCACGAGAAAAACAAATCACTGCCCACCGACTTGATTTCGAGACGGTCAGAAATGCCCGACAAATCGCGGATATTCTTTTGGAAATCCGAAGTCGGCAAAGTAATAATGGTGGTATAATCCACTTTAGGCACAACCAATTCCTCCGTATCGGGGTCGATTAAACGCAGGCGCTGGTTATAACACTGCTTGATATTGCCGTTCTCATATTGCAGGCCCAAATACGAAACACTGCCTTCATTGTAGTCGTTCTTGTCAATGTAAATGGTGAGTGTGTCGTCGTTGGACATGGTGCTTATGACCTTGAATAGATGAAGTGTATTGGCACACACTATGATTTTTTCCGGCCCGCAATAGTATTTTTCGAATTTATTGGCGTCCAGTTGCACATTCACAAGAATGGTTTGGGTTTTATCGAAATTAACTATACTCATGCGCTCTTTGGTAAATGTGATGGTGGCGTCGGTCAAAATATCTTTGATGGCGGTAATCATATTGCGAATGGGCTGAATTTGGACGGTTTTGATGGTCAAGACATTGTTTGCTTCGTTCATTTTCTGTTTTGGGCGGATAATATCAAAATACCGAAGTGTATTTTTATATTGTATTTAACGTAATGAATTAATCTTTCTTTGTTTTTGCAATGGTCTTGTTCTTTATACACAATAATACATAGTCTATAATGCATCTTGTAAGGGGGCGCTTCGCGCCCCCGGGGGCCGAAGGCCCCCTTACCTGGGTTCTCTCCCGAAATATTGAAAATATCAAATACCACTAATTCGAAATCCTTCATTCGGCACACTTGATGGCGTACTCCGTATGCGACAATTCGTTACCGTATTATTCAGCGTGCTCACATTCGCAAACGCATACGCGCTCACACTAGAAAAATAACTAATACCTTGCCCCGATATTGTGTATCGCGCCAAGATCTGAACATCATAGTGATATCCGGGAGATGTGATTAAATTCAGCCCCGAAACATTCAAATATCCCATGTATTGTGTTGCTACAAACTGCCCCACAAACCCGCTCACATCAAACACCAAATCCGATATGGCAGGAACCAAAACTTTGGTAGCAACAACCGTCCCACTGAACAGAACCTTCACCTCCAAATAATTCACACGCACCGTGACGGGATTCGGTTTTGCGAACCCATTATTTATAATGTTCCCACTACAACATATTGCTATGGGCGTGCCGAAAGAATACGTGTATGACGCGGAATCAATATGGTCTTTGATATGCAGTGCGAATATAGACGTTTCTGTATTGTATGGTATCAAACGGTCGGCATTCGCTTCCACTGACCAGAACTCGCTTTCGATAATGCGGTCAGACGGGTAGGCCCGATTTCCTGTTAAATAGTTGTAGAGTGGCACGGTATCGTCTAAATAGATGAGTTCCATAGGTCCGGGAATATCGGAATTGGTTGTCGGCGTGGGTTTGCCCTGTTGGTCGGCGCAATTGAAATAATTACCGCATGCATCAATCTGGTTGGCACTTATTTTTCCAAGGCGGCCGGTGAGAGCGTATGCTAAGTTGAGTTTTTTAGTCAGTTTATTGGATTGGTTGGCACTGCGTGGTCCGCTGTATTTTAATATTTCGGCTTTGCGACGCATATTAAGTTGTTTCTGCGTGTAATTAGTCCCATCGTATGGACTAATTAGCTCGAACCGGACTTGAGGTGTTCGATTGTTGAGCCAAGTGGTTCTCTGATTGCATAAAATAGAAATATCGCTTGGAGTGGTCATATGCGTGTGGTGTAATTAACATATGCAAACAATAAATAATATTTGCAAATATACTATTTATTTTGTATTCGTTTGAATCATTATTGTGGTTTATACCAAGCGGTAGATAAATAATCTGCCGCGCCAGAGTATTGGTTGGTTAAATTGGCCGATGTTAAATTGGGTCCATAACTCACAATACTATTTATTTGGAAAATCGACAAGGCACTGTCGAAATAGCGCAAATTGGATAATTGGCCGGGGAATCCATTGTTTTGGAACAAATATATATTGTCATTATTCTGTTTTGGTATATCAAGGAAAGTTTTTCGGGCATAAATCACACCATTCACATATGCATCCAATATCTTGTTCTGCAGACGGAGACACAAATGGAACCATTTGCCAATCGGAATATTTGGTATTTCTATTTTCTGTTTATCGGCTGAAACATAACTTTGATTTGGATTTACCGTGTCCATTACAAATAGAATTTTGTTTTCGCCATCACTGACATACAACCCCGGCGCGTTATTCACTTTGGCTACACCTTTTCCATTAGCATAAGAACTAGTTGTATCATATTCATTGCTGCCTTTGTTAAAAATGTGTTGCCATTTTGTTGCGGTGTTATTAATAGAAAACACATTCAACCAGCACGACCAAGTGAATTCAATGCCAGATGCCTGGTTATCCGACCGCAAGACTTGCACGCCGAATTTATCGTCGGGACTCGCGGTAATAGTTACGGGAGCGTTTCCGCTCAACATGCCTTTCACGATATAAGGCGACCCGGAAGGCTGGAAAAAGTAGCCGATAACCATTACGCCTAAACGAAATAAAATCATGAATGCAATGAGAGCGAATATGAGGAAGAAAAATTTGCCGACCACACCGTTCGAACTTAAAAATTCGCTCGTTCCGCCCACTGCAGCAGAGCTGGTGAGCTGATTCACAGACCCGGCAACACTTTCTTTCGTGCTTTGCACAGCGTTAGATATATTTTGTGTTGCATTTGATAAGGTATTTTGGGCTTGAGTTAATACATCCATTATATACTAAATATACTTAATCTTTATTCACTAGTTTGCTTTGCAGTAGAATGAACCTTTATTTATGGACTGGTGCTGTGTCATTTAGTAGGTTTCCGTTCCACCCAATTGAGCGGTGAATTGGCGCTGAACCTTGCCATTGCTTGTTATGTCCATCTTGAATGCATACGAGTTAATGTAGTCCAACAGACCGAACAAAATACCGGCATATTGACCGTTGCCCTGCAAATAATTATTCCAGACTTTGGTGGGGTCTATGGTTTCCGGTTTGCGGATAGCGCGAGTTATATAACCGCCTAAACCTCCTCCACCAATTACAATAGGGTAAGTTCCATCAGCTCTTGCTCCATCCACATTTCCTGTACCGCTACTTAACGTCATTATTGTTTTCACCAATTTGCCATTCACATAAACCTCCACTAATCTATTATCCACATTCATCACTAAATAAACCCATTTATTTGTCGGAAAATCACTCGTGACAATATATGCTTTTGCTAGTGCTCTAGAAGCATCATTCTTCCCTGCTAACACACATAACGTAACTGGGTCAGTTGCCCCAGTGTTTCTCGACACAGTTAATGCTAAATCACCTTTGCTGGTATTCATTCTACCAATTAAATTGCTGAATTTGTTAAATGATATATCTATTGATTCATCTGCATTTTTTACATTAATTCCATCTCCAGTTAAATATACCCACGCTTCATAATAATATCGTTGTGATGTGGGCGATGGAATACGGACGGTAGTACCATCGTCTTTAATTTCGATTTTACTCGTTAATGGCGTCATGGCTTTAATGAGAGACGCAGTTTTGGTTATCATATACATCGCATAAATGATGATGAATATTAATACAATTAAAATTATTACCCAAATGTCCATATATAGTTACGTCAGAAACCAACAATACTATCCAAGAGTAAATAACGCCTAAATTCAATGGTTATAATAATTTCAAATCGAACAAACTTTCATTATTCTTGGCAATCGACATATCGATACCATACTTGCTGAAGAACCCACCCAATCCGGCCAAGGAATTGTGTCGCATGTAACTATTATACACCTCCTGCGGACTAATCACAACGGGGCGATACACGAAATCCTTGAGTTTGCCAACGGTCATGGAATTGCCGGCAAAAATACCAGATGTTTTCAACTCTGCCGAACTGCCAAAATTAGCGGTAAAGGTTTGCACAAGCTGTCCTTCTAAATATACATCAACTGCATTGCCATCCACGCTCACCACAACCTGCACCCATTTTTGGAATGGGAATGTTTGAGTAATTATTGAGGTTGGTGTATATGTTGCTGGCGGCGTATAAACACTTATTTGACCACCTACTGCGTTACCTATTTTACCGTTTGCATCATATCCAGATGAATTATATATTTTCAATACGGACCCGTCCAAAGCCAAGTAAAATTTGTCTCCGCGACGGAAGATGACGTTATTTTTGCCGGGTGCGTTGCTGTCAATGTAAATGTATGCCTCGTAGTAATATCTCGTGGAACCGGGATTTTTGAGTTTTTCTGTTTTATATTCATATTCGCTTGTAACATTCAAATCAATGGGATTACCAATCAAGGAAGATGTGACGAAGAAGAATGTGTAAAGAATATACAGCAATAATAATGCGATAAATGCTAAAGTTATTGTTCCGTAATCCATGTTTATAAATTACTTACATATAAAAGCGACGTGTATTCTCATATATACCAACTATTTGTTGAGCCGTATATGTGGTCGGCACATAACTCGCACCGGACACTTTGCCACCCTCAATCATGTTGCCGTCTTCTCCCGTTACCAACTCGTCTGAAAAATGGTAATCAGGCAATGCCGTGTTCAGGGGTTCGGAAAATAGGAGTTTGGAGTTCAAATAAAAGTGCGCCACTTGGTCTTCATAGACAAACACTAAATAATTCCATTTTTGTGGGGCAATATCAATTATTTTTTGTGTGGGTTGATAATTCAGGGGTTTTCCATCATCACTACCAGTTGGTCGCGAAAAAACAATTTGCATCTTGCCATTGCTCAGATATATGACGGATGGGGAACCACGTTCTTTTGTATCCTCATCGGATGCTCTTCGTAACGCAAGAATGCGTGTTGGTTCGCATACGGCCGGGAGATATACCCATGCGGAAATGGTGTAATTTTTCACGCTAGTTCCAGATATAAGGTCGCTCATGTCAAGATCAGATACATTATGTTTGTTCATTACATTCAGAGGCTGTGTATCCATTTTCATGAGTGATTTATCATACTTGATATTTTTCAACCATTTGGGAAACACATCATTGTTTGACCATGACCATTTGGGAAACACGTCATTTGACCATTTGGGAAACACGTCTTTGAGCCATTGAGGTAAAGGGAACGAATCGGAAAAATCAACAAAAAGGATGAGTATTTTGTATAACACGAACAAAAACAGAGAGACATATACTAATATAACTGCAATTTTGGCGTAAATATTGGGAATTATTTCAATTGACCCCATAATCAACTCGTAAATTAAGCATGGTAAATACAACATGAGTTTAGCTACAAATCCGGTCCATCCTTCCAAACTCATCAAATACCGGGTGCTGACTTTGCCAAGAATAACCACTATAAACGCAGCAAAACAAACTAATAAAAACATGATAAAATAATTGGCATATACGATTTGTTTCATGCTCATATTTTTCATTAAATTATATGACACAATGAATAAAGCACACACAAATATACCGTATCCAATAAGACGAGTTCCACTGGGTTTCGAACCCACGGACGGAACCATCATGTATGCAGCTACTATTATAGGAACCACGATGAGAACCGAATAAATATACATTCGATTCGAGGCAGCAGTCGGGTCTGTAGATGCAACATATACTAACGCAGAAGCTAATACGAGCATTATAATGCCAATTGCTGCATTCATCATACACGCCCACATTTCGGATTCTTGTTTGGGAGATAATGGTTTCTTGGGGTCATGTCCAGCCAAATATTTGGCGAATTTTATGTATGGCATGTCCTGTCGCAAGGATTTGGACGGAATAGTGGTATTTGTTGGTTTCGGATTGTTCATCGTCGCATTCATTTATAATGCCAGGAGACTATATAATGCGTTTTGAATTCGTGTTGTTGGCAATAACGGCCGCAATAATGGCTAATATTTATACGGAAGGCAAATTTCTCAAGAATGCAATGACATATAAAAAATATTACCAGATGGCCGGTGTGGCTCTGGGTGCGTTTGTGATATATTACATGTTTCGCAAGAATCCGGCCAACGCGCATCGCATGATTGCATCTTCCAATGAATATTTAAAATATCTCCCGGTGGATAGAAATACGTCGTCGATGTTATCGCCGATTTTAGATTTCACATCCAAATATAGTGGGCTAAATGTTGCTTCGCCAATGTTGGATTTGTCGTCCAGTGAAAGGTCACATAATTTAGCCACACCACCCCAATATGGAGCTGGAGGTAAAGCAACGAAACGTTCGGTGAGTGAAACAAAGAAAAAATGGGTCGCAGCGAGTCAGAGTTGGAAATGTGGTCAATGTGGGCGCATGTTGCCGTCGTGGTTCGAAGTGGATCACAAAATCCGGCTCGAATATGGGGGTAGTAATCACGTCGATAATTTAGTGGCATTGTGTCGCGATTGTCATGGGGAGAAAACGGCGATTGAGAATTTATAAGTGTGCATGAACTATAAAATCCGCGTCAATATTATAAATATCATGTATTTGGCTACATAATAGTTTTATCTCTTCGGCATTATATGTCCGTCCCTTTTCCGTGGCCCAATAGAATGCGTTGAGTTTCTTCTTCATATTCGCGTGTTTATTTTTCATTTCTTCTTCGGTGAGTTTATGTTTGGAATCAATCAAAAACATCCATATTCCGAATTTGCAAGTGATGTAACTCTCCCGAATGATTGCATTTTTCTTTTTGTTTGTCACGATTTTCTCCAAGTCTTCGATACTTGGATAATATTTATCTGGGTGGTTATGTAGTATGATTGATGTGTAACCTTTGGAATAATCACACGAATTTCTTTTGTCATCGGTTCTCTCTTTCTTCTTGTTGTGTAATATTAACTGTGCTCCCATGGATTCATCTGTCGTAATAGTAGCACATATTTCATAATCAAGGTTCTTTGTCATTTCATGAAACGCAAAGACGGCTGATTCCACGTCTGGATATTCGGTCAATGGCGTCAATGGCGTCAATGGCGTCAATGGCGTCAATGGACTATATGCTCGCGATCTCCGCCCCCGACCCCGATTTTTGTGTCGGCGAGTTTTCATATTATATAAAGAAAACCCAGGTTTTCTCACTCATCGTAGCACCGGCAAGATATATAAATGGCGATACTGAGTCCAATAATCATGACGCCACCCACATAAATGGATAAATCGCGCGTATTTGTTTTGCGGTGATTTTTATAGGTTTGAAAATACATGGCTTCTCCATCTACTAAATTGACGCGCGGTTTATCAAGGTCATCATTAATTCGATTGTGTATGAAATTAACCCATCGTTTGAATGAATCTTTTTTGTCTAAATATGGCGACACAGGATATTTGTCCAAAAGCGATGCAAACCGGTCGGCTATTTTAGTGTGGGGAATAAACAATGGCAAATTATGTATCAAATCGTAATATTTGCGTTTGGTTGTTTTATTGGGATATTCGGGATAGGTGTATGCCACACTCTCTAAAAAAAACCAATAGTGCGGACCCCATACTTCGGGGTCTAAATCGCCTGTTTTGGTGTTGGAATACATGTTTGTTTATATCATGATATGTAAAAAAATAAAGAGTAAAGAAACTCTCATTTTTTTATTATACTATACCTAATTTAAACCAACTTTGCAATACATATTGTATGTTTGGTAGCATTGAGATAATGATTGGTGTAAATACTGAAAGATGCTGATTTCATATTCAATTTGTGTTTCATTTAATCCGCGAACGATGGGCAAATCGAAATTCTCCGCGTAATTCTCCTCAACCTCCATTCTAAATTTGCGCAACTCCTTCACACTATTTGCTGGCATAGAATCTGCTAAATCACGAATATCTTTCATATGTTTATTATATACGTGGGGAGCAACTGCCAAGTTGAGTGGATACAATATTTGACACATAGAGGATTTATTATACGAGAAATACTTGCCAAAATATTGTTTAATGACGGCACCATCCGTTTTGGGGTCTAAATAAATAATGTCTTCGGATATGTTGAACAGTTCGTTGTATTTGTCGCCGGAAGCATACTGATTAAACAAATCCAAATACATGCAAATGCTTTCACGCAATTCTTCGTGACGATGTTTGCGGATGCGTTCATATAACATTAATTCTTGGCGCTTTGAAGCCTTCGTTTGTTCTGCGCGGAGTTTCTTCATGCCATTTGATATACGGCGTGAATGAGCAGTCATTATTTTCTTGAATTCGTGGCGATATGTATCAATCATGGACATGTGTTCCAATTCATTATCATCAATGAATTGAGACATTTCTTGCATCCGATTATTGAATTCGCGACGCATCTCATTCAATTGCACTGTGACTACCAAACAAATCACATACACAATAATGAATAATGGAAGGTTCTGATTGCATCTTCTTATAAATGTAGAACCAATATCTAATAGATACGCTAGTATTTGTGCTCTAATAGTTTCAGTGTTTATGCGATTAAAATATTCCGACAAATGCTCGACACTCAGTAGTGGAGAGATGGTCTTTGACAAATGCTCGACACTCAGTAGTGGAGAGATGGTCTTTGACGCATTCACACTCAAAGTTGAAATGTTTTCTCTCAAAACATCAATATTATTATGTGCAGCCGCAATAATATTATTACTAATAGACTCAACCGTTTCACCATAATTATCCACCAAATAATCAGATGTTTGATGAATTGTTTTCACAGTGATTTCATTCACAATGGCGGAAATCTTATCGTAACTGACGTTGTTAAGCATTTTGTTTGTTTGTTTGTTTGTTTGTTTGTTTGTTTGTTTGTTTGTTGTTGTTTTGTTATTAATTGAAATGAAATCAATTAATTTTCATTTCAATTTTATAAATTTTTAATTTTTTTTATTATCTGATATATTTGGCTGAACGAGAGAAAGAATCAACGACATAAATAACAAATACACCTAACATTGTGTATAATACGAACTCTTCCATTACGTAATTTGTTTTTTCCATTTTCTGTTCTTCCAACAAATGAATCATATAATTAATTTTTTCCATCAATTTATCGTCACTTGTTTTCCCTCTCAAATTTGCAGTCATGGTGGGAGACCAACCGGAAACTTTGTGTTCAGACAATGAACTGTATGCTTCCCCTAAAGTGCTCCCTCCCACGTATCCATTACCAACCGGTATATATTTACCAATATTGCGTTCTATAGTGGGCTGCATTGTTGGTAATGACTGTATTTTGGGCATCAATAATTGTGAATCATCGGAGCGAATAGATGTGGCCGTTGGACCAGCGGGCACATAATCCATTAATCCTTCTGCATTGGCTCCATTTCCGGTCAATTTGTCTAGCAATTTATTCACTTTCACCTTGCGGTCTTGTTGCTCTTCTAAATTCTCTTGAATGGTTTGATGTTTGACTGCCCTCCCTGGCATTCGGGACTTGGTCAAAGACCATCCCTCCCTGGTTGGTCGGGCGTTTGTCGAACCGTCGTCATCGTGCATATACACGTGATTACTCGATTTTCCAATTATTTCGGATGCGGTTCGAACAGTCGATTGGCGTTTTTTATTTGTGATAGGCAATGGTGGAATGTCGTCTAATGTCCATGATGCTGCACTTGTTGCTAAAGACATTGGATTTTATTGGTTAGATGGTTCAATCTAAAATATTGTCCTATTTATTTCATATAACATTTTCGACACACCGGGAGATAATTGTCGGAACCAACAACTGTTTGTTCTTTTTCGGCAGTAATTCGTTTTGAGAAAATGCCGGGTCTCACCAGTGTTGATGCGGGCTTTTGGCTAGATATGCATAAACTGCATAAAGATGTGAGTTTTGTCACTGTGTCACATATGGGTATTAAATCCAGCATTTGTCCGAATTTCTTGCGTTCAAAATCTCCGTCAAGCCCACACACATGAACTTTCTTTCCACAAAGAAGCATAAATTCAACGAATTCGACTAAATCAGGGAAAAACTGTCCTTCGTTAATTAACACGACTTCATAGTTATTATCAATAATATATTGATTCATAGACATAAGTTTGTCCGTTTTCATGCACGGTATGCCAACCTTGTCATGTGTAATCAATCTTTGGTTAAATGGTCCTTTCACGGCAGCATCATTATCATATCTATTATCAATAACATGATTTATTACAATAACCGGTATGTTACAAAAATCGCATTTTTTATATATTTCAACCAATCGGGAAGTTTTCCCGCTAAACATTGGGCCCAAAATAACTTCTAAATATGCAGTCTCTGACATGTGTTGTGCTGTGTCATATTTGTATTCTCAAAGGTTTATGTTGTTTTTCCCATCTTTCGAAAAAAATTTATCTGCAGAGAATTCCCTCGCCATTCTTTTACCATCTTCCACTAATTTCGTGCGTTCTTCCACATTGCTCGTGCTGACATAGATGTCGTATATACTCGCATACTCCTTTTCTTTTTTGACACGCAAATGATATGGTGTTATTTTCATTGGTGCTGATATTTTGCGCCAAGCACAAACAAGCAACCAAAGCAAATAATCTGTGATAGTTTCAAATTGTGGTGTATTGTTCTCTCCCGAATCATCAGAATATTTAGTGGCATCAATGCCAAAAATCTCGTATTCATCCCAACCATCGGCTAAACATTGATGTATCGGGAAATTACACATAACTCCTCCATCAGCATATATGTGACCCTCATGTTTGTATGGCACACACAACATTGGCAAACACATTGAACAATATACTGCATCAGTGAGTCTCCAATCTGGGTGTGTGCGCCAATTTAAATCCACGATTTGCATCGTGGTTAAATCGCAAGCAATAAAATGCATGTCTTTCCCACACCAGTCGTGATGTTCGGCAAGTGTTATATTGAGATTTAAATCCGCGGCTAATAACAGTGGTTCATATATTTTTTGCGCGAGAGAGGTATCAAACATGCCTTGTTTTTGATATGCAGAAACAATGGTGGTCAAATTAAAATCGAACAATTTTTGCCAGGGTCGTTTAATCATGAAATCGTCCATGATTTCCCAGCCCAAATGTTTCGCCACCGGAATCATGGCAGCAATAATGGAGCCCGCAGATGTGCTATAATAAGCTTCCACATCGTCAAAGTTCCAAACCCCCAACCGATGTGTCTCACGCAATATGCCGTAAAATGTGAAGGCGACATTGCCGCCGCCGGACATCACGATTGTTTTAATAGTTGCAGTTTTCGTTTCTGACATGCTTTTTTTTGAAAATGAATATAACGGATTGATTATATTCATTCAATTGGTTTTATCATTTTTTCGTGTGTTGTGTTATTACATATTGAATGTTTCCAATAATGCCTTGCTTTTAAATCCTTGAAAATGGAAAGAGAGCGCTCGCACATATTCCATATCCTTCGTTGCAAAATAAAATTTCGGAGTTCCGCCGTCACCCGCCGATTTCTTTGCGTATTTTATACCCGACTGCAACATAACATATGTATCTTTGCCCTTGAACCCAGCGGCAGATTGCAAATTCCAATCAAATACGCAAATCTCATTATTGTATAATTGCGTTCCTGCTAAATCCTCGATTTTGGCTAACTTATGTTCCCACATAGCAGTCAATATAGACATATCACTAATACCACCCGGAATTTCATTAATAGCGTGCCATCTTGTTTTGGGTTCAATTAACGAATGTTTGGATTGCGTGAGGTAAATCTCTTTCAAGAGTTCGATGAATTTCACACAAAATGCGCGAGTCAATAATCCCGCAGAATTACACACTTTATCCGCAAATTCATGGTCTGCATATATATTTCGCGGCATGGCAGCTTCCACTGTTGGATCGGACATATAAATGGGCCACAACTCATTTACATCCTCCAAAATGACACAATCGCTATCACATACTGCAATTTTATCAATACCTAATTCATCCATAATGGTAATATAGTGAAAATATCGAATAAAACAAGTGTATTCTGCTTCATATGAATTCGTATTATAATTGCTAAAATATTTGCGGAATGCGCGTGTATCATCCGTTTCCAAATTATATGTGTGATAATGTTTCACTCTGGAATTCTTTTTAAATGTGCGCAAATTTGATTGGTCTCCGATTAATATGACGTCGTTGAATTTTGTGTTTAATTCAACACACTTTATGAAATAAGGATGATTCTCACCCAAATGCATAATAATAAGTGGTATTGACATTATGTAAATATATTTACATAAATGAATGGGTTTATGTTATTTTACTTCATAAAATTGATTTGTTTGGCCAAAGGCTTGAAATAACAAACAAAAACCAAACCAAATGAAAAAAGAATACAAAACAATTGATGGACAAGAAATTCTATTTATTATCGGGAGATGTCAATCCGAAAATCACAAAGTAATTGATATGGGTTCTCCCGATGATATTTGGTTTCATGCGAGCGAAACACCCTCGTGTCATGTAGTTGCAATAATTCCGGATGATTATGAAAGCGATATAAAATACGTTATTAAAATGGGTGCTGTATTATGCAAACAATATACGAATAAATTAAAATCAATGAGCAATGTGGAAATTGTTTATACCTGCATCAAAAACGTGGAAAAATTAAAAGAACCTGGCAGTGTGAATATTCTTGGTGGAGGTAAGTATATTCAAATATAACAGAAAAAATAAAATTGATTTTTATTTTTTTCAATGAATCCCCACCACAAAACCCAGAATGAATAATTACGAGATTGAAATCATTGTCACAGAATTTAATAAAAATATTTCTGTCTATTGTATTCATCATTGGAATAAAAATAAATTGCTTGAATTCGATGTTGGCAAATGCGACAAAATATATTGCGAACATGATGCAATCAACATTCCAATGAAACAGAAACATCAGTGGGAAATACGAATACAGAAAGATATGAACGAGTACATAATCATTCGTAAGTATAGGAAGGACAAGTGTTATATTTCAATTCAAGTGGAAACGAATGGCATAATAATAATGACAGCAACATTATTATACAAATATTATGAAATCAACAAACTTCTGAATGCAATACTAATGTAAGGTATAGTATAATCTACGCAGCGCACCGCGCACCACGCACCTATTCTTGATGAATAGCTCCTATTTTTTGTCCTATTTTCTCGTATAGTTCCTTCTTCCCATCCTTCTTATCTATTTCTATTGCCATTTTTTCTGCCATTTCAATTAAATCATCTGATTTGTAAGCACTTATGCCTTTCAACGGTTTTAAATACGTATTTAATTTGACATATTGCGTTACATCAAAATCACCAGCATACAGAGAATACAACCACTTTGCTCCCATCTTTGATTTAGTCGCGAATATAGTCATTGGTTTTGATTCATTGTCCGCATCAGAACTACAATTAAATTCCAAATAAGTCCGCGACGGTTCGAACACAACTCGTGTATTTGTTTTATAATACGCACAAAACGCTATCAATGAGAAAAAATCATCGCGGGTCGATGAGGCAATCGCAGAACATAACTCTTTGATGGTTTGTTTTGAAGGACTATAATTCGTCGCCTTCAATCTTCCCGGTTCTTTTTCTAACTCTTCACTTATTCTGTATTTCTCATCCAACTCCGCATTCTGATACCGCTGACCAATCATTTCATATTCGGCTACACCATAATGATGTATAAAAAAACACCAAAATAATGTATTCTGATACTTGGGCATTATAACACTCTTTTTTATCACGTGCTGTTTGTTGGTTGGCGCGTCGCACAACCTCTCTGTCTTTGGCATATCGGTCGCCTTTGGCATATCTATGGTAGCCTTTGGCATATCGGTCGCCTTTGGCATATCGGTAGCCTTTGGCATATCGGTCGCCTTTGGCATATCGGTAGCCTTTGGCATATCGGTAGCATCATATTCAACAGAAATAAATGGTTCTATTTGCGCGTCATCTAATAACATATATTTTTCATATTCTTGTAAATTGAATACCGTGTTTATTTTTGTATTTTCTAACACTTCTAAACAGTAATTCATATTTTTGCGTTTTTTATTTTGAGGTGATTAGAATAATGTATAAGGTAGTGTTTATTATGATTTTACAATAAATATAAAGATTTTCTCATGTATTTCTATATTCATTCTTGGACATGTTCTCTCCTTATTCATGGAATACCAAAATATATCCTATGGAAACTATAAATAATTATGAAGCAAAAACAAAAATTAATATCCGCGAAGCACTCATAGGAAAATCATATTGTTATGCGGGACACAATAATCCAAATATACCTCACGGAACAATCCTAGGTGTTTTATCATATAAACGATTCAGAGAACCAGTTATTTATGACCCGACTCGATTTGTGGGGTCATATATTTGTAAATTCACACACATGAGTGGCGAATTTTATGCGGATGAAATGGTTTTACCAGTATAATGCGTCAGTGATTCCCATTTGTTTTGCTATTAGCGCACCCGCTGCAATATAACTAGTATAGCTAGTATAATAGCACCATAAAGAAGCTTTTGAATCGGTGTAAAGTCCATACACAAACCCAAATATAGGCATTGTTAAAATGAGTGACATGAATAGCCAACTTCTATTCCAATACAATAGCAGTGGCAATCCTATTATTATAGCCCAAACAAAATAAATAAATACATAAAATGGGTGTAAATTATCTTGTGGGTCGTATTTAGTTGTGTTCCAATTTAAATGACCCTCTTGACTTACAATGGTGCAATTGCGCTGGACATCGTAAAAGTGAAAATACCATATGATAAATATATTCATACAAACAAAAGCGGTGATTGCCATTTTGCGAACATCTCCCGATTTTGACCACGGAATGATAAATAAACTGCCCAACATCGAACCAACTGGCTGGAGTATTAATACCAAAGGTATTAATGTCATCGTTATAACTGTGTTTAAATACGTGCATGAAATATCAGGATTAGTGGTCCATAGTAAATATTCAGCAAATTGCATTCCGCACCAGCCAATAAGAGTTATACCAAGCCATTGAAAATGTGGTATGCCAGAACACAACAAATATATTATTGCGGCAGCACTCACGGCGGAAGTTTTCAAACTGGATTCCGCACTGTAACACATAAAATTATATATTATATTTACTCTATATAATACATACTATATAAAACACTAAAAGTAGGCGTTTTTGTATTCTTCTTTTTGTGTTTCAAGACTGTTAATTGCTTTCTCTTGGTCTTCAACTAATTTCACATACTCATCAATTGCAGTCACAATATCTTCGGGTAAAAAAGATAAATTAATAAAAATCCCGCTCTTATTTTCATTTAATTTCACTTCGGGATTCTTGCGCAATATTTTCAATATTTCAATATGTTGCGATTTTGACATGCGGTCAATGCGATTCTTGAGGTATTCCATTCTCACTGGGTCTTGTTGTTGCATTATGTGTGTCTTAAATAAATGTAAAAAATAATATTTATATTTATTTTACTCATATATATACTTACATATCCACAACATTATCTTGTTTTGCTTTGCGTCTTTCCAATGCATCCGGATCCACAAAATACGCAGTTGCGTAAATCATGGGGTCATTCACTTCAAATGTTACTCCAATTATTCGCGCTTGTATTTCATCCCCTTCTTTAATTTTACTGAAATTTAAATTCGTGTAATTGTGGTCGCGAGTCACAAATACCATTAATGGCACCGAACCATCTTCCATTACCACCTCCGCTCTTACGCCAGCGGAATCTGTTACAGAACGAGCTACACAATCTACAATCATATTCTCCACCGGATAACTGACTAAACATTCGTACATAACTTGAAATGATATGGTGTCTCCCATCAAAATACCAGCAGTGTAGGAAATAATACGAACTGAATTCATTCGCACATACCCTTCGGGAATACAACGGCCTTCAACTTGTGCAACAATTTTGCGTTCCAAATTTTGTTTCACATTGCGTCCCACTTCAGTTATAGAAAGCAATATGCGGCGTTCTAATGTGCATTTATGGAAAATACCATATGTTTTATCAAAGACCATCCCTCCCTGGTTGGTCGGGCGTTTGTCACCGCCCTGTTTCGTTTGATTATTTTTATTCATTATATGTTATTCGAATATCTTGTGTAATTCTTAAGTTTATTATACATGATTCAATTTTTTCACATATACTCTATCGACCTGATGATTTCTAAATATAATTTATTAACATATATGCCTTCGCGCAAAAATATATTTTCATTGAAAAATATCTCACTCGTGATTTTAGGAGTATTCGTTTTTATATTGGCGCATTTAATTTTCAACATGCATTTTTCTCCGGTGCGTCTGCGATACAGTCAGCCTCCCTCTATAGAAATCATCCAATCTCCAACCATACATGGAACCGGAACATTGGTTGCAACCGCAGACACACGTCCCATATTAGATGACCCGTATAATCCGCCACTAGTGTTTCCACAAAAAGAGCCGGTGGTGTCTGGAGGAGTGCCAATAAACGTGAGGACGCGGGGTATTCCAGATGAATATAGACAAATCGGATTATTAACACGTAATTCAGGTCCCAAAACGGGAGATAAAGTGATTTTACCATTAATGGGACGGAATTTGCATACGGGTCGTGACAAATGGCAATATTACACAATGTCGAACTCTCCCGGAACTATATCTACAAGATTGCCAGTCAGTGTGGATGGTCACAGTTGTTCATCTGAATACGGATGTGATTCAGTAAGTAATGGAGATATTGTGTATGTGGATGGATATGACGAAACATTTAGAGTGACTTTATATGAAACTGGACTATTTTCCTATTTGTCAAATATATAATGAATATAGCAGCAGGTCAATCTCAACCCAATATTAATGAATACATCAAGTTATATACACGCATATTTGAATTTGACAACGCCCGACCAACTCCCCCTCCTTTGTCTTCTTCCACATCCACATCCACCTCGAAATATCCAAAATACATTGATATGAGCAAATTCAATGTGCCATCTATATACACCAATGTGTTTGGTACATCCCCGACGGAAGGGGTCCCTAAAATTAAAGCCAATGGCATCAATATAGGAGACGGTCACTCCTATGTTGATTTTAAAATTGATTTAGACACAAGCGGAAATAAAATAATAACTTTTTACAGACGTTCTTTTGATAAATCAACTAAAAAATATAAATTAATACACATGAAATATTATTTTAACACACAAGATAATTCTTGGAAATTATCCGCACCAGAATATAATTATGTATTTACTGATATTCAACCCGAATTAGAAAATATTCTTAAACAAATTATATCTGGTCCTTTTTAGTACCACCAAAATACGGCTTACCATGCCCTTCCGCCACCATCATATCATTCACAGAAAACGACGACACTTGATTCCATACCTTCACTAATATGCGCCCATACTTATCGAAATCCAAACATTCCACCTTAACTAATCCTGTAGGATGCGCTCCCAACAATTCTATGAGTCGCGCTTTCGCCGCATTTGCTTTCACGATTTCTTCTTCGCGCCCCGCGAAATCGAGTCGCGGCTTCATTTCTGCACTATCATACCCATAACAACGGCATCTGTATTTAATGAGTTCTCCACCCGGCGTGTATTCAAATATGATACTGAATGTGTCGCCATCATACACATTTACTGGTTTGGCCAAAAATGTCTTGCCGTTGAAAGTAAAATATGGAATATCGTCTTCTTTTGCAGACATTAACCTTGTTTCGGTGTTTGATTCATTGTTTCTGGTTTGAAAAAATGGTTTAAACATTTTTTTTATAATATTTTATAAAAAATCTTTATTTTCTTTTTCAGTGTTTTTATCAATGGAAGAAATTATTGCCAACAATCTCAATAAACCATTGATATTTGGCATATTGTGTGAAAATGTTGAACTTGCTTACCAAGTAAGAGACTCAATAATAAAATTTATGGAATCATTTCCCAAAATAACACAATTGCCATTCATGTCTCAAAATTATGAACACATATATGTTGAACAAGTGAAACATTGGATATTGAACAAAAATAATAATGAGTGCTACAAACGCCCGACCATCGGAGGGATGGTCTTTGTCAGGAACCTACGGTTCCTAGACGGTACCTCCATCAAAGGTTCTGCTCCGCAGAACTTTGATGCGCCAAATGCGACGCTTGCGTCGCATGGCTCCCTTAAGCCTCCGGCATCATCTTG